>JACZCY010112835.1_pt1 | contig 10802 bp, 7 predicted proteins | sample 8641821 | NCBI WGS metagenome assembly JACZCY01 (sample SAMN15324609, study PRJNA640507) | soil metagenome | isolation source: intercropping sugarcane | place: China: Luxin town, Laibin City, Guangxi Province | collected 2019-07-25 | depth 10cm m | reverse complement strand
CTCGGCGTCGAGATCGATCCCGACAAGAACCAGGCGGCGGTTCCCGACGAGGACGTCAGCGCGGCCGGATCCGCCGTCCGCACGATCGTCATCGGCGCGCGAGAAGACCTCGAGATGGCGCGGCAGGCGCGCGAATTGCTGGGTCATCGCTAACTTCGCCGCCAGCCGATGGGCAGGCGCCCACCATCAACCGAACGCGTCGACGCCGGCGAGCAACATGAGCACGCCGCCCACGCTGAGCAGCGCGCAGCCACCGCGGCCGGCCCAGGCGATCACGCGCACCAGCCGGAGCAGCCCGCGTTCGCTCGGCGACGGCAACCACGGCTTGGGCAACAGCCAGCGCGGCGAGCGCTGGGCGAGCGTGTAGTAACCGTCCGCAACCGCCACAACGACGCGCTTTTCGAAGCTCAGCAAACCGACGGCTGCGAACAGCGCGAGCAAACCCCCGACCATGAAGAACGCATTCACATCTGGATCGGAAGCCACCGAAGCATCGTGCTGCATCCGCGGCACCGGCGCCAAGCCTTCGCAAATGAGGAAGATGTCATTTCTGGCTAGGGGATGACGTGGATCGGTTCAGGTGTGGCGATCGCAGCCACCTTGGGGAAGCGCATCGTGAAGACGGCGCCCCCGGTCGGGCGGCACGCCGCGGTGACCTCACCGCCGTGTGCCTCGACAATTGCCCGCACGACCGAAAGGCCAAGCCCGTTACCCGGCGATATTCCTGGCCTGGATCGCTTCCAGAACCGATCGAAGAGGAACGGGATGTCGTCGGAAAGCAGTCCCGGGCCGGAGTCGGCCACCTCAATGACGCACGACGTCGGCGACATCGCGCACGCCAGGCTGATCACGTCGTCCGGGCCGGTGAATTTCACGGCGTTTTCGATAAGGGCGTCGAGCGCGAGCTCAAGCCGCTCGACGTCGAGCATCAACGTGCCAGTGCGCGCCGCCGACACCTGCCAGGTGCGACGAACGCTTACGGTCCAACGCTCTCCGATGACCTCGATGAAAGCACCCACGTCGAGCGGCGCCGGCACCAGCGCCTCTGGTCGCTCGAGTTGCTCGAGGGTGAGCAGCCGATTGGCTAGCCGGCCGAGCCGGTCCAACTGATGCAGGATCACCTCGGTGTCCTCGGTGACCCGTGGGTTCCAGGCCTCGGCCTTCACGAGCTCAAGATGCCCGCGGGCGATGGTCAACGGCGTCCGGACGGCGTGTGAGACGTCGCGCAGGAACTCGCGCTGCCGGGCAAGCAACTGCCTCTCATGGGCGGCCAAGACCTCGACCTTGCGCTGGGCGACCATGCGCCGCTCGGCGTGCCACACCTGGCCAGCGAAAATCATCGGCATCAGCGGGATTTCTGCGCATTCGTCGATCGGCAGCACACCTTGCACGCACCGGACGACGAGCACGACCCCCGTAGTGAGCAGGATGACGGTCAGCAGTGCCAACGTCGGCCGCAGCGGCCACACCCGAAAGCCGTAGACGACGGTGAGGCTGACGAAGATGAAGTGGTACGGGATCGTCTCCGAGCCGGGCAGCGCCCACATCAAGGCGAGATTGATCAGCGCGAACAGGCCCCACGCCAGCTCCACCCAGCCGAGACCGTGCCGCGGCGCCGCTAACGGTCGCGCGGCGATTGTCGCGTCAGGCACTGGCGAAGCTGTAGCCGACGTTACGAACCGTGGCGATGTGCTCGCCGTGCAACTTGGCGCGCACCCGCGCGACGTACACGTCGACCACGTTGCTGCCCGGATCGTAGGAGTAACCCCAGATCTCCGAGAGCAGTTCTTCTCGAGTGCAGACCTGGCCAGCGCGGCGCATCAGGTGCTGGGTCACGAGAAACTCGCGCTCAGACAGAGCGACCTTCCGCCCGTTGACCTGAACGGTGCGACTGCGCATGTCGAGTTTGACCTCGCCGACGTGGATGACGTCGCCGCCGCTGGTGACAACGCGATCGCGCAGCCGCGACCGAACGCGAGCCAACAACTCCGCGACCGCGAACGGTTTCGGCAGGTAGTCGACGGCGCCGGCCTCGAGGCAGGCGACCCGCGAGCGAACCTCGCCGACCGCCGACAACACGATCACCCGCAACTGCGGCGAGTGCATCAGCATGGCGGCGAGCGCCGCGCGCCCCTCCAACCCGGGCAGCAGGAGGTCGAGGATCACCAGGTCGGGCGCGGGCTCCGCACACGCGAGGTGCAACCCCGCGAGACCGTCAAGCGCCGTGACCACCTCATGGCCGTCACCGCGCAGCGCCCGCTCGACGAACCGCACAATCTCCGGTTCGTCGTCAATAACAAGAATCCGCGCCACCCCTGCCCCCCAGCCATTTCCCCATCTTGACTCGCGTATTCGAACAGCTACCCGCCTGGCGCCACGCCGCCGTGCAACGATGATCGGCCGAAGATCATGGCGCATCAACCACTTTCAGAAACGTCACGCCGCGACTTATCCCATCGGGGATTAGTTGTCTGTTTCTTTTCGTTCATCAACCACCCGTCATTGGCCACCCGCCCCAACTCCCACGTCGACCTTAGCGACCTCCGGTTCCGTGACCGCCTCCCCGGCCGGCGGCGTAGCCGTGAGCCGTCGACGTGATCGCAGCCTGACCAAACTCACGATTCCCCACGCGACAAGGGAGAGGAAGCCAAGCACGATTGCCGCAGTCCGCAGCGGCGAGCGCAATGGCGCCATCGAAATGACCGGTTGCCGGCTCATTTCAGACTTCCCCGCCACCGTCCAGGAGAAGACTTTGTCGAGCGCCGGCAAGCCCGCGCGCCCAACTTCGACGTCCAATTTCACCGGGCCCGATGCGTTCAGGTCGATCGGCGCGGACCATCGACCATCGGCGAGCAGTTTCGCGTGCACGGGGTCGCTACGGACGCCGTCAGCGCCAATCACGGTGACGGCCACCGTGCGAACGGGTCCCGGCGAAGGTCGCCGGGTGTCAAACACGTCAACCAGGACGACGTTGCGACCCGGCTGGTTCGGCCGGACCGCGACCGCCTCTTGCAGGTCGGCGACCCCGCCGTCGACGACCGGGACGGCGGAAGAGGTTGGCGTCCGGATGAACCTCGGCTCACGAGCCGGCTGGCCGCTGGTGAGGATCGCGGCCATCGCGACAACGAGCAGCGCCACAAGGGATTCGGCGGTGATCGTGCGCAGCGCCGACGCCGACGCCAGTCCACGGCGGATGCGCAGCGCGTTGACGAGGCCGAGTGACGCGGCGATGCCGACGAGAACGAGTTTCAGGAGGAGGGCGCGACCGTACAACGTGAGGATCGCCGCATCGACCGACCCGACGACGTCGCTCGCGAGATAGAGTCCGGTGACGGCCATGACGGTCAGGCAGGCCGCCGCGGGAATCGCGTACCGGCGCAACACGAACCGCGCCGCAGCAGCTGCTTCCGCGCCAGCGCGCAACAGCGGCACGACGATGACGACGGCCAAGACGAGCATGCCGGTCCAGGTGCCGGCCGCCGTCAAGTGCAAGGCATCCGCGGCGACCCGAGCAACCGATAACGGCTTCGCGGCGCCCGAGTGGCCGAGCAGCGCCGAGCCGACACCCGCGAGCACCACCCCAAAGCCCGCCAACCAGCTTGTCGATCGCCGGGGTCGCCGCACCGCTGCCAACGCGGTGACGGCGAGCAGCGCCAACCCGGTCTCGCGCACTGCCCAGCGCCCGCCGTACGAGCTCAACAAGACCTGGCGCAGCCCCAAGCCGCCACCGGCCAACTGATCGAAGAGCAGGGCGACGGCAGCGACCGCTGCCAGCGCTCCGCTCCCGGCCGCGATTCGCAATGTGCGACGAGCCGCCGTGGCCGCGACATCGGTCCGCTGCCGTCGGAGCAGCGCGGCAACCACGCCCCCGCCCATAACGACCGCGAGCAGACCGAACATCGCCCACCGAATCAGCGCTTCGTCAGGCTTCGGCATTGGCTCGCTGACACCCGCGGCATGCACCGGTGTCGCTATGCCAAAGACAATGAGCCCGCTGGTGCGATGCAGGTCGTCTGCGGAAATCGTCTCCCAAGTGATGCGGTAGGTGTTGTGCGGCAGCGCGGGAAGAGCGGCGACCAGCTCGACGGGCTGCTCGCCGTCAGACTCGTCGGATTCGATCATTCGCAGCCCGGTCGGCGCGAAATGCCGTCCCCTGCTATCGACGAGGTCGACGCGAGTGGCGGAGAGAAGCACGCGCTCGCTGAACTCAAGTCGAAGGTCGGTGGGGGCGGAAGCGACAACCTCGCCGTCTGACGGGTTGCTCGTCGTCAAGAAGGCATGCGCGCTCGCCGGCGTCGCCGCGACGATCGCTGCGACGCCGCAGCTGACGGCGAGGACGACGAGGACGAGAGCTCGGCGCAACGCAGCGGGAACGCAAGCAGCCGACACCGACATCACAACACCGGCACGTGCTCGAGGCGCAACTGGTCATAGACGATGGTGATTTTCTCGTCGTGCCGAATCGAGCCCGCCGTGTTTTGGTAGACGAGGTAGTACGTCTGACCGTTGCGCAGCGCGTGCCCCTGCTTCATCAACGAGACACGCCTCGTGCCGCCGTCTCGAGACTCGCTCGTGAGCACGGGCGGGTTCGCGACGTCCGACTGGAAGCGCGTTGCCTTCTCGCTGTCGAGGACCACATACGTCAGCGTGATCAAACCGCCGTCTCCGACGACAGCGACCCGGGAGAATCGCACCCCGAGTTCGTCTTCCATCGCGGCGCTTTGGGGCACCTGGTAGCTCTTCGCCGACGTCTTGGCGAACGCGACGTTGCGCACGACCAATCCGCCGAGCACGACGATGACGACCGCGACGAGCACGGCCAGCAAACGCCGAGAGATGAGACGAGACAACAAGCTGTTGAACATGTTCTTCCTTCCCCCCAACGCCTGGAGCCGCGGGTTTCGCGGCCCCAGGCGTGGATATTCGCGCTATGGCATCGAGTAGCGGTTCGACAGGAACGAGTCGAAGTAGGCGGTGCCCTTCGAACCACTCGTCGAGTTCGACACGATGCCGCTGATGACACCCAGCAACGCTGATTCGACGCGCAAGGTGTTGGTGTTTCCAGTTTGGGTTTGCTTCGGCACGCCGTTCACCGACAGCTTGACCGAGCCTGTCGTGCCCGCCGACCAGTCGAGTTGGATGGTCTGCGTTCCTGTCCCGATCTTGACCCACGCTCCGGTCAATGAACCACCGGTGCTGCGACCCAGCACTGTGCGCACCTGCGGAGCCCCAGCGCTGACCTGGTATTGCAGCGCGAAGACTTGCCGGTTCGCCGCGTCGCGGGTTTCGAAAATGGTCAGCACGTTCGACGAGCTGGCGCCCGCCGTCAACGTTCCCGGCCGGAAGGCGAACGCCACGTGATAACCGCTCTCCGCGGTCGGCGAGTTGTCGGTGACATAGCTCGGCGCCTTGTTGGAGCCGGAACTCGGCAACGCGACCTGCAGACCGAACGCGCTCGCAGGCTCCAGCGACGACGGGGACGCCGCGGTTGCCGTGACCGAGACAACCGGGCCGGTCGTCGAACTCCAGGCGGACAGGTTGCCCGACTCGAAGTTGTCGCCGAAGATGCGGTTCGGCTGCATCACCTTGACGGATGTGCTCGCGGCCTTGCTCCAGTTTCCCGCCAGGTCTTTCGCCCGGAGGTTGAACTGGTACGTGCCGTCCTTCAGCGCGCTGACGTCGATCGTGACCGAGAGCACGCCGTTCGCCACGCTGACCGGCAACGCGCTGGCGTGGCCCACGCCTGGGTCGACGGTTCCGACCCAGTACTCCGCGGTCGAGATCAGCGAGGCGTCGGCGATCGGAGCCGTGAGCGTGATGGTCCGCGCGCCGTTGGTCGGATTCGGCGTCGCAGCGAGCGCGCCGAGCACGGGCGCGGTCTTGTCAACGATCAGGTTGACCGCGAACAGCGGACCCCAGTTGCCGGCGGCGTCCTCACCACGCACGTAGACGTAGTGCGTGCCGTCAGGCAGCGGCTTGACCTGCGACACCGGGATCAGCCCGTAGACGGCTTCGGTCGTGCTGTCCATCAGCCCGTCGACGGCGACCAACTGGAACCCGGTGCCGCCGGCCGGGTTGGCCGATGCCGGGTCGAGGAATCCCTCGGCGTCCATCAATGTGCTCTGCAACGCGTTCCCGGTGTCGCGATCCGTGATCTGCGCGGAGACGATCAGGTAACCCGGATTGCCCTTGTCGCTGAGAACACCGTTCGACGGGTTGGGGCCGACGCTGGCGGCGTCGACTGTCGGCCCGGTGAGGTCGACCACCAGGCCGATCGCGAGCGGCGCGCCCCACAGTCCGAGCGAGTCCTTGGTGTGGACGTACACGGTGTGGTGACCCTCGCCCAACGACTGCACGGTGGCTGCGGGAATCGTGGCGTCGACAGACACAATGGCGGCGGTGCGGCTGCGGGTCATCGGCGTGCCGGCGCCGCTCGTGCCTACCGTGTCGATGAAGTACTCGGCGTCGGTGATCTTGCCGCCTGCGGCGGAATCATCACCGGTCGCTGAGATTTCCACGTCAGTCTGACCATTTGCCGGCGACGTCGCCGACCCATTCGTTGTTTGCGGACCGCTCTTCGCCAGGTTCAGGATCGCGGAACCGATGACGCCCCAGTTGTTGGCGGCGTCGCGCGCCCGCACGTAGACGGCGTGCGGACCGGCGTCGAGCGTGGCGAGCACGGCCGTGCTGATCGTGCCTTTCGCGCCCGTCACCGAGACGCCGCCGAACGTGCCCGTCATGGCGGTGCCAAAGCCCGCTCCGGTCGTCACCGCGTCGTCGATGACGAACTCGGCCTGAGTCACATTCGAGCCGCCGGTCGTGACGTCGCTGAGGTCGGCGGTGACCGTGACGGGCGTGGCGCCGGCGGTCGTGCCGGGAGTCAGCGTGATGTTGGACGAGACCGGGCCGACTTGGTCATCGCTCGGCAGCGGCGCGTTTGTGTCCAGGAATTCGAGCATGCCGCCGAATGCGACTTGCATCGGGTCACCGTTGTTCTGGCCGTTGTTGTCGAGGTGCTGCGCCGGCTCGTAGACGGCGACCTTCGACTCCGGGCCGGTGGGCATCGCCACGATAGCGTCGACTGTCTCTCCCGGCTCGACCGCTTCGACAACGCTTGTCGCGGCGAACTTCATCGGGTGACCGTCTTGCGCGACCTGAAGCTGGTCGGCGCCAAGCACCCCCATCGAATGCAGCTGCGACCCGACGTTGATGTAGCGCAGCAACACCTTGTGACCTTGGTCGGTGCTGATCGGATTGGTGTCGGGGAACGGCTTGCCGTTGATGAGCCGGTACTTCGGCGCGAAGTTGCGCATGTCAAAATTCGCGGGATTGTTGTTCAGCTCGGGATCGATCTCGCTGAGAACGAGGACCGCGTCGTCGTCGTAGGTGGTGTCGGTCGTTCCGGCTTGCGACGTTCCGTACGCCGAGCTCGAGCCGTCGTTTGGCAGCACGACAAGCGCGCCGGCCAGGCCCATGGCCACCTGACGAGTGCCGTCAGCCGTGTGGCCCGCTTCGTACAAGAAGGTGCCCGCCCGCGACGCGGTGAATGTGTACGTCGCGACCCCGCCCGTGGGCACACCTGGGTCTAGGGCGCTCGCCGATGGCAAACCTGCGGTGAACGCGCTGGCCGGTTGTCCCGGAAATGCGAGCGACACGTTCTCGCTCAACATGTTGTGCAACCGGACCGTGACGGTGTCGCCGCGGTTGACGACGAGCACCGGGCCCGGCGCCGTTGCCGAGCCAGGGTCGCCGGTCGTGGAGAATCCCCAGATCGGCAGCGACTGGCTCAGAAATGTTGTCGTGCCAGTCATCGCGTACAGGTCGCACGACGCGGCGCCCGCGCTTTCGGCGCAACCGTTGACGCTCAGCTTGCCAACTGCGGCGGCAGGCAACGCGGCGGTCGCGGCCAGGGCCGTTGCCGTCGACGTCCGCGCGCTTTGGCTTGCGCCAGAGGGCGTGGCCGCCACCGCCGTGCTCGCCGGTGCGAGAACGGTCGTGAGGAGACCGACTGTCGTCACGGCCGCGAGCGTTGAACCTCGGGCCACGCGGCGAGCCGACCGGCACAGCAACGCGGATGCGTGTGAGTTGTTGGTCATCGCCGTGTCCTTAGTTCGCGGCGCAACCGGCGGGCGGGTCGATGCGGAACACCGTCATCATGCCGCCGAAGGTCGCGCCGTAGTTGGTCGCTTGTTGAAGCGAGTGGCTGTGTGCGATGTGGTAGTACTCGCCGCACTCGTTATTGGACGTGATGTTTGTCGGCAGCGGGTTCTTGGTGCCGAGATACGGGCTCTCGCTGAACCAGGTGTCGGTACCGACCAGGAGTTGGTCGGTGATGGCGGGGAGGGTCGTCGGAACCGGGTTCGTCAGCGCGTTCCAGCCCTCGACGTCACGCCAGTCCATGAGGACGTCGACGGTCTGGCCAGGTTCGACGTCCAGGTCGTACTTCTGGTACGAGAGATCCTCGCCATTCGGACCTTGCAGCGCATGACCGTCGATGCCGACGACGCGTTCGTCGCTGCCGTGCGGATGGAACGGGTAGTTGACCGTTCCCGCGTTGAGGTACCGGATCGTCGCAGGCAGCGGGTTCGTCGCCGCATCGTACGGCTTGATGTGCACGAGCGCGCCGTACGGCTGAGTCGGCAACCACGACGCGTTGTTCGGAGCGAGCGTGTCGGGCATGCTACGGCCGTTAATCATGAAGTAGCGGGCGGTGTACTTCGTCCAGTCGACCGGTTGCTTGCGCTCCACCGCCAAATGCACGTCGGGATCGATCTCCGAAAGCAGGAACACGTACTCTTTCCCCGGCGTGAACGCGGAGTCAGCGCGTTCGTTGACCTGGTTCGGGTGCCCAGCAGGGCGGACGACGAGCGCGCCGTACATGCCCATCTGCACTTGCTTGTTGACGTCGGTGCCGCTCTCGTAGAGGTACGTGCCAGGGCTGCCCGCGGTGAAGGTGTACGTCACCGACCCCTTCGCGGCCGCGGCCGGCTGCACCATCGAGGTCAGCGAGCCGCCCGAGTCAAACTGCGGCTGCGCCGGGTTTCCGTTTGCCTTCACGCCCTTCTGCCCAGGAAAGACGATCGACGTCGGTTCGCTGAGGGTGTTGTGCAAGATGACGGTGACCGGCTCTCCGGACGTCACGCACAGGGTCGGGCCGGGGAGTTGGAAGCTGCCTTTGGTGTCGGAGTAACTCCACATGTAGATGGAGTTGCCGTCGGGCGTCGACACGTAGCCGGCGCGCGCGGTGAGCGAGAACGTCTGGTGCGCGTCGGTGTCGCACAGCAGGCCTTCTGACATGGCGGCCCGAGCCGCCGTCGGCATGGTCAGCATTCCCGCCGCGACGAGCACACCGACCACAGCGACGGTGTTGATCCGTCGCAGGCTGATTCGTGGTGTGAGATTCATCAGAATTCCTAGTCGGTGATCAGGAGTTGGCGGTGGTTTGACGGGGGTAGGCGCCTGGCGCGCCGACGACGATTTTGGTCATCATGCCGCCGTACCCAGGGCCGCCACCGTTGTCGAGGTAGGAGTACCTGCGGTCGTAAAGCAGGTACTCGCCGGGCGACGGCGCCACGAAGATGACGTCGCGGCTCTCGCCCGGACCGACGTCCACGGTGTTTGTCGTGATGTAGTTCGTCGTGCCGTCGCGGCCCTTCAACAGGTTTGCGTCTTTGGCGACGATCTGCAGGTCGATGTTGTCGACGCTCATGGCGTGGTTCTGGTAGCCGAGGTTCGACAACCTCAGCAGCACCCGATCGCCGGCGTTGCACGTGACAAGCGACGAGATCGGTTGGTAGCGCAGCCGACCAGCGATGTCACCGGTCGGCGGGTTCATCACACCGTGCGCCGCCGCGGAGCCGTTGCCCGCGATCGTGTCGGGAAAGGCGCGACCGTTGAGCAGCCAGAAGCTCGGGTCGTAGTCGGTCCAGTCGTTCACCTGGATGTGCGCGTCGCGATAGTGCGCCGCCGACCACAACTCGGTGATCATGAAGGCGAACTCCCGGTCGTACGCCGTCGAGCCGTCATTGTCGTTGTAGGCGTAGCGCTCGCCCGCGTGCAGCGGCGACTTGTTCTGCGCGGGCCGCACGAAGACCATTCCCGTCATGCCCATTTGCACGTGCTCGACATCCTCGAAATGGCAGTGGTACATGTACGTGCCTGCGTCATGCGGACGGTAGAAGTAGGTGAGGTCTCGACCGATCGGCACCGAGAGCGAGAGTTCTGGCACGCCGTCGAACAGCGGAATCGCGTTCACAAAGCCGTGCCAATGCAGCGTGTGCCCGTCGAACAGGTCGGGTCGCTGTGAGAGGCCGAGGTTCGTCAACGTCAGGTAGATGTCGTCCTCCTCGTCGAACGACATCATCGGTGCGCTGATTTGGGCGTGACCGCGCTGCGCTGCGATGTCGGACGCCGAAAGGCCTGTGACGTCGCGGAAGCCGAAGACATATGTGTCGAAGGGGCTAGGCGCCAACGCGTCGGGGAAGAACGGTGGGTCCGCTGGCGCGTTCGCCGGCATCGAGACCCAACCATCGGTGCCGGCGAGGTGCCTCGTGACCTTCGGGTGCGCGGTTGCGGGCGCAGCCTGCCGCGCGGCTGGCGCCGCGAGGGCTCGGGTGCTGCCGCCGATCAAGCGGGCGCCGAGAAAGGTGGTTCCGACGACGCCGGCGCCGCCGAGGAGAAAGGACCTGCGGGAAAGGCCGCCGGTCGAAGAGTTTTCAATCACCGTAGTCTCCGCAAAGAGAAGGATTGGATCGCTGGTGTTGGCCTGCCTGGCGTGGTCACGCCAGGCAGGCCGGTCCAGG
>JACZCY010084767.1_pt1 | contig 10806 bp, 10 predicted proteins | sample 8641821 | NCBI WGS metagenome assembly JACZCY01 (sample SAMN15324609, study PRJNA640507) | soil metagenome | isolation source: intercropping sugarcane | place: China: Luxin town, Laibin City, Guangxi Province | collected 2019-07-25 | depth 10cm m | reverse complement strand
GTCGCCGGATTGCTGTTGATGAGAATGACTTTATAACCCTCCGCTTTCAGCGCTTTGCAGGCCTGTGTGCCGGAATAATCGAACTCACAGGCTTGGCCGATGACGATCGGACCGGACCCGATCATGAGGATTGACTGGATGTCCGTACGTTTGGGCATCGTGTCGTGACGGTCGGATCAGCTGGATGGGAGATCTGGCGGCCCAATCAACGGATGATACGGAGCCGGTGCAGGCGGCCGACCACCCTGCGCCGCATGGTAGTACTTCATGGCCTCCGGTAACCAGGCCTCAATCTGGTTGATACGCGCCACATCGGAAGGGTGCGTGGATAAAAACTCCGGAATATTATGCTGTGATCGAAAACAGACCTTGTCGATCATCTGTCTCGGACACCCGCTCATCCGCTCCCAAAAGGGAACCGCTTCTCGAGGGTCATAGCCGGCCTGCGCCATTAATTTGAGTCCGATGTAGTCGGCCTCGGATTCTTGTTTTCTCCCGAACGGCAAGGAGACTCCGACTCCATAAGCGCTCATGGCAGCCATCGCCGCATCCGGGCGTCCGACAGCGGCTCCGGCAGCCAGTGCACCGACTTGACCGATCGTTTCAAGGATGCTTCGGCTATACCGCTCCGCCCCATGGCGTTGAAGCGCATGCGCCACCTCATGCCCGATGACGGTCGCCAACCCGTCTTCGTTCTTCGTGAGCTTCAGTATCCCCGTGAAGACGGCTACCTTGCCGCCCGGCAGCGCGAACGCGTTGATCATACGGTCATCCCTAATAATGGCGAATTCCCACTCATACTCCGGCTTATTGGCCACCGCGGCAATCCGCTGACCGACCCGGTTGACCAACTCATTTAACTCAGGATCGTCACTTATCGGAGCCTTACGGAGCAACTCGCGATAGGCACCGATGCCCATCTCAATTTCTTTCTCCTCAGAGATATAGATGAATTGATCACGCGCCGTTCCCGGCGCACGGACGCATCCCTCCAGAGTTGAAATCACGCCGCTCGCTGTGGCCATACTCAGGAGGCAAGACAGCCCGAACATCCCTTGAGCGCCACGTAAGAGGAGTGCGCGACGGCCAACGGGCTTCAAGAAAAATATATTGCTCTCCTGATCTGCCGGTTGTGCCATCTGGGATCCTTAGATCGAAGCTGATCATCTATAGTATCATTTCGTATTACCATTCATAAGATCGGCACTTCCCTTGCTACGGCATCCACAAGTACATGAACTGGGGAGTTCCCCCACGGACAAACGACATAAGATCGAGATCGGCAAGACCGGCGAGCCCGCTCGGCGCCAACAGTTTGGAATACACGTTGTTGGAGTATTCACCTGGGCGTTGGTACGTCACGACTTTGGCTTCCGTCAGGCCGGCTTTTTTCTTGGCCAATGCAATTGCGTCTTCGAGATAGCCGATCTCATCGACCAAACCAGCCGCTTTTGCTTGCTCACCGGTATAGATTCGTCCATCAGCCAACCGTTTGATCTGCTCCATCTGTAAATTGGAGCGGCCTTCCTGTACGATGTTCAAGAAGCGCTGATAAAACGAATCAATCAGTCCTTGGAAGATGACTCGTTCTTCGGGCGTCATGGTCCGAAAGGGCGAGCCCATATCCTTACGAGGGCCCGAGGTCACCGCCGTAGCCTCCACTCCCACTTTCTCTAAGAGCCCTCGCGCATTCATGGTGAGCATAATCACACCGATACTTCCGGTAACCGACGAAGGATGCGCCAGGACCCTGTCCGCCGCCGCGGCGATATAGTAGCCCCCTGATGTGCCGAGATCCATGATGGATGCCACAATGGGGACCTTGCGACTGGCTTTGAACGTTTTCAGCTCGTGATAAATAATATCCGACGCCGTCACCGTTCCCCCCGGCGTATTGATGCGAAGCACAACGGCTTTGACTTGTTCATCCTTTGCCGCTCGGGTCAGCTGTTCTTTTACGCTTGCAATCATGCTGGGCGCAGGTCGCAGTCCATCCTTTTCCTGGGAGCTGATCATCCCGGAGATTTCGATCAGCAGCACTTTTGCTTTGCCGGTCCCGTCGACCTGAGTTTCTTGCAGAGGCCCTGGGCCGGGGAACAGCGGGAAATTGAAGGTGCATCCGGACAGTACGAGTCCGATCACCGCAATGACAAAACGATTATGCATGATGGATCTCCATAAGACGCACGAACTCATCAAACAAATAGGCGGCATCATGAGGACCCGGCGCTGCTTCCGGGTGGTATTGGACGGAGAAGACCGGATGGTCCAGACAAGCCATCCCCTCGATCGAGTAGTCGTTCAAGCTGACATGGGTGAGCGACAGTTTTCCGGAGCGAGTGTCGATCACGGGCGGGACCTTCGGCGCTTCAAGGAGTGACGTAGGACCCTGAACGGCAAAATTATGGTTCTGCGACGTAATTTCAACTTGTCGCGTCCGAAGATCCATCACGGGATGATTCGCCCCATGGTGGCCGAACTTCAGCTTATAGGTCTTGAGGCCGAAGGCCAAGCAGAGAATCTGATGGCCCAAACAAATGCCAAAGATCGGATAGCGCCCGATCAGTTTTTCCATCGCCTTTACAGCATAGGGAAGGCCCTCCGGATCGCCGGGACCGTTTGAGAGGAAAATGCCGTCGGGCCTCAGCGCCTCGACGTCGGCCGCAGAGGTTGATGCCGGCACAACCGTCACCTGACAGCCGACATCCACCAATCGTCTCAGGATGTTGTGTTTGATGCCGAAATCATAGGCCACGATTCGCCGAGGCTTGGACGTTCCGCGTTTACTGCCGTTTGCCGACGGCGCCCAATCGCCGGTCCCCGTCGTCCAGTCATATGGACGTGCGCAAGTGACATCAGCCACCAAATCTCGACCGATGATGCTTGGAGCTTGCCTGGCTTGTTGTACGGCCCGATCAGAGTCGAGATTGAGATGAGTGATGAGTCCCTGCTGTGACCCATGCTCCCGCAAATGTCTAGTCAAGGCTCTCGTATCGATTCCTTCGATCGCGACGACCTTGGCTTCTTTCAATGATTCCTGAAGGGTCTGCTTGCTCCGCCAGTTGCTGACAAGACGACTGGCTTCCATGACCACGAACCCTTCTGCCCAGGCTCGACGGGATTCCATATCATCAGGCGTGACTCCATAGTTACCGATATGGGGACAGGTCATCGTGATGATCTGTCCCTTATAGGACGGATCAGTCAGTATCTCCTGATAGCCGGTCATGGCTGTATTAAAGACGACCTCCCCAACCGTCTCTCCCTCATAACCCAGAGCGCGGCCTTCGAACACTGTTCCATCCGCCAATGCCAGCAAAGCTTTCTTCACAGTTATCTTCCACCTTGGTCGAGCGATCGTTTTGCCTTGATTCCGATGAGCGCTATGCCCAAGAAAAGGTTGAGCATATAGAGGGCTCGGATCGGCAGTAGGACACGAAACAGCCCTTCCAAAGCCGCCTTCCTGGTCGTCTCGTCTTTTGTCGCGAATGCCTGCGCTTGGAGTGCCACCGCATTTGGGTGCAGAACCGCAATAACGAGTCCGGCAATCATCACCATGACGGCCAGGACGATCATCTCACTCCGACCGGCCTCCACGATCGGATTCCCGCTCCATCGACGATACCAGAGTGTAGCACAGAGGACGACACCGGCTCCGATGACAAAACGATGATAGCCTTCGAATGCCCGGGTCAAAAACATGCCTCCGACATCCTGTCCTCCGAATGTGTTGAACACTGCCGGGATCACCGCTCCGCTCAATACGACCATGCCTCCAACCCAGACGGCGAGCGCAACCCACTCGAATGTAAGACACCCAACCATTCCCCAGCGGGGCACCCGGCGCACAGCACTACCGCTCCACCGGATCGGTCTCGAACACCACCCTGCCGCCTACAATGGTTGTGTTCACTCGTCCTTTCACCTTCCAGCCCGCAAACGGCGTATTGCGGCTCTTGGACCGGAACTTGGACGGATCGACTTCCCACGGTTCTTGCTGATCGACGACAGCGACATCGGCATCGGCACCGACCGCCAGCGTCCCTTTCTTGAGTCCGAACACCGCTGCCGGCGCCGAGGTCAGTTTCTGGACCGCTTGTTCCAACGACAGAACCCCTTCCTCCACCAATCCCAACGTCAGTGGGAGCGCCGTCTCAAGTCCGACGATCCCGAATGGGGCCTCGGTGAAATCCTGTTGCTTCTCCTGCGTGGCATGCGGGGCATGGTCGGTCGCAATCACATCAATCGTGCCGTCTCGCAATCCTTCCTTGATCGCCTGGACATCGGCCCAGGTACGCAACGGGGGATTCATTTTAGCGTGAGTGTTATAGCCGCGCACCAGTTCTTCAGTGAGGAGAAAGTGGTGAGGGCATGCTTCCGCCGTCACATGGATTCCGCGGGCTTTTGCCTCCCGCACCATGCGAACCGACCCGGCTGTGCTGATGTGTGCAAGATGAAGGCGGGCTCCCGTCAGCTCCGAAAGAGAGAGATTGCGCGCCACCATCACATCCTCCGCTGCGGCCGGGATACCGGGCAATCCCAGTTCGGTCGAGACCAATCCCTCATTCATACAGCCGCCTTCCGCTAGGTGCAGGTCTTCGCAATGGTCGACGATCGTCAGATCGAACGCCAAGGCATATTCCATTGCTCGCCGCATCACCAGACTGTTCATCACAGGCTTGCCATCATCGGAAATTGCCACACATCCGGACCGTCGCAAGTCACCGATCTCCGCCAGTTCTTTCCCTTCCGATCCTTTTGTAATGGCGCCGATCGGCAGCACGTTTGCAAGACCAGCCAATCGTGCTCGTTCCAATATGAATTCTGTCACAGCTTGATTATCGTTCACGGGGTTCGTGTTGGGCATGCAGCAGACCGTCGTAAATCCGCCCGTAACGGCCGCAGCACTGCCGCTCTGAATCGTTTCCTTGTATTCGAACCCTGGCTCACGAAAATGGACGTGTAAATCCACGAACCCCGGCATCACAAGCTTCCCATTGGCTCGAATGGTCCGGGCATCGACAGGTGAGGAAAGGTTTGGGCCTATTGCTGCTATCTTGCCCTTCTCGATTAATACATCGGCGATGCCGACAAACCTGCACGGATCGATGACATGGCCCCCTTTAATCAAAATCGACACGATCAGCCCTCTCTAAAATTTGCGGAATTCACGAACTCGCTCCGGACATGAGGTACAGGATTCCCATGCGCACCGCCACACCGTTCGCCACTTGATCGAGAATCACCGAGGACAAACTATCGGCAACATCCGGAGCGATTTCCACTCCTCGATTGATCGGCCCCGGGTGCATGACGATAGCACCGGCGTCCGCCAGCCGCACTCGTTCAGCCGTTAAGCCATAGAGCCTCGAATATTCTCTGATCGTGGGAAACTGCGCGCGTCCTTGCCGCTCCAACTGCAGCCGAAGCATCATAATGACGTTCGCGTCACGCAGCCCTTCATCCATGTCGTAGGACACCTTTGCTCCGAGCTTCTCCACGCCACGCGGCATCATCGTGGGTGGCCCCACCAGACGCACCTCGGCACCAAGCTTGAGAAGCGCATAGATATTCGAACGCGCCACGCGGCTGTGCGACACATCGCCGACGATCGCCACGCGCAACCCACGGAAATTCATCCCCCGTTGCCGGATCGTGTACAGGTCGAGCAATGCTTGCGTGGGATGCTCATGCCATCCATCGCCTGCATTAATGACTGACGACTTGACACCGTTCGCTAGCGTTTCCGCGGCTCCCGCCGAAGAGTGGCGCAGGACGATGATATCCGCCTGCATCGCTTCAATATTCCGAGCCGTATCAAGGAGTGTTTCCCCCTTCACCACGCTGCTGGAAGAGGGAGAAAAGTTGATCACATCCGCGCTCAGTCGTTTGGCCGCCAGTTCAAAGGACGTGCGGGTTCTTGTGCTCGGCTCAAAGAAGAGATTCACGACGGTCTTGCCCCGGAGAGCCGGCACTTTTTTGATCTCGCGCCCGGTCACTTCCTTGAAGGAATCTGCCGTATCCAGGACGAGCATGATCTCATCCACGGACAACGGGGCGAGACTCAGCAGATCTTTGCGCTTGAGGCTCATGGAGTCCTCCGCTTCAGGATTTCAAGATGACTACCCGGTCATCTTCCCCGTCTTCATCCAACAAGACCTGGACCTGCTCATCCCGAGAAGTCGGTAGATTTTTCCCGATGTAATTCGCTTTGATCGGCAGCTGCCGATGGCCACGATCGACCAACACTGCCAGCTGGATTTCTTCCGGACGTCCCAAGTCCATGAGCCCATCCATCGCCGCCCGTATCGTTCTTCCGGTGAACAAGACGTCGTCGACGAGTACGACGACTTTATTCGTCATGTCGAACGGTACGGAGGTTTTTCGAAGGATCGGTTGATTTTTGCGCAACGCCAGATCATCGCGATACAAGGTAATATCCAATTCACCGATCGGAACCAGTACGCCCTCGATACTATGGATACGCTTGACGAGTCGATGAGCCAGATGCACACCACCTGTCCGTATTCCCACGAGTGTCAGATCTTTCACCCCTTTATTCCGCTCCAAAATCTCATGCGCGATGCGCATCATGGCGCGGGAGATGTCACCAGCATCCATAATCAGCTTTTCATCTTTCCGTTCCACCGGCTTATGCATAGGGGTCGTCATGGTCAGGATGAAGGGCTATAGATTGATCTTAGGCCGAGATTTTAGACATAAAAAAACCTCCTCACATTGCCATTGTGAGAAGGTTGCGTTATCACCGGTCGTAGCCGGACCCAAATTCATGATCGGCTCCTTTCTCACCTCACTGGATGAGCATTAAAGGCTCAGGTATCTTACTGAAAATGCCAGAAATCTGTCAAGCGCTCAAAGACAGAACAATGCGGCAAGCAATTTTTCACAATCTTCCGGTTTCCGATTCTGTCCCGTTCTTTGGCCTCAAAAATCCGTTTGATTCATACCATGTCTTAGATCCACTGCTCTAATATTGACGAAGGGCTCGGCGAAATCAGCGAAGCAGATTCTTGTAAATCTTTCCGTCCTTCATAATCACAACGAAGTTTTTCGCTGGATCCTCGATCAGTTTAATATTCTCCAACGGGTTACCGTCGACCAGAAGCAAATCCGCCAACGCCCCTTCTTCGACGACACCCAGTTTCCCGGGATAAGGATCTCTCGGACCCGACAACGACAGGAGTTCAGCATTGGTCGAGGTCGCCATCGTCAGAACTTCTGGCGGGGTGAACCAGCGTACCAGCTTTGCCAGTTGCCTGCCTCGGCGTTCCGCCGACTTAGCGTCGAACAGAGTGTCAGTTCCGAACGCCAGCTTGATCTTGTATTTCTTCGCCAGTTGATACGCAACCTCAGTCCCGTTCATCATCTGAAGCTGTTTCTTCCGACTCTCACCGGCCTTCGGATTTGCGTCTTCATCGTCGAGAAAAGGTTGGAGGGACAACCAGATCCCCTTGTCGGCCAGCAGCTTGGCCGTGGCTTCGTCCATCAACTGTCCATGTTCGATGCACTTGACACCGGCAGCGACTGCGGCGCGAATCGCTCGGGGTGTATAGGCATGCACGGCGACATAGGTTCCCCAATTTTCCGCGGCTGATACGGCTGCCCGGAATTCGTCTTCAGTGTATTGGGCCACATCCAATGGGTCGTAGGAGGATGAAACTCCGCCTCCTGCCATCAGCTTGAGTTGTGAAGCCCCATTCCTTAATTGCTCGCGGGCACGCATCAGTACTTGATCAGCTCCGTCGGCTACAATGCTGCCGTTGTTTCGTTCCATATAACTTAGCGGCCCACCGATCTGCCTGGGAACATCCGTCGGCATGAGAAAATCTCCATGCCCCCCCGTCTGCGAGATCATTGCTCCGGATGGATAGATGCGCGGACCATTGATCAATCCTTCGTCGATTGCTCGTTTCAAGCTGAAGGTAGGGCCACCCATGTCGCGTATGGAGGTGAACCCTCGAAGCAGCAGCCCTTCAGCCGCACGCGCGGCAACGAGGTTCAAATAGCCCATATCCGACAAGAGCGCCGTGGTCATAGAAATACTTTCCATCACGACATGGGTATGAGCGTCGATCAGGCCTGGCATCAATGTCCGTCCGGCCCCGTCGATGATGACGATATCACTTCTGCGATCTGACGGAATCGGCAGTGTCGAGATCTTTTCGATCTGATTGCCACGAACCAGCACGTGGGAAGGACCGGATAGTTCTGTCCCTTTACCGGGGAAAATCCGAACGTTCTGAAAGAGCGTGACAGATCGGGGCTCCCCCGAAGCGGCCAATCGTGGTGGCTGAGAGCTGGACATGTCGTGAGTGTGGCCTACCGGGGACCAGCCGATGATGATGAGACTTGCGCTCAGGACGTATCGAACGAGGAGCCGTTGCATGTCCTCTCCTTTCGTTACGAGTCTTCTCCTCCACCCAGAAATGAGGGCGCAACCGCATCTTCTTGCATGAAATAAATAAAATGCCGTCTCTTCCCTCTATCTTGTAAACCGTAAACTATTTCGGTGCCGTCAGGGCATCCTGAGCGACGTGACCGCGCTGAGATTTCTCCATGATGTTCTGTTGAATTTCCTTTGCAATGACCAGCGCCAGCTGGTCGGTGGACAACGAACCCATCGGCAGATGCTTCGTGTCGGCATAAAATGGATCGTCGGGAGCTGCCGCCCGATGGAGATTGATCAAAATCGCCGCGGGTTGAACCGACCGCCCAACCAAACCGACCATCACACCTTTATCTGCCGGTTGCACTCTGGTTCTTGTTGCCCAATCCCGCTGGTCGACTTTGACGTACGCCACATTCCAGATATTTCCGTTCAAGAGGCTTGTCACGGCCAGGGGCGTGCGTTCCAGAAATACAGGCTCCCGCACGATCTTCTGCAACGCTTCACGAACCCGAATATCATAGAACTTGATTGCTGAATCGGGCTGACTCGGATCAGCTAAGGTCGTGCCGCCGACTTCATAGTACGATTGGCCCTCCAAACTCCCTTGATCATCCACAGTCCGCAGGTACGTCTCGAATAGCTGTTCGAGCAGCCCTGCCCGCTCTTCACCGGAGAGGGCTCGAATCTCCTTGTCGGTTCGAATCGGGGCATGCCTAAAGTCTCGTTCCATGAAACCAGTCTTCGGCTTCCGACCGGTCTCCGCTTTACTGACCACCCATTGAAACTCTCTCGCCAGCACCGAAGCAAACCGTTCTGTCTCACCAAGATATCGTCCCTCTATCATCGACGACGCACTGATCAGCAACCTGACCCGTCCGGGATCTACCGTCCGAGCAACCAGGAACGGGAAGAATTTGCCCTCATGATTGTGCACGCTCGGTTCAATAATGACACGCTCGAGCAAACTCTTACTTACGGCTTCATCGAATCGTGGATAAACATGCCGATGTTGATTCAAATAGGAAAATGTATCGATCACTGTTCGGAGAACTGCATCGGCTTGGACTTGGTCGAGAGGCCCACCCAGCGTTTCCTTCACTCCTCGATCAACAAATACTCGGAATGAAAGACCTGGCACCTCGTGGCCTGATCCGGAGGGATTATGGAATTCTGCCGCAGATTGCCCATCATGGCTTGCAAGAACTGCATGGCCATCAGCGGTAACGCAGACCACCACGACGCGCATCAAGAACAAAACCCACAGACCCCGTGACATCCAACGAGACATGATCGATCCTTTTGAGTTGAGAGACTCAGCAATGCGCTCAAGCCAATTATGTCACGGTGACTTCTGGAGTGCGAGACAGAAAGAAATGGAGCCCCTCGGTTCAAATAGAAGAGGTCCTCAGCGCACCCTCGAGTCCGCATTCTCTGGTGCAAGCGGCAGCGAGCAAAGACTCGGACCGATCTTGATGTGAAGCCTAGCGCGCTGAAGAAGGGCTACGAGACGCCGTTCTTTGCCGAGACCACGTCAATAAGTATCGACGGCGATCGCCCATCCTATTCGAACGGTATGTGTTAGGTTTTCAGAATGAGAAATGCTCATATGCGTTGCGCAGTGAACCGCTTTTATCAAGCCGTTGCGGAAGAAGATTGCAGGTACATCCGTCGAATCAGAGAGCCGTCAACTCGAGCGAGATGCGTTGAGGACGTTAAGTCATACATCTAGGAAGCAACCAATGACCACCAGCGGACCGATACGGCTCTCATCGGTCTAGCGACAGATCCCATTTCTCCCCGAGCTTCAGATCCCAAAACTCAGGATCATATTTAATGATCCCTGCTGCGGGCGTAAAGGTGAACTCTCCAAAATAGACTCTCCCCTTGACGTTGTAGAAATCTAAGCGGACGTACCCGAAACCGACCGACAACTTCGCGGCAAGCGCCAGCATCTCGTCAAGATTCGCCGGCTTTGGTACCCACGGTCGTACTGCATCTACCTCATCAGAGAAGTCCAGGAGATTCCACGTCGTGTCAAAAAAAGGGCAGATATCGTGTGTATGATTGCGAACAAGAATCTGTTCCGGCGTTCCATTAAAACAGTAGACCTTATAGTCAAATGGAGGACTTCCATCCTCATTGGTGAGGTATTCCTCAATCAGAATTCGAGGAGGGATCTTATGGTATTGAGATTCGCGTCCATGCCAATAATAATCGCCGGCCAACCAGCCCGACACTTGACGGATAATAGCCTCACGATCCGCTTGGCCTCTGACGATGATCACCTTCCCAGCTGCGTGACTGGGCTTGATCACGTACTCTGCCGGCAGCCGGTCAAACGGAATCGCGCGCGGGTCGTTCCCATGCCATAGGAGCTTGGTCAGATACTCCTCGCC
>JACZCY010107564.1_pt1 | contig 10835 bp, 10 predicted proteins | sample 8641821 | NCBI WGS metagenome assembly JACZCY01 (sample SAMN15324609, study PRJNA640507) | soil metagenome | isolation source: intercropping sugarcane | place: China: Luxin town, Laibin City, Guangxi Province | collected 2019-07-25 | depth 10cm m | reverse complement strand
TCGTAACGGGCATGATCGAAGATAAAAAATTCGGCTTCCGGTCCCCAGAATGAGTTGTCGCCGATCTTGGTACTCTGCAGATATTTCTCAGCCTTTTGTGCGATGAACCTGGGGTCGCGTTCGTAATCTTCCCGAGAAATCGGATCCACAACATTTCCAGTCAGGCTGAGCGTCGGCACCGCGGTGAACGGATCCAGACATGCCGTCGCAGGGTCAGGCACCACTAACAGATCACTGTTGTTGATGGCCTTCCAGCCTCGAATCGACGATCCATCGAGACCTGAACCGTCCTTGAACAGCTCTTCCTTCAGCTCGCTCACAGGGATGGTCATATGCTGCCATACACCCGGCAGATCGACGAATTTCAGATCGACCATCTGGACCCTGTGCTTCTTGGCGAATTCCAATACCTCACGCGCGTTCATGCCCTTCCTCCTTTAACAGACCTCCGCGATCATGTGCCAACGCTTGGATCCTCGTCACAGCGCGGCTTCTCCGGTTTCTCCCGTCCGAATGCGCACGACCTCGTTCAACTCTCGAACAAAAATTTTTCCATCCCCGATACTACCCGTTTTCGCCGCGCAGGCGATGGCCTCGATCACCCGAGACACCTGGGCATCCGTCACCGCCACCTCGATTTTCACCTTGGGGACAAATTCAATCGTATATTCTTGGCCTCGATAGGTTTCCTTATGGCCTTTCTGACGTCCAAACCCTTTGACTTCCGATACGGTCATCCCCTGAACACCGATTTCCAACAGGGCATCCTTGATTTCTTCCAGTTTGAACGGTTTGACGATGGCCTCAACCAGCTTCATGTCGATGCCCTCCTTGCCCGACCAGCTCAAGAATCCAGGCCGCTCAGATGGACCCATTCAGGAACCGTGTGGAACCAACCGCCGCCATGTTTCTCACCGCGCAAAAGCCATGACCACTCTACCTTTCCCGCTGCTGCGGGGGAGCCATCATAGCCCATCCCTTTATAGCCCATCCCTTTCCATCACTCAACGTGGAAATCGTGTAAATTCCTCAATTTACTCGACTCTTTTATGGCCTAAATGTCGGAGAGCATCTGTGTGCTTAGGGAAGAGAACCAGCAGAAGTTATGGCTGCTTAATGCGGTAGCCGTTCGTAATCGGCATCCGTCGGTCCTTGCCGAAGGCGCGGTGTGTGATCTTGACACCAATGGGTGCCTGACGTCGCTTAAACTCGCTGCTATCGACCATCCTAATCACGCGCGAGACCGTTGCGCGATCGAATCCTGCCTCGATGATTTCGGCGAGTGAACGGTCTTCTTCTACATACGCCCGAAGAATGGGATCAAGAACAGTGTACGGCGGAAGGGAATCTTCATCCTTTTGATTCGGCCTCAACTCAGCGGTCGGCGGTCGGTCCAGGATACGTTTGGGAATCACCGGCGACGGACCGAGTTCATTTCGGAACCTCGCCAGGTCATAGACCATCGTCTTCGGCACATCCTTAATGACGGCGAACCCGCCGGCCATATCACCGTACAAAGTCGAGTACCCGACGCTCCCCTCGCTTTTGTTCCCGGTGGCCAAAACCAGATGCCCGAACTTATTGGATACAGCCATGAGCAAATTGCCGCGAATGCGAGCCTGGAGGTTTTCTTCGGTGGCATCTTCTGGACAGTCGGCAAATGACGGTGCCAGCGCCTGTCGATAGGCTTCAAATGTCGGAGTAATCGGGATGGTATTCAAGTCGATGCCGAGACAGCGTACGAGTTCCATAACATCCTCTTCGCTTTCATGTGCGGTGTATGGGGACGGCATGAAAACGCCGAGGATTTGTTTGGCGCCAAGCGCATCCACAGCGATGGCCGCGGTCACCGCCGAATCGACGCCGCCGCTCAACCCAATCACCACTCGCGTAAACCCATTCTTTTGGACATAATCTTTTACGGCCAGTACCAGGGCGCGATACACCTCTTCGATCTCATCCAACGGCTCTGCTAATCCTGGCACGATTCGAGTCCGATTCTTTTTTATCGCCGTCTCGCTCACCACGAGACGGTCGACGATCGAAACAGCTTTTCCGGTCAATGCCGCCTTTCGCCCATGAGTCATACGCCCACGTGAAACAGCTTCCACCTCCAAATCGGCCACAAGTAACTCTTCCCGAAATGCGTGACCACGGGCGATCACGTTGCCGGATGGATCCAGAATCAAACTGTTCCCGTCGAAGACCAGCTCGTCTTGGCCTCCGACCATGTTCGTATACGTGACAATGACTCCGTTTTCCCGCGCCCTCGTTGCCAGCATCTGCTCTCTAGAACGACCTTTGCCGACATGAAAGGGGGAGGCATTGATATTGATGATTACCTGAGCACCGGCCGCTGCTTGTACACGAGTAGGCCCTTCCGGCAACCAAATATCTTCGCAGATGGACACCCCGATTGTTGTTCCATTGACGAGGAGCAACGGAAGTCTCCAGCCAGGACGAAAATAGCGACTTTCGTCGAATACTCCGTAGTTGGGCAAATGCCATTTTTTATAACTACCGACTAACTTGCGATCGGCAATCAATGCTGCTGCATTGTAGAGCGTATGCCGGCCGGCGGAGACGATCGACCGCCTGGGGGAATGTGAGTCGTTTTGATCTCCCTGCCCCACGTACCCTACCACGGCAACCAAACCACGACAGACTTGGGTAATCTCATTCAGGGCCCGTAAGTTATCCACTATGAACTGCGACTTGAGGAGTAGATCTTCGGGCGGATAACCGGTAATGGCCAGTTCAGGAAATACAACCAGGTCGGCTTTGGCCTTCTTCGCGTCTCGCAGCCAAGTCGTAATGAGGTGGATGTTGCCGGACAGATCCCCGACAGTTGGGTTCATCTGTGCCATCGCGATTCGCAACGTCCGCATAGAACTCCGGTAAACCGGCCTATCCCCGGATGGCCACACTCTACACAGGAGATAGGTTCACATCGACTCCGCCCTTGGGGCAAGCGATGCGCAATTAGGCATGACCATGAGGAGAGCCTCGCGAAACTGAATACCACTGCTCAAACACGTGTTTTTCAATCGGTCCTATCCGCACCTGTCCGATACGCTCTGGCCACACCCCAATGACTCGCCCTCCCGATACTTTTTTGTCATGGAGCATGGCGTTCCATATCTTCTGCGGTGTCCACCGCGGCATACGGTCACTCAGCCCTGCCTCATTCACAGTGCGCCGAATCTCTTCGACCACCGCACGCGTACAAATCCCTTGAAAACAGGCGAGTTCGGCTTCCTGTACCAATCCAATCCCCACCGCTTCTCCATGGACGAATGACTTATATCCCCCCAACGCTTCAAGGGCATGTCCGATGGTATGGCCATAGTTGAGAATGCGTCTGCGATCGGATTCTCGCTCATCCGCGGCCACCACCTCGGCCTTTATCTCACAGGATCGCTTCACCACTGTCGCAACGATACCAGGCGCTTGTCTCCGCAACTCAGACATATGCCGCTGCAGATAGGCAAAGAAGGACTCGTCCGCAATGATTCCGTATTTAATGACCTCGGCAAGTCCGGCGACCAATTCCCGAATGGGCAAAGTATGAAGAGTCAATGGATCTATCCATACGGCGCATGGCTGATAAAACGACCCGATCAGGTTTTTCCCAAGCCGATGATCGACGCCCGTCTTCCCTCCGACACTGGAATCGACCTGCGCCACAAGAGTCGTTGGCACCTGAATGTAGGGAATACCGCGCTGGTAGATCGAAGCAGCAAACCCGGCCATGTCGCCCACAACACCACCGCCGAGCGCCACGAGCATAGACGAGCGCTCGAATCGATGACGCGCCAATATGTTGAGAATGTGCTCCACCGTCCCTAACGTTTTCGAGCGTTCCCCCGGTGCAAGAATGATCGGCACCGGTTCCATCTTATATTGCCTAACCGTCTCGGAAATACGTTTTAGGTAGTGTCGAGCTACATGTCGATCCGTCACAACTCCGACCTTCCCTTGTACTCCATATCTCTTCAATTCCCTTCCAAGCCTCTCTAAAAGTCCAGCTCGGATAATGATCTCATAGCTCCTTTCAGTTAGAGAAACCTTAACCGTTGAGGCTGGAATCACTTCGTAACCCAGTCGCTGACGGAGCCTGAGAATTTCATGTCGTTTCGATTCCGGAGTCACATATAAACCATCAAAGGGAGAAGCATCGTAACACAGCCCCAATGAACTAAAAAGGCGGTCACGTTCGGGACCGGATTTCACAACTCTGGTCGGTATTGCCCCGATCACCGCGGCACAAAAGCAAAAGCCCGGTGATGCTGAAGCGCGTCACCAGGCTCTTGCTGATCACGAAGATGAAATAGGCTCTAGGTCTTGATAATGCTTGGCGTGAGAAAAATGAGCAACTCTTGTTTTGAAACTGATTCGGATTTGTTCTTGAACAACCAACCTAACACCGGCATACGAGAAAGATAGGGAACGCCTTGCACGTTGTTGGCTTGCGTGTCGACGAAAACCCCGCCGATCACCATGGTTTCGCCATCTCTAACAATCACCTGCGTGGTGGCTTCCCGTCGGTCGATGCTGGGGCCGGCTGGGTTGCTTCGTGCGCCGACCGCATTCCGAGTCGCCCGCACTCGCATCAAAATTCGCTTTCCTGTCTCTTTCGGATCGCGCGAAGTGATCTGGGGCGTCACGTTCAATTCCAAGTTCGCATCGACGAACGTTGTTTGCGTCCCCTGTAAGGATGTGGTCTGGAAGGGAATCGATTCACCCTGGGAGATCTTCGCTTCCCGCTTGTCCAAAGTGGTGATTTTTGGTGCCGCAATCACTTTAGTCAAACCTAGCAACTCTCCAGCCGAAAGTCGCATATCCAATGCGAAATCGCCGCCAAGTTTTCCAAAAGTCCAGCCAATCGACGGCACGGCCGGCAAGCCACCGACTTGGGCCGGCAAGTTGACCAGAAAGGTCCTATCGATCGTACTACTTCCTGTTCCGGCGATCTGACTAAATGGACCGGTAAGATTCGAGAGGGCAAAGAAATCGGTGGGTGTGCGATTCCCCGCTTGGAAGCCCCATTGAATGCCCAACCCTCTCGCATAAACGGTATCAGCTTGAACGATGCGCGCTTCAATCTGAACCTGTGGGACTTCCAGGTCGAGCCCCTCCACAAGCTGCTTAATGACGGCCAACTTGGATTCCGTCTCTCGAACAACCAAGGCATTACTTCCCGCATTAAATTGCATGAGGCCGCGCGGACTCAAGTTCTGTCGTAGAGATTGCATGAGTTCCTGGGCCTGGAGATTCCTGACATAAAAGACGCGGTCGACTAATTCTTCCGCCTTGGTCTTGGAATCCTTGGCCCGTGCTTCTTCATCCTGTTGCTTGGCAATATTCGCCAGGGAGTCTACCCATACAATGCTCCCTTGGCGAATCATACCAAGGCCGTTCATCTTTAAAAGCATATCCAGCGCCTGATCCCAGGGCACACTCACCAACTTCATGGTGACCTTCGATTTGACGCCTTCTCCAACGACGATGTTGAAGCCGCTGACTTCAGCAATCAATCGAAGAATGTTGGTAATGTCTGCCTGCTGAAAATCGAGCGAGATGCGTCGTCCTACAAATCGAGACTGCCCTACCACAAGATCATCGGAGCGATCGTCCTTTTCAACCGAAGCACTTTCTCCGGCCATCTGAACGCGCTGCACTTTAAACTGAGACTGCGCGGGACCGATCATTCGCGTTACTCTTCTAGCCGCACGATCCCCCGGATCTAACAACACTTTGCGTGCCCGGGGAGTGAATACAACATGCTCTCTTTGCCCATCAAACTGCGTTGGGACCATAGAGGGTACTTTATGCTCGTTCGGTTTCAATGTGATCAATACCTTATTTTCTTCGCGAGCAAGAGAGAAGATCGGCCGTTCCGGCACATCGAACACCAGTCTGACCTTATCAGCATGGTGTCCCACTCTGATCTTCTTGAGCAGGTAGTGGTCGGCCCGTATCACCGATCGTCTAAGAGTGGATGACACGGCAGGAATATCGACGATTAAACGGGATTCATCTAAAAAATTAGCCTCAGGAAATAGCTGACCATCCCCGGCAACCACTACGGTCACCAGATCCGTTTCGGGACGGATCTCAATAGCGGTCACTGCCTGCGCCAGCAATCGCGTGGTGGCGGTATCACTCCGCTTTGTCATGCCGATCTCTTCTGCAAACGCAGGTGTCTGGGCAATTATGGTCAGCGCGGCAAGCGACAGCCCCAAGGCTTCACTGAAACATCCGACAGTTCGGAAATTATCTGTGCGCAAAAGTAGTGGTTTCATTCTGAGCCCTCTTTGGGGTGTAAGAGCTTGACATGTTCTCGCTCCTGCTTCTTGCCGTACACATCAGTGAACCGTTCCTGGATGATGATGCCGCGCTCGGTAATTGCGCTGACCACTCCGTTGTTTTGCCCGATCCTCGTTCCCCGTCGAACCGTGTACCCATGTCCTTCCGGAGTTTGCACCATAGCGGTATAGCCATATGCTCCCCATACAATGGCAATAAGGTTGAGCTCTGTCAGGGTCACGCGTTGTAATGGTGGAAGGGTTGTATCCGTCTTTCCTGGCTGAAGCTCCTGAACGATAGGAGCAAATGGATCTCGACGACCGGATGGATCATACCCACCTCCGACTATCCCGTCTGATATGGAAAGCTGGGAAGGCACCGGAGTATTTGAACCCGATGGGGGCGCTTCAATAACTTGCGGAGTCGTCCTTGGGACTTCCGGTACAGAAGACAGCTTGAGGGCATCTTGTCGCATCGGAGTCATTAGGCCAGGAACAGGGGAAGACTCGGCCCGTGCATCTATGCCCCCCGAAAAGATAATCCACACGCACACTGTGCCAGCTGTCAGCGAATATTCCCTACACTTCTTTCTGATATCCCAGGCGTACATGGTGTCGCGATTTCGCTATTTTCCCACTTGAGCTACTTTGGGAGCATTAACCGAAGGAGATGTCCCCAAAACCGGTTTTTCCTGAGGGGCAGCGTATGCCACCAGGTCAAATGTTGTTTGCGATACGATTCGTCCTTGTTCAATCTTTGGAGATCCCATCTTAAGGCCAGACACCGTAATAATCCGAGGGAGTCGATTGATCCGATCGAAAAACAGCGCGGCAGTATGATAGACTCCGGCCACTTCCACACTGACCGGCATCTTGACGAAGAGCTTCGACGCATCTTCAGCCTGGGCGCCCGGCTTCCACAGTTTGATATCGAGTCCCAATCGCACCCCAAGGTCAGACACCTGCTTCAGCAGCATAATCGCTTCTTCTTCAGGAGGGAGACGTTCTTTCTTTTTAGCCAATTCAATTTCGAGCTGTTTATTCGCGGCGACTAATTCATCGAGATGTTTCACTTTGATCGTGAGTGTTTGAATTTCACTCTCGAGCTTGCCGTTTTCAGCCTCAAGCGCCGTGATGGTTGCAGATTTAGGTTCTGCAATGTAGAAATAGAAGCCGGCGATCATGCCGCCGATGAGCAAGAATAAGAGCGCGGCCTTCTGTGAAGCCGGCACATTGCGAAGCGCATCAAGGTTGAGCTGTGAGAATGCCATCATTATCCCTTCAGACGAAATGCCAAACGAAACTGGTATAAATTAATTTTGTTTTCTATTGCAGCTTTACTCTCCTGTAGATTGATGCCGGTGAAATAATCCGTACGTCGCAAGTTATTTACGAATTCCACCACGTCGTCGTTTGTTAAGGCCTTCCCTTCCAATTCTACCGTATCGGACGCCACACCCAGCTTTGTGAGCCATACTTTGAGCGGCTCTAAACTCTGACTAACATGATCGAGAACCTTCACCGGGCCCATTCTGGATTGCTCAAGCTGATCTATAATCCGATTCTTGTCCTCGAGAAGCTTTTTCTTTTGCTCAAAATCTTGCACTTTTTTGACTTGTTCTTTCAGTTGGGCCACCTGTTTTTCTTTATCTCGTTTTTCCTCCTGCCGAGCTTCAAGCTCGCTGTCCAATGAAGCCGAATACCACCAGCAGCCGGCCAGCGTAACCAGGATCACGCCGATGCCGAGCAGCGCTTGTGCACGCACGTCATACTGAGGTTTGACCGCCCTTCCTTTGGGCCCACCGGGGAGGAGGTTAATCCGAATCATCTGTCCCCCACCGCTCTCAACGCCAATCCGATACCGACGGCTGCCGATGGAGCCAAATCCGCCAGCAGGTCGGGGTCGATGCCACACCCTGCAATATCGATCTCGGCGAAGGGATCAGCCATCTCTACAGGCAATTGCATCCTATCGCCGAGCTGTTGAATCAGTCCTTTTGCCCGGGCTACGCCGCCACAGACCAGAACACGACTAAGTTCAGCACTGGCGGTCGAGGTCTTGAAGTAGTCCACCGTCCGAGCGATCTCGGATGCGACCTCCGCATTCACGCTGTCCATGACACCGGTGAGCGATACCCCGGCAGAATCGCCTGCTTGGTCTTTTTTCTTACTCTCTTCAGCTTCTTCAAAGGAGAGCCCTATCTCGCGCTGAATCGCTTCAGTATACCTATTACCCCCCAACGGGATGTCCCGCGTAAACAAGGACGAACCGGCACGGATGATGTTCACATTCATCACGCTCGCGCCGAGATTCACCAGTGCCGTCGTTTCTTCTTGCGCCATCGGATAATTAATTGCGTGCATATTCTCAACCGCAAACGCATCGACATCCATGATCATTGGGATTAATCCGGCAGCTTTGACGAGTTCGGACAGTTCATTGATCTTGTCCTTTTTAGCGGCAACAAGAATCACTGAAATATCCACCGGCTGCTCTTCTGACGCATCCGAAGGCAAGACATGAAAGTCGATGTTCACTTCGTTGATGTCGAAGGGAATGTACTGCTCCGCCGCCAATTTCACTTGCCCTTCCAACTCTTCGTCCGGCATGGGCGGGAGATTGATCTTCTTTACAATGACAGCGTGCCCCGAAATCGATATGGCGACGTGCTTATTCTTGACGTTGGCTTCTTCAAACAATTCTTGAATAGCCGAAACCACACGTCCTTCATCCATGACCGTCCCATCTACAATCACTTCTGGCTCAAGCGGTTTCACACCGAACTTTTGAAGAAAGTACCGTCCCTTACTTTCCTTGAGCTGAGCGACTTTGATCGCACTCGATCCAATATCGAGTCCCACTAACTGCCGGCGTGGAGTCAGCATTGCGACGATATCGGTTTCCACGAGCTTTTTGAGTGAAGTCAACATCTGTTGGTCGCCTTACATGACGGACTTTCGAGTACGAATAACTTTCTCGATTTCATCTACATTTTTTCTTGTATAGAGCCTCCAGTTTCTCCAATCTCTGGCGGGTTGGGTAATGACACCTTCCCGTTCCCATCGAAAGAGCGTCGCCTTTGAAATGTCGAATAAATCGCATACTTGATAGGCTTTGAAACCCACATCACTCAATGTGTATTTAGGTTTTTTCACTGCGGTGTTTACACTAGTTTTACTGCCTTCGGTTATTCACAAGGCTAAGTATAGTCAATATGCTCTACCTGTCAAGGAAGCGACCGGAAGCGGGAATCACGGACGGAAAACGATAGCGGGGGTTCAAACAACGGCCTACGTTTTGTCGATATCTCGGTGTTTGAGGCCGACTTCGTATCCCAACGCGGAGAGGCTTTCTTGGAGACGATTGGCAACCGCGACCGAACGATGGCGTCCACCGGTGCATCCAATACCGATGGTCAGATAACTACGCCGCTCTCGCTGGAAGAGCGGCAAGAGAAACTTCAGTAGCCCTTCGAGGTGTTCCATGAGTGACACGGCCTCGGGGTCTGTCAGAACGAAGGCACCGACTCGCGGATCGTCTCCGGAAAGCGGCTTGAGCTCAGGCACGAAAAATGGGTTCTTAAGAAATCGCACATCAAACAATAAGTCGATATCATACGGCACCCCGAATTTATATCCGAAGGTCATGATTGAGATCGTGAGTCGCCTGTCCGAGGACTCCCCTAGAAATTGCTTCGCCAGCAACTCACCGAGATCATGAACCGTCAGATCGGACGTATCAATGATTCGATCAGCCAGGCGTCGCAGTTCGGCTACACGTTCTTTTTCGAATCGAATCCCATCCAAGACGGGGAGATGCGGCAAAAGCGGGTGGGGGCGCCTGGACTCTGAAAATCGTCTGATCAATACCTCCTCACGAGCTTCAAGAAAAAGCAACTGCACGGCATGGCCGAGAGCTTTCACCCTTTCCAAGATGCCGACGAAATCCGAAAAGAACGCACGCTCCCTAATGTCAATCCCAAGAGCTACATTGGCAATTTCGCTATGCTGCTGATTACAGAGATCAACAAAAGTCGGCAGCAGGGCGGGAGGAAGATTATCGATGCAGAAATATCCGGCATCCTCAAATGCTTTGAGGGCATAGGTTTTACCGGAACCGGACAACCCGCTGATAATGACCAAATTCAGCCGGGCCATGGGGTCGTAATTGCCTCGGAGGGCATGCCCGAGATATTCCTATTCAGAATCGCAGTCAGTCTTACTCCGATCAGCGACATGGGACGCGCTGTGCCTTCATGCACGTGTCCATTTCGCCAGGCCGCTCAGGCACATATGTGCGCCAAGGAGGAAAGCAGCGAGATTTCATGAGAGACACGGGGGGAACACTGTCACGATCTCTTCGGTTTGGTCGGCTTGTGATTGACAAGGCGATCTTTCCATTTCCGAAACTGCGCATCCACACGGTCGACGAGGGCATCGATTGTGGCATACATCTCAGGAGTCGATGTCTTGGCTTGCACTCGTTTGCCACTGACTGCACCAGTGACCTCGGCCTTATGCTGGAGC
>JACZCY010225487.1_pt1 | contig 10858 bp, 25 predicted proteins | sample 8641821 | NCBI WGS metagenome assembly JACZCY01 (sample SAMN15324609, study PRJNA640507) | soil metagenome | isolation source: intercropping sugarcane | place: China: Luxin town, Laibin City, Guangxi Province | collected 2019-07-25 | depth 10cm m | reverse complement strand
TGGTGCTCATCAACCCTCGGGTGGCGGCGTTCAAAATGGCCTGTGGCGGCGGCTCGTCGAAGTGTATCCAGTCCAGCACCACGCCTTCGTAACTCTCCGCGGGCTGAACGTACGACCGGAAGTGAATGGTCGATCCACATGGTTTGCCGTTGAAGTCGTTGGCGATGTAAAGGCTCTTGATCGAGCCATCCGAATATCTCGTCGTCATCGCGCCACAGTGCGCTGGTAAAAGCGCCATAAACTCCGGCTCAATCCTCTGCGCTAGTGTCTGACCCGCGACTTCGCACCCGACCAACCCGTTATTCGGAACTCGCACAGGGATTTTGTAATCCGGATCATTCCGGCTCAACCACGGCCTGAACCCCATCGCGTGCGCGATATCCTCTGCTACGCCGATGGTCGTCTTACCCACCTGGTTGCCCGACTCAAACATCCTCACCCGTGGCGTCCGCCCGCGGGCATTCTTCGTCCGCACGAACGGTTCCTGCGCCCGGTTCATCCGGAGAAATCCCAGTTTGAACCCTTCTCGGACTCTCGCTTTGACTTTCTCAACCGATACGGGGTCGTGTTTATCGTATCCCTCGAAAGGGTCAATTGCGGACGTTGGGGAGGGCTTGCGCGCCATAGAGTGAGTCTACTTCTTCTTCGCTGCCTTGCGCTTCACTGCATACGCAATCGCCACGGCCTGCTTTTGGGACTTGCCCGCCCGAATCTCCGCCCGAACGTTCGATGAAAACGCCCTCTTCGACGTGCTTTTCTTCAATGGCATACAACGGCTCCAATTCTGGAATTAACTACATCCACTCAATCTATGGCAAATCATATCTCCAAAGGTCTTTTTGCGGGAAAAATTTGTCAGGGGGATAAGACAACCTCGCACCCCCGCCGGTCGTATGGGGGCATACCCCTGGCCGGAAAAAGAATGCTTTGGCTTGGAGGGACGGAGAGAAAAATAAATCACATGTCGAATGCGCGCGCGTGTAAAGCGGGCATGGTGCAGCGGTTTACAAAATGTCAGTAGATGTCAGCATCTGATGATAAAGGGTTTATCAAGGGGCTTGACACATGGGTTATGCTAGACGCAGCGCATCCGCAAGCGAGCTTGCGAGTGAGCAGCGGCAACGCATAACCAGACCGCATCACACCTTTGCATCCGGCCTCGACGCTTCGATCACCTTCCCTGTCTCCGCGCGCATTACCTCAATCAGATCGACAACGGCGGTCATGTTAATAGACGTCGCCTGTCCGCGTACCAATCGCGCTTTGTCCTCTAAAATCGCAGCTCCCGTAATCGCTTCCATCGGTTTGGTTTTATCAATCTTCTCTTGCGTGATGGATAAAAGTAACCGTTGTTGTAGCGCGTCGTACACGTCGGCTTTGTTGGATTGAAACTCGCGGAGGGACTCTTCCGAGGTATTCCCGAGGAATGTCTTGAGGACAATGGTGACGTTGGATGGGTTGCAGCCGACGGCGCGGGCGATCTCGGAGTGAGTCAGCTCCGGGTAGAGAATGGCCATCTTGCGAATCTGCGGTGCGAGTCCTTTTTTGCGGCCTGGGACGGATTCGGTGACGGTCTCCATGTGGGTGATTCTAGCGCGGTTTGGTAAAAAGAGTAAATAAATAAACTTTCCCATTGACAGATTGGAGCGTTGGGAGTAGTGTGGATTATGTGGAGGAAATCACAATGAATTGCCACGAATCAATTCAGCGCACGAAACGGGCAGTCAAGGCATACAGAGACAGCGCGCACGAACCAATGACGATGAACCAATGGATTGCGCGGTTTGGAGCAGTCTATACGGTTCACTTCGCCCGTGAGTTTTGCCTGTGCAAGGATGGCATGGTACGCGCAAGACGCCTATCAAGTTTCGGGAAGTGGGCAGATTCGATTGCCTAGCTAGGACGAAACGGGCACTTGCCCGTCTGGAGGAAATCACAATGGGATATATATATCAAGCTGACGTGTATTGCGATGATTGCGGAGATGAGATTCGCGGCAAGTTGCACGCGCAAGGGAAGGCTCCTGAAGATGTAATGGACCATCACAGCTATGAATCGGATGATTTTCCCAAGGATTCCGATATCGAGCATGAAGAGAGTGATACGCCGATGTATTGCGCCAAGTGCGGCAAGTTCATGCACAATCCGCTTACGTCGGAAGGGTATAAGTATGTTCAGTCCGCGCTGAACGAATTGCCCGAGCTGCGTTCAATCGGCAAACTGCAATTGAACGGCCATCCACATTTGGCAGATTGGGCGAGCTGGTACAACTTCCGGTATTGGGATGCCGAGGATTGCGCCGATGATCTGCTTGGAAAGCATCCTGTTCCCGCATGGTACTCAGATGAGGCGTTTTAGACCAATGGAGGAAATCATGCACACAGCTTACGATGCAGACCAACTGCCCTAGTGACTTGCTTTACTAGGTTGCGCAACACACAACACATCTTCATTGTATGAGGTGACAGAGAGATGACAGCAGAGAATTACATTCGCAGGATTCGGAATCCTCGCAAGCAAACGTACGCACGGGCCTATTGGATTTGGTTGACGGGCCCGCAGACCACCAAAGAACCGGATTGCGGCGATCTGTCGTATATGGCTGCGCAGGGCGTCAGAATGTCTTTGGCGCAGTTTGTTGATGGACCAGACGAGGGAGAACTCGGTGACAGACTTTCAGCGCGAGTCTGACCTATTAGTTAAGTGCAAGTGCGGACATGTGTATACGCTGCACTTACATACGGTTTGCCCAAGGTGCTTTCAATGGCCCAAACCAGAGTGGCGCGTTTGGGAAATTCCAGTTCACGATTCATTCACATGCACCAGAAAGAACTGCCCTGCGTGCTGGCAGGAAAGTCAAATCGAAGGAATTCGGTAGCTGCGCCAAAGCTAAACCAAATCAAGAGAGGGGAAGAGAGCATGACCGGAATTGAGCAGACAGTGGCTGAAAGAATTAGACAGGTTTGCGAGGAAAAATGGACCGAGGAGCACGATTCTCAGCATTGCCACGGAGAATTGACAGGTGCAGCTATATCCTACGCTGCGCAGGCTTTAGGTCAAGTAAATGGAAGATCTATTTTCAAGCCGTACCCTCGCTGTTGGCCATGGGACGCCCAATGGTGGAAGCCATCTGATAATCCAATTCGCAACCTTGTCAAAGCTGGAGCGCTCATCGCTGCCGAAATAGATCGCCTTCAACGCGCGTCCGAGGTGCAATCATGACTCTCTTACTCGCCATTACCCTGCCGGCCGTCATCGCAGCCGCAGTCCTGGGGGCTGCGTATGTGTGGCGCAACGAAGTAAACGCCGTTCTAAGACAGATTGAGAGGTATTGAGAGTATGCAAGATCGCTATTTGGACCTTTTGAAGCAAGGCTTTATGAAGCCTTTGAAGGTTCGCAGGTCGCAGCCAACTCCCAAGCCCATTGTTTCCTGCATTGGCTGCATGGACTGGCATCGGGAAGGAAAACACATCAAGGATACGGCCACCCGCAAGGCGAATATTCAGAAATGGAGGCTGCAATGAATGACGACTTAGAAAAATCTGTAGAACATCTTCGGGAAGAATTCGGATACGCCAAAGATGAATTTATGGATGAATGTGGACCGCTGCCCACTTGCTCTAATTGCGGTTTGGCTTTGGGTGTTTGCAACTGCGAAAGACCCGACTTTAAGAAAAGCGCGGATGCGGCCAATCATGAGGCAAGTGGATATCCGTATTATTAGGTCGATAGTCTCAGCCGGGCAGAGGCGGAAAAGTTCGCGGCCAAGATCAAGCGTGAGGATGCGAAATTGCGCAAGATGGGCGGGAACGGGAATAACGCACAAGTGGAAGTGCGATTCGACCGCGAAGCCGGGACGTTCGCTCATGCCAGGCAATTGTTCGCGGTATGGGTTGTGCGCACATACACGCTGGACTAACAGGTAAACGGGAGGAGACCATGACCATTCAATACCATATCGACCAAGACGGATCATTCACAGCCGGTGACGTGGATTCAGGCGTTACCGCGTATGCGTATCCCTCGAGCGAGCACGCACAACAGGCCAAGAGGAACCCGCTGAAAGTGGCGGAGGAGATGATCCAAGGCGAGATGAGATGGTCTCGTCGAAAGCCATCTGTGTGCGGCGTATGACAGACGGAATTGGGATCGGATGAACGCGTAGAAGGCGGCAGGACGATTCAGCCTACAAATCTGGCGAAGTGGCCATCTTTCAATCGTGGGAACAGTGCATCCCTACAGACGGGTACGGCAATTAGGTAAATCAGGGGCGAATGCAATGACTATCACAGTGTCCACCGAGACGATTCAGAAAACACGCCCTCAGTAGAAGGGTCAGTTCGTTCCATTCATGCCTGTCACTACGTGTGTGTCCGGGAGCGGGGAATCATTCCCCAAAAGGGCATTTGGGGAATTGTGGGGAAACAGTGGGGAATTACTTAAGTACTTTATTATTATATATATATCTATCATTCCCCGCTTTACCCAAACACAGTGGAGGTGAGAGCATTCCCCGCTCGTTTCCCCACCCCATTACCCGGGGCCTACTGCGGGGAATTGGGAACAGCCTTGATTTTGGTGTACTTGCCTCTTCCGGACTTCTCTAAACATCCCATAGCCAGCCAGCGTTTGATGGCTCGGTCCAGGCCGCCTTTGGACTTTTTGCCGCACACGGCATAGAGCGCTGCGGGACGGTATTCGGCATAGGCGAGATCGTTGAACGCACGGTCGGACTCTTCGCGGACGATGGCGGGATCGTCTGTGGTGGCTTCAGGGACGAAGCAACCGTCCGTATCGAGGGAATAGCGGAAATAGCGATTTCCGCCGTTCCTGGGACAGACGTGGAGGCCGCGGATAGGGTTTGTGGGGTCCGAGTCGTCGTCTTCTTCGAGAATCAGATTGAGGTTGGAGTAACCGCCCCATGCGCCGGAGCCGGCGATTTTCTGGCGCGGCGAGGTGTAGAAGGAGTCAGATTTGGCTTTGGCCGCATGGTGGATGATGAGGATGGTCAAGGAAAGGGATTGAGCGATGCGGGTCAGGGAGCGAAGCAGGGCGGAAACTTCGCGGGAGCTGTTAATGTTCTCGACGTTGAAGGAAATGGGGTCGTAGATGAGAAAGTCGCATTCCGGGTGGAGGAGTTTGGCGGTACGGATGGCGTGGTCTACGGTGCGGCATTCGGCAAACTCGGGATCGGTCAAGAGGGAATAGAAGGGGTAGGTGTGCTTGGGTGAGACGCGTTCGAAGGTGCGGCGAATGTCGTCTTTGGAGCGGTCGTTGCAGAGGTAGACGGGTGAGACAGGGTGGGTGGGAGCGTCGAATACGGGCGCGCCGTCGATGAGATCGTCGAGGATTTGAACCATCAGGGTGGTTTTGCCTACCCCGGACGCGGCAGCGAGGATGTGGACTTCGCGGCAGGGCATGATGCCGTCTTCGATGATGAATTGCTGATGGCGGTTCGGGAAGGGGACGAGACCAGGGGAAGGGACGGGCGCGGGTTTGGCCATGATGAGATTTCGACCCCTTTTGGAGTGGGGAAAAACAGGTGCAGATAAGTCTACGCCGCTTCGCGCGGGGTAGAAGGGTTCCACCGCGCAGCAGCGGCTTTGGCGGCGATTTCAGATCGGCGCTGAGGACTAATCTTCTCGCGGCGGGCGGCGGCGGCCTTCTTGGAGATACGCTTCATGTAGGCCCGGATTTCAGGTGAGGGTTTCGCCATAATGTGCAAGAGTAGCATATCGGGTGAGAATATTCAACGGGAAAATAATCGGATTTATTTCGTGAAAATGCTTGACATGCTCATCGGGTAGGGATAGGATGATTTTCGTAGTCGATAGGAGAAAACATGGCCGTCACTGCGAATCAAACCTCCATCCTCACCCTCTGCCATTGCGGGCATGTAGGGATCGCCAGTTCAAGTCACGAAGCATTACAACAGTGGTACCGGCATTCGTTCGACGCCGTGGGTGGAATGCATGAGCGGGTTGGGGAGATGGCCATCTCAAACCCACTGAATGCGTTGGGGGTGGCCAGAGTAAGGGCGGAAGCCGCAGACCAGGCGCGGCTGGCGCGATGGCGCGGGTATCAGAAGCAGCATGGTGAATTTGAGACGGAGCCGTTGGGAGCGGCGGAGGCGCGTTTACGTCGGGGAGCTATGGCCGCGATCACCATCACGCTTGCCGTGGCTGGAATTGTGTGGGCGGTGATGAGATGACCATCATCGAACAAGAGCGCAAAGAGCGGCTGGAGGAGATTATCAGGAAGATTGATTTTCTGTTGGAGAATGATGAGACGCTGCCGGCACTTATGGCTAGCGACTTGTGCTACGCCCGGTCTTATGCTGTTTCAGCCAGCAAACGGGAGGCTTCCAATGGCCGATCTTAGCAACTACCCTCACGGAACATGGGCCGGCGACCCGAACGCGCCGTGGAATCAGCCTTGCATTAGAGAAGATGATTGTGAAGTGTGTGGCCAAAGGGAAGGCGAACTAGAACATCCTGATCTCGGGCATATCTGCTACGAATGCTGGCCGAAGTGCTGGATTTGTGGAGAGCGGGCGGTGCCGGGGTCAGAAGGGCCATGCTGTGAGAAGCATGAGAGGGAAGCGATGGAGGATGATGCCAATGTCTGATGCAGGTGACTATCGAATAGTAGACGTAACTCCAGATAAAGCGGTTGGCTCGGTAAGAGTCATCCGCAATCATTGGTGGTGGCTAATTGATGGCGACCTATCCAAAGCCGTTTTCTATGTGGGCACGGGATGGCGTACTAGATGGTCGCCGCAGTGCAATACCGACAGAAGAATCGTTGACAGTTTGGGAGTTCCATTTGAGGGAGCCAAGGTAACGTTCGTGCCTATAGCGTTCGCTCCCAGATCAGAGGCCGCTGATGCCTAACTTCAACCCAAGAGAGCAGGAGAAGATGAGCGACGAGAAAACACGACAACACGGCGGAAATGGTTGGTATTGGGATAATCTCGCTGCTCAGGGTACGGGCGGCTGGAGAATGGAGTGCTTATGTGGGTTTATGACTACACCCGATATCGCTTTGAGTGTGTGCGGCGAAGAGATGGACGAACATTTATATGAGGTTAGCAAACGATGACCGACGAGCAGAGAGTTAAGGAAGTTTATCCAGATTTCACCGTGACGCACTGCGCGCACGTGTGGGAGATATGGGAATCCGAGTCCGTCGAAGGTGATTATTCTCATCGGCTAGGACATTCAGCCCAATCGCTGAATTTGGCATTTGCGGATGCAGCCTCGCGGCTCCCGAAGGCAGAGGAGAATACACAGGAACTCCTGTCGAACCCAGAAGAAGTAAAGGCAGTGGTCGATGGTCTTGCTGATGTAGCGGCGCGGCGCACGCAGACGTTCGAGGAGTGGTGGAATTCTGATAAGCAGTGGGAAGTAGCACGCTCTCTTGAGGGTGAAGACAACTGTGACGAGTGCTGTGGCGTCTACGCTCTTGCCGCATGGAACGCAGCCAAAGCCTCATCCCCGGCAGTAGCTGGAGGAGAGAGCGAGACGGAAAAATGAGCGTAACTCTTGCAAATGCATCAACGTCCTACGATTGGAGGGATAGGCCTAGTACGGATTTTTATCCAACTCCGTCGGAAGCAACATTGGCTTTGGTTCGATATTTTGACTGGCCAAAATGCGTCACTATTTGGGAACCTGCGGCAGGATCTGGACACATGGTCGATGATTTGAGGCAACTGGGATATTCGGTTAAGGGTACAGATATCCAAACCGGAGACGATTTTTTGCTAAAGGACTCTTGTGGAGAAGACCTGATCATAACTAATCCTCCCTTTATGGTCGCAGAAAGCTTCATCCGCAAGGCCATAGAACTTGCTCCAAAAATGGGATTTGCGTTGCTGCTGAAGAGTCAGTATTGGCACAGTTCAAGGCGCTTGAATTTGTTCCGTGAGCATAGGCCGAGTTTTGTTCTTCCTTTGACGTGGAGGCCAGACTTCTTGTTTGGAGCAAAATCGTCATCACCCACAATGGAGGTTTTGTGGACAGTGTGGGAGCCAGGAAGTATTGAGAATACCGTCTACGAACCTCTCCCTAAGCCACTCATCAAAGATGTACGGGGGAAGGAATGAGCAAGTGTGAATTGCTGAAGAATTTGTGCTCGGTTGGATACGAACTATGGAGATCATCCTTGTGCGGCGGGAGTCAGAATCAACACGAGCGATTTTCCCGCATGGACAGGCCGCAAATTGGTGATGTTGTTTTCGAGACTACTGTGGGCGTCTTCAAGCTAAAGCAGAATGGAGACTTTGCTTTAGCCCTTGGACATCTGATTGAGACTAAACGGGAACCATATCCGAGGGGCGAAGATGAGCCTGCTTGGGATGCGGCCGTGGAGGGTCGTCCTGAACCGCTAGAAGAGGTGGTGTACATCAAGCGCCTCGACACTGAACAGGTAGTGCGATGGACGAATGCCAAATTTATAACGATTGTTCCGATGGAAGGATGGAAGTAGATGACCGAAGCTAAATCTGCCGCCCAACTACAGCCAGTAGGAAGATGCGCATTCTGTGGAGACCCCGCAAGATATAAAGCCGCCGATGGGACACTTGTATGCCGACCATGCTCGTGCATGTATCCGGGGATAAGGAGTTTGAGCAATGAAAAATGAATCTGCCCAGCCACAGTTGCCGCCGCGACTGGAAAGGGTCACAGACGAGAGTGGCTTTTACACCTTATATCAAGCTGACGAAGCCGATGCTCACATGAACGCGCTAGAGGCCGAGAACGAATCTCTCAAGGCCCAGTTAGCGCAGTGGGAGCAGAGCTACAAGTCAGCGGTAAAAGGCAGACAGGATTTCCGCAGCGCGATGAAGTTGGCGCGAAAGCATCAAGCTGTTGCCGAGGCCGAGCGCGACAAGTATAAAAATGAAGCCAATCAGCTACGTCTTGCGTTCGTACTTTCGGATGCAATACTGCCGGCAGAATTTGAGCCTACGCTGCCACCAACAAAGCGCCTTCATGTTTATATCAACAAGGCGCTGGAGGTGATTCGGGAATATCGGAAAGATGCGCGTAGCGAGCATGTTTATTGCCGTAAACAAGACCTTTGCCATCTAACGGGAAATCACGACGACCGCTGCCCCACCTGCATCAAAGCCGACGCCCTGCTCTCGCGGGAGGAAAAATGAAATATCTCTTCGGAATAAGTGGCGGAAAGCGTGTGGGCTGGCATGTTTGCCTTGAGTTCAAGATTCAGGACTTGTGGGTTGGCGTGTTTTGGAGGCGGGATGGGTGCTGTGTCGATGTGTGGATATGTGTCCTTCCCACACTCCCAATTCATATTTCATGGTGGTCGCTCTCGCGGGAGCCGAAGGAGGAAGTGTGACAATGACGACCCAAGAGCTAATCGACATCCTTGACCCGCACTTTGAAGTGGTTCCATACAGCGGACGTGGAATGGACGGTAGAGAATGCGTCAGCGTAAGACTGGATGGTTCCCAGTGGCACGATGCCTGCTTTAGAGGGATTCGCGGATTGCCAAGCTATCACCATGATGCACTCGGAAAAGGAAAGGTCATCTATTGGCCTGACTTCGAGTTGGCGTCCAACTCAAGAACGGGAGGCAATCCATGAACCCTGAAATCTCGCAACTGGTAAAGGAAATGAGGGAGAAGGCGGAGAAGGCGGTAAAGGAGAGGCCGTAAAATGCGCTTTGCGGGAGGAACTCGCATAGATTCTGCTGGGTATCTGGTCATCAAAGCTGGCCCTCATCGAGACAAGCGCGTGCATATCATGGTCGCTGAGGCCATGCTGGGGCGAGAGCTGAAACCCGACGAAGATGTACACCACAAGGACGGGGATAAGTTGAACTGTCATTGGACGAACCTTGAGGTGCTGGGGAAGGACGTTCACGGAGCGGTGAGCAATCGCCAGCGGTGGTTTCTGAAGAACCGCGAAGAGCACGAGCGGAAGCAGTGGGAAGAGTGGATTAATACCGGAGAGAACCGGCCTGATCTGGTTCCGTTTGAGGGGCAATTTTGATGGGATGTGGCGAGCGTTGCGACAGTTTGAATGTGATATAAAGTTGGGGTGCGTGGATCGCGCAAACGATCCGCACCAAATCCACTACCTGAGAGGACAGGCAATGAAACCCCCTACAAAGACGATACCACGCAGACTGTGCCAATGTGGCTGTGGCGGAGAAGCTCCCTTTCCACCGTATACTCACGCCGCTAGAGGCTGGAAACGGGGAGAACCTCTTCGTTATATTCACGGGCATAATCGAAGAACTTCCCGTAAAAAGTCTTACCGAGAAGGTGGTCATCTAGTGGCTTACACGAAATGCGGCACGGCATTTATCGCGAGTTTGCGAGATCGCAAGCTGATTGATGGCCGAGGTTGGATACTTCGAGATGGTTATGTTATTTCTTCCCAATGTTTGGACTCACGCGCACTTCACCGAATCATAAAGCCCGCACCGCCTGGAATGCGCACCGACCATAAAAACAGAAATCGACTGGATAATCGTCGATCCAATCTCCGCTCTATAACACATAACGGTAACACTCACAATGCCAAGCTACGTAGTGATAGCACATCTGGGTTTCGAGGTGTATATCGGGCAAAAAGTCACGGGCGCTATACGGGAAAATGGAAAGCTGAGATAGTGTTTCAGGGGCGGGCATATGGGCTGGGTGTTCACTGCACAAAGCAAGACGCTGCGCGAGCTTACGACAAAGCGGCGCTGAAATTCTATGGAAGATTTGCCTGCACAAACGCTATGTTAGGACTGCTATGAATAAACCCAGCGCGTGTGAAGGCTGTCCATTAGCAAAACTCGGTGTTGGCTGGACTCAACTCGAAATTGGGGCGCGATATG
>JACZCY010016805.1_pt1 | contig 10886 bp, 16 predicted proteins | sample 8641821 | NCBI WGS metagenome assembly JACZCY01 (sample SAMN15324609, study PRJNA640507) | soil metagenome | isolation source: intercropping sugarcane | place: China: Luxin town, Laibin City, Guangxi Province | collected 2019-07-25 | depth 10cm m | reverse complement strand
TACGCACTTGATGGCGTCCGTCTCGGCGCGTTCCGCATCGGCCAGGGACATCTCTGCGTCATGAATACGCTTCGCCGCCTGGTACTCCTGCTCAGCGGTGTTCTGTGCCGCCGCGCCAGCCTGGTTCATCAGCTTGGTGTGCGCCGTGAGCGCGTCACCGATACCGCCGAACCCGATCATGAGCGTGCCGAGCCCGATACCGGCAGAAGCGAAGAGCGTGGCTGCGGCTCCGGCCGCTCCTCCGGCAGCGAGGAGAGCGGGGGCGAGAGCGACGAATCCTCCGACGACTGCAGGAATAGCCGACGCCAGAGTTGCCAAGGCGGAGATCAGCATGCCGATACCGCCCTGAGCGAGGTTACCGAGGGCCGACTTCGCAGCGTCTGCGGCTGACGTGAGAGCGTTCGTGATCAGAGTGGAAACGTTTTCCAGTGACTTTTCCAAGAAGGATCCCGAGGGGACCACATCACCTAGCCCTTTTTCCAGCTTCTTTAGGCCGGCAAGAGCCTTCTCGGTATCCATCTTGACTTCGGCGGTAGTGCCAGCCGCGCGTCCCAACTCTTGAAGCTTCTTGCGAGTATCCTCAATCGCCTTTAGGGCTTTTTGGGGATTCACTTGGAGATCAATGGGGGAAAGCTTCAGTTTGGTCAAAAGCTTGCCCAGGGCGTCAAGCTTTTGGGTAGCCTTCTCGCCGGCCTTCTCGCCAGCATCGCCAATGCCACCCAGCGTTTCCTGAGTATCCTTACCGACTTTGACGAAGCGTCCCAGTTCATCACGCGCCCGGACGAATCCCTGAGTTACCTTTTCGCCGCTCTGCTTTGCCTTCTCGCCAACGGCGTCGAGCCCGGCTTGAGAGTCCTTACCGTCCACTTTGACGTTAATGACAACATCGTTGCTCACCAGTCATTCACCTCCTCTCCGGTATCGATCTCGCCCTGTTCTCGGCGACTACCGAGACGTTCAATCTCCAGAAGCCTCAGAAGCTCCGTACTTTCCGCTTTCACTTCACTTGGGAGCTTCTTAAAGGTTCGGCAGATCCCAAGGATTAGTTCGGCGTACTCAAGTTCGGGTGGCTTGAGGACGGGATTACCATAGGAATCGACGCCTCCTCCGACTTCCCGCCATCGGATGAGGGAGTCGACAAAGGGGCCGGCACGTCACCTACCACATCAGTCCAGGCGTGAACGATGGCGAGCAACATAGCCGAGTCTTCCTCGCGAAAGTTCTCGATCGGAACCGGATTGCCGTCTTCATCTTCGAAGTTCCAGGACAGAAGAGCGTCGCCGAGAATGTCTAGCACGGGCTTGAGCGCTTCCATGCCCGTGCCACCCCGAAGCTTGGCAATCTCCTCAAGCTCACCGATGGCCATGCCCCGAAGACGAACCTCCAGACCAGACCATCGGCTTTCCTTGGGCCACTGCAGCTTGTATGCCTGACGTTTGAAACCCATCTCATCCCCTTGTTTCGATCAGGACCAGGTCGGCACGGTACCGTCGGCCAGAACACCGGGGGCCGACCATGTCAGCTCGCCAGCTGCCGCGCGAGTGAGCGAGTAGTCCGTGAACAGCGTCTCGTTCGCCAGCGTGTTGCCGGTGATGACCAGCGTCACTGTGCGAATCACGGACGTACTCGGCACGGTACGGAACACGATGTGCGCGCCCGTGGTGGCCGTGTCGTTGAATACGCCGTTCAGCGTGATCGAGAAGTCGGCCAGCAAGAGCAGCCGTTCGAACGCGCTCTTGTCCACACCCGTGATGTCCTGCACGGCGCGCGGAGTGGCGAACTGAAAGTTCGTCACGTCGTTACGGATGTCTCGCTGGGTTCCACCACTGTCGTCGACAGACAAGGTGCCCCATGCGAGACCGGATTTCTTAGCCATTCACTACTCCCCTGGGATATACGAGCGGAATTCCGTCAGTTGCGCAATGATGCAGACCTTCCGGATGACCAGCATGCCCGCACGGCGGTACAGGTGACTTGCACTCGTCGAACCTCTTGGCGTCAATCCAGATCTCAAGCTCTGCCCAGAATGCTCCACTGGAATCTCGCTTGAGTTTGTAATTGCTGATGTGGTTAAGCGTGATCGGATTCTCTTGCAGGTAGCGCACTAGCTGATTGTCGAGTTCCGATACCGGCAGAACTTGTTTTGCCACGATCATCCCCTATCGTGAGTTTCCTTGAGCTTGATCTGGTTGTTAGCGAACCGGTCGAGCCACTCCGAACCGTCGACCACGCGAGGCCGCGCGTACGTCCGCCAGTCCCCACGCTTGAGCGTGAACAGCGGCTCCCGGTCAAGCGCAACCCGGTGCTCCGCAAAGCACTGTTGCCCAGGCGGGAAGGTGAACGTCACCATGCCGCCGTCCTGCTTAGCCGTCCAGTGCCGGCCGGAATGGTCGATGATGTAGCGCGCTCGCCTCTGGCCGATCTCCGTCGACACGTCGCACAGGGTTTGCCACCCGTGCGCCCACGCGCCACAGTGCAACTCATGGCACGGGTTTTCCGGGTGCGCGTAGTTCACGCACTGTCCGGTCATCTCTTCGCACATGGCGGGACGAGTGTGGGTGCGCTTCGGTGCCACGACTCCGTACGTGTCGTAGGCCTGCGTGGGACCGTTCGGCTCGATCAGCATCAGACACGCTCCGGCCAGTGCCATGTGCCGCGAGTATCGCCAAGCGTTACATCGAGTTCGTTCCAATGGTCGCCGGACGACATGACGAACAGGTCCACGTCGTCATCATCGGTGCGAACGTTCGTGATAATAGCAGCCAGGCACCCCTCTTCATCGCGAAGATGTACCACACGTCCGACGCTAGGCTTCTGATTCAAGTTTTCCATTCTCATCCCCTGAATGTGTCTCTGAAGTACCAGGCCAGCCATGCGACCGTGCCAACTACTCCGGCCAGCACGCCGACGATAATCCAGAGAATCGCCATCAGAATGCTGTAGCGGTTTCGTTGCGCTGTGCCGTCACCTGGAACACAGCGCTGGTGAATGTGCCCGTGGTGATGACGCGTAGATAGCGCCGGATGGTGGCGTTGTTCGCCGTAGCAAGCCGCTGGAATCCGGGCGCGCCACCCGGAGCTACCGCATTGAACGACAGGCCCGTGATATTGGCGAACGTGGTATTGTCCGCGCTGTCTTGGATAATCACGGTGACCGACGTGCCGACCACACTGGAGATCTGCAGGTAAGCCTGCATACCGAATGCAGTGCTAACCGAGCCGTAGTCGAAGCTCGCGCCGTTGGTAGCGGTAGTGTCGGTGCGCACGCCGGGGGTGAGCTGAACACCCCACTCCAATCCATAACCGTTTCCGGTAGCACTCACGGCGAAGGTCAACGCTCCATTGGCGGCGCGCGTGGCATCGTAATTCACCTGCTTCGCCATGAGGCAGGCACTCTGGCCACCGATGACGGTAGAGCCTCGGAGATACGTGACAAGCGTGTCCGCATACGGCAACGGCTTGAGTACAGCATGCGCACCGGTGCTCAGCGTGTCGTTGTAGAACGCCGTGAAGTCGATCGCTCCATCTTTGAGCATGCCCTGACGTTCGACGGCGAACTTGTCGATTCCGGTGAACAGTTCAGCGGCCGGACCACCGGAGATCTTACCGATGGCGTTAATATCGCCAGAGATGACATTGCCACCAACGATGAGTGCATCGCCGAGACCGGACTGTTTCGCCATTACGGTGCCTCCGCGTACAGATCGTTAATGACAACCGGGAGAGATATGGTCATCACCCGGTAGGTTTTGCCATCTTGCGTCAGATATCCGGCGTCGACACGCAACGGATTGCCGTCGATGCCACGGATATCTACCTCGCGAAGTAAGCCACCGAGCGTGAAATTCCCGATGTAATCCGAGAGAAGTAGATCGACCGCGTTGAGAATCTCGGGATCGATCGCGTCCTGCGGCTCCTGCAACATCGCCGAGAAGATGCGCACGTTGAACGTGATCCGAAAGCTCGTAGCTGCAAGCCCGCTACTGGCCGGCACCATGTCCTGAACCCAGATGGCACATGTGATGCGGTTACCGGGCGCGCTCTTTGGCTCGTGCAGGTTCACCATGTCGAATACGCCAAGCGCAGCGGCATGGCTCGCCATAGCATTGGTGAGGATTTCCGCGTTAAGCGCCATGGTTGATCTTCTCCGCGAGCGCATCGACGTAAGGCCGGAGGATATTTTGCGCTTCTTGGTTCAGCTTCTGCGCCATACGTCGGAACGTGAAGTAGCCCTTAAACCGTGTTGTCTTGTTCCGCGAGCCTGTACCTTCCAGCCACGGACCGTAAACCACGCCACCGTCATTGATGACGGTGCGGCCGGGGTATTCGGTGCTGGTGACTTGGAGACGGTAGTACGGCGTTTCTTTGCGGAGCACTCGCTCAAGCTCAGCACGAACGTAATCGGCTCCAACCGATCCGAGATGATGTTCCATATCTCGCGTAGCGCGATCGGTGTACGCCTTGGCGCGCCCGTCAAAAACGGGGCCCTTGTATTCGACGCTAACGCTGACATCGTTGCTCATATAGCACGCTGCCTCGCCGCGCGACCATGCGCCGACTGGCAGTCATTCTCCATGTCGAGAATGTTGTACCGCGCCGAGATGCCCTGTGTTCCCACTCCGGAGCCAGCTTCACGCGCGAACCCGGAACGCTCACCGAGATGCCGGATAAGCGCATACGCCACAGTCAGTTGCTCAACCAGCGCAGGAGGCTTGTAGCGGACGATGCTCGCGCCATTTGAATGTGTGGCTGCGGTAGTGCCCAGCACGCCGCGCGTCACCGTGAGCTGACGCGCGTAGTAGATGGCACTAGCGGTATGAGCGGCCAGGGTAGACCCCTGCTGAGCGCGTTTGACGATCAGATTGTTTCCGGCGATGTCGACGATCAGCACGCGCTCCGCGTCGATCAGTAGGCTCTCGCGCTTCGTGAACTTCGTACCATCGGTCACCACGAGCGTGTTGTTGTTCAGGTTCGCCGTGAGTGGAGTCTGTACCGTCTGCGTGGAGTCGATGAAATCCTTCTCCGTGACGAACATGCGTTCGGAGTCGATGCGCAGTAGGCGCCCGACTCCGATGTTCTTCGCCACGGTAATAGTGGTTGCCGAGGTTGACGAAATGCTCGCCGCGAGCGCCCCTTCATCCTTTTCATCGTTGTTGTAGCCGAAGAGACCGGTGACGGAGATGGAACGTTGGGGACCGGACGGACCACCGGAGAATGCGTAGCTCGATCCGCGGTTAATTTCGATCCGGTTGTACGGCGGACCGTACTGATTCGGTTCCAGGTAGTACCCACTGGCCGGAATCACGGTGCCGTTGCCGCTCACGAGGGACGTCAGCGAGATCAGTTCGGAGCCGTCAAGCCACAACGTCCACGCTTCATTTTGCGCGACATTCGGGTACGGCCATGAGCGAGTGGCGAGAACAGGAGCAAAGGAGCGCCGGCACAGACTTTCGACGTTCTCCGATGCCGAGAGAATCGCTTCATCGATCTCACCCGACGTATAGGCCGCTGCCTTAACGTCGAGAGCGTCCATGACGGTTTCTCGGCTGGTGTATGACACACCAAAGCTCATACTGTCCTCACCATGCATTCGCGGGAGGTATTGCGGAGGGCACTCCCTGGCGGGGGAGTGCCCTCATCATGGTCGCTTGGGGGGCTACATGATGCCCGGAGCATATCACTTGACGGGCGAAATCCAGCCATCATACGGGCAACGCCGCCGCATCGTCCGCGGATCATAGAGCAGGGGCTCGCCATCATTGGGACAGGCCAGCGGCCCGGCTTGACGCTCCATGCGAGCATTGTCCCGATTCTGTTTCCGCACCGAGTCCAGCTGCCACCATGAGCCACCGTCGACGCGCGCAGAGAACGTCACTGACGGTGTCCCGACGGTGACCGGTACGGAAATACCGCTGGGCGTAACGGTCATCGCCACAGTCGGTTGACCCAACGTTACCGGTATAGAAATACCGGCTGGAAAGGTCTGGGCGGCCAGGGAGTAGCTGTATCCGGGCGGATCGTCGGCATCCACCGACGTGCCGGCAATAGCAGTCTGGTTGCCGCCTCCGCCGGTATCGTCGGTGACGGACGTTCCGGTGCTCGCCTGATTAAGACGCACCATCCAACGCGGCGAAGCGGCGAACGTGTCGGCGGCCGATAGCGAGCACGCGGTTTGTATCTGGCCGTCACTCAGAACGGTATCCCACGTGGCGACTACAGCAATCGAGCCGCGCCAACCGTTCGACGTGCCACCGTTGCCACCGACTACTACGGTATCGATCGGTCCAGTGGTATCACCGACATTTGACGAATCGTTCGTGTGCGCCCACGCGCCCGACAGATCCCACACGTGGATGCGTGGCAGGGATGAACCGGATGGTTTGGTTAGAACATACCATCGCCAGGATGTAGAAAGACCAGAGACGCCGGTACCGAAATCGTTCTCAGAGAACAGGTTTGCGGAGGCCGTTAAGAAGCCCCATTCGGCAGTGCCAGAGTTGAGACCGCGCGCCATCCATCCTACAAATCCGCCCGCGTTTGCGGCCTTGGCGAGGACGGCTACAGTAATCGGCCCCTGCTTCGTCGGTGAGTTGCCCGGCGAAAAGGTGATCGAATGCGTTCCTGCGATCACATCGAATTGACGGCTCACCAGATCAACCGATCTTAAGGATCTTGGCGGTTCCCGTGTCCCAGTTGATCGCTACCGTTCCCGTTCCCGGCTGGATAGGCAACCCGGTGCCGGTATCGTCGTAACAGATCAGGCGTTGCGCGGATGCGGCAACATCCGCGCCGCCCGTCACCGCGGAAGACTGGTAGACCAGAATCCCGTGATTGCTGGCCGATGCAGTAGTCGAAAGACTCGTATTCGATGCATTCAACACACCGCCGGAGACGGTTACCGACTGCAGAGCGCCACTCGTTCCATTCAACGTGCCGCCGGCTCCGATGACATCCGAGACGAACGTATGACCAGCCGTGAACGTGTATCCACGCACGAGTGAGCATTTTAAAACGGCCGTGTCCAGGTCGATGGCGCCCGTCATGACACCATCGTAGAACGTGCTGAAAGCAGCATTGGCCACGGCCGTTTCTCCCTACTTGCGTACGGTGCGCTTCGGCGCAGCCTTGCCCGACTCCGGCTCCGCTTTCTCGGGTTCTGCATCGTCGCGCGGTTCGTCGATCGGCTGAGCTTCCTCAAACGCCGGATCGGGATCGAGCGTGGCGTCCGAAACGTTGCCCTCGGCGTTGATCTTCGGCATCTTTCCTCCTGAGCTAGGGGACGTGCGCGTCATCACCGTGCACGTCCCCTTCTATACCCCGATCAGGAGATCGTAGCCCCGGGGTCCAGCGGGACATAGAAGATCGTCCACTTCGCGCTACCGGCGTTGGTGGCGGACGTGGTGATCCCAATGGTGCCGATGGCGGCCACGTACGGGCTCTTGAGCTGCATCTGCCCACCCGCACCGCCGTTGGTGACGACCAGCGCCGAGCCAGCGGCGGCCGGAAGGGTCATCTGCGCGCCGATTTCCTTGCTGGTGACGGCGGTAGCAGTCGTCCAGTCCACAGCAGTGCCCGTGGTCGGCGTGCCCGTGACCTTGACAGTGGTAGCGGTAGCGTCAGCAGCCACGGTGAACTCCCCGAGGAGCCCGGTCACCAGCACTCGGCCGCCCGCCACGGTGAACAGTGCGCCGTACGCGGTTGCCGGTAGTACGGCCGTGGCCTTGTCCACCTTGAGGCCGAACACCAGGTCACGAAATGCGGTTGCCTTGATCGTGTTGGACATCAGGCGGTCACATTCGCGAGGTTGACCGGGGTACGCTGCACGTCCAAGTCGCCCTGGATGTAGATGATCGTACCGGTGGCGTGGCTGGCCGAGAGGTAGTTGAACCCATCAGACAGCGCGCCCTGCGGCACGAAAACGTACAGGAGGGCCGACGCGTTGTTCACGGTGGTGATGCTCGTGCCGTTGACACCGCCCGACCCGAGAGTCCACACGCCACCCGTGGCAGCCTGCGTCCAGTAGGTCAGCGTAACGGCGTTGCCGCCGGCCAGGAGTTGGGACGTGCCACCCGAGGCGGCGTTCGCCTCGTTGATGGTCAGCGTGGTGGCGCCGGACGCGTTGACGACCAGGAAGCCGATACCGGAGCAGTCGCGCACCGAGATTCGCTTGGCTGTGGTGGTGGCGGACGCAGTGAAATTCATCGTGCGTCCGAGGGGGAGAATGGAACTCACTGATTGCTCCGATTCGTCGGGGCGTCCGGGGCGTGACTGCCGGACTGATGAGTGGTGCTAGGAAGAGGGGCAGCGCCGTGGGGATGAGGTACGGCGCTGCCCCGGATCGAGATCAGCGCGTGGCCAACTGCACGTACGGGCTGAGCGTGCTCGACGAGTTGTTCTTGGGCGTAATCGCGGACTGCATCCACGGCCGGCCGTCCACGCGCTCGATGAACCGGAACGCGGTGACATCGTTGCCGAACTTGTAGTCGCTGGACAGCTCCGCACTCATCGACATGCGGTCACCGATGAGGTACTGGCCGAAGTCCACGAAGTTGATATCGCCCTGGTTGGTCAGCGCCGACACCTTCTCGGAGATGATGACCGGGCGACCCAACAGAGACAGCGTGGGTCCGCTCGTGCCGTCGAAGTTCGACATGCCGATCGGCGCACCACCCGTGCCGACGTTCAGTGCCGTGGTCATAAGCTGAGGCAGCGTGTCCGGCGCCACAACCCACACGGCACTGTTCAGGCTGGACGGCAGCATGCGCGCGTACATGCCAACGATGTTCTCCCAGACGATGGTTCCGGTGAGCTGACCGGATTCCTTCGGCTGTGCCACGATGGCCGGGTTGAGCGTGTTGAATACACCCAACGGCTCACCGGTACCCGAACCAGTCAGGAAGGCGATGTCTTCAAACCAGGCGATGGCCCGAGGGAAGGACATCCGGAGGAACGCCTCAGCCGACGGATTCGAATCTTCCCGAAGCTCGTTCGGAACCTCGGTGTACGCGGTCAGCTTCTTGGCTTCCAGGCCGACGCGCCCGAAGCGAGGCTGACTCTGCGCCATGGCAGCGCCTTCTTCGGTCCAGTAGCCGACGATGCCGCCGTACACGCTGGACACGTTCGACGTGACATCGACGATCGGGATCTGCACGCGCAGCGTGGTCATGGGAATGACCGTGGCGCGCGGCCGGACTACCGCATCCGACAGGCTGAGCTGGAGCATCTCGGTCCGGAATTCCTCCGGCACCAGGAAACCGCCGAGCGAAGGATCGGTGGACGACATCGCATCCTTGATCAGCTTCCGCTTCGGACCGATGACCTCGTCGCGCGGGTCACCGTCGACCGCGTTCAGGAACTCCATCAGCGAGGTGAACTTGCCGTTCAGCTCATCGCCCGGACGCTTGCGCATAAACGCCGCACCGGTCTGGCGGTCCACCCGACCGTTGACCACGAAGTCCTTCGCGCCAGCCGGAGTCTGGTCGGGGCGCTTCATGGTCACGCCGTGCTCGCGCTGCCAGTTGGCCAACGTCTGCTCGACCTGCTGTTCTACCTGCCGATCGATGTCACCGAGCTTGTTGACCTTGTTGGCGTACTCGGTCAGGAACTTCGGCCAGAGGGTCTTGTCGTCGGCGTTGAGAAGTTCGCCGCACTTCTTGCGGTCGAACACGAATTCCGCAAGCTCATCCGGAGTCTGCGGGATTACAGGTGCGGTCACGATGCCTCCTTCAGGCTCGCTTGATGCGCTCAGCCAGGAAGGCGAGCATCGTCTGTGCTATGTCGTCGGTTGGGTCTTCGTGCGCTTCGATGACGGCCTTGTCATGCTCATCGAAGAAGTGTTCGGTCTCTTCGTCGATCACAGGAATGCACGGCGCCGGGGCTTCGGCGCGGCCTGCGTAGTTGAACGCCGCCAGAGAGAGCCGGTTGACAGATGATTTGTTCATCTTGTCATCCTCGTCCGGCTCCTCGTCGGCATCGGTCATCTCATCGGCGAGGCCGACCGCCATCGCTTCCTCGCCCGTGTACCACGTCTCCGTGTTCTCCATGCGGGCGAACCACTCCTCCTTGGTGCCGCCCGCCTGCATCGCATACATGTCCGCGATGTTCATGGAGAGCTTGTCCAGGAGGTTCGCTTGCTCACGCATGGCAGTGGCGTTACCCCACACGAGACCGGACGCATCGTGGAGCATCCACATCGCGTTGCGCGCAGTCTTGATGGTGTCGCCGGCCATCATGATGTAGCTGGCCGCGCTCGCCGCAATGCCGGTGTTGAACGTGGTGACATGCGCCTTGCTCTGGGCTAGCGCAGTATGGATGGCGATGCCGTCGAAGACGTCCCCGCCCGGGGAGTTTACGTAGACGGTGATCTTCGGCGTGGTGATGGCGTTGAGCTGATCGACGAACCCTTGAGCGCTCGTTCCCCAGAAGCCGATCTCGTCGAAGATGTTAATCGACGCCTCTTCGGCCGACACATTCTTGATCGAGAACCAATCCTGACCGGGTTTCACGTCCCGAGCGATCGGCTTCTGCTTCGCCAGGAACGCGGCGCGCTCACCGAGGATGGCACGGAAGTTGCTGAGCAACCGGATATCGGTCATCCCCTGATCGGTCCTCTCAGCACCACGTCGTTTAGCAACGCGCCCACGGCACGCATTTCCATACTGCGCACCGATACAGAGCCGGTAGCCGACTCCTCCGGGATAGTCGGCGTAGGCGTCTTCCCGGTTTCGGTACAGATGTCCGTCGATGGCTTCGCAGGGCTCACAGGTCGAACTGTCCTCATGCTCGATTGCCTCCCATCGCTTCGCCATCCTGTTGCGCTCCGGGGTCGTTGGGATCGGCGTTCGGATCTTGCGGATTCCCTGGCGTCATGATAGGGGGTGGCGCCGG
>JACZCY010008076.1_pt1 | contig 10908 bp, 10 predicted proteins | sample 8641821 | NCBI WGS metagenome assembly JACZCY01 (sample SAMN15324609, study PRJNA640507) | soil metagenome | isolation source: intercropping sugarcane | place: China: Luxin town, Laibin City, Guangxi Province | collected 2019-07-25 | depth 10cm m | reverse complement strand
GCACAGTCAGCGGGGTCTGCTCGGCCGGCTTGGCCACGACGGTGCAGCCCGCCGCCAGCGCGGGGGCGATCTTCCACGCCATGATGCCGAGCGGGTAGTTCCAGGTGCCGATCGCGGCGGCCACTCCCATGGGCTGCCTAATCGCGACGCTGCGCAGGGTCGGCGAGCCTGTGGGGATCGTCTCGCCGCGCACGCGCACCGCCTCGGCCGCGTAGTAGTCGCAGGCCTTGGCCGCGGCATCGACCTCGCCGACAGCCTCGCTGCGCGGCTTGCCCTGCTCAAGGGTCAGGGTGGTAGCCAGGTCGGCCGCGTGCTGGCGGATCCAGAACGCGATCGCGGTCAAGTGCGCGGACCGCTTGGTGGCGGGCAGCGCGGCCCACGGGCCGAACGCCCGCGCCGCCGACTGCACCGCTTCGTCCACCTGCTCGTCGCTTGAGACCGGCGCGATGCCGATGACGGTGCCGGTCGCCGGGTCAGTCACCTCGTCGGCCGCCGCCCCCGCGACGGCGCGGCCGGCGATGACGAGCGAGCCGGAGATCAGGGTCTGCGGGGCTGCCTGGCCGGTCATGAGGCCACCACTTCCGCGCCGTCGGAGGTTGCGAGGACACGGACGGCGAACCCGCTGTCCTCGATGGCCGCGTAGTCGTGGCCGGCGTCACCGAAGTAGACAGCAAGGAAGATGAGGTCGTCGCCGCCGGTGTTGACGGTGCGGTGCGCCCAGCCCGGCGGAACGTAGACGCTCATCTCGGGGGTGAGGTTCTCCACCTTGACCTCGCCTGACTTGTCCTGGAGGACCATGAGCCCGGTGCCGGCCATGCCGAGGTAGAACTCGGCGGAGTCACGGACATGGTGGTGGCCCTTGGTCATGAAGTACTCGTTGCCGACGCGCCCCGGCGCAATGATCGTCGTCCTGTACACGAGATGGCCGGCCTCCTCCGGGACGGGCGCGTCGTAGCCCCGGTAGACGACCGGGTCTCCGCCGTCGGCGATGAGCTTGTCCGCTGCCGCCGCGTCGGCGTAGGCGTCGCGCATTTCGCTCAGCCTGCGGACAAGCGTGCCGGTGGAGGGAGTGAGGTCGCCTGAGCGGTAATTGAGCACCGCGCTGAATGGCATCATGGGGATGAGAACTCCAACTGGAACTTGAAACTGTCACCACGGTAAATAGCGGAAAAATGCTCAAATACCACGCCATCGGTGTTGCGTGAAATGCTCTCGATGCGCAGCGCGGGCATGCCCGGCTCGACGCCGAGGTCTGCCGCGATGTCTGCGGGCATCGCCTCGGCCTCGATGGACCGGGATCCGCCGGCGGGGCGGACCCCGTATATGTCGGCCATCACCTGGTACAGGGACCTGTCGGTCATGTCGAGGTCTGTGAAGCCGGGGAACATCCTGCTCGGCAAGGTGGTGCGGACCACCTGCACCGGCCGGTCGTCCACGGTCCTGATGCGGTCGAAGATGATCACTTCGTCGCCGATACCCAGCCCAAACAGCGGTGCCAGGCTCACCGGGCAGGGTCCGAGCTCATTGCACAGCACCCGGCTGCGCACGGTGTGCCCCGCCTTCACCATGGAGTCGTAGAACCCCAGGCTGTGCTGGACGAAGCTGGTGTTCATCTTGCGGCCGGTGACGAAGGTGCCCTTGCCTTTCACCTTCACCACAAGGCCTTCGCGCTCGATCTCGTCCAGCGCCTGCCGGACCACCGTACGGCTCACCGAGTAGGTGCGACACAGGTCCGATTCCGACGGCAGCAGGTCGCCCTCGTTAAGGCTGTGTATTTCTGTGACGAGGATCCGCTTAAGCTGCTGGTAATACGGGACGTAGGAGCGGGTGTCAATTCCCGAGTTCTCAGAAATAGGTGCTGTCATGCCAGGATTATAGGGTTTCCCTGCATTGCCCCCGGTTGGGAAACTACGGTTCATCACGGTGCCAGCGCAGCCTTGAGGCAGGTCGGATCGTCGCGCAGCAGGCTCAGCCCGCGGCCGTATTCTTTCAGCTCGAGGACGTGGGTGAGGATGCCGTCAGTGCGCACCCGGCCGGTGCTCAGAAGCCGCAGCGCCCGCTCGAAGCAGTGCGTCTGCGCGAACGAGCCCTTGATCGTGAGCTGCCGCCTGAAGACCTCGTACGGCCGGAACGGTATCGCGTCCTGCTCGTCGGCCATGCCGTAGACCAGGACGGTGCCGCCGTTGCGCACCACCTCCATGGACAGCCCAGTCAGCCGCGCGACGCCGGTGGCGTCCACCACGGCGTCGAAGCCGCCCGGCGCCTGCTGGCGCAGCTGGTCCAGCGCGAACTCAGGATGCTCACGGTCGAGCAGGACCGTCGCGTCCGCGCCGTACTCGGCGGCGAGGTCGAGCTTGAACTTGGTGGGGGCCGCCACGGTCAGCCGGGCGGCGCCGCTGTGCAGGAGCAGCTGCGAAAGCACCAGGCCGCTCGGGCCGGCGCCGAACACGAGCACGGAAGAGCCTGGCCGCAGGTCAAGCACGTCTACGCCGTGCACGGCGCAAGCGACAGGCTCGGTCATGACGGCGGTGCGCGGGTCCATGGCGCCGACGGGGAAGCACTTCTCGGCGCGGACGAGCACGAATTCGGCGAACGCACCAGGCCCGTTGACGCCCAGCGAGTAGAAGTTCTCGCAGAACAGCGGCTCGTCGCGCTGGCACGGGGGACAGTGCCCGCACAGGACCGTGTTGTCGGCCGCGACTAGCGTCCCCGGCGCCAGGGTCACTCCCTCGCCCGTCTGCGCGACCACGCCGGTGATCTCATGCCCGGGCGTCAGCGGAAACGCGGAGAAGAAGCCACCGTCGTGAATGTGCAGGTCCGTCCCGCACATTCCCGCCAGGGAGACCTGCAGCAGGACCTCGCCGGGACCGGGCTGCGGCTCGGGGACCGACGCAACGTCGAAGACCCCCGGCGCCCGGTACACCACTGCCTTCATTTGATAAACATCCTGACTCATGTCGTGCTGACCTGTTGACACCCTATCATGACAGGATTATGTTCCAAGTCAAGTCGACGGTGACCTGGCAGAAACCTGTAAGTCACCTGCAGGTCGCGCGGCTTGTGATGTTCTGGGAGACCAGGGAGGCTAGAAATGATGGTTGGTGAGCGCGAGGCACGCCGCCCGCGCCTGGGTCGTGGAAGGAACCGCCTCAGGTTGGCGACCGGCCTTTCGGTGGCGCTCGGCCTTGCCGTGCTGGCCGGCTGTTCAAGCTCGGGAAGCGGCTCGGCCGGCGGTGGCTCGGCCGCCAGTGGCTCGGCCGCCGGCAACAGCAGCTCAGGAAAGACCCCCGTAACGTTCGTGATCTCCGTGCGGGCACTCGACAACGCCTACGCCGTCGCCTGGGTCAACGGCGCCAAGGGGTTCGCCCAGCAGATGGGCTACCCGGCGAGCTCAGTCAAGGTGCTGCAGAGCGGGGCCAACGACCAGGCACAGGTCACGCAGTTGCAGACGTTCCTTGCCAGCACGAGCGGCAAGGTCGCGATCGCAGTTGACCCCAACTCCAACGCGATCACCCAGTCGATCGTGCAGGCCGTGCAGCGCGACCCAAACGCGTACGTGACGATTTTCTGGAACAAGCCCGCCAACCTGTGGCCGTGGAACGGCTACAGCCACTGGGTCTCGTTCATCAACTTCGACGGCAACACCTCCGGTGAGCAGTCCGCGCAGGTGCTGTTCAAGCAGATGGACGGCAAGGGCGGCATCATCGCCCTACAGGGCATCCTGAACGACGTCCCGGCCCAGCAGCGCTTCGCCGGGCTGCAGGCGGCCGTGAAGGCCACGCCCGGCATCACCCTGCTCCAGCAGCAGACGGCCAACTGGGATGAGACGCAGGCGTTCAACGCCACGAAGTCGCTGCTGGTCAAGTACGGCAGCCAGGTGAAGGGCGTCTGGGCCGCCAACGACGAGATGGCGATCGGCGCGCAGCAGGCGCTGAAGGACTCCAACATGTCGAACATCCCGGTGGTCAGTGCGAGCGACTCCATCCCGCAGGTGCTGCAGTCGATCAAGGCGGGCACCGGCATCTACGCATCCACCAACCCTGACGGGTACTGGGATGGAAGCGTCGGCGTGGCGCTTGCCTACTACGCCGCCACCGGCAAGATCAACGTGAGCTCCCTCAGCCACGAACAGCGGGCCTTCTACGCGCAGGCGTCCCTGGTGGACGGCTCGAATGTCAGCCAGTTGCTCGCGTCGCCCTCGCCGTCCCAGTACGCGGCCGACTGGACCCCGACCGGGGTGTTCAGCCGGTCGACCGGTGCCATCCAGCCGTGACCCCGGTAACAACGGAGCAGCAGGGCCCCGCCGCCGCGCAGACCGCGCGGCGGCGGGTTCCCGCTCCCCGCATCAGGAACATCGCGCCGCTAATCGCGCTGATCGTGGTGGCGGTGCTGTTCGCATCGCTCAACGGGCGCTTCCTGACGGTGGCAAACGCGCGTAGCCTTGCTGCTCAGGGCGCCCTCCTGATGGTCCTCGCCACCGGCGCGACCTTTGTCATCCTGCTCGGCTCCATTGACCTGTCGGTGGAGGGCGTGATGGGGATGACCTCGATGGTGGTCTCGCTGCTCATCGCCAATACCCGCAACAGCATCTCCCTGGGCTTCCTCGCCGTGGTGATCGCGCTTGCGGTGGGGACGCTCGCCGGGGTGATTAACGGCCTTGGCCTGACCCTGGCGAGGATCCCGTCGTTCATGTTCACGCTTGGCACCTGGTACGCCGCGCTCGGCGTAGCCACCGTGCTGTTCGGCGGCAACACCGCGACGATCACGTCGAAGGGCTTCCTCGACCTCGGCGCGCCGTGGCTCGGCGGCTTCCCGCCCACGGTGTTCGTCGCGGTCGCGGTCGCGGTGGCCGGCTGGGCGGTCCTGCGATACACGAAGGCCGGCCGGTACATCAGGGCGATCGGCAGCGCGGAGGAAGTGGTGGCGCTGTCTGGCGTGCCGGTGCGCAGGTACAAGATCCTCGCGTTCGGCATCGCCGGCTTCACCAGCGCGCTGGCCGGAGTCATGGCAAGCGCGCAGGTCGGCAACGGCAATGTCAACGTCGGCGGCGGCATGGTGTTCACCACGATCGCCGCCGTCGTCGTCGGCGGCACGCTGCTGTCCGGCGGCCGGGGTGGCGTGCTCCACACGGTCGTCGGGGTGCTGCTGCTCACCGTGCTCGGCGACGGCATGGTGCTGGCGGGGGTCAGCACCTACATCCAGGAGTCCGTGCAGGGCGTGATCGTCGTGGCTGCGGTGGCGGCCGCCGCGTGGCCGCAGCGCAGCCGCCTGCGGATCGCGAAGTAGGAGCCGCAAGATATGAGCGCAGAATCTGAAACCGTGCTGACTATCCGGTCGGTCACCAAGCGATTCCCCGGTGTGACGGCACTCGACAGCGTGTCGCTTGAGGTCCGCAAGCACGAGGTGGTCGGGCTCATCGGGGAGAACGGGTCGGGCAAGTCCACGCTGCTGAAGATCATCAGCGGCGTGCAGCAGCCGGATGAGGGGACCGTCGAGGTACGCGGCAAGAAGGTGTCGTTCGCCAGCCCGGCCCAGGCGCTCGCGCACGGCATCGGCATGGTGTACCAGGAGCAGTCGCTTGTGCCCGCGCTGACCGTGGCGGAGAACATCTTCCTTGGCATGCCCGGCACCTCACGCTTCGGCGTCTACCGCTGGCGTGAGATGCGGGAGCGCGCCGCCGACGAACTGGAGCGCCTCGGGCTGCGGATGGACCCGAAGGCGGTCGTGGAGGAGTTCTCCTTCGCCCAGCGCCAGATGCTGGAGATTACCCGGGTCATGCAGCTCGGCCAGCGCAGCGGGCACGAACCCTTGGTCATCTTGGACGAGCCCACCTCGGTGCTCGAGCAGGGCGAGATCGACATCCTCTTCGAGCAGATCAGGCGGCTGCGCGAACAGGGCTCGGTCATCTTCGTCTCGCACCGGCTTGACGAGGTGCTCGCCGTCGCCGACCGGGTGTACGTGCTGCGCGACGGGCACCGCGTCGCGGAGACGCCGACCGCGCAGGCCAGCACGGCGCAACTGCTCGCGCAGATGGTGGGCAGGGAGATCAGCGACGGCCACTACAGCGAGGACCTGCAGGTCCCCTACGACGAGGGTGAGCCCGCGCTGCGCGCCGAGGGACTCAGCACCGGCCCCGAGTGCAGGGACGTCTCATTTGAGCTGCGCAAGGGCGAGGTACTCGGCATCGCGGGCGTGATCGGCTCCGGCCGCGAGGAACTGTGCCGCGCGCTGTTCGGCGCGGTCCCCGTCAAGCAGGGCCGGCTGTGGCTCGGCGGAAGACGGGTGAGGTTCCGTTCGCCGGCCGCCGCCGCGCGGGCCGGCATCGGGTACCTGCCCTCTGAGCGCCGGATCGAGGGCGCGGTCATGGGGATGAGCGTGGCCGAGAACATGGTGCTCGCCGCTCCGTCGCAGGTCTCCCGCGGGCCGTTCCTCGCTCGGGGCCACTGGCTCAAGGAGGTCGAGCGCTGGTGCGAGCGCCTGCGCATCAAGACCCCGAGCGGCGCGACGAGCATCGGGCTGCTCAGCGGCGGCAACCAGCAGAAGGTCGTCCTCGCCAAGTGGATGCTGAAGCAGAACCTCAAGGTGCTGATCCTTGACCACCCCGCGCGCGGCCTCGACATCGGCGCGAAGCAGGAGGTGTACCGGATCATCAGGGAGCTGGCGCAGGCAGGGCTCGGGGTCATCCTGATCGCCGACACCCTGGAAGAGGTCATCTCGCTCAGCCACACCGTCCTCGTCATGAAGGACGGGGTCGTCCAGCGACGACTTGACGCGCCGCGCGGCGCGAAGCCGGAACAAGTCGAGATTGTCGAGCACATGGTATGAACCTCACCCTGCCCGCAGGCCTGGCCGGAAACCTGCGCACCGCGCTGACGCCCTCCCGGATCATGCCGACCATCACCCTGATCGTCCTGATCCTGATCGTGGGCGGCATCCAGCCGCAGTTCTTCTCCGCCTACAGCCTGCAGTCGCTCGCGTCCGCGGCCGGGCCGCTGATCCTGCTCAGCTGCGGCGAGTTCGCCGCCATCCTGCTCGGCGGCACCGACCTGTCGATCGGCGCCATCACCGCCCTGGGCACCGTGCTCACCGCGATGTGGCTCGGCCACACGTCGTCCTGGCTGGTGATCATCGCGGTACTCGTCATCATGGCCGGGATGGGCGCGGTCAACGGCGCGGTCAACGTCGTCGCCCAGATCCCGTCCTTCATCACCACGCTCGGCACCATGGGCCTGTGGACAGGCGTCGCGCTGGTGATCAGCGGCGCCCAGTCCATCGAGGTGATCGACCCGGCGGGGCTGAGCTGGCTCGCCAACTACAGCGGCGGCGTGCCCAACGGGTTCATCCTGGCGCTGATCGCCGCCATCATCCTTGGCCTCGCCATGCGCTACCTGCCAGGGGGCCACCTCGGCATGTACGCGGTCGGCTGGGCCGAGTCCGCCGCAGTGATGTCGGGCCTGCGGGTGGCATGGATCAAGATCACTGCCTTCACCCTGGCTGGCCTGTTCTCCGGTCTCGCCGCCCTGGTGCTCGTCGGCCAGACGAGCAGCGGCGACCCGACCTCGGCGGCCAGCTTCCTGCTGCCCGCCATCGCCAGCGTCATCGTCGGCGGCAACGCCATCACCGGCGGCGCCGGCAGCGTGTACCGCGCGGTGATCGGCGCGTGCATAATCACCGTCGTCGAAAACGGCATCAGCGTCGTGGGCATCAGCGCCTTCACGGAGCAGATCATCTACGGCGTGGTGCTGATCTTCGCGGCGGGCCTGACTATGGACAGGTCGCGGGTCGGCGTCGTGAAATGAGCCGGGACGGCGCCACTAGTACCATCACGGTCATCGGCGAGGTACTGGTTGACCTAGCCGTCGGGCAGGACTGGTCCTGCCGGGCCACTCCCGGCGGCGCGCCGGCCAACGTGGCGGTCGGTCTGGCCAGGCTCGGCCAGCACGTGTCACTGCGCGCCCGGCTGTCGGGTGACGGCCTCGGCCTCATGCTGCGGGAGCACCTGGCCGCGAGCGGCGTCGACGTAGCGGACATCGTTGCGGCCGGAGAGCCGACCACGCTTGCGGTCGCGGCCCTAGATCCCAGCGGCCAGGCGCGGTACGACTTCCGGCTATGGCAGACCGCGGACTGGATGTGGCGCGAAGCAGAGCTCCCGCCGCTGCCGCCGCAGGTGGTCGCGCTGTACATGGGCTCGCTGGCGTGCGCGCTACCGCCCGGTGCCGCACTGATCGAGGGCCTCGCACGCCGCACGCGCGCGGCAGGTCACGCCGTTGTCGCCTATGACCCTAACCTCCGCCCTGGAGCAGTACCCGGCGCGGGCGACTCCGCCGACGAGCGGGCACGGGTGGAGCGACAGCTCCAGCTGGCGCACCTGGTCAAGGCAAGCGCCGACGACATCCGCCTGCTTTACCCCGGACAGCCGCCCGCGGCGGTCGCGCGGCACTGGATTGGGCTAGGCGCCGACCTGGTGGTGCTCACACTCGGCGCTGCGGGAGCACTGGCGATCAGCCGGAGCGGTGCAGAGGTTAGCGTGCCCGCTCGCATCGTGACGGTCCAGGACACGATCGGTGCCGGCGACGCGTTCTCAGCTGGGCTGCTTGCCGCTATGGCGGAGGCCGGGCTCCTTGGCGGGCCCGGCCTCGCTAGAGTCCGAGAGATCAGCCCTGCTGTGCTTAGTGAGTTGCTGACCCGGGCCTCGCTGGTCGCGGCGCTGACCTGTGAACGAGCCGGGGCCGACCCGCCGACCAGGGAAGAGATCGAACTCCGGCTGGACACGGCGGTGGCGGTGGAGCCGGTAAGCGGATTCGAACCGCTGACCATGGAGCCTCCCGCCGGGCACTACCGCACGTCGTCACAGCGCCGGTAAATCAAGTGGCCTAGCGTCAGATCTGCGCGTTCTGCCGGTCCCCGAAGCCCGCCGGGCGATGAGCGCGACAGATGCCGGGCCAAAATGTACAGCAAATGTACAGAGCAGAGTGTACATTTGCTGTGCATGACCGAGGATCTCTCCGCACTCGTCGCCGAGCTCCGCGCAACGGGCGGTGACAACACCAGCATAGAGGTCAAGGCGGCCGCAGGCGGGCTGCCGGATAGCCTCGCGTCGACGCTGTGCGCCCTGGCCAACATGCCCGGCGGCGGAACCGTCATCCTCGGGCTGGACGAGCGGACGGGGTTCCATCCGGTCTCCCTGGGCGACCCGCAGAAACTCAAGCAGGGACTGGCCTCAAAGGCCCGGGGGTTCATCCCTCCTGTCCGCCTCGACATCGGCGACGCGCAGGTCGACGGAAACCCCTGTAATCGTCGCGCGCGTGCATGAGTGCGACCAGTCCCTCAAGCCGTGCCGGGTAGCGTCTACGGGCAAGGCGTACCTGCGGAGCTACGACGGCGACTACCTGCTGTCGGCTCTGGAGGAGCAGGCCTTCCTTTCCGCCCGCAGCGCCCCGATGGCTGACCGACTGCCGGTCAGCGACGCCACTCTTGAGGACCTCGACGCAGACCTGGTGGACGCGTTCGTCGGCAGCATCCGCCGCCTCGATCCGCAAGGCCGCGGGCGGTTCACCGACCGCGGCGAGTTGCTGCGCCGCAGCGGGGTCCTGCACTCCGACGGGCGTCCCACCGTGGCGGGTGTCCTCGCGCTCGGCCTGTACCCGCAGCAGTGGTTCCCGCGGTTCGTGATCCAGGCGGCCGCCGAGCCAGCGCCGGGTGAGCCCGCGGCCGCCCGGGCACGTAACCAGGTCACGATCGACGGCCCCGTGCCCCGCATGCTCGACCAGGCGATGGCCTGGGCACGCCGCACCTTCGACACGTACATCGTCAACGAGCCGGACGGCAGCGTCCGCGACCGCTATGCCTATCCGCTCGCTGCCTTCCGCGAGCTGATCGCCAACGCGCTCATCCACCGCGACCTGAATTCCTGGTCCACCGGGCTCGCCATCGAGGTCAGACTTCGACGCGACCGTCTCGTCATCGGCAACCCCGGCGGACTTTACGGCATTACCGTCGACCGCCTCGGCCGGGACGCCGTCACGTCTGCGCGCAACGCTCGCCTGGTCGCCATCTGCCAGCACGTCTACTCCGCTGAGACCGGTGCCCGCGCCATCGAGGCACTCGCCAGCGGAATCCCCATCGTGACCGAGGCGATCGCCGAGGCCGGCCTGCCTCCCGCCCGCTACACCGATTCCGGCATCAGGTTCACCGTCGTCATCCACCGGCACGCACCACAGCCAGCAACTATGAACTCCCTCGAAAGACTTGTATTCACCGCGCTCGAAAGCGCGCCACGCACCGTCGCCCAACTTGAGGAAGAGACCGGAATCCCCGCTTACACCCTCCGGCGCGCTCTCCGCTCCCTCCGCGAGCAAGGCCTCGCCGAACAACTCGGCGGCAGAGGGCGGCCCACCACCTACCGACAGTCACCCGGCAGAAACTGACGTACCTCGCGGACGATGACCTGATCGATCAGCGCTACCCGGGCTCCAGGACTCGGGGCGGTTTCCTATCAGTTGATGCGGAAGCAGTGCTGCCCTCGTCTTTCGTGCTCTTGCCTGCTCCTGCCTCCTGCTGCCCTGTCGCGCATGAATCCTTCCCGGTCGCAGCGCTTCAGTCTGGCGCTTGCTTGGAGGTGAATCGTGGCGTATACCCGTGACTCCCCGCTAGGCTCGCCTAGTGGTCAGGCGAGGGCACGGTACTAAGATCCACGAGGCACTGGCGGCCGCATTGCGGGAGGGCGACGACGAGACCGCGCGCTCTCTCGCCGGGCAGGCGGGTATCCCGGTGCCACTGCTGGCGATGTGGGACCTGGGGCCGTACGGCACCGCTGACGTGGTCCGTCCCGCGCTCGCGCTGGGCTGCGTGGCGGCGCTCGCCGGCGGCGCGGCGCCCGGCTACCACCACTGGGCATCGGGTCCGGAG
>JACZCY010143367.1_pt1 | contig 10917 bp, 9 predicted proteins | sample 8641821 | NCBI WGS metagenome assembly JACZCY01 (sample SAMN15324609, study PRJNA640507) | soil metagenome | isolation source: intercropping sugarcane | place: China: Luxin town, Laibin City, Guangxi Province | collected 2019-07-25 | depth 10cm m | reverse complement strand
CTGGTTATTTCCAGTCGTTTCCGGACCGCGTGCTGAATCGGTGCTGACACCTGGAGGGTTATGGTCTAGACCAATCTGAAATTGGTCTAGACCATACGGCCCCGGCGGGACCGGATCGGGCGGATTCTATGTTGGAGGGCTGACTGTAGCCGGGCATGTGCGACCGGTGCTGTGTGGGGGGCTTGACTTCGACTTTGCGGCAGTCTCGGGTACTCAGTCTGGTGGGCGGAGCGCGGTAAGCAAAGTCGGCTCCCGATACAGTGCCTCAAGGCCGAGACGCTCCTGTGGGATACGCTGCCGCGCCGCGAAGAGTTGGCTGGCCTGGGAGCGCAGCGTGGACGGAAGCCAGTTCAAGGCCTCGGCTTGGTCGAGTCGGGTACCGCGGCTGCTGGCGTCCGGCCGACGCCAATGCGACGGCCCGTCGAGAAGGAACTGGTAAAGGGCCTCCAGCGGTCGCAGTTCCAGGAGTCCTGCAGAGGCGGCCTTCGCCGTCGCATTAGACGCGATGCGCAGGCCCGCTTGGTCAAGGTCCCCGAAGTAGTAGGCGCTAGCTGGGGTCGGCTCCAGCAGGGGGATGCTCAGGACGCTCTGCTCGAACGCGGCTCCGACACCCCAGCCGACGTGCAGGTCGGGGCGCGAGAGGGGAGCCAGCGAGCGGAGGGCGGTCAGGAGAGAAGTGTAGGTGGCCAGGTTCTCGACGACGAGGAGACGAGTGGGACCCGTGCCGGGTACGTGCTGGGACGCGAACGGCGGGGGCGGGGCGTAGCAGGCGAGCAGGTCGAGGGTGAGCGCGCCGGAGGTGAACAGTCTCGTCATCAAGTAGCGGTCAAGGGCCTTCTCGTCGTCGAACAGTTCTACGGAGCGCTCCTCGACCGGAACGAGCACCGGGTGCGGGCCATTGCGCAACCAGGAGGCGATCCTGTCTAGGACCTCGTGCTCGTCGGACCGACTGGCGATCTGGCCCGCTGCTTCAAGCACACCTGGCCAGACACGAGGTGCGGGTCTGTCGCGGACTGTGACTGGCGCGGTGCTGGTGCGGGTAATCCAGACAGGAAGCTCCGGCAACAGCCTGCGGTCCCATGCCGTCCGGGAAGCCGACGACGGCATTGCGATCAGCTCTGCGGCCTCCAGTTCTCGCAGGGCTTCCCAAAAACGGGACCGTGCTGTCGGGTCGCCGACGAGCCCGGGATCGGCGACGGTCGCGGCGTGGAACAGGTCCGAGCCCTGGATGCGCTTCCTTGGTGATGCCGCGATGGCTCGCGCGACCTCCCGGGCTAGGGGAGACATGACCGTTCCGTCGGCGGGGCCGGTCACGGGGCATCCTCGGTGGACTGATCCTGTGGGTTGGGCGTATCCCAGGAGTGGTCCGCATGAGCGGCCCGCACGCTCGTAACCAGGTTGGTCCTCGGCTCGTCTGCTGGCGCGCTATCGTCTGCCACGACGTATCGCCGCCCGCCGACCCGGCCCTCGCGGTTGTCGAGGCGGATGATGTTGGGGAACTGGATGACGGCGGCCGGGTCCTTGACGCCCGTTGTATAGACGAGCTGGATCCGGTGTGAGGCCGCTACGTCTCGCTGCAGGCGGACTAGTTGAGCGGACGATGCACGTCCGATGGGGTTGTCGAGGAATAGCACCCCGCCAGGGCGGGTGCCGCGCCCGGTGTGCGTGGCACGCAGCGCCGCGAGTGTGCAGTACAGTGCCACGCAGACGGTGAGCTTTTCACCGCCGCTCCACTTGGCGAGGCGGCTGATGTCCTCGGTGGTGCCGGAAGCGTCGTCGGTCGGCTTGAGTACCCGGACGGCGAACCCCCGTGGTCCTGCCGCCGCGTGGACGGCTTCCTTGAGAAGCGGCATGCCCTCGGGGGCAAGCTTCTGCTGGACCGTTTGATCGATAACCTGCTCGGCTCGGGCGAGCAGGGCCGCGTCGTCGGGCCGCTCGAACCCGATCCGCAGCACCCGCTTCCCGGCCCATGAGCCGGTGGCTGTTCTCATTTGTGAGCCCCGCTCGGCCCTGCTCAGCAGATCCAGGCTCTCCCGAACAAGGTCCGCAAGTGCTTCGCTCAGGATGCGCTGGTCGGTGGCGATCGACTCCAGTTCGCCCTCCAGCGTCACGGCGCGCAGCCGAAGCCGCGCGGCCAGGTCTGCGGCGTGCGGCGCGAGCACATCGGCTGGGTCGTGGGCCACCCGGTCGCGGACCGGACCCCGGATGTCGGGGAAAGTGCCCGCCGTCCGGCGGAGCTGCTCCACTGCCCTGCCCAGTGCGTCCCGCGCCGCGCCTGCCTTGCCGTTCGCGTGCTCAACATTGCTCAGCGCGGTGCCAGCGCTTGCCGCGGCCTCGGGCTCGGTGCCACCGAAGGGCGCGTCGGCCGTCCCGAAGTCATCTGCCGGGGGGAGGGTCGCGAGCAGCGCGGCGAGTGTCTTGGCGCGGTTGCCGATCCGCTCTGCCTCTGTGCCGATCTTCCCGATCATGTCGTCGGCCTCGTTGACCGTGGCGTTGGCCAGTGCGGCCAGGAGCTCCTGCTCGCGGGCAAGTTCGTCGGCCTGGCCCGAGGTGACGGGGACCTGGGGCAGCGCCCGCCGTGGGTCGCCGCCTGGTCGTTCAAGGGCCTTGAACGCGTTCTCGCACTGGGTGACCGCTTGGCCTGCCGCGCCGAGCGCTGTAGCGGCAGCGTGCTCGTCGACTCGCGCCGTCTCTAGCGCCGCATGTCGGAGGCGTGGCTCCTGCCCGTCCGGTGTGCCGAGCAGGGCTCGTGCTGCTTGCAGGACCGCCGCCGTGCGGCCGACGAGCTTGGCACCGGCCTCGGCCACCTGCTCCTTAAGCCGTTCGACCCGGTCCGCGAGTACTGACTGGGCAGCGCGGGCCTGCAGTGCCAGCCGCGCGTTCTCGTGGCTGCGGCGCAGGGCATCCAGCGGAACGGCCGGGTCCGTCATGGCATCTTGGCCGTTTGGTGTCGTAGCGTCGCTGGGGAGGCGTGCGGCTTCTGCGCGGTACTGCTGTGCCTTGTCTCGCTCGGCTGCGGCGCTTGCCTTAGCGCCCTGAGCCGACGTTATAGCGGTCACCTGTCTGATGTCGTGCTGCTCGGCACGCGCATTGGCCTCGGATGACCGCTGCTGTGCATTGGCGAGCCACGCCCGCCACTCGGCTTCCTGCGCGGCAGCAGGGATGAATTCGTCCAGCCAGGCGATCGTGACGCTGAGGGACTGGAGCTGACGGTTTATCCGCTTGGACTCCGCCTGGTCCTGGGATTCCTCCGTGTCGAGGTCGCTGAACTCCTGCTTCAGTGTTGCTTGCTCGCCCTCAATCCGGCCTAGCTCATCGTCGAGATGCCGGAGTTCGCTCTCGAGGTGCGGCAGGTGACCTTGGGGGCAGTCGGCAAGGAAAGCCCTCAAGTCGCGCCGTAGCGTGTCATCGGCCTGCCGCTGGCTGTCCAGTTCGCGGTCCTCTCGGTTGGCGGAGTCGACGCGCTCTTTCAACAACCGGACCGCCGCGATGGCAGCGCTCTCATCGATGAGGCCGTGCTGGAGGCTGGCCCAGACGGGTGCCACGTCATTGTTACCGCCTCCGGCCATGGCGGCGGTGATGAGGGCGTCGGCGCCCTCGGCGGTGTAGACGCCGACGAGGCTGACCGTGGTGGCGTCCTCCGAGTCCAGGATGCGCACCGCATCGACAGCCGAGTCGGTCGGGATGACGAGGCCGCACCCCAGGCGGCCTATAGCGGGCATGTCCAGAGCGGGCGTCAGCTGGCTCGCGGGGAGGGCCGACCGGAGGTACTCCCAGCCCGTCTCGACGGTGACCCTCGGAGCTAGAACCCGCTGGATACTCTCAGCGTCGAGGCTGGTGGGAAGGTACCGGTTCCGTTCCTGGGCCTCGATAGTGCGCTGGTCGGCGTGGAGCCGGGCGCGGCGCAAGATCCGCTCATCGTCCGCCGCGATCACCGCATTGTCCAGACGCCGGAGCAGGGCGTCCGCCTCGCCCCACAGGTCGATCGCCTCGTCGGGTGCCGCCTCAGTGAGTTCGCGGACCCGTCCGCTTGAGGTCAGCGTCGCCTGGCGGCCGGTCAGCTCTGTGAGCCGCTTTCCGATAGCAACGCGCTGCTGCCCAGCGGTGTTGTGCTCTGTCGTGAGGCCCGCTTGTAGGCCGCCGATCTCGCCGCGGCGAGCCCGACGGATGTCGGCGCGGCTCGTGATAGCGAGAAGGGCCTCCTCAAGGGTGGCGTGCTGCCCCGCGACCAGGTCACGGTGTGCTTGTAGAGGCGTGGTGGCCGTAGGCAGGTGCCCGTGCGTGGCTCCGTCCCGGCGCCGCCGGTCCAGGTCATCCAGGCGCTCCTGCGCCCTGGACGCCTCGCCAGTGGCCGTCTGCAGTTCGGCGCGCGCCGTCTTCGCGAATCCGGCCTCGCGCTCTGCCTCCCCGGTAGCGGCTTCCGCCTCCTGGTCGGCAGTCTCGGCCTCGCCCTCGGCCGCTTCTGCGAGGGTGTTGAGCCGCAGGCGGAGCCGGGCCGCGTGCAGTGTGTGCGTGGCACGGAGTGGCGCGAGCTCGTTCTCCTCGGCCCTGGCCGCCTTGCGGGCTTGGTCGAGTTCGTGCTCCTTCGCTGCATATCCCGCCAGTTCCAGGGCCGTCTCCCAGGCCCGGACCAGCGCGGTAGCCTCTTCCGCTGCTGTGGCTGCTTCGCCTTTGGCCATCTCGGCCTCATCCGTCCGGAGTTGTGCCGCCCGGCGCCGGTAGAGGTATTGCAGGTCGCCTGCCTGGCTGCGGTCGTTGTTCGCCGCAGTTCGGGCCTCGGTAGCGATGTCCTTCTCCTTGCTCAGCCCCTCCTGCTTTTGCTCCGCTATGGTGATGGCCGCCTGGAACGAAGCGGCGAGACCGGCGGCGTCCTTTCGCGCCTGCTCCGCCTCCGTTTCCGCCGACTGCTGCTCCTTGTGGCGTATGGCGACCGTGCCCAGATCTCGCGCTGCGGCGATACAGAAGCTTCGCTCCGTGATCTTGGCGGGCTTGTCGGCGATGATCTTGGCTACCGCCCCCAGCCGGCCGGCGACATTGTTGGCGTGGTCGGGCTGGGTGGTGAGGTCGAGGAGGAAGTCGATGAAATCCTTGGCGGTGGGGAACTTGAACAAGTCCTCTACGCCGCCCTCGACGTGGTTCATCTGCTTCTGCGCGCGGAAGACCTCCGGGTCGAGGTGACGGTCCAGAAGAGCCGTCGTCCAGGCGTGCTGCCGGTCGGTCACCACGAGGCTGGCCCGCTGCCCGTACGGGCGGAGCAGTTCCTTCAGCGCGTCCAGGTACCCGGTGAGGCGACGGGCGTGCCCGAGGTCGTCGGCAAACGGCAAGGTGGCGAGGTCCGCGACGCCCGGGACGGCGTGGAAGGCATAGAACCAGGTGCTGAGACGGTCCCGTGACTGCTCCGGCTGGGCGGGCCGACGGAGGTCCGCCCACTCGTGGATGGCGCCAGTGATCAGGACCCCATCGGGCTCCCCGGCTAGCGTGCGGGCAGCCCCGGCTGGCTCCCAGACGGCCACCACGTGGGAGGTGTCGCCAGAGTCGATGTAGTCGGTAAGGCTCCGCTTGACCGACCGGCCCATGAAGTCGTGGGCGCGAGGCAGCAGGTGGGCGTAGAGCAGCGACAGGATACTGGACTTGCCACCGCCGTTGCGGAGCCAGATGACCGAGTCCTGCGGCTCGGGGCCGTCATCGCCGGGGGCGGTGAGGTTGAGGGTGAGGTCAGTAAAGCGCGCCGAGCGCTCGCCGATCGACCGGAAGCGGATCGCCGCAAGCTTATAGGTCACTGGGACTCTCCTCGCTCTGTGGTGGAGGCCGGGCCAGTGGCTCGCTGTCTCCGGAGGTCCGTGAGGAACGTGTAGGCGCGCTCTAGGGCGATCTCCTTCGCGTGAACCCGGAACCGCTCGGTGAGAGTCCAGGTCTCCTCGGCCCCGGATTCCTGGCGGGCCATGCCCTGGCTGGTGAGCCAGGTGAGGATGGACTGCACCCAGAACTGGGTGCACTTGCTGGACAGTCGGCCGGAGCTGCGCCCCTGTTCTGAGTAGTAGACGGGAGACATGTCCAGGTAGATTCGCCAGGCGGCGTCAAGTCCTTCCTCGGGGATGGCCTCCCCGGCAGCGTCGTGATCCTGGAGTTGCCCGCACAGGTCGCGAAGCCACGTGTCGAACTCACCGACGGGGACGTGCCGGACCTGGTCCTCCGTCAGCTCTTGGGCGCTGGGATAGGCGAAGGCAACCAGGCCAGTGAGGATCAGGCCGGCTAGGAGCCGGTGCTCGGGCTTGGAGACGCTAGGCATGTCAGAGACCCGGAATGTGAGCGGGGACTCGGGGGTGATCCCGAGGATCAGCCCGAAGTCGCCGGCGGAGAGCGGCTCCGCGCCCAGGCCGTACAGCACCGCGTTTGCGGCCGACTTGAACTCGTGCTCAGTCCGGTACCGGATCAGTACCCGCTGGTACTCGGGGTTGCGGCCCGGCCGCTGGGTGGGCCGCAACGCCCAGGCCAGCAGCGTGCCAATGTCGGCGTGATCGCTGTCAATGAGGGGCATCACGGCTCCAGGGACACATGAACAAGAGGCAGGAGGGAGGTCACCGGAACAGGACTGGCTGTCGCGAGAGTGTCGGTGTCGGGTGCGACGATGACGTCGTCGCCGTCCCAGCCGGGCAGTCGCAGCGGAGTCCCGTCGCTGTCCACGGCGGCCCGGCGGCCGAGGACCTGCGTCATGAGGTCGTCGGCCGCTGCATCCCCGCTGTCGGCCGCCTCCGGGGAGAACGCCCACAGGACTGAGAGGTTGAGGACCTCCGCGCCGAGGTCGCGGGCCTGAGGGTAGGGCGCCAGCGGGTCGTCGTGGCAGGCCGCCAGCAGTGCGGAGAGCCGGGCGGGCAGGCCTACCCGTGCCACGGCGCGGACGGCCACGTCGATGATCTCGGGTCGGAGCAGAGGTGGCACCGGGTCGGAGAGTTCGGGCTGCTCGTCGCCGTTGCCGTCGGGCGCAGGCGTTGCCTGATACGACCAGAGGTTGTTGACAAGGCGGTAGAGGCGGGGAAGCCGCGGAACCCGCGGGCCGAGCATGTCCGTGAGGAACCGGCCGGTTAGCACGGTCGCCGTGGCCTCATCGAGCTCAAGGGCCGGGAGCAGAACCTGCTGGTGAGGGTCGGGCAGGGTAACCGGGGCAGGTGGCCGGAACGCCTGGCGTTCTTGCTCGTCCAGGAAAATCCCACGGGCCATGATGACCCGCCGGTGCAGGGCTTCATGCCGGGACTGGCACTCCTCCAGCAGCCGGGCGATCCGCACCGCAGGGGCCAGTATCTTCTCCTCTCCGCTGGCCAGAGCCTCCCGGACCTTGCCCAGCAGGTACCGTTCCGTCTTGAGCCGGTCGCTGATGTGTTCGCGCGCCGCCGCCAGCCGGTCCGGCACGTCCGCCGCCCACTCAGCTTCCACGGCCCGCAGGTCACGGCGGGTCTGCTTGACCACCCGGTCGAGATCCTCCGCCAGGCTGACGGAGAGCAGCCGGGCGCGCTCCGCCGACCGGACGGCGGAGTCGAAGGCGTTCCGCTCCAGTTGGCGCTGGAGGATGATCTCGGTCGCGACCTGCTCATCCTCCACGTCGAAGTCAAGACCGCCGATCAGCGCGTTGATCGCGTCGGCGGTCGCCCGCACCACGTTCTCGTCCCGCGTTGGATCATCACGCTGCTCCAGCAACGCGAACGGCACGTCACGGCGGTAGTGGCCACGCTCTTGGCTGGAGTAGTCGCTGGTCACGTAGCGGAACCTGGCCTGGTAGCCCTGCCGGTTGAGCAGGTAGTCCACGACGAACGCGCCCACGTCGGCGTGTTCCGCTGCAGGCCGGTCCGGGCAGGCCAGAGATGCCAGTGAGGTCAGCGCGGAGACAACGTCCCCGCGAGTTGCTTCCTCCTCGAATCCTTGCCGCGCTACGACCAGGTCGATCGCCGCCAGCGCAAGCGTGACGACGTCGTACCCGCCCTCGGGCCAGCCGTGCCGCCGCGCAGACTGTACAGCCTCGATCACCGGACTGAACCGCAGGAACGCCGCGACTCGCGCCGGGAACGATGGCTCATAAACGCTCAGTCCGCCGACAGCCATCCCGGCGAGCATGCCGGGAACATTCCCGGCGGTGCCCGCGGCGCCATCCAGTGACCCGTCATCAGAAGGTTCCACGCACTCCCTCCGCCATCGGCCGATGACTGCGATGGTAAGGCCACCCACTGACATTATTTGCCGGTAGCGATCACGGCGTCACGTTGCGCACTGTTGCGCCAGTCCGGGGGAGGGGACCTTGTCGGCATGGCCGTCGGCTATGCCCTATGCCGTCGAAATTCCGCGGAAAGGCAGCGTAGCGCGGGTGCTCTCAGAGTGCTTCGGGAAGGAGCCTGAACGCGTGGACATGACGTGGGCGGATGATGCTGAAGTGCTTGCGGTCCACCGTCGCGACCTCCGTGAGGTTCAGGCGCTCGGCGATCGCGATCACGGCCGCATCGACGATGCCGATGGGAAGGTTGACATATTTCTCGACGAGTTCCGCGATGCGCGGCAGGTCACCTTCCTCGACCTCCGCAACGTGGAAGCCGTTGCCGCCGAATGACTTGAGGAAAGTAACTTCGGCGTGGGGGCCGACGCGTGACTGGAGCAGGTAGCCGATCTCGCCCAGGACAGGAGACGGGACGAGGAGCGGTCCCTCAGCAGCGCGCAGCACTGCGAGGCACGCGGCGTGATAGCGGTCCTTCACGTTGCCTGCGGCGAGCAGGACGCCGGTGTCGCACAGCAGCATGTCAGCGGCCGAGCTCGGCCCGCAGGATCTCCTCTGACCTCTCCGCCATATCCGGATCAGACTCGAAGGACGCGAAGAACGGCAGGTCCCGTACGCCGTGGGCGGCGTCAGCCCGGCCCCGGATCAGCTCAAGAACCGGCCGGACCTCAGCTTCGGGAAGCTCGTCCACCAGGTGATGCAGTTCCTCACGCATCGCGCTCATACAGCGAGTATAGGGTCCCCGGCCGGGGAAAGCAGGTAGGGCTGCCGGAGGGTGAGACCTCCGTGCTCGTAGGCGATGTATTCGGCTGGATGGCCCGCGGGCCGTCCCATGCAGGCCGTGCTTAGTGCCAGTACGGCCCGTGGGTGCTCCAGCCATGCATGTGCGGTTGGAGTTCCTCGTGACTGCAGGAGGTGACCTCCTCTAGGTGCAGTGGTCCGTACAGCGGGTCCGTGCGCTCGGCATACTCGCGGATCCACTCGGCCCACCCGCGTGCAGCCTGCGCGGCTGGAACCGTCAGGTTCGCGGCATGCGCGTCGATCTCTTCGGTGTACGCACGCATGGCCGCCACGGCATCGCGGCTCTTGAGTTCGGAGAGGAGCCGCCGGGCGTTGCGCTCATAGGCCACCCGGACGAAGGCCTCCTTCTTGACCTCTTTCCAGCGTTCCTCGCGGATCTCCGAGCGGCGTTCTTCCTCCTGCCGCGCCCAGTCGGCCTCGGCCTTGTCGATCTCAAGAGACCAGATGAGGGCGGGCAACTGGTCTTACAGTGTGGACTTGCCGATATCGCGCTGGCTGAGGACGGGGTGTTGCTCCCATCCCCGTGTCAGGGTCACCTCCAGCTTGCCGGAGGCCGAGAAGCTTTTATTGACGGTCGTGCGCTCCGCGCGGGTCAGGTAATCGGTCTGGGTGATGAAGGCGCGGCCCGGGCGTCCACGCTCGTCCAGTTCACGGATTGCGACCTGAAACTCGCGAGAGGCGACTCTGATCGACAGGTCAGGACCTGGCTCGCCACGGCTCGCATAGCCAGCCCGGACCTTCGCCGGAGCTGACCAACCCATCTCGGTCACGGCGTTCACCAGTCCCTGGAGGTACCGGGCGGCACGGGAGATCTGGGCTCGGGAGACGTGCTCGCGCTTTTCCTGGAACGCGGTCACCGCCGGATGAGGTCCGCGGAGCTGCTGAGGAACCTTGAAAGCCCGCGTCGGCGTCAGCGTCACGAAGTCAGGCTCAAGGTAGGCGGTCAGTCCGAGGACTGGGTCCATCCGGGTCGGCTCATGGGCGAGTCGCTGCCCGTCGGGCAGCAGGTCCCCTCTCGCCAGGCAGTCCGTGATCTGGGTGACCTCGCGCTCGCTGTAGTCGGCCGTGAGGGCAAGGCGTCCGCCTGCCGTTGTGACGGCCTCGAGGACCTCAAGCGAGCGTACCCGCAGTCGCTGCGCTTCGCGCTCCCGTTCGGCACGGGCCTCCTCCTCACGGCGCTCCCGTTCGCGCTCGACCTCGACCCGGCGTGCCTGCTTCTTCAGCAGGCGCGTGCCCTCAGCGGTGATCTTCGCCGTCCAGACAGGGCCTCGGCCCTCAACCCGAATCAGGCCGCGATTGTGCAAGGCTCGCGCCGAAACACGGTAGGAAGTTCCCTCGTAGGTCCCGCCCTTGCAACCGTCCGCCACCCAGCTCAGCAAGTCGAACTGCGTCACGCTCAGATAATCAGCCGAACGCCCCACCTGTGCCCCCAGCCCTCACTCGGCTTGGTCCCGCCACTGGCACTGGGCATCGGCACCAGCGCTTGGCATCAGTATCGCCGCTTGGTGAACTCCTCGCGGAGGATCTCCTCGGAGCACTCGGCGAGACCTAGCGCGCCGTCGAACAGCCCGACGAAGGAGAAGCCCCGCAGCGACTCGTCGGCCAGCAGTGATTCCGGCTCTAGGTTCATCGTCATGAGTCAGGAGACCGTCGGGTAGGAAGCATCCAGGCAATGCATAGCGGGTGGATGCCATGCGGCCGGGAACCTCTGCGCGGCACTGGAACTGGAAGGGACAGTGGTACCCCCATCCGTGGGGGCCGATCGGGGGCTGTGCGGGGATGCCGATGACTCTTCCTATGCCCTCGAAGATCTTCACGATCTTCGAGGGCACATCCGAGATCCAGCGCATGATCATCGG
>JACZCY010136725.1_pt1 | contig 10918 bp, 8 predicted proteins | sample 8641821 | NCBI WGS metagenome assembly JACZCY01 (sample SAMN15324609, study PRJNA640507) | soil metagenome | isolation source: intercropping sugarcane | place: China: Luxin town, Laibin City, Guangxi Province | collected 2019-07-25 | depth 10cm m | reverse complement strand
TCCTTCCTGTATTCACCCTTTCGCCCACGCACGATCGGCGCCAGAATCTGGAACTTCTCTCCTTCCGGCAACGAGGCAATGGCATCGACCATTTGCTGGACGGTCTGCGCAGTAATCTCTTCTCCACATTGGAAACAGTAGGGACGGCCGACGCGGGCAAAGAGCAGTCGAAGATAGTCGTAGATTTCTGTGACCGTGCCGACGGTGGAACGAGGATTGTGACTCGTGCTCTTCTGCTCGATGGAGATCGCGGGAGACAGACCTTCGATCGAATCGACATCGGGCTTGCCCATCTGTTCGAGGAACTGCCGGGCATAGGCAGACAACGATTCGACGTACCGTCGCTGACCTTCAGCATAGATCGTGTCGAAGGCGAGCGACGACTTGCCGGACCCGCTCAAGCCGGTGATCACGACCAGCTTGTCGCGGGGGATTTCTACATCAATATTCTTGAGATTGTGTTCTCGCGCGCCCTTGATGATGATCGAGTTGCCCATATGGAGACGGATTATACCATTGAGCTCATGAATCTTGACACTCGCCATATGCACGTCTAATATACGTATGATTTGAGAGGCTTGTATGGGCAAATCTGCGTTGCGTAAGGAGAAGTGGACGTTGTCGTTTGACCCCGGCTTGAAAAATCTGGTCGTCAAAGCCGCGAAACGGAGAGGGGTCTATCCTGTGACTGTGCTCGAAAACCTTGTACGGGAGAAATTCAATCCTTATGGGTATACGGATGTGGAAGACAGCGCAGCCTATGTCACCACACTCCGGAAGCAGAGCCGCAAACAATCTGATGCGGACTTCCTGGCCGAGATCGAAGCATGGCAAAAGTCTCGGTCCTGGTAGATACCGACATCTTCATCGATTATTTCAATACCGGCCGTTTCTCCTCTCTTTTCGATACGGAACGTTTTACCGTCTATTATTCGATCATCACAAAAAAAGAACTCCTGACGAAGCGCGGACTTCGCGATGCAGAACGCGACGCCGTCCTTAAGGAATTGAGACCTTGCCGATTGATCAACCTGTCACGCGTGATTGCTATCCGATACTCCGACCTCCGCCGGCGATATCCAAAACTCGAAAAGAACGATGCTCTCATCGCCGCCACTGCCCTCGTCAAACGCCTCCCTCTCGTCACCCGCAACCATCGACACTTCCGTATCGTCAAAGAACTCCCTCTTTTTGGCTGATAACGAAAAACCGCATGCATTTCATCCCGCGCAGCGGGGGCAGCTTGACACCGCCTTGAACCGGGTGTTACCACCGTCGCATGGTGAAAACCGATCATCGTCCATTGACCCATGATCCCCAGACCCCGGCCAAAGTCGTTTCGACATGGTCCGGCCAGGCCCGCGAAGATGCCGTGCAGCGAATGTTCACTGCCATTGCACGTTTCTACGACCTGAACAACACGCTGTTGAGCTTCGGCCTGCATTACCATTGGAAAAAGATTACCGCTTCCTTCATCACTCCCGTCGGACGGGGGACGGCGCTCGACGTCGGGTCCGGCACAGCCGACCTGGCGCTCCTTGTCGAATCACGAATGGGACCCAGGGGGCGCGTGATCGCATCAGACCTGAATCATGCGATGTTGGCCGAGGGCTTCAAGAAGATCGGGGGCAAGGGCCTCACCGACAAGATCACCTGTCTCCAGGCAAGCGCGGAACATCTAGGGTTTGGAGACAACACCTTCGATGCGGTCACCACCGGTTTCTGCATGCGGAACGTCGGAAATTTGCCGGGAGCCGTGCGGGAGATCCGCCGTGTGATGAAGCCCGGCGGCCGTTTCGTGTGTCTGGAATTTTCGCGTCCGGTATTCGGTTGGTTGCGAACGCTCTACGATTGGTATTCCTTCAAACTGCTGCCCTGGGTCGGCACCATGGTCGCCCGCGACCGCACCGGGGTCTACGAGTATCTTCCGGCATCAATCAGGACGTTTCCCGACCAAGAACGATTGTGCCAGATTCTACGCGACGCCGGGTTTCGTCAGGTATCGTACAAGAACCTCAGCGGCGGCATTGTCGCCGTTCATGTAGCAACAAAATAGTGCTGCGTGCTGAGCAAATGATGAACTCAATCCTCTACATCTTTCTCCCCTGCAAGAAGGTCTATCCCATCGGAATCACCTACTTGGCGGACTTTATCCATCGGCGAAAGCCGGACGTACGTCAGCGCATTCTCGACCTCTCGTTGTTTCCAGTCGGGCATCGAAGCCAGGCCATCCGTGATGCAGCCATGGAGTTCAAGCCGGACCTGGTCTGCTTTTCTTGGCGCGATATTCAGATCTTTTCGCCCCATGAAGGTGACACTTCGCTGGAGCATGCCTTCAATTTTTACTTTGCCAGTAACCCTCTCAAGCGCATCGCGGCATCAGTCGAAGGTGTCAAGCAGCTGTACCGCTACTACAACCACATCTATACGATCCTGTCGTATCCTGCGCTGATCCGCAAAGAGTTCCCCAAGACCCAGATCATGATCGGAGGCGGCGCCTTTACGGCCTTCGCTGATCAATTGATCGAAAAACTTCCGGAAGGAACCATCGGCATCCTCGGTGAAGGGGAAGATGCCATACTGAAGGTCATTGAAGGCCGGTCAATCGAGGATGAGCGCTACATCGTCAAAGAAGGAAACCAGGTCAGGAAAGGTCGACAGGGGTCGCCGGCGCTGCTCGACGCGCTGACCGTCGATTTACCCTACCTCACGTCGATCTTTCCTCAGTACGGTGAATATGTCGGCGAATCGATCGGGGTGCAGTCGAAACGAGGCTGCCCCTACGACTGCGCCTTCTGCCTCTATCCATATATTGAGGGTAAGCGAGTCCGCTACCGGCCCCCTGATATGGTCGTCAAGGACATCGCTCAACATTACCATCAGTGGGGTGCCCGTCGATTCTGGTTTACCGATGCACAATTCATCACCGGCAAGGAAGCTTATCCTCAATGCACGGAGATCCTCGAGCGGATCGTTGCCGAGAAACTCGACATCGAATGGTCCGGCTACATCAGAACCTCGCTGATTACCCCTGAACTCGCGAAGTTGATGGTCCGATCAGGCGTGGGCGATCTTGAGGTAGCCATTACATCCGGCTCGCAAGAGGTTCTGAATAATCTCCACATGGGATTCAAGCTGGAGCGGTTGTATGACGGCTGCCGTTATCTGGCGGAAGCCGGATTCAAGGGCAAGGTGATCCTGAATTATTCGCTGAACAGTCCCAAAGAAACGGAAGAGAGTCTCCTACAGAGCGTCGAGTCCTACAAGATGGTGGCCTCAATAATAGGAGAAGAGCGCGTATTCCCCTTGATGTTCTTTCTCGGTATTCAGCCAAACACCGATTTGGAACAGCGACTGCTGGAAGAGGGCTATCTCTCAGCCGGCTACAATCCCTTGATGCTGACCCCGACGAGTATCCGAAAGTTGCTTTATAATCCTGCCCCACTCAACAAGATCATCGCCAAAGCTTGTCTCCGAGCCTGGGAACGGAAGCAAGGAAGCCGTGATCCTCGTCGATGGACCGGATCTCTGTCCCAAACTTCAGAATCACCCACCTATGCCGACCAAAACCTCAGCCGAGGCATTGAGGGCAATTCGGGTCGGGATGCGCTCCTCTCACTCGAAGGAATCCTTCGCTCGCGCCGGTCGGGTCCATCCTCTTCACAGGCGGCTGAGCCAAGAGCTTCAGCCGGGTAATTTCTCTTCGAATGCATCGAAATCCCGCATTGAACCATATCTTCCGCTTCTGCGACGCCTTGCATTCACGTTCGAGCCGATGCTATCATTTGTTTTCAACAGAGTTCTCGTCAATTATTTTGATTTTCGCGTAATTACAGTCCTTTGCTCGATCAACTCGTGCCTGTAAGGAAGTGCCTCAATGTATAAGACCATTTACATACCAGTCGATAATTCCGATCACTCCAATACCGCGGTGGATGTCGGCGTTCATCTGGCAAAGGTGTTCGGTTCCAAGATCGTGGGAAGCCATGTCTATGCAGCGAAAATGCATGACAAACGCTTCAAGCAGATGGAAGCCGGATTGCCGGAGGAATATCACGATGAAAAGGAGCTCGACCGGCAACGACAGATCCACGACTCGCTGATCACCCGCGGTCTCCAAATCATCACCGACTCTTACCTCGACTACGTCGACAAGAAATGCAACGAGGCCAATCTTCCGGTCGAACGGCGATCGCTTGAGGGACGAAACTGGAAAGTACTGGCTGAAGACATTCATACCAACGGGTACGATCTCGTCATCATGGGGGCATTGGGGGTTGGTGCGGTCAAGGACAGCGTGATCGGCAGCAATACCGAGCGGGTGATCCGCCGAGTCCGTAACTCCGACATGCTGATTATCAAGAACGTTCAGCCGCTCACCGGAGGGAAGATTGTCGTTGCCGTTGACGGCAGCCCCTACTCGTTCGGCGGACTGATGACCGGCTTGGCGCTCGGCAAGGCATTCAACATGCCGGTGGAGGCGATTTCGGCATTTGATCCCTATTTCCACTACGCGGCATTCCACAGCATTTCCGGTGTCCTCAACGAAGAAGCCGGCAAAGTATTTCGTTTCAAGGAACAAGAAAAGCTGCACGAAGAAATCATCGACAGCGGCTTGGCCAAGATCTATCAGTCTCACTTGGACATCTCCCGTGAAATCGCCCAAGCTGAACAGACCGATCTGAAAACCACTCTGCTGGATGGCAAAGCATTCGAAAAAATCATTCAGTATGTCCGCAAGGATGTCCCGGCCTTGCTCATCGTCGGACGCATCGGCGTCCACAGCGACGACGACATGGACATCGGCAGCAACACCGAAAACCTGCTTCGGAGCGCGCCCTGTAATGTGCTGGTTTCCAACCGCAAATACGTGCCGCCGATCGATACGCAGGCCGAGTACACGATCGCGTGGACGGAAGAAGCCTTGCGGCGGATGGAAAAGATCCCGGTCTTTGCGCGAGGCGTGGCGAAGACCGCCATTCATCGGTATGCCATCGAAAAAGGCCATACGATCATCAGTAACACCGTTGTGGATGCGGCGGTAGGACATATTCTGCCTAAAGGCGCCATGGACGCCATGCGGGCGCTTGGTGGGAGCCTTGACGCGGCGGGTATCGATCGCGACAAGATGCAGGCCGACCAGGCCGTAACGAAAGATCTCATGGGGCCGACATTGAGCGGAATCATGACCCAGATCGTTGAGGAGAAGCCGAAGGAGATCGATGCGTCCACGCAAGCTTACCTGAACCGTATGGACCAGACCTATTTCGTCTGTGATGGGTGTGGCTACATCGGGAAAGGCGAGACCCCTGTCAAATGTCCGGTGTGCAATGTGGACGGGACGAAGTTCAAACAGGTCGACAAAAAGATTTTTGAAGTAGCGGCAACGTCTGAGGGCGAGCTGGAAACGGACATTGCTTATGATGATGTGCCGATGCAATGGACCAAGGATGCGAAAGAAGCGATCCGCGCCGTGCCGGCCGGTTTTCAGCGCAGGCGTGCGAAGGCCAGGATTGAAAAGAGCGCGCGTAAGTTGGGAATGACGACCATCACGCTCGAATATGCCGCGCCGATGATCAAGGAAGCTGCGGCTGAGGACTACACTCCCATTTTTTCCAACAAGGGCACCGGCACATCGCCCACGGCGGGAGCCTCGCCGGCAGCCACGAATGGGAATGGTTCGAACGGTCATGTCGAAGCCACGTCACCCTACACCTGGACTGAGGAAGCACAAGCCAGATTGGATCGAGCTCCGGAAGGCTTCATGCGTGATTGCACCAGGGCGCTCATTCTCAAACATGCCGAAAAAATCGGAGCGACCGTGATCACGCTCGAAGTCGCGAATGAAGGCATCGAACAGGCGAAAGGGTACATGGCGGAAGCTATGAAGACCGGCAATCTCAAGGACATGATCGCCGACCTCACCGGAAAGGGACGCGGATAGGTTTCGCGTGCCGGGCTTTCGGTGCTAAACCCAGCCCCTTTCCTCTGACACGTATTCCACCTCAACACCCAAACACGACGCATCATGGGTAAATCTCTTCCCATCTTCAATGGTCCTTCCGGTACATTGGGCTCTTTGCAACAACAAATTGCCCAGTTCTTCACACCCGCGCCAAAGGGAGACGGACCGTTCGACGGTCGGACGGTTGATGACTTTAAGCCCTACCTCGTTGCGCTGAACCTGACCAAACGTTGCAATCTCAAATGCGATCACTGTTATCTCGATGCGACGACCAAAGCCGCCGGGGGAGACGATGAGCTGAGTACCGAAGAATGCTACCGGCTCATTGCGCAGATCGCGGAAGTGAATAAAGGCTGTCTCCTTGTCATCACGGGCGGCGAACCACTCGTGCGGCCCGACATCCTCGACATCGCTCGCTACGCGGTCAAACTCGGCTTTATGGTCGTCTTCGGGACAAACGGGATGCTGATCAATGACCAACTGGCCAAGACTCTTGTCGAGATCGGTGTGATGGGCGTGGGCATCAGTATTGATTCCTTGCAGGCCGCCAAGCACGACGCCTTTCGTGGTGTACCGGGAGCCTGGGAAGCGGCGGTCGCCGGCATAGAAGCCAGCAAGCGAAATGGTCTCCAATTCCAAGTGCATTTCAGCGCTCAGCCGATGAACTATACGGAACTGCCTGAGGTCATCGCCTGGGCGCACCGACTCGGCGCCCGCGTATTGAACGTGTTCTTTATGGTTTGTACGGGAAGAGGTGAAGAGCTGACGGATATCACCCCCGCTCAGTATGAAGAGGTGCTTGGATACCTCGTTGAATGTCAGGATAATTACAAAGGCATGCTGGTCAGGGCCCGCTGCGCGCCGCACTTCAAACGGCTGGCTTACGAGAAGGATCCCAACTCTCCGATCACCAAAGCTACCGGATACATGGGTGGAGGGTGTCTTGCAGGCACCAACTATGCCCGGGTAACGCCGAACGGCGAGTTGACTCCTTGTCCCTATATGCCGCTGTCGGCGGGAAACCTCCGTCAACAGAGCTTCGTCGACCTCTGGGAACGATCGGATGTCTTCAATTCATTCCGCTATCCTCAGCTCAAGGGGAAGTGTGGCGACTGTGAATATAGCGACATCTGCGGCGGTTGCCGCGCCCGTCCCTACGTCGATCACGGCGACTGGCTGGACGAAGACCAGTGGTGCCTCTACACCCCAAAAGGCGGCGAGAAAATCAAAGTGGCGTTCAATGTCGTGGAAGAAACCGGCGTCACATGGGACGAAGCGTCGGCGCTCAGATTGAGCCGTATCCCCTACTTCTTACGCGCCATGGTCAAAAAAGGTGTGGAGAAACACGCCCGAGAAAACAATGTGCGGCTCATCACCATCGAATTGATGGAGGAGCTGCGCAAGAAGCGATTCGGCAATGAGGCACCGGTCTTCAACTTTGACGTAAGGGGTAAGGGATAAGGCGTCAGGGGTGAATGTCAGGGGATCGCCTTTAACACCCCCTCACCTCTACCGCTCGCTCTTTACCGACTCTCCAGATGGACACCTTTCAGAGCATTACCACTGATCTCAATATCCTCATTCCGATCGTCAACCACTGGTTTCATTTGCTTTCGGCGGTCATTTGGATCGGCGGCTTGGCGTTTCTTGTCATGGCGGTGACACCCGGGCTGCAAAAGGCCGTTCCAAGGGATCAGATTAAACCCATCACGGACATTTTTTACCGGTACTACAAAAAAGTCGCCGGCATTTTGTTGATCGTCCTGTTGTTTACCGGCGGTGTGAACCTCCACTACGTCAATCAGGTCCTTGTCTCACAGACTGGTACGAGCGTTCAGCATCACTCCAAGTATCTCATGGTCTTCATGATCAAGCTGCTTCTCGTGCTGGGTCTCCTCACGCTGTTTCTTTACACCGTCATCTTTAGAGCTGAAGACGACGCTGAGGGGGAAGACTCCTATGAGGCCATTCCCTTCCAGCGTGCTGCCCTGTGGATGGGGTTCTTTATCATTCTTTGCGCAGCCGCCATGAAACACCTCCATCAATAGCCCTCCGACGCTGTCGAAATTTGTTTCAAGACAGTTCTGTCTTCTCAAACGGGACAACCTCTGTATCAGCTCGATACAGTTCCGCATCCCATGCAATCGCTTATTTTCATAATATTCGTTAGAAAAACAATTACTTCAACATTTGTCTCTTGAGCAATGGAAAAGGAACGAACATTGCTTATTCTACTAAGTAGATGGTTGCAGTACTTTTTCCAAATACGAGCGCTATGGCCGAACTGAGAACGGCGTGTTCCGTCTTGGTTGTGGAGGATGATCCTGATATCGCAATGGCGCTGCAAGACTTGCTCGAATTTGAAGGATTCCATGTGGACTGCGTACAGACCTGTGGCCAGGCTTTCTTATCCATTGAGCAGAATGTTTACAATGTAGTCCTCCTCGATCTCGAACTACCGGATGGAGATGGCTGCTCGATTTTGGAGAAGCTACACGTTTCCCATTCCTCGCTTCCCGTGATCGTCTTAACAGCTTCGAATCGGGACCTGGGGCCTCTACGCCCGTACGCCCGCTTGACCAAACCATGGAAGCGCGGAGAGTTATGCGGAATCCTTCACCGCGCCGTCGGCGGGGCGTTGTCTGAGACGGCGAGTTGAATGATGAAGAGTGATCAGTTCACATCAAGATTGCAGAAAGCCTGTCCAGCGCAATGCGATGCAGACTGGATGATGAGAACCTATGGCCGTCCCGGAGTAGCGATTCCAATAGGAGCATGTGGAGCTGTCGAAAATGTGGGCGGGGTTGTCGGAGTCAGAGTTCCATCGGAGCCAATCGAGAAACCAGCTACATTATTCGTCGAGCCGGAATTAGCGACATAGACGAACTGCCCGGCCGGATTGATGGTAATCCCTACCGGCGCGGAAGCTGCTCCCGTCGAAAACGTCACCGGAGTCGTGGGTGTTAAGAGTCCTCCTGCCCCAATTGTAAAAGCCGCCACCTCGTTCATGCCGCTATTCGTAATGTACAAGAAAGACCCATTCGGCGAAATCGCAATCCGCTGAGGGCTCGAACCTGGAACACCAGTGGAGAAAGTCGGTGTGGCCATCGGCGTCAGCACACCTCCAGGTCCGATAGTAAATCCAGCTATGACATTTGTTCCGCTATTTGCAACATAGAGAAATGAGCCGTTGGGCGAAATAGCGAGTCCCTCCGGGCTCGGAGAGCCGGCACCAGTCGAAAACGTCGCCGGACTCGTGGCGGTCAACACTCCGCCAGCATCGATGGTAAACCCTGAAACATTGTGCGTGCCGGAGTTTGCAACATAGAGAAATTGTCCATCGGGCGATACAGCAATACCTCTGGCGAGTGTTCCGCCAGTCAGAAACGTGGCAGGGCTGGTCGATGTTAGCACTCCACCCGATCCGATGGAAAAACCGGATACTGTATTAGACGCGCTATTGGCCACATACACAAATTGTCCATTCGGCGTGACAGTGATCCCACGCGGGGAGGAGCCTAGACCGGTCGAAAAAGTCGGGGTGGTAGTCGGCGTTAAGATTCCAGTTGTTGCGTTGATCGTGAAAGCGGATATGTTGGCCGAGTTCTGGTTTGATGCGTAAAGAAACTGACCGTCTGGGGAAATGGCCACCCATTCCGTATTTGTCCCGCCGGTAGAGAAAGTTGCCGGCGTTATGGCGGTCAACGCGCCTCTAGCTCCAATAGTGAAGCCCGATAGGTTATTCGAGCCCCCATTTGCGGTATAGAGCACGGATACCGTATCGCTCCGAAACCCTCCTTCTCCACCTCCTCCATTTGGACAACCGGCCAGAGCCAGCATCGTCGACAATGCGAGAAGCACCAGCATAGGTCTTGTCATGATTGATGGTCCTCCAAACATGAACGGTATTACGGCAACAACATTTAGACAAATAAAACGTGAGTTTTGAATCTCGTCTGAATCACGCGTAGATCTGCTCTGTTCTAAGAGATGGCCGACGGAACCTGCGAATGGTTCCTCGTTCTTGCAAGGAAAGGGATGGCGTTCGATAGTAGAAACCCGTTAGCCCTATTGGAGCTCTCAAGTACTGCGATTCTGAGAAGAAAAGAGAAGTTCGGTCTTGTTATTCGGCTCGTTCAACCCAATTGAGAATCCCCTCGGGCAGATTGGGAGACTGACCGGGGTGTTGCACGACCGAGACAATAATGAGGGCATCTATCTGCTCACCGCCAGCAAGCGTTTCCGGTAATACCGGTCTTCTGTTCCTAGAGCCGAACAGCCCTACATGAAAGCTGCCGAAACGATACAAGGCAAGATGCTTTGCTATCTACATCAGAAGACTCAATGGGCAGGATTCGTACTGAACGGGATCGCGTTAGGAAAATTTACGTTAATGAAAGAGAGCAGATATACAAATGAAAGAATTAACCTAACACTTGAAAAAAGAGGTTACTTCGATCGATTCAAACCCAGGGCCTGCTTGAAGACCGATTTGAAGCCGAAATAGCCGAATGAATCTTTGAGGTTGGAATAAAGCCGCTTCATGGTGCCCATCTCGGGATTCGTGACGTATTCCATGGTCAATGCAATCCGCTCTTCACCTTCTCCAAGAGGCGTAACGGCGTGCCAGAGCTTGTCACCATTGAAAATCACCATGTCGCCGGGTTCAGTAATCAGCTCAAGATGGCGTGGCTGTTTGGTCGGATGGTCTTTGAAGAGTTCGCACACCAGCTTGCACTGGGTTGATCGATCAACCAACCCCATCAAGATCGTGTACCGAGCGCCCTTATAGTAGGACGTATCGTAGTGAAACCCAATGTGGTCACCCGGTTCAGTATAGTAGTAGAGGGCGCAGGAATGGGGGTCATTGTCCGGACAGTGCATCAGCTTCGCCTCCACGAGGCGATTCAGGAATGTGCGGAACGACTCAGACCGGTAGAGGTCGAGAAAGCG
>JACZCY010092716.1_pt1 | contig 10921 bp, 17 predicted proteins | sample 8641821 | NCBI WGS metagenome assembly JACZCY01 (sample SAMN15324609, study PRJNA640507) | soil metagenome | isolation source: intercropping sugarcane | place: China: Luxin town, Laibin City, Guangxi Province | collected 2019-07-25 | depth 10cm m | reverse complement strand
TGGTGTCCCCAACGGGATTTGAACCCGTGTTACTGCCTTGAAAGGGCAATGTCCTAGGCCAGGCTAGACGATGGGGACGTGCCGACATTGGTAAGCGGACAGTACTCATACCACACTCGTAGTCGTCCTGTCACTAGGACTGCTCCACAGATTGCCGCGATCCGCAAAGCTTCTTTGCTACGCGCAAGGAACGAGAGTGGAGTGAATGACAATTTGCTAAGGAACAGGTTTGTAGAACGGCAACTCCATATCCATTCCTTTGAGGGTACGGTAGGCTTGGTCTTTCTGTGAGAGAATAGGCTCGCTGATCGGCCAGAGAATCCCCAAAGTCGGATCATTCCATAAGATGCCACGTTCATCTTTCGGCGAATAATACGCCGTGCACTTATACAGAAACGTCGCTGTCTCGCTCGTGACACAAAAACCATGAGCGCACCCCGGGGGAATGTACATTTGGTGAAGGTTCTTACCCGACAACTCGATCCCATACCATTTTCCGAACGTCGGCGATCCCTTTCGGATATCGACGACGACGTCGTATACAGTTCCCTCAAGGGCCATGACGAGTTTTCCTTGAGCCTGCGGTTCCTGAAAATGCAGACCACGCACCGTGTTTCGGACTGAGCGTGAGCAGTTATCTTGGACGAAGTGCTCAGTGATACCCGCATCAGAGTAGCGCTGCTCATGATATGTTTCCATGAAGCACCCTCGATGATCGGAGATGACAGACGGTTTGAACAAGAGCACACCGGGAATGTCAATTGGCGTCACACGCACGGCATCCTCTATTCATGACTTTGGATTGGAGTCGCGGGGTGGATGACTGGGAGGATCGACGGCCGTCGGGTGGTCGGGATACAATTGCCCCAATCGATCGATCAAGGGAATGGCTTCCGGCGTGCTGGTCATGCGAGCCTCGCTCACCGGATGGTCCCACACCAGAGTCGCGATGTTTGCATCGAGGAGAAGCGATCGGATTGTGGAAGCGCAGGCATCGAGCGTGAGCTCCGTTCCCCCTCGTAGATCAAGAACGCGTTCCTGAGGATTCGTGGGTGGTGCCTCAGTGTGAAGGAGGGTCCAACAGCGATCAAAGATCGTCTGCCGCAGTTCTTGTGAGATATTGATCGTCGTCAGATCTGCTGTGCAGAGCGCCGACACGAACAAGACGAACTGGAGATCGGGCATCCCTGGATTTTGAACATCGAGAGACGGCATGGCCACCATTATCAGGACAGATGCCGGACGAGTCAACTCTCGTAGAGCGGAGCGGTTTAGAACCTTATGATGTATGAGGAACGACGGATATGGTGACCATTGTACTGACCGGGCAATTGCAAACCGTGGATGGCGAGTGTGATTTGGCATGCGAAATCGATGGATCGATGTCGGTTCGCCAGTTGATCCAGCGACAAGGAATTCAGCTTCGACATCTGCTCCAGCTCCTGCGGGAGAAGAAAGTGCTCGTGACCATCAATAAGAAGATCGCCAGCGAGGACTCGCTCGTTCAGGATGGGGACGCCATTCGTCTGATCGGACACGACGGGATGGGAGGCAGCGGACTTGCCCCATCGCACCCGTAAAGATGCAGACAAATGAGGAAAGGGGTCGAGACTCGTGGAGTCTCGACCCCTTTTGTATGTTCCAAAGGCAGCGGATGAGTCCAAGCTGACATGGATCAGGCGCTGCGATCGTGCAGGATGGGATAATCCTTATTTCTTGCCGAGAATCGAGTCCTTTGCAGCCTTGGCGACACGGAACTTGACAACTCGCTTTGCCGGAATCTTGATCTCCTCACCGGTTTGAGGATTACGGCCGATGCGCGCCTTGCGATTAGCGAGCTTGAGCTTGCCGATACCGGGCACCGTGAAGACATTCTTGGCTTCACGATAGGCCAGGGCCGCCAGATCATCAAGAATCTGAACCGCCCCTTTCTTCGTGATGCCGGCTTTCCCGGCGAGGTAATCTGCAATCTGCGATTTTGTCATTGATTTTGCCATTCGTGAACCTCCTTGAGGGTAAGGGATAAAGTAAGTCGATATGTCGCCTGACGCGCCTTGCGTAAACACATCCTGGCTGGTTTGGGTCGCCGGTGTGCGTGCTCGCACTCACATCGTGAAAACCCGCGAGAGTGTAGCCAAGAGCAGGAAGCGTGTCAACGAGAAAAAGCGCGTCTGGCGTGGAGAAATGCATACGCTACCCCTTGCGATTTAAGCAAATGGAAGGGTAGAGTAGAGCTATATGGGCCTTGCAGATCGATGTAAACGGCTCTTGACGATGGTGAAAGTGAATGGGTAAAGACCTGCCTGTATTACCCTTAGGTGCTGCCAACCAGTCACCAGAACAGCTAGAAAGCTTTCTCTATTCGCGAGTGTTTTGCCAAAAAGAAAACTCTCCTCCGCTCCGGCTGTTGATCGATTTTCTGAAATCCCGCGGCCAAAGTCCCATTGTCCCGGCCAATTTGGAGAAAGGAGCACTGGAGGAATGGGCTTGGGTTCAAGTGGCGTTGAGTTACCATCGAGAGCGTAAGCCGGTCCATCTCTTTTGCGTACGTGATCGCGGCAGCTATCGAGATGTCTACGATCAGGAGAAAAAACTTTTTCTGGACGTCCTCACCACTCACTCCGACATCGAAGCGCAACTCGCGATTGAATATGTGACTCGTTGTCGATTTATCCTGACGACGTGTATGACGGAGAAGGATGTGACCGACGAGGGATATGATTTCAATGGGTGGATCCTTGAGTTCTATCAGGAGCAGTGCAACGGAATCGTACAAATCGACAAGCAAGGTTTCTACTCACCCAAAGGTGAACTCATCGTGGATATGTCGGTCTCAGACGAAGACTGATGTGTCAGGGGCGCTCCTCTTGCCGTCAACCGTGTTTGACAAGACTGCTCGATGGTTTGAGCGGGTAAATGCTTTTCTTCTTGAGAGCCTCCCTTGTACCCACGGCTGCTCCGACTGTTGTGTCGGGCTGTTTTCCGTGACCATCCTGGACCGGCAGGAAATTCAGCGTGGTCTCCGAAGGCTTCCAGAGGAGCACCGGAAAAGGATCGAACGGACGGCAGTGGAGCAAGTCACTGCGCTGACAGTCGCTGCGCCTCAACTGAGCACGAATCGGTTCATCGACCAGTGGAGGGAGGAGGACATAGATCCAGTCATCGAACGGTTTGAGACATGGCCTTGTCCGGCCTTGGAGCCGGATGGAACGTGTGGCCTCTATGAGTTTCGGCCGCTGGTTTGTCGTTCCATGGGTGTTCCTCAGGATGACGGGGTCCTGGTCAGTGGCGCCTGTGCGGTGCAAACGGCCGTTCCCCTTATTCGGCTCTCAAAAGTCTTTCGAGAGGAAGAGAATCGTCTCGCAGGGGTAGAAGCGGAGGAAATCGAGGCGTTGCAACACCGACCAGGAAGCGAGGGTGAAGAACTGTTCCTGCCCTATGCCTTCATTTAGGATCCCGAGGTGTGAGAGGTAGGGACTGGATTGAACAGCGGCGAATTCGCAACTGCGGCAGAACGGCACGCGTATAATGTGCGCTAGACAGCTTATTTCTCGCTATGCTAAGGTGACGTTCCTTGGTTGCGGGAGCGCCTGTAGCTCAGCTGGATAGAGCATCAGCCTCCGGAGCTGAGGGCCACAGGTTCAAATCCTGTCAGGCGCACCAAACCGCCTCTTGTTCGTCGGCATAACAATTCAATACCCGGTGGGGCCGTTAGCTCAGTTGGTAGAGCAGCTGACTCTTAATCAGCGGGCCGTAGGTTCGACCCCTACACGGCCCACCAAAAATCAATAACTTACCGCTTCACCATCTCTTTCATCTGAACCGGCTGTGATAAAGTGTGAGACCGAATTCAGCCGGTCCAGCACTTCGACGCCATCCCACAAGCTTTCTGGGTAGTGGTGGGCATAGCGCTGCGTCATCATCGGCGACTTGTGCCCCAAGAGCCGCTGTACCTCGTACAGTTCGACTCCCGCTTGAACCAGCCGTGTCGCAAAGGTATGCCGCAAATCGTGGAATGAAATTCCTCAATTCGAGCTTTCTATAGCGCCAAGCGAAACGCTCGCCGCAAGTGTCCACTCTCTAATGGTGTGTGGGTCTTACTGGGAAAAACCAAATCCGTCCTTAAGGAACGGAGCCTTCCCCGATCTTTAAGTAAGCTTAATACGGTTTGGTTCAATGGAATGGTTCGGCGCTCCCCATTCTTGGACTGGAACACCATCACGGTTCGGCGCGTCAGATCGACCCCTCTCCAAGAAAGCGCCAGAATCTTTCCCATTCACATTCCAGTTCCCAATGCAAACCGCACCACATTACGAAGCCACGGCGCACAGGCCGCAAGCAAGCGGCCCTCTTCGTCAAGCGTCAGCCACCGATCCCGCCCATTGCTCTCTCGCTCCATTGAAACTGAGAGTACCGGATTGCGTTGACACCATTCCCCTCTCGCAGCGCCAAATTGAAGGCCTTCTTGAGCGTCGCCAGATGCCGGTTGACCGAGGCCGGAGCTAAGCCCTGCGCAAAGCGTTGATTCTTGTACTCGACAATCAACCGTGGCGTGATCTCTGCCAATGGCGTCCCGTCGCTAAAAAATCCCGCAAGCGCTTCACGTACCCCTTGTAGGAACGGTCGCTCGCTTTCTTGGTGACATGTTCGCGTAGAAACCGCTCCATGAGCTCCCCAAACGTCCGATTTCGCTCTTCTAGCGGAATACGGTAGGCACCGTCGCGCAATTGACGCCTCGTATCGCCTAGGATCAACTCAGCGGCCCGTTTATCGATCTGTCCGGTCGAAGCCCGCACTTGTTGCCCGTGATAGGTGAAATTCATCCACCAGACCTTTCCTCTTTTATACAGCCCCATCCGCTGCCTTCTTTCCGATAGGGCTTGATCTCTGTCTGATTTACCCGTGGCGTGAATTATAGGCGGCCTTCTTCGCACGGGCAATCAGCCGGTTTAGGTCAGAAGCAGCTGGACGTAGTCGTGGAAGGTCCTTTGCTTTCGCTAACTCTCAAAAGTTCTCCATCCATTTGTCGATTTCTTTCTTTTGAAACCGGACTAGGCCATGAATTTTGAGGCAGGGGATACGCCCCTGTGCGACCCAGGCATATAGGGTACAGGGCTTGATATTCAGCAGGTGGGAGAGGGCGCTTACGTCGGGGAGGGGTTCATCACGAGCAGCGATTGACGTTTCGTGTGTCTCCATTAACCTAACCCTTCTTTAACTGACAGCGGCGGATCAGATTGGCGAACTTAGGAGCGGGTCCGTAAAACTCTGTTTTCCACGAGATCGCCGAATCACGATCCATCGCCCTTCAAGTCCTTGCAACGCTCGATGAAGGGTGACTCGTGAGCAAGAGAGTTTGAGCGCCAACCACTTTGTACTAGCGCGAAATGGGGTCTCACGCATGAACCGGTTGGATAGCAGCACAAGAAAGGACTTCTCCTTCGAACTCAAACCTCGGATAGACATGATGTAGTCAATAGAATCTTGGATCGGCTTCTCCCCAAGAACCTGTGGATTATGCGAAGCCTCCTGGATCAAAACTTTACAACCCTGCGTTCTGCTGAGGCTTCTTAGATTCTGATAACCCATAAGAGAATAACCTCTTAAGACTGCCTGTGGGCGCTGGGGACAAATAAGAATCTTGTCCACCGAGCGCACTTAGTCAGCTATGGCTTTATATCGTTCGGGGGACACGTCAAAAACCCGACAGTCAGAACGGTTGAGGATGTCGGGTCTTTGCAAAAAGGGGATGATCTATGAATAATCCAGCGCGTGAGGAACTCACCCGAAGAATGGGATGCATGTCTTGAAGCTGAGGGTCTAGACCCTCGGAGTTTTGTGTTCATGGGACAATTACTCGGTGAGTTTTTGGATCTGGCGGACAAGGGCTGGCTGGTTCGGGAGCTCAAATGGTCGGGCAGCAAGCGCCGTCCATTGATTGGGCGAAGATGTATCAGGACTCGCCCAAGGTGTTGGCCAAGTCGCTCGAAGCTTCGATCCGACTCTAGGAGCTGAATGCACGAGCGAGCATACAGAAGAGGCCCCGTCCCTCCGAGAGATGATGACCAAGGTCAAAGGGATTATGGAGCGGGTGGACTCCATGACGGACCAAAGGACTGGGTGTTTTACCGATGAAGCGATGAAGACGAAAGAGATGATGGGCGTCATGGGCTCTATTCTGTCCCGGCTCGGGACCATGCTGATTGAGGTGAAAGTGGGAATCGACCAGGTGCTCGCGCTCATGACGTGGGGCACCAGATGGGCGATCTGTTGACATTAGCCAAGGAGGGCGATGATGCCGCGCTGTTCAGGGTGCTGTCTATCAATTCCTTGCTGGTTTATCACCCTGGTACCACGCGGCGGATCCAGCAGGCAACTGCTACCCGAGAACACGACTTCGTTCGCAAGATGCTGCGGGCGATTGCCCACCGGCCCAATGGTCACAAGAATAGCAAGTCTGGGTTCATCATGACGTTCTTGTGGGAGGTAAGATTGAAATATCTTCATTATAACCAGATCGCCTGCTTCTTAGAGGTTGTCGAGGTTACCCCCAGACCCTACGTCTCGACAATGGCCCCGAACTCATCGCCGAGCGCTTCATGACCTGGTGCGCGGAACGAGGGATCGCGTTGCGGTCCATCCAGCCAGGCAAACCCGCGCACAATGGCTTCATCGAACGGTTCAATCGCACGTATCGGACGGACGTGCTGAATGCCTATGTCTTCGAATCGCTTGACCAAGTCCGAGAGAGCAGTGCGGCCTGGTTACTGAGTGACAACGAGGAGCGGCCTCATGATGCACTGGCAGGCGGCCGCCTGCTACGTATCGGGGCCAACTTGAGGCCAGAAATTCTCTTTTGCCACTGTCTCCTTGACGGGGGAGCTTACAAGGTGCCGTGCTCTGTACAGGTCTTCGTCGTCTCCGCGGCTGGGTTTTCGATTAGATTTTGACGGGATGACGATGGTCTTGCCCGTTCGTTGCAGCGGCTGGATCACCCGTTCATCAGCATCACAGGCCTTGTCGGCGATGATCGTGTTGGCCTCAACGCCCGCCCTGGCTGCGCCCGATCGCTTCCTGTTCGCGCTGCCCCCTTGTGCGCCAGCCGCATGCTGGTGAGCACGGACGAGGGTGGAATCGATCAGGGCATATTCGTTGTCAGGATCCTCGGCCAGACGCTCGACCACTCGCTTCCAGACACCGCCCTTGCTCCAGCGTGTATGGCGCGTGTGGATCACCCGAAAATCCCCGAACTGCTCCGGCAGATCCCGCCAGGGTATCCCGGCACGGTAACGGTACAACACCGCCCTCCACAAACAGCCGGGTGTCTTTCGCGATCACACCCACTGCGCCTTCACCCCCTGGCAGCAGGTGCTCGATCTTCTCCCATTGGTCATCACGCAACCCGTCCCGTCTCACCAGCCGCAGGCCCCCCCCTCGGCCTGTGGATGAGTGAATCACACCATGATGGCTCTGTGAACCCAGAAAATTATTTGATGACACGCCCTAGTCCCCACGTGGAGGTAACGACCATCTTCTTTCCAATAAAGGGGGCGTGCTGGTGCCCGTAACCGCAATGCATTGAATTCTTCTCGAAACCTCCCGTTTCTCAAGAGGAGTCGCCAATGTCCCTCCTGCTTTAGCGTTCTATCTCAGAAGGGGTTGGCTTGTTCATACTAAATTGAGATGATGCTATTAGACATTCCGTTATAACGACCTGGTTTGATACGAAGCGTCATATGTTGTTCCGCACAACATTTCCACCAGTCTTGGAACCGCCGGTTCTGGTAATCAGTTCCTACACCTCTGAGCTTAAATTATCCATGAGTTGCCCCACGCAATGCTCCATATCGTGGTTGCAACCGAAGCCTAAAATGCTCTTTATATTAGTCAAAAGTACTTGAAAGTACCTATAAATGAATAATATATTAGTCACATGTTAAATCTTTCTTCGCTCGGGATCGAGATCGCCACCAAGCGCAAAAAACTAAGACTAAGCCAGACCGAATTAGCCAAGAGGGCGTCCATTGGTCGATCAACGCTTGATGCATTGGAGAATGGCCGCATAGGTGAGCTCGGATTTTCAAAAATTACCAAGGTTCTTTCTGCCCTAGGCCTGGAACTGAAACTCAAAGAGATAGGCTCACTAAGGCCGACTTTCGACGAACTGGTGGAACAACAACGTAATGATAAAAGTCTGGACCGACGGAGCTGAAGCAGGTCTGTTCGACAGATACCGAGATCGTGGCAGTACATTTTCTTATCTGCCCGGAACAATACCACAACGTGCTGCGTCAGTGACTATGCCGGTTCGAGTGGCCTCGTATGACATCGGTTTTGGTTTGCTGCCAATCTTCGAAATGAATCTTCCTGAAGGGGTTTTGCGCGAGCGTCTCCGCCTTGCGTTTGCCAAAGCCACCGGAACTTTTGACGAGTTCGATTTACTCTCCATCGTAGGAAGATCGCAGGTGGGCCGCATCCGCTACACCGGTGAAAAAGATATACTTCACGAGGAAGTTCCTTTTCAGTCCGTAGAAGAGATCCTTGCGCGTCGAAGGGACGGAAACTTACTCCCTTACCTATTAGACAAATTTGCGACCTTTTCGGGCATCAGTGGAGTACAGCCTAAAATCCTTGTAAGGGATGAACCAGCGTCAGCCGTTTTGAACCTTGCTAAAGTCCGCCTCTCACAAAGTTACCGGGGTGCCACACATATCGTGAAACTGTGGGAGCCGAACGAGTATCCGCAACTCGCTGCTAATGAGTATTTCTGCCTGACAGCTGCACAAAGGTGCGGACTTGAAGTGCCTCCCTACAGATTAGCTGAAGATGGCTTAGCTCTCGTTATTGACCGTTTCGATCTTCGACCAGACGGGACTTATCTCGGCTTAGAGGATTTTTGCGTGCTTAACGCCAGAAGGACGGAAGAAAAGTATCACGGTAGCTATGAGACAGCGATCATAAAACGATATCAGGAATTTTCGAATTCTCCGCACGTAAACGAGGATTTAGAAAAGCTCTTTACTCTGATCGTGCTTAACTGTGCCATTCGCAACGGTGATGCACATTTGAAGAATTTTGCGATTGTCTATGAGGATGTTCTAGCAGAAGCAAGGATTGCACCCGTCTACGATCTGGTAACAACTGCAGTCTACCTCCCCAGAGATAGTATGGCGCTAACTCTTAACGGAACCACCCACTGGCCGAGTGCTAAGCAACTCCGAAGATTCGGAGAGACCCGTATCGCATCCACTCCTGCAACGATAAAAGAAATTTTTGGGCGTGTGGGCGACGCGATGTCGCATACGATGGGTGAAGTTCGCTCCTACGTCAAGGAACATCCTGACTTTGCAGACATAGGAGGGCGCATGCTCCAAGAATGGGAGAGGGGCATGGCCCATTCTCTGGGATTTGCCTAGATTAACGGTCCCATCTGTTCCAACCTTCTGAATGACAGCAAGAGACCCGCAGGGGTGCCGTACCGTTCGGCGATCTGCCTTGAGATAGATTCCTTTTAAGGCCAATTGCTCTTCGATGCCTAGGCTCTTACAATGCCGTTGATTTCTATGTTCACTAGTGTGTCCCTCTGTGGAGTGCTTTAGGCAAAATACTCCTACCCAATCGATCATAAAAATGCCGGGAGGTCTCTGTGACATTCTTAAAATCAGCGGTAGTTGTGCTAAGCCTCGTTGCGGCGTTCAATGCAAGTAGGCTCGTATCAGAGGCGGCTCCTGGAGGCAAATAATCGACAAGCGATGTCTCTAAAAATGTGCTCGTGACTGATAGCTCTGCGACGCTTGTCGTGATTGGAGAAGTTGTCGGAGTGTATTCGACTGGAACAGCAACCGAAACCAATGTCAGTGGATTTTTTGTTTTACTTAATCCGACTACTGTTCCGTTCAGTCCTTATCCAGATCCTCCAGCCATGGTGGTTGTGACAGGTGATACTGGGAAAGAAATTCAATCCACGGAAGAAGAAGTCTTTTTTGGTGATACTGGATGTTCAGGAAACTCCGTACTTCGTAAAACCGTCCAAACTGTTTGTTTACTCGCACGTTTGTTTTTCATAATGGCAGCTATACATTTCGGTACCTGCCAATGACCGAGAGCGGTATTGCTAACGTCGCCTACGTTTACAGGTGGACGCGTGCAAGTGGCTGTAATGGTGCAACGGGAACTTTAGCTATAGCCTATCCTGGTTCACCTAGTACCTATACCTAGTACCTATACATTGGCGAATGTGACGCTTCCTTTAAAGGTGAAAAATCCCTGATTGCTGTGCTTGCTTGTCTGATAGCGTTGTGCCTCTCTGCGAGGGCCCCTACCGTCGGTTTCCTGTTGTCTGTCCGGTGACCTATGAAATTGGTTCCACGAGAGAGACGGCATTGTCTGGAATCTCCCTCCGATGGGCGGGCGATTTTCCGGCAATCTCCCATGGGGACGGAAGATGTGTGCTCACTGAGAGTCAGACTTGGCTTCAGAATGAAGGTTCTGTATCGGGTACGGAGACATGGAACACTTGATTGAACGCCTTAGACTATGGGCTCGCGATCTTACAGAGGCACAGTCGGGTCTACATACGGTAGCTAAGCATATTCCTGGTGAAATAAAACTTGTAGCTACTGCCACACCAATTGGCATGGTGAAGATACCGAAAGGGCCATTTTCGTATGGTGTTGTGAAAACGCGTATGATCATAAATTACGACTATTTGATCGACAAGTGTCTCATCACTAATAAGAAATATAGCGACTTCATTGAGACAAGCGGCTATGAGGATCAGGCTTACTGGTCAGCCCAAGGGTGGGAATGGAAGACCGAAAATACTATTACAGAACCCGAATATTGGAATGACCCTGAATTGAACAAGACATGTAGTGCTCCCCATTAGTCAAGCGGCCACGAACTGAGTGCTGTGGCTGGC
>JACZCY010200847.1_pt1 | contig 10925 bp, 11 predicted proteins | sample 8641821 | NCBI WGS metagenome assembly JACZCY01 (sample SAMN15324609, study PRJNA640507) | soil metagenome | isolation source: intercropping sugarcane | place: China: Luxin town, Laibin City, Guangxi Province | collected 2019-07-25 | depth 10cm m | reverse complement strand
GTGGTTGGACTCTGTCCGGACTTGACCTGGAACCAAGTGTACTTAGCCATTGATTACTTGAATAAAACCGGAAAGGTCACTGTAAACCTAGACCCGGACAGAACCTATACGGTGCGGGTCTATCCATCAGGGGGCGAGGCGACTCAATACTCATCCAGACAAGGTCACGTTCACAGTCCCGCCTAGTCATACTTGACAGCATATTTTGTCAGGAATAAATTTAGCGGGGTCGTCGGTTCCCAAAGGTGTCAGGGCCGAGTTGTTGTTTGACATCAGACTCTGTGGTGTCATGCTTTGCAGCTTTGTCCAGGGGATGGTGTCTATTCGGTCTCATCCTTGGGAGGTGTGCTGTGGTGTTCCAATTCGTTGCGTGACGGGTCCGAACGAAAGGAGTAACCATGGATAGTACCTTCTTAATCTTTGCCGGTGTGATGCTCGTGATCTTCATCGGCGGCATCATCGTGTACAAGAAGAGCGTCTAATCATCGCTCTACCATCTACTTCATCTTTGTAGATGGCTCGGCAGCTGGTGAGCCATTAAAGAAAAATTCTCACGTGTGCTGAGCTAAACACTATAAGTCTGCCTTCCTCTGATCGGTTCCGCGATCTGATGAGAATCTTTGTACTTCTCAGAGATTATCTTCGCCCAGGCTACGCAAGGACGGCCATTTCGCAAGCAGGAGCTGCGGCGGCATCAACCATCGATGGCGCAGGCGAATGAAGTGGTTTTGAATTCGACGAGCTATTCTTGAATCGCCTTGGCTCGCTTTTGGAGGTAGGAATTGCGAACTGCCGCGTAGAGATCCACGGTGGATTCCTCCACACCCTCAAACTTTTCCAAATTCAACGATCGATCATTCACGACTTCGACCGCGCGCGCGGCAATCGTAATGAGATAAATGGCCAGCCGCTCATCTACAGAGACCACCGTTGGAATCGCATGTATGTTATGCATAGTGGGTAGGACCAGCCAGTAAATCGGGTTAAGGGCTATATCCCCTGCATACCCGGCAAGGTCTCGAACCGTGTACGGTCCCAGAAGCGGCACCATGATATAGGGCCCCGGTTTGATTCCATAAAATCCCAGTGTCTGCCCCATATCTTCTTCCGGTGTCGTGAGATTAAACCGCTGAGCCACATCGAAGAATCCGCCGATTCCAACGGTCGTATTAATGAGAAACCGTCCGGCTTCGATCCCGGCTCCTTTGAATTTGCCTTGAAATATATTGTTCAGGAATCGCGGGGTCACTCGACTATTGTAGAAGAAATTGCTGATGCCGACTTGGACGATATTCGGAACGACGTTGTTGTATCCCTTGGCGACCGGCTTTAGCACCCACCGATCCAGCTGGCGGTTGAATTCAAAAAATTTGATATTAAGCGGTTCCCAGGGATCATACTCCTCGACCGCTTCTTCACCGGCTTTGGCAAACGGATCGAACGGTTCTTCAGAAGAGACTTCCTGGGCTGGTGTAGCTGAGGGGGTGGTCTTGTGAGAGGCGTCAGCAATAAGAACCGGTGGAGCGTTCTGCTCGATGTTGAGGAATGAGCTTGTCGAACCTTTTTGGACAGCGCAACCGGAAAGTACGATCATCGAGACGGCAAGAACAATCCCATAGTCACCTCTACTGAAGCAGACCGGCCTATACCCAAGTTTTGTCCTCATTCTTACAATCACCTCTTGAGTTTAATGAAACGAGCATCGACAATGGGCCCCGCACTGTACCAAAAGTCGAGTCACCCGCCAATCATTTATTTCTGATTTGTGCTCATGGAGGAGGAATTGACGAAGAGACGCTTCGTAATCGGGGAGAACTCATCCATTATTGGACGCTAGGGCTAAACAAGTAATCGCGGAGGCGAAGCGGCGTTTCTGCGCCTCTACAATAAAGCTGTTCCTCGCCCCCCGGGGGGCGAGGAAGATATCAGCCGGAGGGAGGGCTCAACGAATCAGCAGTATCACGACGGAAGGCTATGCACTCTTCTTGTAGACGATTATCCCACCAAGAAGGAGTGCGCCCATCACAGTTGCGAACAACCACATCATATCCATAACAGCTCCTTTCATTAAAGCCAACGTGAACGCCTGTCGTCCAAGTGAGCAACTCTTGTGCTTGATATAGCCCTAAGAAAATCGTCTCGAAAAACCAGGCAGAATGGGAAGTTTTGATGGCGATCCGCTATACGGATCAGGAGAGATGGGGAAAAGAACCTCAAGACTGTCTATGTGCATGGACATGGTGATGCGGAAGCACCGAATGCTTACATTGCGTTGAGGAAGATGACACTGTTAGGCCAGACGGTCACGTTCATGAGGCATCGACAAGTCTTGGTCGGGACCGATCGGGACGATACGGGTAGGATTGATATCGTCGTGTGTGATGTAGTAGTGCCGCTTGATATGGTCGAAATTCACGGTATCGGCAATACCGTCGGTTTGGTAGAGATCTCTGAGATACCCGAAGAGATTTGGGTAATCGATGATTCGTCGGACATTGCACTTAAAATGTCCATGGTATACTGCATCGAACCGAACCAACGTGACAAAGAGGCGCCAGTCGGTTTCCACGAATTCCGGTCCGAATAAGTAACGATGGGTTGCGAGGCGCGCTTCGAGTTGATCCAACGCGGTAAACAATCGCCGTGCCGCTCGTTCATACGCACGTTGCGATGTGGCGAATCCGGCTCGATAGACCCCGTCGTTCACGTTTTCGTAAATGAACGTGTTGAGCTCGTCGATCTCCTGCCGCAGACCATCCGGGTACAAGTCGATCGGGCTTTCGGTGAAGCGATTGAACTCGCCGTTGAAAATCCTCATCAGATCATCGTCGGAGTTGGTCACGATCCGTCTGGTCACACAATCCCATAGTACCGGGACCGTCATGCGTCCGATGTAGTTTGGATCGGTCGCCTTATACGCTTCACGGAGAAACTGAAAGCCGTTGATCCGATCGGACGAATGCCCTGAACCTTCGCGAAATGCCCATCCTCGCTCATCACGAATGGGATCTACGACCGTCATACCGATCACATCTTCGAGCTGCTTCAACTTGCGCACGACGATCGTGCGATGAGCCCAGGGACAGGCCCACGATACATAGAGATGGTACCGGCCGACGGCGGCGGGATAGCCGGAGCTGCCGTCGGCTGTGACCCATTTCCTGAACGCGTCCGGTTGGCGCATAAACTCACCCGCCGGCGACTGTTCATCCGGAAATTGTGCACGACCCTCCATACAATGTAATCCTCTTCTGAATCAGTATCTCATATTTCACAACCAATGGTGTTGGGAAGTCTTACCGCGCGATCGGCGCGTTTCACCACGGCATCATCCATCATCATGGGGGAAAAGCGGTCTAAACGGAACAAACGTTCTTCACCGTGGTAACTCTCACCGATGTGCCGGTAATCGGCATCGCCGGAGGGGGCGCAATTCATCCGTTCACACGCGGCTAATGAATGATTGTCATGTCGATCTGGGACGGTGTTTCTTCCTCCTCGTGTCGCTGTGGCTGAGCGGACAGCACCTGAGTGTCCCGGCCTCTATCTTCCTCAATACACACCCAATTGGGAAAGGAACTCGTCGAACCTTCACCATGCCATCCCGACTTTTTACGTTCCGCGCATCGATTCGATGCTCAACCGACGAACCGGCTTTTCGGGTATGGGTTTCGTTGTGCGAAGACACCGCCGTAATCCTCGCACTATTCGACGATTGGTAAGGGAAGAGGAATTCGATAGGTGCCGCCGAAATTCTCGCGGCGTCTTAAGCAACTCGGCTCAGCGATACTTCGCGAAGCAAATGAGGTCGAGGTGGTCGTAATGATCGGGGAGAATCGTTTCAGCCTTGTAGCCGAGATTCATGAAGAACTGAATATTTCGCGCCGTGCGCAGCATGGTGCAGGCATAAAACTTGTGGGCATCGGTGGTCGCACGTTCAATCTCGCGAACCAGGGTTTGCCCCACTCCTTGACGCTGATGAGTGGGATTCACAGAGAGCAATCGGATCACGCAGACGCCGGCCACGGTCCAGAAGCGCACGGAACCGACGATCGTTTCTCCTTCTTGCGCTACGAAGATGTGTTTCTCCCTCGCATCCTCTTTCAGGCTCTCAAGAGTTTCCGTGGTCCAGCCGCTGACCTTGTAGACGCCGGCATACTCACCGAACGCGATCTGTTGCACATGGAGGAGGCCGGGAAAATCTGACTCGGTGGCTGATCGAATGTGAACCATGGCACAGATCCTTTGCTAGGGAAGGGCTCTTCATAGCGAAAGGAAGGAAGATTCGCAAGTTTGGTTGCCTGCTCGTCGAGAGTAGGCGATGAGACGCATTACCAAAGGGAGTTGCACCGATTTAGCCGGGGTCAAGCTGATAGAGTACGACACGGCTGCTGCCGGCTGGCCGTACGTCCGTCACGCAGCTTCGCTTCCGTAGCGGCGGTCTTCGGAGCCGGGCGATGCTCTCTGCCGTGAGAGCACCTGCCGATTCTTATTGATTACATCGTCGACGATCATCCCACAATTGATACAGCGCCACCCGTGAAAGTCCGATGTCGAACCAGTCTGCACCGAGAAGCTGTCGTCACTGACGGCGAGGCCGTTGCATCGTAGGCAATTCATCGATCATCTCCCAGCAGAACATCACCTCTCATCCGAGAGGCCGGTTGCGGAGTCCTCAATAGAGCGGCATGAACCATGCGCTGCGCTCGTGCGGCTCGCAGCAACGCCGTTCCGTCCTGGAAGCCCAGCACGTACCGCCTGAAGACCTCGGGAGGGCACAGTCGATAGTTGTCGGTGTGGTCAGAATTCATCAGGGCATCTCGCAATCCATCTGCTTCTGCACGCCACTCGTCCACCTCCGGCTCGGTGCGAGCCTGTGCACATTGCCTTCGACACCACTCAATCCGAACGTTGACGGGGTTCGTTGTTTGTTTCATGCTTCACCTCTTAGTCATCCAAGTTAGTCATCAAAACATATGCACAGCAAATTGAATGCCACGAGAGGAATACGACCAAGCTGTTTCTTGGTTCTGCTCAACTGAAACAGTAGCTACATATTATTAATGACTTATCAGCAATAAGCAATATTGTTGCCTACAAAGAGTGTGGATAGCACGGTATTCGATGAACTGAAGAATGTGAAGGATATAGGATCTACTGTTTCCTAATGATACTAGGAACAACCCTGGGATAAATCTCTGCAGTCTGCCTCTCTTCCGTTCGAGATTGCACGATCAGCTCAATGCCAATGCCATCGTAGCCAATCGAAGCAGCCAGGGAAGCATCACGACATCGACGTAGGCAGATAGAGACCTCGAAGGCTTTCCTTGCTGCGATGACAGCCCGGTCCACATCGGCCACCATCGCCTTCGACCACCTGAGTGAGGACGTCGCCAGTGGCGGCGTTGTATACGGGGTTATATACATAGGTGGCAAACGTTTTTCCCGGCGTGGTGTCGAGCCACCGGCCGCCGATCAACATTTTTCGAGATGTGCCGACAAACGATCGGACTTGTTCGTGTAAAGGGGATCTCGTGTGAGCCTCCTCTTCGATACATCATCGAGTGCGAGACTGCGGACTTGGGGCGGCACACGCTCAATATAGGATAGGAACTGACCAGTGGATATCGAGGGCGTTGCATCGACGCGTCTCAAACGAAGTCACTGTGGAAATCAGGAAGACGGGCAGCGGTCTTTTCTGGTAGACTCCACCGGTCACCATGACGGAGGAATCGCGCGTGGAATACGATCTTCCCAAGAAAGCCTTGGAGGCATTGGCGCAAGGCGATAGAAGCGAAGCGATTGAACAGGTTCGGCTTGAGAGAAACATCAGCAAGGAGGAAGCCAGAGAGGTGGTCGCGTCCTTTATCCTTTCGCAACCCTCTCTGCATCGAAGAATGAAAGACAGCCAGTCGGAAACTCAATGGGGTCTCATGCGCTGGCTGATCCTGTTCCAAGCCATCGCGGTCGCAATCGGGTACTTCCTTTTTTTCCGAGATCAATGGTGAGCCGACTGTCACAAGCAGTCGACTGACTTATCGTCCCCGACCCTCGTTGTAATTTTCCTGCGTTGAGAAGCGCTCTCTTCCATTCAGATTCCATCCGGAGGAGAGCATGGTCACTCCATGGCGGATCTTTCATGTCAGTGTCGTAGATCTTCACCACGATGAGAAGCCTCCTTCAACTCTTTTTAAAATACTCTTCCTTCTTTGCGTTGCATTTAACCACCATGGTCCTCCGCTGACGGGACATAACATTATAGTGAACAGGGAGCGGATGTCTGATAGTCGATGCTAGGCATGGCATGCACCCTGCTGTGAATTGCCCTAGCAAAAGAGACGTTATGGAGATGGAAAGGAGAAGGATACAGGCACCGAGTGAGACGAAGAGAGCGATAGCATGGTATGCCCGGCCGGCGGAAACCCTAGCTGATGAACTCCTGACAGACCTCAATGTCGGTTTGAATGTCGATGAAGCGACACGGCGGCGAGCACATGAAGGCCCCAACGAATTACCTGAAGTTCCCCCTCCCTCTTCGCTGAAACTCTTTATCTCGCAATTCGCGAGCCTTCTCGTGTGGGTGCTGATCGGGGCGGCCATTGTGTCCGGTTTGTTGGAAGACTGGATCGACGCGGCGGCGATTCTGGCCATCGTCTTTCTCAACGGCGTGCTGGGGTTTGTGCAGGAATTCCGAGCCGAGCAATCGCTGGCGGCACTGCGCAAGATGTCGGTCGCGATGGCTCGCGTCATTCGAGAGGGCGCGCTGCAGTCCATTCCGGCACGAGAACTGGTCAAAGGAGACGTGATCGCTCTCGAAGCAGGCGACCGTATACCGGCGGATTCACGTTTGCTCTATACAACGAATTTCCACACTCAAGAAGCCTCACTCACCGGCGAATCGACACCCGTACAAAAACAAGCGGAACTGCTCGATACCATCGAGGTACCGCTCGCCGATCAACGCAACATGGTTTTCATGGGCACGGTGGCCGTGTCCGGCAAGGCTCGTGGGCTGGTAGTGGCGACAGGTCTTGGAACGGAACTGGGCCGGATTGCCGCCATGATCCGAGAGGCCGCCGACGCGGAGCGTGCCGAAACACCGCTGCAACAACGGTTGGAACAATTCGGCTATACACTCTTGTGGCTGGCGCTGGGCGTGGTGACGGTCGTGTTCGCTCTCGGGTATCTCCGGGGGGAACCGCTGGTTGCAATGTTTCTCATATCGGTGAGTCTCGCCGTGGCGGCTGTGCCGGAGAGCCTTCCCGCTGTCGTCACGATTACATTGGCCTTGGGCGTGACCAGAATGGCCAAGCGGCATGCGCTGATTCGTAAACTTCCCGCGGTCGAAACGCTGGGTTCTGCCACTGTGATCTGCACGGACAAGACCGGCACCTTGACGAAAAATGAGATGACGGTGACGCGGTTGATCATGGGCGACTCTCACTTCGAAGTGACAGGCGAGGGATATGAGCCCGCCGGAGAGATCCATCCCGTACCCCGCAGTCCGCATCAATCGTCCCTTCCAACAGGCCTGCATCAATTGCTCACCACCGCAGTACTTTGCAACGGCGCGACATTGCGACAAGAGAACGGGACGTGGCGGATCATCGGCGATCCGACGGAAGGCGCGCTGCTGGTGGCGGCGGCTAAGGCCGGTCTCACAAAGGCCGCATTGGAGCGTCGGGCACCGCTGGACAGGGAAGTTCCGTTCGATGCCGAGCGGAAGATGATGACGATCATACGCCGAACGGAGCAAGGCCGTATGGCTTACTGCAAAGGAGCGCCCGATGTCTTGCTGAAACGTTGTATTGCACGTGTCACGCTGGACGGCCGGACCGAAGCCTTGGATGACGAGCATCGGCAACTGATCGGCGAAGCCAACGCTTCGTTGGCACAACAAGCCCTCCGCGTACTGGGCGTCGCGTATAGGTCCGTTGGTCTATCGGCAAGCTCGAACGAAGAGGTGGAGCGGGATTTGATTTTTCTCGGCCTCCTCGCGATGAAAGATCCTTTACGCCCCGAAGCGGCAAAGGCGGTGCGCCTCTGTCGGGATGCGGGCATCCGCACCGCCATGATCACAGGTGATCACAAGGAGACGGCGATCGCGATCGCCCGTGAATTAGGCCTGCATCGCGATGACGGGGTGGCATTGTCCGGGGCGGAGCTGGATGGCTTGACCGACGAGCAATTGACCCAACGTGTGGAGCAAATCAGTGTGTACGCTCGCGTGTCGGCCGAGCACAAGCTCCGGATCGTTCAGGCCTGGAAGCGGAACGGGGCCATTGTCGCCATGACCGGTGACGGGGTCAACGACGCGCCGGCCATCAAGGCGGCCGACATAGGTGTGGCGATGGGGATGGTCGGCACCGATGTGGCAAAAGAAGCTTCGGACATGGTGGTGACGGACGACAACTTCGCCTCGATCGCCGCCGCGGTCGAGGAGGGCAGGGGCATCTTCGACAACATCAGGAAGACAGTGCATTTTCTCCTGTCGTGCAACGTCAGCGAAGTGTTGGTCATGCTTTTTGCCACGTTGCTCGGCTTGCCGCTGCCGCTCTTGCCGATTCAAATTCTATGGATGAATCTCGTCACGGACGGTATCCCGGCCCTGGCCTTGGCCGTGGATCCCAAAGCGCCCGATCTCATGAGCCGGCCGCCTCGCCGCCCCGACGACCGGCTTTTCGACCGAACCCGTTTTTTGTCGATCGGCGGTGAAGGTTTGATGTTGGCTCTTGTCGCCTTGAGCGCATTCAGTGCGAGTCTCTTTCTCTGGCATCAGAGCGTCGAGCAAGCACGAACAGTGGCTTTTACCGTCATGGTGGTCGCGCAACTCGTGCATACCTTTAACTCCCGAAGCGATCATTTGTCACTCTTCCAACTGGGGATAACCACCAATCGCTCACTCATCTGGGCATTTCTTCTGTCGCTCGGTGTGCAACTGGCCGTGCTTACGATCCCCGTCGCAGCGCCGATTTTCAAAGTCGCCCCCTTACCTTTGGAGGATTGGGAACTCATGGCTTTCATGGGGCTGTTCCCCCTTTTCGCTATGGAAGGAGTCAAATGGCTGAGGCGGCGGTGAGGGATGCCGTTCATTCAACGGCGTCGTATCGAGGACAGTCACCGGATGGAGCGACCTGACTACGGTTTGGATGTGTACATGTGGGTTGCTTGCCCCTGAAAGAGCTCTGCTGTCTCCATGACCGTCTCGCTCAGCGTCGGATGCGGATGGATTGAAGCGGCCAGGTCTTCGGCTACCGCCCCCATTTCCACCGCCAAAACGCCTTCGGCAATCAGCTCTCCCGCGCCGACTCCGCAGATCCCCACACCGAGGATTCGCCCGGACTCGGTATCGCACACCAATTTGGTCAGACCGTCGTTGCGGCCGACGGTGGCTGCTCGCCCCGAAGCCGCCCAGGGGAAACGTGCGACCTTCACGGCTTGTCCCGCTGCCTTGGCTGCTTCTTCGGTCAAGCCGCACCAGGCGATTTCGGGATCGGTAAAGACGACGGCGGGTATAGCGGCGGGGTCGAATGTCGCCTGTTTGCCGGCGATCACTCTGGCCGCGACCAATCCTTCGTGTGTGGCCTTGTGCGCAAGCATCGGTTCTCCCACGAGGTCGCCGATGGCCAAGATGGTCGGCTCGGCCGTGCGTAAGTGACGATCGACCTGCACGAACCCTTTCTCCGAGACCGCAACCTTGGTGTGTTCGAGTCCGAGCTGCTCCGTGTTCGCCTTGCGTCCAACCGCGACGAGCACACGGTCGAAGATGTCCGTGCCGGTTCCGTCAGGACCCGTCAGCGTCACCGCGATACCGTCTTGACGGGATTCCAGTTTGTCGATCTTCGTACCCAGCATGATGGATTTAAACCGCCGCTGCAGGCGCTGCTGCAGCGGCCTCACGAGATCCGGGTCGGCACCATTGAGCAGACGCGGCAGCATCTCTGCGATCGTCACGCTAGATCCAAGCGCTTCATACACCGTGCCCAATTCCAATCCGATGTATCCCCCGCCCACGATCAGCAAGCGGGCGGGAACGTCGGGCAAATCGAGCGCATTCGTGGAATCCATCACGCGTGGATCATCGAGCTTGAGAGATTCCGGAACGATCGGACGCGAGCCGGTGGCGAGGATCGTGTGGGAGCAGGAGAGTGTTCTCGTTCCGTTAGGCCCGGACAATGTCAGCGTCCCGGCATTCGCGAATGCCGCCCGCGCTTGGAATACGTCGACCTTGCGACTATTCGCCAACGTCCGCACGCCTTTGGTCAGTTTGCCGATGACGGCTTTTGTCCGACCACGAAGCGCCTCGAGATCAATCCGTGGTTTTTCAAAATGAATCCCCCAGCTCGCCGCGTCTGCCGCGTCGGTAACCAGCTTGGCTGCATGGAGCAAGGCTTTGGAGGGAATGCAGCCCCGTAGTAAGCAGACGCCTCCGAGTTGCGGTTCTTGGTCGATCAACGCGGTGCGCAGGCCGAGATCGGCTGCATGGAAGGCGGCGGTGTAGCCGCCGGGGCCCGCGCCGATTACCGCTACGTCGTACTGTGATTCAGCCATGGCATCTCCTTGCATCTCTTACGAAGAGAAAGGCATATGGCGTATGGCCTGTTGCACGAGAAAGAAGGATTGGTTTCAAAGGTCTTGTCCGTGCTGTCGCTTCTTAGTTTGTGGCATAAGCCATCGGCTCTTAGAGCCCTAAGAACGTCCCTTGAAAATCTTCCAGTGCCTTGGCGATCTCGTTGGTAAAACGGGCGCCCACCGCTCCATCCACCAGTCGATGATCGTACGCCACGCACAACGTCAATACGCGGCGCGGCACGAATTGCCCATCGCGGTACATCGGCATCATGCGGGCCTTCCCGACGCCTAAGATGCCAACTTGTGGAGCATTGATGATCGGAGTGAACGGACCGGAGCCGAGTCCGCCCATG
>JACZCY010055907.1_pt1 | contig 11047 bp, 8 predicted proteins | sample 8641821 | NCBI WGS metagenome assembly JACZCY01 (sample SAMN15324609, study PRJNA640507) | soil metagenome | isolation source: intercropping sugarcane | place: China: Luxin town, Laibin City, Guangxi Province | collected 2019-07-25 | depth 10cm m | reverse complement strand
GCCGGCGCGCACAAACGTGGCGCTCTTTCTTCATCGCGCCGTGCGCCTCGCTGCGGCCTTGCTGGAAGGCCGTCGCTACCATGTCGAGTTGAAAAAGAAGACGGCACTCCTCACAACGATCACAGAACAGGCAACGACCAAACACCCCTATGCTGCTCTATTCCGCCAAGGATGAACGGCACAACCAAGCCGTCGCACTGCGAAGCGTTTTGTTGAAACGGCGGGTCTCATCAAGCCCTGGGCATGGAGTCGGATCACCCCCCGGAACAGCCCGGTATTCTTACTAGGACTGAAGGGCCTAGACAACAATCAGGCCCGAACGGATCTGAATTTTTCCCTATTTTTCGAGCATACTGTCATCGACTTCTGTTGAAGTGCTTTCGGTTTGCAGCGGGGCCGACGAGAAGTCATCCGTCGGTCGGAACTGTGCGTAACACTATCGCAAAGACATGCATGAAGATGCCGGAGCGCTTTCCTGAGCTTCCGTCCAATGCGGTCATCCCTCAGCCTGTGATCGATAGGAGTGACGACAGGCGCATCGCCATCCACAGCTCGACGGTGATAAGTGGCGTGATCGCCATCCTCTTCACCGCCGTCTTTCTGTTGGATGTTCTTACGCCGCTGGGAGTGTCTGTCCCCGTCCTTTACATCGTGCCTCTCGCGCTGACGCCCTTGTTGCAGCGCCGCGAGGCTCCATACTGGCTCGCCGGGGCAGCTTCTGCCGCAACGTTGTGCGACTACTTCTTCTTCCATTCGCACATCGACTTCCCAAACTGGCTGCCGCTCAGCAATCGCATGATCAGTGTGTCTCTGGTGTGGCTCATGGCGGTGATTATTAGACGACAGCAGGACATGGCCGACCATCTGGTCCATACGGCCGCGCTCGAGGCGGAGAACCACGCCCATCTCGTGAAGGAGGAGGCTCTTCAGAGACAAGCGGACGAAATTCAAGATCTATACAACCGGGCGCCTTGCGGATATCACTCCTTGGATGTAACGGGCCGGTACGTCAGAGTCAACGATACGGAGCTGCAATGGCTTGGATACCGGCGTGAGGACATTGTCGGACAAAAGCGCTTTCTGGATCTTTTATCTCCCCAGAGCGCCAGCCGGTTCGATGAAGTCTTCCCACGTTTCGTCGCCCAGGGATCCATCCATGACTTGGAGCTGGATCTCGTGCGAAAAGACGGTTCGCTCCTGCCCGTCTCGCTGAGTGCGACGGCGATCCGGGATTCGGAGGGCCGTTACATCGCCAGCCGATCCACGCTCGTTGATATCACCGAGCGCCGACGCACGGAAGAGGCATTGCGAGTGAGCGAGAGCGAATCCCGCTTTCGCGAGATGGCGAATATCGCGCCGGCCATGCTGTGGATTACTGAACGGGACGGTTCCTGCTCGTTCATCTCGCGCGGGTGGTACGAATTCACCGGGCAGACGGAGCAGGAAGGACTCGGGAAGGATGGGTTCGGATGGCTCGACGCGGTGCATCCAGAGGATCGCGAACAAGCCGGGCGCACTTTTCTGGAGGCCAACGACAAGCATCGGCCGTTCGCCCTCGACTATCGCTTGCGACGGCACGACGGCAAATACCACTGGGCGATCGATGCGGGACGACCTCGTTTCGGGCTCAACGGTGAATTTCTCGGGTATATCGGCTCGGTGCTCGATATCACCGAGCGAAAACAGGCTGAAGAAGCCTTGCGCGCGAGCGAGGAACAGTTTCGGGCGGTGTTTAATCAGACCACCGGCGGCATCGCGCAGACCGATTTGACTGGCCGCTTCACCCTCGTCAACGACCGGTATTGCGAGATCGTTGGCCGCTCGCGCGAAGAACTTTTGGCTCTGCGAATACACGACATCACGCATCCGTCCGATGTGTCCGCCAACATGGAGAAATTCCACGCGCTGGTTCAAGGTGGACCGAGTTTCGTGGTCGAGAAGCGCTATCTCCGCCCGGATGGCGCAATAGTGTGGGTGCATAACGACATTGCTGCCGTGCGCGACGGCCATGGCCAAGTCTTGCAGGCTGTTACCGCCGTCACAGACATCACCGAGCGCAAGAAAGCCGAGACGGTCCTCATCAACAAGAATAAAGATCTCGAAACGCTCTTGTACGTGACGTCCCACGACCTCAAGGAACCTCTCAGGTCGATCGAGAGTTTCTCTCAACTCGTGCTGGAACGCTATGCGGATCGGATCGAGGCAAGCGGCGGTGATTACCTCCGGCGCGTCGTGCGAGCGACACAGCGGCTGGACCGGCTTCTGAACGATATTCTGGAGCTCTCGCGGGCCCAACGGATGCTTCCGCCGATGGAAGAAGTGGAGGCCGAAGCGCTCGTGAAGGAAGCGCTGAACCGGCTGGACGCCCGCATTCAAGAGACCGGCGCGATGGTCCGGATTATTTCCCCTCTGCCGCGGTTGCGCGTGAATCGAATGTGGGCCACGCAAGGCCTGTACAACCTGCTGGTGAATGCGATGAAGTTCACTCGTGACGGCCACGCGCCGGATATTGAGATCGCTTCATACGAAGCTCCTGTTTCTGCAACTCCCATGGCCGGAGTCGTGGTGAAGGACCGAGGTCCCGGGGTCCCGGCTCGGCACGCGGAACGGATTTTCATGCTGTTTCAACGGGCGGTGGGACGGGACGTGGAGGGAACCGGCGCCGGCCTCACCATCGTTCGCCAGGTGGCCGAACGACACGGCGGTCGTGCGTGGGTCCAGCCGCGCGCCGGCGGCGGATCGGAGTTTGTGATTACCTTTGCTAATCCGACTCACAATGGCAATGGAGGGGCATCGGCGACATGAATTCGATCGACATTCTCGTGGTGGAGGACAATGACGACGATGTCGTGCTCATTCAGGCAGCCTTTTCGGAAGGGAAGGTGATCAACCGACTCGTCTTTGTGCCTGACGGCGAGGAAGCCATGACCTACTTACACAAGCAAGGCGACTATGCCACGGCTCCCATGCCCGGCATCGTATTGTTGGATATCAACATGCCGAAGAAAAACGGCTTTGAAGTGTTGGCCGACATCAAGGCAGATCCACGATTACGTGCCCTCCCGGTCGTCATGTTGACCGTCAGCGATCGAGAGGAAGACATCGTCCGATCGTTCGAGCAAGGCGCCTGTTCGTACATTCGCAAACCCGTCAGTTTGACGCGATTCATCGCCGTCGTGAAACAGTTCGAACTGTATTGGAGTCTCGTCTCAAAAGTCCCCAACCTCAACAGGTGACCGATGCATGTACTGTTGATCGAAGACAATGAAGACGATGCGGTCTTGATCCGGGACGTCCTGTCACGGCAGAGCGGCGAGCCGGTCACCGTGGAGTGGGCGGACCGGCTGGATACGGGATTGACGCAACTGGCCCGCGGCCCCTTCGACGCCATCCTGGCCGATCTGTCCCTTCCCGACAATCACGGCCTGGACATCGTGAGTACGCTGCGCCGGCACAGGCGCGACGCTCCGGTGATCGTCCTGACGGGGCTGGACGACGCAGCCGTCGCCGAACAGGCACTCCGGCATGGAGCCCAGGATTATTGGGTCAAGTCGCGATTGAGCCCCGACGGCCTCACGCGCGCCATCCGGTATGCCATCGAGCGGCATCAGACCGAGGCGGCCCTCCGCCGGAGCGAAGAACGCTTCCACTTGGTCTGTCGCGCCACCAGGGATGCCATTTGGGATTGGGATATCGACGTGGACACATTGACCTGGAACGACACGTACCGGTCGGTCTTCGGACATAGTCTCCCCGAAAAGGACAATCGGATGGCGACCTGGCCGGAACGTATCCATCCGGAAGAACGAGCCCGCGTTCTCTCCGGTCTCCATGCAGCCATTCACTCGTCGGACACCATCTGGACCGCCGAATTCCGCTTTTTGCGGAATGACGGGACGTATGCGCACGCACTGAACCGCGGATACATCGTGCGGAGCGACGACGGTGTTCCTCGACGCATGATCGGAGCGATGATCGACATGAGCGAGCGCCGGCAATTGGATCGGCAACGCGCCGCCCAGCTTGCCGTGACGATTGCGCTCGACGAGTCGGTCTCGCTCGGCGAGGCGATGCCGGCCCTTCTGCGCGTCATCGGCGAACTGAAAGATTGGGTATTCGGATCGCTCTGGCTGGTCGACACCCACAAGAAGGTCTTGCGCGTCGATGCGACCTGGCATAGCTCGTCGATCAATGCGGATGAATTGACGGCCGCCTATCGCGCAACCTGCCTGCGCCCCGGCATCGGGCTCGCGGGGCAGACGTGGAAGGCGGCTATTCCGCTGATTCTGTCGGATATTTCGGAGGACACGACCTTTCCCACCGCTTCTCTGGCGCAACAAGCCGGGTTGCGCGGAGCCTGCGCCTTTCCGATTCACCGGGGACAAGACATCATGGGCGTGCTGGAGTTCCACACTCAAGAGATTCTGCGGGCGGACGACGAACAGCGCCAAATGCTGGCCGACCTGGGGGCGAAGATCAGCCAACTTCTCCATCGCAAAGATCTTGAGCGCCAGCTTCGCCAATCCCAAAGGATGGAGGCCTTGGGAAGAATGGCCGGTGGGATCGCACACGACTTCAACAATCTGTTGACGGTCATCAATAGTTGGAGCGCGCTCCTGCTCGAACATGCTCCTGTGGATGAGAAGTGGAAGCGCGGACTGACGCACGTCAAAGAGGCGGGAGACAAGGCCGCCGGCTTGACGAGACAATTATTGGCGTTCACACGCCAGCAAGTCGTGGAACAGCAGGTCATGAGCCTCAATGAGCGGGTCATGAGCATTGTCGAATTGATGCAGCGGGTGATCGGCGAGGATATCCATCTCGCCGTTAACCTGGACCCGCATCTCTGGCAGGTCAAGGCCGATGCCGGCCAGATTGAACAGGTCATCATGAACCTGGTGGTCAATGCCCGCGATGCCATGCCGCAAGGCGGCCGATTGGAGTTGATGACCCGAAATGTACGCATCGAAGAGACGGACATCGCCCGGCAGGAGGAACTGCACCCAGGTTCCTATGCTGTTCTGACGGTACGAGATAGCGGATGCGGGATGGACGCGGAAACCATGGCTCATATTTTTGAACCGTTCTTCACAACAAAAGAGCGGGGCAAAGGGACCGGGTTGGGATTGTCGACGGTGTACGGCATCATCAAGCAAAGCGGCGGGAGCATTGAGGTCGAGAGCGAGCCGAACAGTGGAACCACGTTCACGATCTATCTTCCACAGCTCGACGACAGACCGCCGGACCTGCAATCCAAACCCGTTGCTTCCCCCCTCTTGCGGGGCTCGGAGACCGTCCTGCTTGTGGAAGACGACGAGATGGTCCTCGTCCTCGCACAGGTGGTATTGGAGGCTCAGCACTATAAGGTCCTGTCCGCGCGCAATGCCGAGCAAGCCATCGAACTCGTCCGGCATCATGCCCAGGAGATCGACGTGGTCATGACCGATACGGTCATGCCGGGGATGGGAGGACCGGCTTTAGCCGAGCGGCTGCTGCAGTTGCGGCCGGGGCTGCGTGTGATTGTGACCTCGGGCTATGCCGGGCGCGGACAGGAGTTCATCCAGTCGTTGGGATCACAAGCCGCATTCTTGCAGAAGCCATATACGCCGGACATGCTGACGAAAAAGCTCCGCGAAGTTTTGGATTCGAGCAGCGCCTCGCTTCCCACGCAGGACTGACGTCAGTCCGATCCTTGCCGCGATGATCCTCTGAATTGCTTGGGAATGCTATGGGCCAGGCTTCAAGCCTGGAGAATAGTGCATTGCGATGAGAAGCCAAACGCCTAATAATTAAACAAGGTGAACCGTTGCTTGCCGGTCCAAATTGTTTCCGGATCGGCGAAGATTGATTCCATCATCCTCCGCCTTTCATTATTGCGTCCTTTTCCGACCTCCTTCGTCTATAGAGATGAGTGCGGAATCATCCGCAGCTCGACAACAAAGGAGATTCCCCATGCGCCCCCATATTTCCCTCGACGTCCGTGATGTATCCAAATCGGTGGCATTCTATGAAAAGGTATTTGATGTGAAGCCTCAGAAGCAGGTGGCGGATTATGCCAAGTTTGACTTGAACACCCCGGCGTTGAACTTCTCGCTGGTTTCATCCACCGGGGAGGAAAGTGTCGTGAATCACTTGGGAATCGAGGTTGAGACGATCGAGGAAATTGCGGAGTGGAAGGCTCGTTTGCAACATGAAGGAATACTTGAAAAGGTGGAGGATGACATCGCCTGTTGCTTTGCCCGACAGGATAAGCTCTGGTTTACCGACCCGGACGGCAATGCCTGGGAGGTCTTTACGGTCCATGAGCAATTGAAGGTCACAGGACGACTGAATCAAACAGGCTGCTGCGTGCCGAAGAAGGGAGGTGCTCATGAGCCGGCCGCTTGCGGCGTCTGAGCCGGAGCGGTACCGTATGGACGCCGACGATTGAGGGCCACATGACGAAGACCACGGAAAAGCTCTGGCACCTTGTTCATGATGGCCTTCGTGCCTTTATTGCCAAACGCGTGAACGATCAGGGGCATGTCGATGATATTTTGCAAGACGTGTTTGTGCGGGTCCATCAACAGATAGACTCTGTGAATGATCCGCGCCGGTTGGTTTCATGGATCTATCAAGTCACACGGAATGCGATCATCGATCATTATCGGAAGTCAGGAGGACAACGAGAGGTGCCGGCTGGATTGAGTTCGGAACTTGAAGCATTGAACGAAGTTCCTACGATCTCAGAAATGACTCGTCAATGGGATGTTGCGGAGCTTCGTGCAGAACTCGCCGGTTGTCTTCGTCCGATGATCAAACAATTGCCAAGAGACTATCGAGACGCCATCACGCTTGTGGAGATCCAAGGATTAACGCAGCAGACCGCCGCCAAACGGATGGGTCTGTCGCTGTCCGGCATGAAATCCCGCGTCCAGCGAGGACGCAAGCAGCTCAAACAGATGCTTGATGACTGTTGTGTGATCGAGTTGGATCGCCGAAAACGCCTCGTCGAGTATCGTTCGCGCGGTGCCGAGTGTGATCCCTATATATCTGACAAGAAAAGGCCGAAAGCAGATCTATAAATGTAGATGGGTTGGGTACCCTCCAGCGTGAGATCGGTGGTCCAGGAACTGACCGAGAACGTGACACCGGCCGTCATGTTCGGATTATCGGGATTATTCTGGCTGAAGACAGTGGGATTCGTAATCGACCGGACCGGATCAGTGAGAAGATCCAATGCCTCATTGACTCACCCTTTGACGATGTACAAATGTAGCGTGGCTCATACAAATATGGACAGCGTCGATATGTGTCCGATCAAAAAACATGTGGGCCCAAGAGGATCCATCTCGTAACGAATTGTCAGGATGTTGATGGGAACGGTTGTGGTTATCGGCGGGGGCCCGGCCGGACTCATGGCGGCGGAAGCGGCAGTGGCTGCCGGTGCCACCGTCGAGCTGTACGATGCCATGCCGTCGGTGGGACGAAAGTTTCTGCTGGCAGGGAAAGGCGGCTTGAATCTCTCTCATTCTGAACCGATGGAGTCCTTCCTTTCGCGCTACGGCTTTCGCCGGGCGCTTATCGAACCAGCGATCAAATCATTCCCCCCTGCGGCTCTGCGGGCTTGGGCTCGTGAGCTTGGTGTGGAAACGTTCGTCGGTACGTCCGGACGAATCTTTCCAGTTGACTTGAAAGCTGCGCCGCTCTTGCGTGCATGGTTGCGTCGGTTGAGGCAGGCCGGCGTTCGGTTTTGTGTTCGACATCGGTGGTGCGGATGGGATGAGCACGGCAGCCTCCGTTTCATCACGTCAGATGGCGCGTCCAGCGTACAGGCTGATGCGGTGGTATTGGCCTTGGGCGGGGGAAGTTGGCCGCACCTCGGCTCTGATGCCGCGTGGATTCAGATTCTCGCCGAACGAAACGTATCGATCGCTCCGCTGAAGCCGGCCAATTGTGGATTTGACGTTCAGTGGAGCCGGCACTTTCGGGCGAAGTTCGCCGGACATCCAGTGAAGACGGTTCAAGCCACGGTGAAGGTCATCGACGGTACTGTGATTCATCGGACGGGCGAGTTCGTGATTACGGTGAAAGGAGTGGAGGGTGGCGTTATCTATATGGTCGCGGCCGCTGCACGTGACGTGATCGCAGCGGAGGGAACGGCAACGCTGTGGTTAGATCTCGTTCCCGATCGGCCATTGAAGCGACTCGCGAAAGATCTTTCGCAGCCGCGCGGCAAACGAACGGTCGCGACCCATCTCAAACGCTATTCCGGTGTTGCCGGAGTCAAAGCGGGTCTCCTGCGCGAAGTTGTGTCGAAAGACGTGTTGGCAGATCCTGTTCGTCTCGCCGCTGCCATCAAATCCTTACCGCTCACACTCGTGGCCCCGCGCCCATTGGAAGAAGCCATCAGCACAGCCGGCGGTGTCTCATTCGAGGCGCTGGACAGGGGATTGATGCTTCGTTCTTTCTCTGGAGTGTTTTGCGCTGGAGAAATGTTGGACTGGGAAGCGCCGACCGGAGGATATCTGCTTACGGGTTGTTTGTCGACGGGACGTCTCGCAGGACGTGCGGCTGCCGAGTGGGCTGACGAACATTGCTCACACCGCGTGTGAGCAATGTCGCTCTCGTTCAATTGGTGCGAAGGTCCCGCGCTACCCGAATAACCAATTCCAGATTTTGGTGAACCAGCCGGTGATGATTCCGATCCACGAGTCGCTTGCCTGAGGCGGATCGGCATTCACGGAGGGTGCCGATACTGATGGTTTGACAGATGCGAGGCTGGGAGGAGGGGCAGCTTGTGCGACCTGTGTCGGTTCGGCATTCTGAGTGGGCGCTACTGAAGATGCAGGCGCTTCAGAAGCGACGGTCTGGGTTATGGCAAGCTGATCCCTCTCCGAAGCCGCCGTCACAGGCGCTCGGACCTGTTCTATTTCCTCCTTGTACCGAGCCACCTTGGCTTGCAAAGAGACACTCTCCTGCCGAATGTCCACTATCTTGCGCGCGAGATGCCAACTCTGATTCATCAAGGTTGCCACCTGTGTTTTCAGCGACGCAAGAGTATCCTGCGCTCGCTGTCTCAGGATCGGCAACTGTTCTTCTTCCCTCTGAATGGTGGCCCGCAGTTCGGACGTGACGGCATCTTCACGTCGGTTCGAGGCCTGCAATCCCGCGATCTCCCGGTCCAGCTCCCTGACGTCCTCTCGTGCCGATTCCAAGGCTTGAGCCCGTTCCAACGTCTCGGCCTTGACTCTATCGTACGTACGCCGACTGACACAGCCGACCTCTAAGAGCAAGACCGCGGCGAGCACACAGAGAACAACTCGTTGAACGACCGGAGACGTTGTGCCGGTAGGACGTGTCATAGGTATTGCCTCATGGGTTAAGCATACCGAAACCCTTGGGCCCGGGTTAGCAGTCGGCCCGGTGAGCAGCTAGGCGTAAGATGTACACAGATGACGCGTGTCAGTCAACCCTTCTTACTCTCCCCTTTCTAGAGAGCTTGGATAACCCGCCGGAGTTTGCGTACTATGAGTCCGTCATGTCACCTGATGCCGCCACGCCCACTCCGCTCCCACCAGAATGCGAGACCGCTCTATTGGAACGGTTTCTCAAAGCCGAGGCCATGGCGCTGTGGACGATACGGTCGGCGCGTTTACAAGACGTTCCTCCGAATGTCTATGCCTTTCTTCGAAAACACGAGGAAGATGAAGAGCAACATCTGGCACAATTTGAAACCATGATCGGCCGTCAGCCTCGCGAACGGGAACGGCTTCCCTCCGTGCCAAGGCAATGGCCCGCGTTGGCCGTTCAGCTCTACGGGTATGAATCACTGGGACTTGAGTTCGCGACGTTACTTGTTGCATTGCGACCGGACCTGGCCTCGATCCGCGAGGACGAACTTGTCCATGTGGGTTTTTTTGAGCAAGAGATTCACCGCATTCTCGGAAGCGAGACTGCCGCTGCCGAACAAGCCCGGCTCTCCGCGCTTGCGTGGTGGCGGAAATTACCGCGAACAATCGATCGCTATCTCGAAGCGGAGGTGCTCGATCCGTTCCGTCCTCTGCTGGCAAGCAGGATTCTTTCTACGATCGGACGGCGATTCATCACGGCGGGACTGTTGAAGGACCGATGAAGTCAATCAGGCTTGGGCTGGGAGAAGGCCGGTGACGGCCCCCATCTTTCGGTATTTCTGATCCCGCTGAGCAATGAGTTGTTCGACGGGCAGATCAAGCAGATCGAATAGCTGGTTGGTCATCGCCTTTCCGACCAGCTCGCAAACGGCTCGCGGCTCGCGATGCGCGCCGCCCAGCGGTTCGGAAACGACTGTGTCGATTACGCCGAGCTCAAGAAGATCGTTTGCGGTCATTTTCAGTGCAGAGGCGGCATCGGGAACTTTTTCAGGGCTGTCCCAAAGAATGGCGGCACAACCTTCAGGCGAAATGACCGAATAGACCGAATGTTCGAGCATTAGGACGCGGTCGGCGACACCGAGGGCTAAGGCGCCTCCGCTTCCTCCTTCACCGATGACCACGGAAATAATCGGCACGGTCAATCGAGACATGACACACAGATTGCGGGCGATGGCTTCCGCTTGGCCTCGCTCCTCGGCACCGATGCCGGGATAGGCACCGGGCGTATCAATAAAGGTGATGACCGGACGGTTGAACTTTTCCGCCATCTGCATGAGGCGGAGCGCTTTCCGATACCCTTCCGGATTGGGCATGCCGAAGTTCCGTTGCATGCGCTCTTTGAGGGTTTTGCCTTTTTGATGACCGATAATCATCACCGGGCGGTCGTTGAACCGGGCAAATCCTCCCACGATGGCCCGATCATCTCCAAACACACGGTCGCCATGCAACTCAAGAAAGTCTCGCGTCAGCTCGGTGATATAGTCCAATGTGCTCGGACGTTGCGGATGGCGCGCCAGCTGCGTTCGTTGCCAGGGTGTCAGGTTTTTGTAGAGCTCGTGCTCGGTTTGAGCAAGCTTCGCACGAAGCGTCCGAATGTCATTTTGGGCCGACGATTTCCCATTGGTGGCCGTCGCAGAAAGTTTCTCGATCTTCTC
>JACZCY010066008.1_pt1 | contig 11053 bp, 10 predicted proteins | sample 8641821 | NCBI WGS metagenome assembly JACZCY01 (sample SAMN15324609, study PRJNA640507) | soil metagenome | isolation source: intercropping sugarcane | place: China: Luxin town, Laibin City, Guangxi Province | collected 2019-07-25 | depth 10cm m | reverse complement strand
TCGCTCTTCGTCCAACCTCCGACCGGGTTCGAGAAGCCCTGTTTTCAATTCTCGGGAATCGGCTTACCGACAGCCGGTTTTTGGACCTCTATGCCGGGACCGGAGCCGTGGGGATCGAAGCCGTCAGTCGTGGTGCCGCGCATGTGACCTCCGTCGAGTCGAGCCGCGATGCATTGAAACTGCTGCGGCAAAATCTGGAGCTTTGTCATATCGGTGATGAAATAGTCGTGGCAGCTCAAACTATCCAACAATTTCTGGACCATCCCGATCAGTGGAACGGTCCCTATGATATTGTCTTTGCTGATCCACCTTATGCCGAGGCGTCTGGACTTCCATCAGTACTCGCTGAGCCAAGGACCGATGATTGGTTTGCTCTGGATTCATGGCTCGTCATCGAGCATGCTGCCAAGACAGCCTTACCCGTGTCGCTGGGATGCACCGAGTTTTTGCGCCGGTATCGTTATGGTGACACGGCCTTATCCCTCTATGTCCGTTCCCATGCCGGGCAAGTATGAAAATCGGTATTTATCCAGGCACTTTTGATCCGATTACGCATGGTCACACCGACATCATCACCCGCAGCCTCCGTGTGTTCGACAAGGTAGTGGTAGCCGTCGCTCCGAATCCCTCCAAGCACCCACTCTTCGATTTGGCGGAACGCCTTGACATGGTCAAGCTGGTTATGAAGGATGTAGGACAGGTCGAGGTCACACCGTTCGACGGGTTGCTCGTTAATTATGTCGAGCGTACAGGGGCTCATGCGATCATCCGTGGCTTGCGTGCCATTTCTGACTTTGAACATGAATTTCAGATGGCGCTCGTCAACCGAAAGCTAGCGAAGACGGTGGAGACCGTGTTTTTGATGCCCAGCGAAGAATACTCCTACTTGTCCTCGACGATCATCAAAGACGTGGTACAACACGGTGGAAATTTAATCGACTTTCTTCATCCGGAAGTAGCCCGGCGCTTACAAGTTCGTATCCGGAGTCACACATCATGAAATTGGCCGCGCGTGTCGGTCGTATCGCCCCCTCCCCGACGCTGGCCATGGCTGCAACCGCCAAAGCCATGGCCGCGCAAGGACTGGACATCGTCGACTTTTCAGCCGGCGAACCGGATTTTGACACGCCGGAGCCGGTGAAGGCCGCGGCAGAAGCGGCCATACGCGAGGGGTTTACCAAATATACGCCGTCGTCCGGAATCGACGAGTTGCGGGGAGCCATTGCCGACAAGCTCCAGGCTGAACTTGGGCTTCGGTATGAAAAGTCTCAAATCCTCGTCTCCTGCGGGGCCAAGCACTCGCTCTACAATTTGGCAGAAGCGTTCCTCGAAGCGGGTGACGAGGTCATCATTCCGACCCCCTACTGGGTTTCCTATTCGGATCAGGTGCTTCTCAACGATGCGACACCGGTTCTGTTACCGACCAACGAGGAAGACGGTTATGGAGTCCATGCGTCAGAGTTGGAACGACTGATTACGCCGAGAACCAAAGCCATCATCGTGAACAGCCCGTGCAATCCTACCGGTGCAACTTATGATCGGGCGACGTTGGAGCAGATTGCTTCAGCAGCGGTCCGGCATGATCTCCTTGTCATTTCGGATGAGATCTATGAAAAGGTGCTCTACGATGGGACCACGCACATCAGCATTGCCTCGTTGGGATCGGAGATTGCTTCGCGAACGGTCATTATCAACGGCGTATCAAAGTCGTATGCCATGACAGGATGGCGAATCGGATACGCGGCTGGTCCAAAAGATCTGATGGTAGCGATGGCCAATATCCAAAGTCAGAGTACTTCGAATCCCTGTTCGATCTCGCAGAAGGCCGCGGTCGCCGCGTTGCGTCTTGGGGAACCCTTCACTCGCAAAATGGTGGAAGAATTTTCCCGTCGTCGAATCACCATTGTGGAAGGATTGAACAAGATTCCGGGTGTGTCATGCCGAATGCCGACCGGGGCTTTCTATGCGTTCCCCAATATCAAAGGTGTGTTGGGAAAACGCGGTCCCTCGGGTATCTTAAAGAACTCGAGTGACGTGGCGCATTATCTCTTGCATGATGCCCGAATCGCGGTCGTTTCGGGTGAACCCTTCGGAAGCGCGGAGCATCTCCGGCTGTCCTATGCCACCAGTATGACGAACATCACCAGAGGGCTTGAGCGACTGGAGCAAGCGTTCGCGAAGTTGGAGTAAGAGAGCATCGGCTCATCTAGTTCTATGCCAAGGTAAGAGGGAGGAAAGCAGTGCCGATCTACGAATATCAGTGCGATAACTGTTCGTATCGTTTCGAAGTGAAGCAGAGCATCAAAGACGATCCGCTCTCGACGTGTGCGCGGTGTGGGAAAGCGGTCAGACGGCTGATTTCATCGCCTGGGATCATGTTTAAGGGGAGCGGCTGGTACATCACCGACTATTCCGATAAACTCAAACCGCCGTCGGGCGCGGGTGGTGAAACCAGTGCGAAGACGGAAGAGAAGAAGGAAAAGGAGTCAGCCCCTTCAGCACCGGCGCCCACAACGTCGACCGCTTCACCCGCGACGCCAGCAGCATCTACCAGCTCGTCAACATCTACACCGAGTACGACGACGCCCTCCTCTTCACAATAAGCGCGTTGGCCGATTATCGGACACCCACTGCCTTCGGAGTTTGGACTTTGTTTGCAGGTGTCTTGGGAGCATTTCTAGAAGCAGTCCCGGCCTTCATAGTGGGTTTCACCGGTGTTTTTTTATGAAGCGGCGCCTTTGGAGTCATCGCCTTCAATGCCCTCGCGCGTGCCGCATCCAGCTGGTTTTGGAGACTGGTGATCATTCCGGTTTTTTCCCGGTTGATGCGGCTCAGTTCATCGACCTGCCCCTGCAGTTCCTGTTTGGTCTTGGACAAGTCGGTGACTTGCGCCTGAAGCTGAATCTTCTCTATGGACAAAGTTTGAGTCTCGGACCGCAATTGTTCGATCTCGGCCTGCAAGGCGGGAGGCCAATAATCACATCCCACAAGGCCAAGTGTGAAGCTGAAACCAACTACCGTAGTGATTAACCGCATTGGGTGGCGGTTCATGGCCCTTCCCCTTTCATCGGACATGACGGTCGTTGGTGTAGACATTCCTGTGTCTTTACCATGTGTGTACGGTGTGTACGCTGACCGTGGTGGGAAGGTATTCTAGCAGATTACACGAATCGGCTAAGATGAAGATCGGCTCCGGCTGTTTGGATCTAAGCCAACTTCGATAGTAGATCTATCTTGTCAGTGGGTGGGATGCGATCGACGTCATTGCTGAATCGGTCATTACGAGGAATAGTGGACTGTCCGGGGTTATGTCTTGAGAGCCCTATGCGCGATGTCCGTCCGGAAGTGGCAACCCTCAAAGGAGATTGTCCTCACGACTCGATAGGCTTCCCGTTGTGCCTCGGATAACGTTCGTCCTCGACCGAGAACGCCGAGGACGCGGCCTCCGGCTGTCACGATCTCATTTCCCTTCCGCGCTGTTCCCGCATGAAAGACCATCGAGGAGTCCGACGAGACGGGGAGTCCAGAGAGCGGCATTCCCTGTTGATAAGCATCGGGGTATCCCCTCGATGCCATCACCACACAGACCGTCGCGTCCGGGTGCCATTCAACGGGAAGTTGGTCAAGCCGATGTTCGATCACCGATTCGATGACGTCGAGAAAATCGGTCTTGAGCAGGGGCAGTACAACTTGTGTTTCAGGATCGCCCATGCGAGCGTTGAATTCGAGCACGTAGGGCGCTCCATTCACCACCATCAGTCCCGCATACAGCACGCCTTGGAATGGCGAACCGAGCCGAGCCATGGCGTCCACCATCGGCTGCAAGACCTCATGTAAAACTTGATCCCGAAGCTCCGATGTCCCAAGAGGGGCTGGACTATAGGCTCCCATCCCGCCGGTATTCAAACCTGTGTCACCATCACCGACTCGCTTATGATCCTGCGCCGGCGGCATCGGCACCACGGTTCTGCCATCGGTAAAGGCCATGATCGTCAGTTCCTCGCCGCCAAGGAACTTCTCGATCAACACCTGTTTCCCGGCTTGGCCGAATACGGCCTTCTCCATCGAATCCACGATTGCCTGTTTCGCCTGCTCACGAGTAGTCGCAATGATCACGCCTTTTCCTTGAGCCAGTCCGTCCGCTTTGATCACGACCGGCAACTCCTGCCGCTCGACATACGCCAGTGCGTCCGCGATCTTTTCGAAACTCTTGGCCTGAGCCGTCCGGATCTTCGCTTGTGCCATGATCTCCTTCGAGAAGATCTTGCTGGCTTCCAAACGAGCAGCATTCCTGGTCGGCCCAAACACTCTGAGCCGAACTTTGCGGAATTCGTCAACGATCCCCAACGCGAGAGGCGCTTCAGGCCCGATCACCGTCACATCAATCTTTTCTTGGAGAGCAAAGTCTTTTAGGCCGGCAATATCCTCCGACTTAATGGGGATACACCTCGCTAATGAAGCAATTCCCGCATTGCCGGGAGCGCAGTAAAGTATGGGCTTGCGCGGACTCTGGGCGAGTTTCCACACCATCGCATGCTCACGTCCCCCGCTGCCGACAACGAGAATTTTCATGACAGTTTCTTTGAATTAGGACGAGTAAAGTCGGAGGACGTTCAAAATTAGTCGCCAGCAAGGCCGCAGCGAGCGAAATGCCGAGGCGTACTGTTGTGGGTACGTTGAGGCGTTGAGCGATGCGAGAACGCCGCTGGCGGCCGTTTTCAACATCCGATCAGTGGCGGAAATGGCGCATGCCGGTCAGAATCATCGCCATTCCATGTTCATCTGCGGCCTTGACGACTTCTGCGTCTCGGATCGATCCGCCAGGTTGAATGACGGCCGTAATACCGACTTCGGCTGCGGCATCGAGACCATCGCGGAACGGAAAGAAGGCGTCCGAAGCCATGACGCAGCCTTTGACCGGCATTTGTGCTTTCATGGCCGCCAACTTCACGGAATCCACACGGCTCATCTGTCCTGCCCCGATGCCGACGGTCTGGCCCGGCTTGGCATAGATGATGGCGTTGGACTTGACATGCTTGCAGACTTTCCAGGCAAACGCACAAGCGGCATATTCTTCATCCGTCGGCTTACGGATGGTCGGCACGGCAAGCGTCCGAAGATCCGATAAGATACCGAGATCGCGATCCTGTACGATGAGCCCGCCGACAAGTTTTTTCAGATCGAACCCTTCCTGCTTCATCTTCGTCAAAGGGCCCACATCCAATAAACGCAGATCCTTCTTCCGCTTCAGTTCAGCCAACGCGTCTTCAGTAAATCCAGGGGCGATGACGACCTCAACAAACGTGGACGTGATCTCCTTGGCAGTCGCCATATCCACCGGTCTGTTGAAGGCAATCACACCGCCGAAGGCAGATATGGGATCCGTCTCTCTCGCCTTGACGTACGCCTCCACTGGCGTCTTACCGAGCGCGACCCCACAGGGATTATTGTGCTTGATGATCGCAACGGCCGTCTCTTCATATTCCTTTACTAGTTCGAGGGCGGAATTCGCGTCGAGAAAGTTATTGTAGGACATGGCCTTGCCATGCAAGATCTTTCCACGAGAAACCGATGGCTCCTTGCTGTCCAATTCACGATAAAACGCGCCCTGCTGGTGAGGATTTTCTCCGTAGCGGAGGGACTCCGCCAACTCAAACTGAAGCGACAAGACTTTAGGGAACTTGACCTCTCCGCCTTTCGCATGCTTCTCCAAATAACCCGCGATCAATCCGTCATAACGTGACGTATGCTGGAAAACCTTCATCGCCAACTCACGGCGCAGCGCCGCTGTCGTCGTATTGCCGTTCACGGCCTCCAACACGCGCGAATAATCGGCCGGATCGACGACGACCAACACATCGTCATGATTCTTGGCCGCCGACCGCAACATAGAGGGGCCGCCGATGTCGATATTCTCAATGGCATCTTCGAAGCGGCAGTCGGGTTTGGCGATCGTGGCTTCAAAGGGATAGAGATTGACCACGACCACATCGATTGGACCGATCCCCTGTTGATTCATCTGCTCGACATGTGCCGGAAGCGACCGGCGTCCCAGCAAGCCGCCGTGGATCTTGGGGTGCAACGTTTTCACCCGGCCATCGAGAATCTCCGGCGATCCTGTATAGGCGGCGACATCCGTGACTTTCACTCCCGCCTCGCGTAACGCTTTGGCCGTTCCTCCCGTGGACAAAATTTCCGCGCCAAGCGCTTCCAGGCCCTTCGCCATCTCGATGATTCCGGTCTTATCCGAAACACTGATCAACGCCCGCTTGATGCCGGCCATGTGAGTACTCCTTAGAATCGTGTGTGATGTGGAAGAGATCCGTCGACTCGAAAGGCATACGAAGAATAGCAAATGGGTGGGGTAAGTTCAAGGCGACATGTGGCCTGGCACTAGTAAGTTTGAATGTTTTGTGAGCCAATGTTCGTGACGAGTAAGACAAATTTTACCAGGGCCTGTGGTCGAATGCCCTATCTGAAATAGAGCTTCTTTTAGCTACGACGAGATCGGCGAAGGCGGCGGAATCCGGCGCTCTCCTTGCATTACATGGCATTACATGTTTCCGTACATCAAGGTGGGACACGGCATTTACCAGGATGTGGGAATACGGCATTTACCAGTCCCAGCCCCGACAAACGTGTCATTGACGTTGGTGCTATCATTCAAGTAATGTCTCATCGGCGGTGAGGAGTTCCCATGCATTCCCCTACATAACCACTCACTATGGAGGTGCGCTATGCTGGCTGGCCGTTTGGTGAAACTGATCGAGAAAAACTCCGAACAGCTTGCTCGAGAGCTCAGTGAGAAAGTGTGGAACTCCCCACGCTGTAGCGATCTGCGCAAGGTCCCACCAAACGAACTCCAAGCCCGCACCCGTGAGATCTACCAGAACTTGAATAATTGGTTGATGGATATGACGGAGGCCGAGATCGAACGCCGCTACACGGAGCTGGGCGCCCGTCGAGCCTCGCAAGGTGTCGCCTATAGCCACTTCCTCTGGGCGATCACCGCTACCAGGGAACATATGGTGGCCTTTGTCCAGCGTGAAGGGTTGTCCGATAGCGCCGTCGAGCTCCATGGTGAATTGGAACTCATGCACGTCCTCGGTCAGTTTTTTGATCGCGCATTGTACTATACGGCTCTGGGGTATGAAGGAGAACGGACCCGCATCGGAACGAACCTCCGCAGACGGAGGGACGATCATCAAAAAGTGCACGCATAAGGATTCTGCGCGAGGAATTTGTGTGACCCACCACCCTACGGGCTCACTGCATGAATGGTGAGCCCATACTTACTCAATCGAGACGTTCATTCCATAGTGCTGACATTTTATAGTCTATCATTGGTTATCGGTACAGTAGGCTCTCAGCTCGTGTAAGGGGCGCTTCACCACTCGGCGCCTAATCGATCGATGACGATCTGGTGCACCACGGCGTACTTCCCAAGTGTCGAGAGGTACAGGGCCGCTTCGGCCACGTCGAACGGGTCGATCTTTTCGCTGCGCTCGATGTCCGCCGGAGCTGCGTCCACCAATTCATCGGCCACTGCTCCCGGACAGATAGTGCTGACCTTAATGTGGTAGGGCCGACCTTCGTCAGCTAACGCTCGAGTAAGCGCCATAATGCCGTGCTTTGACGCGCTGTAGGTGCCGGTCCCTTCCCAAGCTTGCAGGCCGGCAACACTCGATATGTTGATAATCACTCCCCCGCCCTGCTGTTTCATCTGCCGGAAGCCTGCCCGACAGCAAAAAAAGGTACCGCGCAAATTGACGTTCATCACCTCATCGAATGCCTGCGTACTCGTATCAGCCAGACATGCTCCCCCGCCAATACCGGCATTGTTGACCAGAATATCGATACGCCCATAGCGAGCCACTGTATCCCTGATCAAGCGCTCCACCTGATGCTCCTTCGACACGTCCGTCTGGATGGGCCAGGCCTCTCCCCCTTGCTTTGTGATTTGCGAAACAGTCTGTTCGCATAACGGCAACCGTCGGGCTGCAACGATCACCTTCGCCCCCTCGTGACCGAATCGAATCGCAATGGCCTTTCCGATTCCGCTGCTGCTGCCTGTAACAATCGCAACTTTGTCCTTCAGTCGTGGTGTGCTCATTATGCCGTGATGACGTGACGAGGTATCAGCACCGCTTCCGGTCGAGCCCACCTGATCTCATCCATCTTCTCTATCCCCTTCATCGCCCATCGGGTACCAGCCGAAGACCCACTTCATCGAGATGTCTCAGGAGGTCCGCCGGATCTTGGTACACTCGGTAGGCACCGGCCCGCTCCAGTTCATCTTGTCCATACCCTCCAGATAAGAGGCCGACCGATAGAGCAGCAGCACATCGAGCCGCCAACAAGTCCCAGACACTGTCGCCCACGATGACACAATGACTCATCGGTATGTTCAACCGCTTCCCTGCCTCTAAAAAGAGATCGGGATCCGGTTTCGCGAACCGGACATCGTCTCTTGTGACCACAGGCACATCATGGGCGAGCTTCAAGAGCTGGAGAGCATGACGGGCGTTCTCCATCCGGCCACTGGTCGCAATGGCATGCGGAATGTGATGGCGGGCCAAAGTGGCCAGGAGATCATGTGTGCCGGGAAGGACACGAAGGGAAGTCACTTGCCTGGCATAGGCTTCCCGATGAACCAACTGGATCTGTTGTGCTTGCTCTTTTGAGACAGGCCGGCCGGTTTCACGTAGCAAGGCATGGAGCATCAGGCCGCCGCTCATCCCGATCTGGCGATGGATGCGCCAGACCGGCAATTCAATACCGGCTGCCTGTGTGGCCTCCCTCCATGCCAACACATGTTGGTACACACTATCCACCAGCGTTCCGTCCAGATCGAACAGAAACGCTATGACATCTGAATCGGAACGAGCGGCCACAAGGATCAACGCTCCAACTTGGCGTCCATCGTAATTGTTGTGTTCAAGAGCCGAGAAATGGGACAGCCGGTCTTGGCCGCTTGAGTGGCTTTGTCCCACGCCGCCTCATCGGCTTTCGGCACCTTGCCTCTGACGTTCAGAGTGATGTTCGTCACAGTCCATCCAACCTCCACCTTATCGAAGATGACAGTCGCCGTCGTTTCCAGTTTCTCCGGTGTCAGTCCTGCCTCGCCCAATTGAGCCGAGAGCGCCATCGTAAAACAGCCGGCATGGGCCGCGGCGACGAGTTCTTCGGGATTCGTCCCTTTGCCGTTCTCGAATCTGGTGGAAAACGAATAGGGAGTCTTGGACAAGACGCCGCTATCCGTCGAAACAGTGCCTTTGCCATTCTTTAAATCACCTTGCCATATCGCAGATCCAGTGCGTTTCATAATGCCTCCATAAAGAGAAATTGAATAATGACAATCAGTAGACCCCTCCTCCACAAGGCCTGAGCAGGATGAAAATGCCGTCTCAGTGATCTATCATTATGTGTTGCCGATAACACCGACTGAGCTAGGGCTTACCCGAGTCCAAAGTTCAGACTCATTAAGTGTTCTAGGAAGTACGGAGCTATGCGCTGACGCAGACGCGGCCGTGCCCGGGCGGTGAACAAGGGACTTCACTTCCATCGATCTCTTTCTCACTCAGTCGATTCGTTTTGGGACCATCTGCTCCAGTTGAGCAAGAAACGGTCGCTGACCCGAAAGGATTTTTCGATGCGCGGTGCAGAGGTCAAACCATTCGGCGCGATCGACCTCTGGAAATTCTTGAAACCTTCCCGACTTCGGCGGCCACTCCATCCGGAAACGGCTGCTCCGGACCGACGTCGCGTCGAGATCGCCACCCATTGCCCAGACGGAAATGATTTTCCCACTGGGCTGGCGCACAGGCATCAAAGGAACAGTCTCACCCTGAATTTCAAAACCCGTTTCTTCGTGAAATTCCCGCTTGGCGGCTTCCAGCCCATTGGCACCTTCGTCATATTCGCCCTTCGGAATCGACCAGGCTCCATCATCCTTCTTTGCCCAGAAGGGGCCGCCAGGATGAACCAGCAGTATTTGAATAGCGTCACCCCGTATTCGATAGAGCAGGATCCCGGCGCTCAGCTTTCTCCCCATGCTTTGGCTTACGCCGAACGGAGCCGCAATTCCAGTGAGAAAATTCGCAGCCAGACAACAGATCTTATGCAGCCATCTGTGCAGGTTGAGAATGAGTAAGCGGCTTGATACCTGTTTGGCGCACAATAGATCCCAGTGGCCCTCCCACCTGGCCCTCCCACGCTGATCCGTTGCTGCAGCCATTTGGAATCTTCTCCAATGCTAGAGACCCTTCGCCCCCTCACCAGAACCTGTGCCGCCGCCCGCTTCAGTGGCAAATCTTAGCCTGGTACATGTATCATCAAATGTGGTACCGTGCCGCGTCGCACCCCAATAGGTACATCATCCACAGTGGGCTGATCTCATGAGGCGTGCGGGGATTTTCACCGGCGGTGTCGTTGCGCTGATACTTCTCGCTGTGGTGTGCATCCCGCGGCATCTCTCCTCCTCACGGCCCACGGCTGTGACTCGCGCCAGTTTTCACGCCAGCGTCGAACCAGGCAGTTTGGTGCTTCGCGGTTCGTTGTCATATGGGAGACATCAAACAAGTCTTCAACAAAATCAGTTGCTGATGTAAGGATTCATAAACTATGAGCAAAATGAGCAGATGGTTACAGCCTCCCCCAAAGGATTCTCTTGAGCAGCAATACCAGGAACTTGCCAATCTGTTGCGGGCCAAAGAACGGGCGCTGGAGACGACGTCACACGATTTGAAGGTGAAAACTGCTGCGATGCAGGTTCTCGAACAGAAGATCATGTCGTCCGAGACGCAATTCTCCTCAGCTCAACGAGAGCTGACCGCCCGCGGCGAGCAACTGAAAACACTCGAAGCAGAATTGACTGTACGGTCAAAACGGCTGACAGACTTGGAAGCTGAAGGGGTTGCGGCACGCCAACGCGTGAGTGAACTCAATTCGACTATTACCGCCTTGGTCAACGAACTTCGCGGGGCTCAACAAGCTTGTCAGGCCGCCGAACATACGCACGAGGTCTTGAAAGAGGAAATTCGAGTGCTACGGG
>JACZCY010123327.1_pt1 | contig 11066 bp, 10 predicted proteins | sample 8641821 | NCBI WGS metagenome assembly JACZCY01 (sample SAMN15324609, study PRJNA640507) | soil metagenome | isolation source: intercropping sugarcane | place: China: Luxin town, Laibin City, Guangxi Province | collected 2019-07-25 | depth 10cm m | reverse complement strand
GGTTTTTGGGCCCTGGTTGGGTAGTCCTGTAGCGCCCGCTGGAAAGGGCGGGCGAGGATTGAAACAGAATCATCGAGACAATCCAGCCGACCAATAACCCGTAGCGCCCGCTGAAAACGGCGGGCGAGGATTGAAACAAAGACAACTGGCGAAGTGCAGGCGGAAAACGTAGTAGCGCCCGCTGGTAACGGCGGGCGAGGATTGAAACTTGTTCGCTGCGCTGAACTCGCTTCGCCAACGCTGTAGCGCCCGCTGGAAACGGCGGGCGAGGATTGAAACCTGCGCTTACCGCCGGCACTGAGCCAGTAGTCACGTAGCGCCCGCTGGAAACGGCGGGCGAGGATTGAAACGGCAACTCTTCGTGCCGACGACGCCATTATCAGGGTAGCGCCCGCTGGAAACGGCGGGCGAGGATTGAAACTGAGCCGGTGTGAGTGTATTGAGGAGCCCATCCTGTAGCGCCCGCTGGAAACGGCGGGCGAGGATTGAAACGTCCGTCGCAGAGTAGCGTGGTCACACTCTCCGGTAGCGCCCGCTGGAAACGGCGGGCGAGGATTGAAACCCTGTGAGACGGCAACATCCTTACAGCCCTCTTGTAGCGCCCGCTGGAAACGGCGGGCGAGGATTGAAACTGTGATCCCCCTTCTCATCAATGTATCTTTTGTGGTAGCGCCCGCTGGAAACGGCGGGCGAGGATTGAAACCAATGCAATTCAGCAGGTCTTTTGCTGCGGTATTGTAGCGCCCGCTGGAAACGGCGGGCGAGGATTGAAACTCTATAAATTCCAAATTATGCCTGTCGATAATTGTAGCGCCCGCTGGAAACGGCGGGCGAGGATTGAAACCGTCAGCTCTACCGCCACGGCCAGCTCGACGCACGGTAGCGCCCGCTGGAAACGGCGGGCGAGGATTGAAACGCATACCGGTCGACCAAATGTTGTCGGACCGGACGTAGCGCCCGCTGGAAACGGCGGGCGAGGATTGAAACGCAAGGATGCCATTGCCGCGGCCTCGGCCACGTAGTAGCGCCCGCTGGAAACGGCGGGCGAGGATTGAAACGCGAGCCGACTTTCATACCCGGCGACTTCCGCCGGTAGCGCCCGCTGGAAACGGCGGGCGAGGATTGAAACCACCTGTGTTACCAATTTTTCACCGGTAGGTCGGGGTAGCGCCCGCTGGAAACGGCGGGCGAGGATGAATAAACGCCACACTCAGCTACGGTTCATGTGTCCGCCTGAGTGGATGAGCCGATCCTGACGGTCGCTGTATAGCATGGTAAACTGCGCGAACAGAGTTGAGATTGAAACATGAGTCTGGTACTCGGAAAACTCTACATCGCACTCAAATCAGCCGGCGCCAGCGAAGATCAAGCCGGAGCAGCGGCGGCAGAAGTCAGCCGGTATGGAAGCCGACTGGATAGTATCGATGCAGAGTTGAAGATACTTCGATGGATTTTGATTTATCTCACCGCAACGACGACGGCCATTCTCTTCAAGGTATTTTAGCTGATCGTCCATTGCTTAGAACCCCGGTGACCAATTCGTCCAGGAGATCGTGGAGACCGGGGTGGAATTGTGACGGGCCGAGCAGATTCCCCTATGCCGAGGCGGTGGATGGCCAGTGAGGGCGCAGGAGCGGTTTTCAGAGAAGGTCTTTGAATCGTTCGGAGGAGATGTCGGCGGCGTCGAGAATCTGTTTGAGGGTGCCGGGTTTGATGACGTGATGGCGAGGAATGATGACGATATGCTTCTCATCGGTCATCGAAATATGTTTGCCTTCGCGGAGGATATAGAAGCCGGCGCGTTTGAGGGCTCTCACGACACGTTCATGAGAGACCTGCGGCAGTTTGATCATACGGCGACTTCGACGGTCCTCAGCTTCTTTAATCGCTTGAGATCCTCGATGCTTGCCAGATATGTCCGGATGGCGTCTTTGATGTTGTCCAACGCTTCTTCTTCCGTCTCGCCTTGCGAGACGCATCCTCTGAGGGTCGGGCAAGATACGACATACCCTCCGGCTTCGGGATCTTGTTCGATGACAATGGGATATTCCATATGTGCCCCTCAGGCCTAAGAATGAAACGCATTGTAGCAGAGTATAGGAAAAGCAGGGGAAAAGGCCACAGGACCAAGCCTTGGTGTGTGCTGTCTCGCTACGCCTCCACTCGGCAGACTTTTCTTCACGGTTCATCGGTGTATCATCACCACACTTTTGCTGAATGAACGGGCGAGAGTTGAAACACCTACATTCAACACAATCAGCAGGGTTGATCGGTGCGCTACGGAAGCAAATCCGCGACTGCTACTGTGGTGGTGGCGGCGAGTGGAGCAATGCTCTCGGAAGGAGTGAGCTTCTGAGCTGAACGGTACAAACTTGCTTGGCCCGGAGCAGCCACCGGCTCTCGGTACACTTCCAGACAACGTTCGGCGAGGTTGACGATCCAATATTCCGAAATGCCGGCGCGGGCGTATATGGCGCGTTTGCGGTCTCGATCCAATGCAAGGGTGGTATCGGATACTTCCACGACAAGCAAAGCCGACCGCGGATGTTCGTCGCGGTAATCATCAGGCGTTCCGGGGACGACTGCCAGGTCCGGTTCCGGCTCTGAATCAGGATCTACGATGAGCGGCATTTGCACACGCACCCAGACGCTCATTCCAAAGAGACGCTCAAGGACCCGTTCCGTTTTTCCGATCGCTGAGGCATGAGGACTGTTTTGAGGAGTCATCGTGACGATATCACCCTCAATTAATTGGACGCGGTCATCCTGACTGAAAAACCCCGCTTCGGCCATACGGTCGTATTCCCGGCGGGTCCAGCGCTTTGTTTGTACGGCAGGGGCGGCCATCATTGCCTCGTCGATTTGAGCCGAGTCTAACAAACCACCGGCTTGATCACAAGCAATCGACCTCTCTGGATAAGATAGTTGCCGGCGAGGATTGAAAATGGGTTGGTTCCAGGGATAAAAAGGACGGACTGAAAGATACTACAGTGAGGCTCACGGACTATGGATATTGAAATCGGCTCCAATCTTTACCGCAATTCCAACGGCACCATCGAAGTCGAGGGAGTCCCGCAAATTGAAGTTGCCCGTCATCCTTCAACCGGGGCTCTCTTGGTGAACTTTGTGCTGTTTGACTCGAATGGCCGATTGTTGGCGAAGATGGTGGACAGCACCATGATGTTCAACGAACGGCGCGCCTATGCATTGACGAAGACGGACAAGAGCGTGGTGATGAAGGAAGCCGAGTCCGGCAAAATTCTTCTCCATGTCGAAGTGAAGTCCTCCGACGTGGTTTCTTGGTCGCGCGGAGAGTTTCACACGATGAAAGGCCGCCTGCTGCATGTGTCGCCGACGGAATGGAAGATTGAGAAGCAGCAGAAGAGCGGGCTGACGCAAGATGCCGACGGGGGTGCTGTGTCTATCGGTTAAGCAGAGCGCGTCTGCTGTTGCTCGGTCGTCGTCGGCACCAGGATAAGGCTTCCGTTCTTCAGATCAATCGAGATGGTCTCGCCGTCCCGCAATTCTCCCTTGACCAGCAATCGTGCGATCGGTGTCTCCAATTCCTGCTGAATGAGGCGCTTGAGGGGTCTTGCTCCGTAGACCGGGTCATAGCCGCGTTCTCCCAAGTGCCGGAGAGCAGCAGGAGTGATGGCCAATGTGATCCGGCGTTCCGCTAGTCTGCCGCGGAGACGGTCCAGCTGAATTTCCACGATCTTGATCAAGTGTTCGGTGCCGAGCGGATGGAACACTACGAGTTCATCGACCCGGTTCAAGAACTCCGGGCGAAAATGTTGGCGCAGTTCGCCCATGACGACCGTCCTGACTTGCTCATACGACGCGCCGCGTTGTTGCGCTTCGAGAATGTGCGGGCTGCCGATGTTGGAGGTCATGATCAACACGGTGTTCTTGAAATCGACCGTGCGGCCTTGTGAATCGGTCAGTCGTCCATCGTCCAGTACTTGCAGCAAGATATTGAAGACATCGTGGTGCGCCTTTTCGATTTCATCGAACAGGATCACCGAAAACGGACGCCGTCGAACGGCTTCGGTCAGCTGCCCTCCTTCTTCGTAGCCGATGTAGCCGGGAGGCGCGCCGATGAGGCGGGCGACCGTGTGTTTTTCCATATATTCGGACATGTCGATTCTGATCAGGTTTCCTTCGTCGTCGAACAGGATTGCGGCCAGTGCACGCGCCAGTTCTGTTTTCCCGACACCGGTCGGACCGAGGAATAGAAATGAACCAATCGGTCGATTGGGATCTTTGATGCCCGATCGCGCACGAAGCACGGCGTCCGCGACGGCTCGAACGCCTTCATCTTGCCCCACGACACGTTGATGCAGGAGGTCCTCGAGTTTCAACAGCTTGTCGGTTTCCCCTTCGAGTAAACGAGAGACGGGAATACCGGTCCACCGGCTGACCACCGCGGCGATCTCGTCTTCATCGACCTCTTCTTTCAGCAATTTTGTCTCGTCCTGTTTTTTCCCCAAATGCTGTTGTTCCAGTTCCAATTCCCGCTCGAGCCGAGGCAGTTCTCCGTACCGCAGCTCAGCCACCCGATTGAGGTCATAGGCCCGCTCGGCTTGATCGATCTTTAGTTTGACGTCTTCGATCGCCTCGCGGGTTTTGCGGAGGCGGGAGACGGAGGTCCTTTCCGATTCCCATCTGGTTTTAAGGGCCTGCAGGTCGCGTTGCTTTTCGTTCAGCTCCGCCTCAAGAGCGGCCAAGCGGGCGGCGCTCGCCGGATCCTTCTCTTTCCTCAATGCTTCCCGCTCAATTTCCAGCTGGAGCACCTTGCGTGAGACCTCATCCAGCTCGGCCGGAAGGCTGTCGATTTCGGTCCTGAGCCGCGCGGCGGCTTCATCGACCAAGTCGATGGCTTTATCCGGAAGGAACCGATCCGAAATGTATCGATGCGACAATTTCGCCGCCGCGACCAGGGCGCTGTCCTTGATCCGTACGCCATGGTGGACTTCATATCGTTCTTTGAGGCCGCGCAAAATAGAAATGGTGTTCTCTACGGACGGCTGGTCGACGAGGACTGTTTGAAAGCGGCGCTCCAAGGCGGCGTCTTTTTCGATGTGTTTCCGGTATTCGTCGAGCGTCGTGGCGCCGATGAGGTGCAATTCGCCCCTCGCCAACATCGGCTTCAACAGATTGGCCGCATCCATCGCGCCTTCGGCCGCGCCGGCACCGACGACCGTATGCAATTCGTCGATGAACAGCAGAATCTGACCTTGGGAGGATTGAATCTCCTTGAGCACGGCTTTGAGCCGCTCCTCGAACTCGCCGCGAAACTTGGCCCCGGCGACGAGCGAGCCCATGTCCAACGCGAAGAGCTTCTTGTGTTTGAGACTTTCCGGGACATCCCCTTTGACGATACGAATCGCCAGCCCTTCCACGATCGCGGTTTTTCCGACTCCCGGTTCGCCGATGAGCACAGGATTGTTCTTGGTCCGGCGGGACAGGATCTGAATCACACGCCTGATTTCGTCGTCGCGACCGATGACGGGATCGAGCTTGCCTTGTCCAGCCAATTGAGTCAGATCACGCCCGTACTTCACCAGTGACTGGTAGGTACTTTCGGGGTCCTGACTGGTGACACGCTGATTGCCGCGCACCTGTTGCAATCCGGCCAAAAGACGGTCCCTGGTGAGTCCCAGTTTCTTGAGGACTCCTCCTTCCTGAACCATGGCCAACAGCACATGCTCGACGCTGAGAAAATCGTCCTTGAGCGATTTTTGTTCGTCCTCCGCACGATTGAGAATCTGGGTGAGGCGGGGAGTGATATGCATTTGACCGGGAGCGGCCCCGGAACCTTGCACTTGCGGCAGCTTTGCCAAGGCCTGTTCGACCGCCTGCCGAACAGCGGGCAAGGCGAGACCGGCCCCTTCCAGCAAAGCCGGAGTGGTTCCACCTTCTTGGTCGAGCAGCGCCAACAGCACGTGCTCGACATCGATACCTTGATGGCTTCTTCGCTGCGCATGGGCAGAGGCTGACTGGAGCGCCTCTTGCAGCTTGATCGTCATTCGGTTCACGTCCATGGTGACTCACTCCTGAAAAGATACTGGTCGATGAGCCATGTAATAATCATCAGGTAGGGGCAAGTCAACAAGGATCTATTTTTCTGTTGCCGGCGCGACTAGTTCTTGACCTCTTGCCCAATCCAGATTAGGGTACGCACCGGCATGGGTAACCTCGTTTCAGCCACGCTTCAGCTGTATCGGCATGTCCTGTATGCGACAGGGCGTTCGTTCGCTCGAAGCTGGGTGACCGTGGTGGCTCTCATTGTATTCGCCTTTCTGTTTTTGGGAACGTCACGGATCGCCGCACCCTTGGGGATAGCAGGCGGGTTCATCCTCGGCATCGTCAACGCGTTGTTGGTAGGCGCGACCCTCCGGCTGATCGAGCAGTCTCTCAGCGGGGCGAGGTCCATTCAACTCACGGACGTGACCGAGAGCTTTGGGCATTATTTCTGGGACGTGATCGGCGTGGGATTCGTGCTGTGGCTGCCGACGATGTTGCTCGATATGGGGATGCAAGCGAATCCATATGGACAGTTTCTTTTGTCGGCGTTTCTGCTTCTGGTCTTCATCCTCTTGAATCCGGCGCCGGAAGTGATCTATCAAGTCCGCCATGATTCAACGCTCAACGTGTTCAAGACTTCCTATGAATTTGTGTTGGAGCATTGGGTCGAGTGGTTCCTCCCGTTTGTGATTCTCATCTTGCCGGTGGTGCTTTCGCCGAGCGGGCTGCAGGAATTTTTTACGCTTTCCGGCCGTGTCGGTCGGGGAGCGGGCCTCGACTTTTTCCAAATTCTCATGCTGCCGCTCACCGCAATCGGGGGGTGGTTATCCTACGCGGGTTTGGATTCCGAAGGGCAAGGGATCATTCTTTTACTCCTGACTCCGCCGATGGCCATGGCGATTTTGCTGTTCCGCGGCCACTTGTTTGCGTCGCTCCATGGATCCTCCAGGCGGCAACGTCTATTTTCTCACCAGTTTGGCACCAGGCAGTAGGGCCGAAGTCAGAATAGGCTGTCATCAAGCTCGTTTCAGCACATGTGTACCTGTACCAGCTTGAGACACTTCGAGGGTCTTTGGCTTGTGGTTGGAACTGGAATAGTGTATGGATTGACCTACACTTTGGCTTGTTCCTTCACGATGTGGTGCGCAGAAGGTTCCGACTGATGCAGCTTTCGATCTTTTGGCGGTTGGTGATGACCTCCCTCGTCATTATTACAGTCATGGGAGGAGTCAATATTTACGCGCTCTTTCAGCTTCGGCAGTTGACGGCGATGAGCACCCAGATGGCCTCCTACCATTATCCGGCTGCTGAATCCGCAAAGAGACTGTTGGGTTCGCTCTATGCCCAATTGAATAGTGAAAAGAAATATCTTGCGACCAGAGATCAAACTTTTCTAACGAACCTGACCGAAGAAGTCGATGAGTTTCAGCGCAGTCTCCAGCTGCTGCGAGGCCAGGAAAGCTCTCCTCAGGGGTTGAAACTGCTCCAGGAAACTGACGAATTGCTCAAGGAGCAGCTGAAGCTTTTTCAGAACGAATTGCAGACCGCGAAGGGGAAGATCCGGCAAGCTACTCCTGACTATGAAAACCGACGTGATGTCCTGATGGATCGGATGTCCATCTCGATTCAAGGCTATATCGATCTGCACGAGGCTCGAGTAAGCGTCGGGGTGACGGAATCCCGAGCCAGCGCCGCCCAAGCAGAGGCCGTCACAGAGCAACTGGTCTTGGTGGCGCTGGTGTTCGGCTTGGGGCTCTCCGGCATTGCCAGCTATACGATTTTACGTCCGCTCCGACAGCTGCAAGGGCACATCAAACAGATCGGGCAAGGAAATTTCGGGGCGTCCCTTCAGATCAAAGCTCCGGCGGAGTTACGCGAGTTGGTCGATACCGTGAATTGGATGGGTAGAAAGCTGCAGGAAATAGACGATATGAAAACGGAATTCTTAGCGCACGTCTCTCACGAATTGCGTACCCCGATGGCTTCGATTCAAGAGGGCACGCATCTCCTGCTCGATGAGATTCCGGGTCCACTGGTACAGGAGCAGCGTACGATCCTCAGGATCATGGCCGACAGCAGTAAGCGGCTGATCCATCTGATCTCCACGATTCTGGATTTATCCAAAATGGAAGCCGGGATGATGGAGTACCGCATCGTCCCTGTGGATCTCCAGCGGATCGGGGAAATTTCCATCAACAAGGTTCGTCTCTTGGCGGACTCCAAACATGTGCAACTTGTGCTGGAAAGTATCGGAGAGCGGGCGTGGGTCAAGGCGGACGCCTCCCGTCTGGAACAGGTGCTCGATAATTTACTGTCAAACGCTCTGAAATTCAGTCCTGAGGGAGGTGTGGTGAAGGTTCAGATGAAACCGGACTCGCAAGCCGGAGTCCTTGAAGTGACTGTTTCAGACACGGGACCCGGGATCGCTCCAGAGGACCTTCCCCATGTGTTCGAACGCTTTGTTCAAGGCCGCATGAAGGCGAAGCATACGGCGGGGAGTGGATTGGGTTTGGCATTGGCTAAGAAGGTTGTTGAAGCTCACGGTGGAAGAATCTGGATCGAAAGTGAGAAGGGCAAGGGGGCGACTGTACGGTTTATCCTACGGTTGGCAAAACCAGAAAAGGTAGGGCAAGCGTGACAAGAAAAGCGCTGTCTCTGGCAAGAGACCCCATCATGATCATCATCAGTTCTATCTTGGTGGCAGGGTGCGCGGCTTGGACAACACCACCACCCGGTTCTCGCCCTTATTTTTCTACAGAGCCTCGAGAAAGCAAAATTTTTCAATCACTTGCAAAAAAACAAGAGAGTTTAGCTTCGAAATGCGGCGAATCGAGCTCCTGCGACCACATCTATTTTACGCGGGGAATGCTCGGACTCTATGAAAGTCGCGAAATTGCAGAGAAATATTTTGAAAAAGTCTTGGCTGTTGCTCCCAAGAGCCATCTGGCCGCGTCAAGCAAAGCCTGGCTTGAATTGTTACAACAACCTATCGTTCCTGGACACAAATCGTGGTCGGAGGCAGTGCTTCAAGCCCCGGCTCTTGCAGAGGCCAATGCATCGTTGGCATTGACCGCCGATCGTCTGGTGCGGGACTTGCTTGATCGTGAGGTGCTCATTCAACAACTTCGTGCATCCAAGGGCGACGATTCCGAGACGGTAGGGGCCTTGCAGCGCGAGTTGGCGGATCGCGATCACAAGATAGAGGCATTGTTATCGAAGAAAGAATCGGTCAAGGCGCCGCCCGATCCGGGGTCGATCCAATATATGCAAAAACAGCTTGCCGAGCGGGACAGAAAGATTGAGGAGCTTTCCACGCAACTCGAAGCGTTGAAACGAATCGATCAGGAGATGCGGGAAAAGGTGCGGCCGATACGTCCACCATTGACCACCGTTCCGGCTCCGAGCCCCGAGACGACCCCCTAACGAACATGAGAAGGGATTGTGATTTTATGGAACAAGAAAACATTCTCGTAGTCGACGACGATGAGGGGCTGTTGCATCTGTTGAAAATGCGGTTGTCCGCAATGGGTTTTTCGGTCACCTCTTGCACGACGGGACATGATGCGGTCGGAGAGGCGAAGAAGACGATGTTTAACTTGGCGATCACCGACCTGCGCCTTCGCGGGGAAGATGGGCTGGACGTGACCGAAGAACTCCTCAGGAGTCATCCGGGACTACCGGTTATCATCCTGACGGCCCATGGGAGTATTCCCAATGCCGTGGAAGCGATGCAACGAGGCGCGTTCGGGTATCTGACGAAGCCGTTTGATGACAAAGAGCTGAAAGCCACGATCGAGAAAGCGCTCGCGCAACAGCGGATGAGCCGAGAGATTCAGCGGCTCAAGTCGCTGGTCAAGGAACTGTACGGACTCGAAAACGTCGTGGCGCGGAGTCCGGCGATGCAACGGCTCTTCCAGCAAATCGCGCAGGTGGCCGATTCGGACGCGACCATTTTGCTGTTTGGAGAAACCGGAACCGGCAAGGAGGTGATGGCCCGCGTCATCCATACGAACAGCCGGCGCGGAAAGGGACCTTTCGTGGCGCTTAACTGCGCCGCCATACCGGAAACGCTGTTCGAGAGCGAGTTGTTCGGACATGTGAAGGGCGCGTTCACGAGCGCCCTTGGCGCAAAGCGCGGATTGTTTCAAATGGCCAACGGCGGCACGTTGTTCCTCGACGAGATCGGTGAGATGCCGCTGTCCATGCAGGTCAAATTATTGCGCGCCGTGCAAGAGCGGGAGATTCGAGAGGTAGGGTCGGAAACTTCGGTCAAGGTGGATGTTCGCATCATTGCGGCGACCAATAAGGACCTTGGTGAGGCGGTGAAAAACGGGACGTTCCGCAACGATCTGTACTATCGGATCTCAGTGGTGCCGCTGTTCATTCCACCGCTGCGGGATCGCCGGGACGATATCCCCCTATTGGCCCAACATTTCCTCAAGCTCAGCGGGAAACGGGCGCACAAGGAGGTGAAGGGATTCACGCCTGCGGCGCTTCATCGATTGATGATCAACCCTTGGGCGGGCAATGTGCGCGAGCTGGAGAACGTAGTCGAGAAGGCCGTGGTGATGTCGCGGCAAGATATGCTCACGCCGGATTTGCTGCCGTCGGTCAGTGTGGCGCCCGATTCGCCGCTCAAGCCATTGACGGAGGCCAAAGAAGAATTCGAGCGGACATATTTGAAGAATGTCCTTCAATTGACCGGGGGAAATATCTCACGTGCCGCCCAGTTTGCCGGCCGATATCGGGCCGACTTCTATAAAATGTTGAGGAAATATGGTCTTCATCCGTCGACCACGAAAGGAAGACCGGATTTGGAGATGGAAGAGTTCGAAAACGAAGCGAGTTTGACCGAGGCGGAGCGATAGATCTTCGATCCCTTCGATCCGGGAAGACGCAAAGGTGGATTTGAAAAGGACGGGCCACTTGGGACGCGGCCCTTGTGGTTCACGGAAGCTGCATCCACCCTGGGTATTATCGCGCTGGGGCTTTTTTATTGCGCTTCCGATCCTCGGAAGGCTTGGGGGTCCCCGGGTGGG
>JACZCY010222903.1_pt1 | contig 11118 bp, 8 predicted proteins | sample 8641821 | NCBI WGS metagenome assembly JACZCY01 (sample SAMN15324609, study PRJNA640507) | soil metagenome | isolation source: intercropping sugarcane | place: China: Luxin town, Laibin City, Guangxi Province | collected 2019-07-25 | depth 10cm m | reverse complement strand
CGCAACGGCTCTTGGAGATCGTGCGACGCCACATAGGCGAACTGTTCCAGCTCCTGGTTGGAACGGCTCAATTCCGCCGCTTGTCGTTCGAGCTGCTGCTCGGCGCGCTTTCGCTCGGTGATATCCAACATCATGACAAGGGTTTGTTTCCCGAGACCGAACTCGACGGGACTGGAACCCACTTCGATCGGAAATTCTGTTCCGTTCTTGTGCAATCCAAACAGCTCTCTTCCTTGCCGAACGCTTGCCGAGTGACCGGTATCGGCATGCAGCTTTTCTATGATCGGCGGCGTAGTCCGGAATCGTTCAGGTAAAAGATTATCGATATGGTTTCCGACCAGCTCATTTCGATCGTACCCGAATACCACTTCGAGCTCATGGTTGACCATCGATATCGTGCCATTGGATCCCATCATTAACATGCAGCATGGGGCTGATTCTACGACCAATCGGAACCGAGCATTCTCCTCCGCCTGCATAGCGAGCTCGGTTTGTCGAACCAATCCCTGTTCGAAATCCGTTCTTGCGCTGTATGCAACAATGCCGTAGGAAAAGAGCCTGACCCCATGCCACCACCACCACATGGAGTCCCATACGGTCGACCAGGTAAAGAAGATTTCGGATATGCCGATGGATACGTAGCAGGACGCCTGCCGCACTGATCCCCATTGTGACGAGTGTTTCAGGTGGCGAAGAAACCACACGGCACTCCCCCAAAACGCGATTCCCCCGCTGACGGTGAAGCACGTCGTAATCCATGTCATCTCTCGCTGATCGATCATGCGAGGGAGGAGCTCTTGGTTCCTGAAGGAAACGATTCCAAGAAGAGCATAGGCCGAGAGGCAGATGATCACTGTCTGTCCGAGTGGAACCTTGCGATGTGTCCGACCTGGTATCCACACAAGCAATGACAGCGTGCCGCCGATAAACGTCGCACAGCTCCGAAACCAAATCGACAAGTCCCCTGGAACGATAAGCGCGTGAAATCCATAGAGGACACCCATATTGAGGAACGCTAGCCCTACCCAAAGCCGGTGAGCTTCACGGGGGGTCGCCACATAGGCGGTGAGAGAATGCCAGGCAATGACGATGGCGAGAAATGACCCCAATGCTTCCAGAACGGCATGCGCAAAGGGAAACGTTAATTCCGACGCCGGGACGGCTTTCGAAATAATAAAGGAGACGATCAGTACGATTCCCACCAAGGAGCCGATCGTCAATAACCGGTTCTCGATATCCCAAAATCGAGACATGGAATTCCCATCTCATCAAGACTATTTGTTGACAGGCGGCTCATATTGAAGGAACGTCCGGCGTTATGATCGCAACGCAGTCGCATGACCGATAGGGCCATCCTGCAGAGCCTCGCCGACGCACTTCAATAGGACATTCTCGGTAAACGGCTTCATAAGGAACGGCTTCTCGCCGACCATGAACTGGGGCTTGACGGTCGACATCGGCAATGCACACAATTGCGGGCACATCTCGACCATTTGGGCCGTCAATTCATGACCGCTCATGCCCGGCATGACCTCGTCCACGATGAGCAGGTCGATTCCGTCCTTGTGCTGTTCGCTGATACGGAGAGCTTCGGTTCCGTCCGATGCCTCCAGGACGCGGTAGCCGTTTGCCTCGAGCAACTCACGAATCAGCGTTCTCACGGTCTCTTCGTCGTCGACGACCAACACGGTTTCGGAGCCGGAGCGCGGCGGCAACTCGGCGGTATGGTTGAATGCCAGCATATCTTGAGCGATACGTGCAACCGGAAACACGAGCGTGTACTCGTTCACCTCCGTGCCGTCCCCGGAGACGAAGCAATACCCCTGATGCTCCGTAACCGTCTTCAAGACCGCCGACATGCCGAATTTCTCTTCGTCTTTGCCGATGGCCTCGTTCTCTGAAGACACCAAACATTGCAGGGCCGAACTCTCCGACATGGGCTCCCCCGGAGAAATGGCGCGAACCATTATGGCAATAAACGGGCCGCGGCAGATCAGACCCATTGCCTCCGCGTCCTTGCCGTTGACATTCCAAGTCCGTGTCTCGATCTGCAGGTGCACATCTTCTGCGCGGCCCTGGGTGATATTCATCGCCAGAATGAGCAGCGCCTGTTCCAACTCTCTGGGGTTGCCCCTGACACGTCCTAGGAATGGATTCGAAACGATCGTGACTTTGCGGCGTACCCCGATCATCAGCTGGATCATGCGCTCCATGTCCGTCAACAACAGATTCATGTCCACGATAGCCGGGTCTTTCGTCGTCGTCTTTCCTAAGGCGAGCAAGTGCTGAGTCATCGCCATGGCTCGCTGACCGGCTTTTCGAATCTGCAGCATGCGGCTGTGAGCGCGTGTGTCCGCGGGCAGATCATGTACGACAAGATCGGCAAATCCATTGATGGCGGTAATGAGATTGTTGAAGTCATGCGCGATCCCGCAGGCAAGGTTCCCCATCGCGGCGAATTGTTCAGTCCGCCTCAACTGTTGATCGGCCTTACTGAACTTCTCTTCCATCGCATGCTGTTCCGTGATGTCGAACAGCACACCGTCTCGATTCGGCAATGCTCCGGATGCCGGTCCGACCCCCTGCCCACGGTCGAAAATCCAACGGATCTGTCCATCTTTTCGCCGGATTCTGTATTCGATCGAATAAGGTTGTTTGCGGGTCACGGCTCCCAGCACCATGCACATCGTCCGTTCCCGATCGTCCGGATGAATCAAGTCCGAGTAGCCACCCGAAGCCCTCGCCATGAATTCATTTGCGGAATATCCGGTCAATCTCTCGAACGAAAGGCTCGCAAACAACAGAGCGCCGCGCTTCTCGCTTTGACAGCGATACACCACGCCGGGGATGTTCGCTACTAGCGATCGGTAGCGTGCATCAGACGCTCTCCGTTCAATGGAGTATTGAATCACTCGTATCAGAGCATCCGAATTCATGGTTCCCTTCAATAAGTAGTCTTGCGCACCATGCTTGAGCGCCTCAAGCGCCTGTGCCTTGTCGTTCAAACCGGTCAGAACAATAATCGGAGCTTCTTTTGACAAGGGTTGCAATCGTTGAAGCCCTTCGAGTTTATTGCTGTCCGGCAACGAGAGATCGAGCAGCACCACATCGAAGGATTGGTTTGTCAGCGCTTCGATGGCCTGATTGAGACGACCGACACAGGTCACATGCACCTCGAATTCCGGCGATTCGGAGAGCATTTCCTGAGCAAGCCTGGCATCGCCGAAGTTATCTTCCACGAGCAGCAATCGTTTCATAATGGCCTCCCTTGTGGTTCATCGACGTACTGTCGGATCGTCCTAAATCGGCCCGGTCATCATCGCGACAATCAACTCCAGTGGAACGGCTCTCAACATACATGGATGAAGATCTGCCGTTACTCATCGCTGACTTGTCCCATCGCCGGCCACTTCCACTTTGAGCCTGCAGATGGCCCATTGGTACTTCCTTTCCATGATGCACTCTTGAATGCTCTGTCATTACTAGGATGTGCCTTCGATGACTTACGCAGTTGTTCCCTACTCACCACCAGCAGGACGAAACCTGTAAAGAGGCGAGCACTCAGCCGAAGCTCAGCGACAATTGTGGCGAATGCTTCGGACCGATTCTCTGCGCCTTCTCGGATAAATACAGAAAAACTTTAGGCTATTTTCTGCTGCGCGAAGCCTCGCGGAGGGGAAGATTCGCCAATGCTAAAAGTGCCGCATGGGCATTCGAATGGTAGGGAGCCTGATACCACCTGTGCAGAGACCGATGAGTCCAGGTGTTAACTCGCCACAATGGCGATCATCGAGCGAAGACGGGATAATGGCTGCATGCCCGGCGACTGGATCGTTCCCGTCTCATATTAGAGACTCCGGACTGGCCGACTCATGAGCGCTTTGCCGGCATTGTTCCTGCTCGTGGACGACGCGAGTAAATGGTGAAGCCAGAGTGGTCATGAAGGCAATAAGAGGAGACCCGCTCTAGATGGAATCGCGAAGTGTAAAAATGTAATCTTATATCCTCTTCTGTGCAATGTAGAGCTTTCCCGAGCTGTCCTAATTATGGAGAGAGCGAAGTTGATCATGGAGTCGGCTCGGTACCGAAGAAGGACATCACACTGATCGCCATTGGGCTGTATCCAGGAATGACCGCGCGCGATGCAATTTGACGATAAGACGATAATGAAGCACGGCGATTCATGTCAGGCAGCCATCTGAGTCTAGAACAGGGCTCACTGTCGGTACAACACGCGCTCTTGGCTTCAGCTTTGGGATATCGAACACCGTGTCCGGTTGAACAACACCGCAGCCACAGCACTCAATTCCTGACCGCTTGACAAATGAGGATTACTACATGACATTGAGTAGAACATGCCGGTTAGAAAAGGGTAGCCTGATTGGTGTCCCGGCGCAATCACGCATAACAAAAGACAAGTTCAACAGCTTTCTGGCAAGTGAGTTGCCACATTCTGGCGGTATCGCAGTATCATGTAGTCTGAGGGTTGAAACATACTCAAGGTTTCCGGCTAGAATCACTGCGAACAGATCATCAATCCTGACCTAAGAATGCGCCTCAAAACGTCAGATAAGTAGCGATTTATACCTCATATGACCCAGCAGACCGGCCATACGATCTCCGATTCTACGTTTACATTCATCGGGTGCAGCGAGGTGCAGGAAATCCTTGGCCAACAGGCGGAGGACGAAAAAGAGCTTGCCGAACTCGTCGAAGAGATCCCACTCGATTCCATCCATTTCCATACCCATAGCTATTTTCTCCGGCATCGCTTCATCGAGCGGGCCTATCCGAATGATTTTTCCCAATGGGTCGTGATGCAGGTCGGAGATCATGTGTTGGGCGAACGGCTCGCCGTGGTCGATCCATTCGACTATCCGAACCTGGAGGATCTGCGGGAAGAGATTATTTCGATAATCGACGATCATCTGTCGCGAATGTCCACTATTCCCCGTGTGGTGTTCGGCGAGCCGTTTCATTTCAAGCGTTCCAGGATTCTGGAAGTGCCGATCGGTCTGGAAGCGAGGTCCCTGGCGGAATTTCGACAGGTGGTGGCCGAAGTCGATGTCAGCGCGATCTATTTCCACATGTTCGAAGCGCATTTCCGGTTGGGGCGCGAAGAAAGCGACTTCTCGGCCTGGATTCGAACGGGCCTCGGCTTGCATGAACTGGCTGATCGTATTCGCTCTATCAACCCGTACTTGGGAAGCCTCGAGCGTCTGCGGTCGAGCCTCATCACGGTGTGCGACGAATTCCTGGCGAGAGTATGAGGGCATGGGATGCTGAACCAAGATCCCCTCTGGTACAAGGACGCCGTGTTTTACGAGCTGCACGTGCGGGCCTTTTACGACAGCAATGACGACGGCATCGGAGATTTCGCCGGCCTGATCGAGAAGCTCGATTATCTTGAGTGGCTGGGAGTGGACTGTCTCTGGCTGCTGCCGTTTTATCCGTCGCCGTTGCGAGATGACGGCTACGATGTGGCGGACTTCACCACCATCGCGCCTTCGTACGGATCTACCGAGGTGTTCCGGAGGCTGCTCGATGCGGCCCATCAGCGCGGCATGCGCGTCATCGCCGATTTGGTGTTGAATCACACGTCCGATCAGCATGCGTGGTTTCAGGAGGCCCGCCGCTCGCCGCAGGCTCCGACGCGGGATTACTATGTCTGGAGCGAGACGGATCAGAAATACACGAAGGCGCGCATTATCTTCGTGGATACGGAAAAATCCAATTGGACCTGGGATCCCGAGGCACAGGCGTACTATTGGCACCGGTTCTTCAGCCATCAACCGGACCTGAACTATGACAATCCGGCGGTCAAACAAGCGATGCTGGAAGTCATGGAGTTCTGGCTGGATCAGGGGCTCGACGGATTCCGCTGCGATGCAGTGCCCTACCTGTTCGAGCGCGAAGGCACGATCTGCGAGAACTTGCCCGAGACCCATGCGTATCTGAAGGAGATCCGGAAACGGATCGACGACCGGTACAGCACCAGAATTCTCTTGGCGGAAGCCAATCAGTGGCCGAGCGACGTGCGTCCTTATTTAGGGAACGGTGATGAGTTTCACATGGCTTTTCACTTTCCGCTGATGCCGCGCCTGTTCATGGGATTGCGCAGCGAGGACCGCCGGCCTATCCTCGATATGTTCAAACATACGCCGCCGATTCCGTCGAATTGCCAATGGTGCCTGTTTCTTCGCAATCACGACGAACTGACCTTGGAAATGTGCACAGGAGAAGAACGAGATTACATGTATTATGCCTACGCCCGCGATCCTCAGGCGCGCCGCAACATCGGCATCGCGCGCCGTCTCGCGCCGCTGCTCGAGAACGACCGGCGCAAGATCGAGCTGCTCAACAGCATCGTGTTTACCTTGCCGGGCACGCCGATCATCTACTACGGCGATGAGATCGGCATGGGCGACAATATCCATTTGGGCGACCGCAACGGCGTGCGGACGCCGATGCATTGGACCGCGGACCGTAACGCCGGCTTTTCCAAAGTGGATCCCGCGAAGTTGTTTCTTCCGCTCGTCACCGATCCCGTCTACGGCTACCAATCGATCAATGTGGACACGCAAAAGCAGACGCCGCATTCGTTGCTCCATTGGATGCGTCGCATGATCGCGATCCGCAAGCGGCACAAGGTCTTCGGACGGGGTACGTTGGAATTCTTGGCGCCGTCGAACGAGAAGATCCTGGCTTATCTGCGGACCTACGAAGCGGAGACGGTGCTTCTGGTCCACAATTTGGCAGAGTCGGCGCAGGCCGTGGAGCTGAACCTGACGCGGTTCAAGGGGATCGTTCCGATCGAGCTGTTTGGAGATTCGCGATTCCCGCAAATCGGGGACCATCCCTATGTGCTCACTCTCGGTCCGTACGGTTCCTATTGGTTCAGCCTACCGACGGTCCGAGCCTGGGACAGCACGTACAACCTTGAATGGAGCGCCATTTGATACCGGCGGACAAGAATAAACCGGCCAAGGATGACAGCACGATGACCACCGCGCTCGATGACTACCGGGAAGTGTCGCCGAAGGGAACGGTCGACTTCCTGTATCGGCTGAGCGACCTGGTCAAGGGGAAAAGCGTCGTGCATGTGAGCGCGGTCCGATATGGCGGAGGGGCGGCGGAGCTCTTGCGTCGCTTGGTTCCGATGCTGACGGCGTTGGGCGTGGAGGCGCGTTGGGAAGTCATTGCGGGGACGCAGGAGTTCTTTGCGGTCGTGAAACGGCTCACCGACGCCTTGCAAGGACGAGACGAGAAGATCACCGAGGACATGTATCAGACCTTCCGGGAGATCAACGATCGGAACGCGAAAGCGCTGAACCTCGAAGCGGACATGATCATGATCCACGACCATCAGCCGGCCGGCATGGTCGAGTATCGGGCGAGCGGGGCTTGGCTGTGGCGCTGCCACCTGGATCTGTCCCAGCCGCAACGGCGCGCGTGGACGTTTTTGCGGCGGTATGCATTGAAGTACGATGCGGCTATTTTTTCATTATCTGGCTTTGCGCAACGGCTGCCGATCCCGAAGTTTCTCATGTATCCCTCGATCGATCCGCTGAGTCCGAAGAATCGAGAGATGAGCAGATCCGAAATCAATCAGATCGTGGATCGGCTGGGCATTCCGCGAACCAAACCGATCATCCTGCAGGTGGCGAAATTCGAGCGGTTCAAGGATCCGCTCGGCGCTATCCGGGCCTATCGCATTGTGAAGAAGCACCATGATTGCCGATTGGTGCTTGCAGGGTCCGGGGTCATGCACGACCCGGAGGGCGAAGCGGTGTTGGCCGAAGCGCGTGAGGCGGCGGGACGGGATCCTGATATTCATCTGGTGCAGTTGCCGCCCGAGGCGGATCTGGAGATCAACGCATTGCAACGAACGGCGACGGTCGTGCTGCAGAAGTCCATTAGGGAAGGATTCGGCGTGACGGTCTCCGAAGCGATGTGGAAAGGGAAGCCGGTGGTCGGAGGAAACGCCGAAGGGATCGCGGCGCAAATCATCGACGAGGTGACGGGCTATGTCGTCCATTCCGCCGAAGGGGCCGGATTCCGCCTGCGGCATTTATTGAATAATCCCGGATTGATCGCCCGCATGGGGGCAGCGGGGCGGGAACACGTGCGCCGGAATTTCTTCATCACCAGGCAATTGGGCGATTTCCTTACGCTGTTGAAGATCATGCCGCTGCAGTGACGAAGAAAGTTCTGAGTTGTGAGGTCTGCGATGCGAAGAATAATGAGGCGCACGGCGTCACGAATAAGTGACGCCATGTTCGTGCGCGCTGGCGAGCCGGCAGTGTCTTCGAATTTTTGTGGACGCCGCCGAGACTGTGAGGCGGCCTACCGATGACCGACCAGTCAGTCATGAATGAACCAGCCGAGCATCTCTCCAAGCAGGCCGTGACGGCCGATGTCGTCGTGGGCCTGCTGACCTTGAACAACGCCGAGACGATCGAGCAGGTGGTGAAGAGCATCATCGAAGGGCTGCAGCGATTCTTCGGCGGCGCCTCGGCGATGATCGTGAATTACGACGGCGGGTCTCAAGACGGCACTCCGGAGATCGTCGAACGGCTTGCCGCAGGGCAGGCCGCTGTCCGCATCGTTCCCGGTGCGGCGGGACATTATGCAAGCCTTGGGACGGATTCCGGTCTCTCGGGACGGGCTGACGATGTCCGTAGTCTGTGTGAGACGGCGCAGTCGCTCCAAGCAAAAGTGTGCCTCATCATCGAGGGCAATCTGCGCTCGTTGTCTCCCCAGTGGATCGAGCTGCTGGGTCGTCCTGTTTATCACGACGGCATGGATTTCGTCGTTCCGCTGTTCCGGCGGCACCGGTATGAAGGAACCTTGGTGAACAATCTGCTCTATCCGTTGATGCGCTCGCTGTACGGCAAGCGGCTACGATACCCCAGCGGAGGCGGCTACGGCCTTTCCGGCCACCTCGCGCGGGAGTTGATCAAGAACCCATTCTGGTCACAAGATGCGGCCCGGATCAGCTTCGATGGGTGGATGACGACCGTCGCGCTTGCCGAGGGCTATCAAGTGTGCCATGCGTTTCTCGGTGTCAAGGACCAGGATTCCAAATTAGGAACAGCCGATCTGGCCCATGTGCTGGCGGCTGCCGTCGGGGCGATCTTTCATTCGATGGAGAATTGTGAGCCGGCCTGGGAACGCACCCATGAGTCGACCGATGTACCGCTTTATGGGGTGGTCGAATATGCGCCGCTCACCGGCCCGGTCAACATCGCCCGCATGGTCAGCGGAGTGCGGCAGGGGGTGCGCGATCTGTTGCCGCTGTGGGAAGTCATCCTCTCGCCGGAGACATTGGGTCAAATCCTCACACTTGGAATCCAGGAGTCCGACGAATTTCATTTTCCCGAGAATCTTTGGGTGCAGGTCGTCTACGAGTTTGCACTGGCTTATCATGACCAAGTGCTGCACCGGGAACATTTGCTGAAATCGCTGACCCCATTGTATCTGGGGCAGACCGCTTCCTTTGTCCTTGACACGCAGCGCGGCGGCACCGAGCAGGTGGAGGCGTCCGTAGAGTCGCTCTGCCGGCGGTTCGAGGCGATGAAGCCTTATCTTACGGATCGATGGAGGTGGCGGGATGAGTGACCTCTGGCGCGACACAATGGTAGCAGGATTTCGTGACGCCGTGATGCAGATCCTACTGGTATTGCCGAGACTTCTGGCGCTCGTCACGTTCCTTTTGGTCGGATTGGCCATGGCGTGGCTTGTCAGAGCTCTGACGGTGCGCGTGCTCACGGCCTTTCGGTTCGATCGTCTCTGCGAGCGGTTCGGGCTCAATCAGCCGCTGGCTCAAGCAGGCATCAAACAACCAGCCTCGGTCGTCCTGAGTCGCATCTTGTTTTGGACGATGTTTCTGCTCTTTGCGTTCATGGGCGTGGACGCGGTGAATCTGCCGGCCACGGCCAATCTCATCAGCCAGATTGTGGGCTTTCTACCGAACGTGCTTGCGGCCGCGTTGGTCTTGCTGATCGGCGTATTGTCCGCAAATTTCTTCGCTGAGGCGGCGCTGATCGCGGCGGTGAACGCGCAACTGCAAGAGGCACGCATCGTGGCGAGCCTGGTTCGGTGGGGGATTCTCTTATTCACGTTTGCCATGGTGCTGACGCAGATGGGTATCGCCAAAGAAATCGTCATCTCGGCGTTTTCTATTACGTTCGGCGGCGTCGTCTTTTCGCTCGCACTCGGCGTGGGGCTCGGAATACGGCATCTGATGCGTGAGGCTATCGAACAGCGCCTGGGAAAGAGAAAGGAAAGGGAAAAGGAAGAGAAGATCGACGAGCTGTCGCATCTGTAGTTGTGAAGCGCGGAATCTGATGATCTATTGAGTGTCAGAAAATCGTCAGGCCAACAGGTCAACAGATTCTGAAATTGTGCGGCGAATACGAGCGATGAGATACGAGAATTTTCTAGCAGGCTGCGGAAAAACTCGATTAGTGTGCTTCGACAGGCTCAGCACGAACGGAAAACCTCCGTAAATTCAATGACCGCTCCGTTCGTCCTGAGGCTCTCGAAGGATGAACGGAGGGTTTTTCTGCAGCCTGCTACGACCGAACCATGAACCTTATTAATGAGGGGGGCAGATAAGATTAAACGATGTCAATGTTTCTGAGAGGAAACAGCGTTATCGTGGCAATGAGCCTGGGGATTAGTACAGTGCGGGGCTATCTGTTTATGGAGTTCTTCCACGTAATATTCCAAGACTTGACATTCCTCAGGTGTCAGTTTTCCACTCTCATGCGTGAAGCCAAATAAGTGTTCGCAGGAACGGAGGAACTTTCCAACTTCTGGTCGTATGTTCTCCATGCGCGAGGTTTTACCATAAGGATAGATAATAAGTAAACCACGGTTTATTGACACACAGATTGGTGCCGAATGTACACAGAATTCAGGCCAAATCTGGATTTTAAAGATGACACTCTACCGTTCGTTTACCGACAGAAAGTCGTTCGCGAATTCTTTGGCGATCGATTCCCCATCATTAATAACATGGGCCTTCAACAATTTGAAGCCTACAGCCCCCTAGTAGCAGTCAGTTATCGGTGGGGCTCAATGGCGACGACTCTTCTTCATGTGTGTTGTCGG
>JACZCY010111892.1_pt1 | contig 11132 bp, 5 predicted proteins | sample 8641821 | NCBI WGS metagenome assembly JACZCY01 (sample SAMN15324609, study PRJNA640507) | soil metagenome | isolation source: intercropping sugarcane | place: China: Luxin town, Laibin City, Guangxi Province | collected 2019-07-25 | depth 10cm m | reverse complement strand
GCAACGGTTTTGTAAACCGTAGGTTGTCGGTTCGAGTCCGACCGTCGGCTCCCCATCTCACTCCCCTTGAATTCAGCATTGAGCGCTGGCCACACAATGCGCTTGATGGCTCGCCAGTGGCGTTTGACGACTACTTTGACGACAGCCCGGCGCACATGCGCGCGAAAGTGGCCCCGTTTGGCCCCATTTTGGCGCCCAATTGGCGTTCTCCGCGCGTCCTCTATCCCCTACCCAAACAGCGCCTTCCCGATCACCTCCGCCGCGTCGCGCTGCATGCTCGGCAGCACATGCGCGTAGCGATCCAGCGTAATGGCGACCGACGCATGTCCCAGCCGCTCGCTCACCACCTTCACGTTGATCCCCTGCAGCAGCATCAGCGTCGCCGCCGTATGCCGCAGATCATGGAAGCGGATAATCGGTAGGCCCGCCCGCTCCAGCAGCCGCTTAAAGGACTGCTGCGCCAGGTTGCGCGCGTCCAGTGGTCTCCCCACCCGGTTCGTGAAGACCAGATCGGGCCAGCGCGCGTCACTCTCCCACAGCGCGCCTGTCGCCAGCCGCTCCTCGGCCTGCCGCACCCGCTGTCGCCGCAGCGCCGCCACCGATTCAGCGTCCAGATCAAGGCGCCGACGGCTGCGCTTCGTCTTGGGCTCCCCGATGCTGTAGCCGTGACCAGTGCGCCGTGAGAGTGTCCCACGTACCTGCACGTGATGCGCGTCGAGATCTACGTCGCGCCAACGCAGCGCCAGCAGCTCGCCCTGCCGCATGCCCGTCGCCAACGCCAGCACGTACAGCGCCTCCAACCGATCACCCTGCGCCACCGCCAGCAGCGCCCGTGACTGCTCCAGATCCAGCGTATGCATCTCCGTCTGCCGCATGCGTGGCGCGTCCACCAGATCGGCCGGATTGCGCGCAATCAAGCCCTGCCGCTCGGCGCTCGCCAGCGCCTGGCGCAGCGCGCTATGCACATGGTGCGCTGTCGTGCTCGACAGGCCAGCGCCCGCTGGTTTCTCCGCCTGCAGATCGCTGTAGAACCGCTGGATCGCACGTGGTGTGATACGCGTCAACTGCTGCGCGCCCAGCGCCCTCTGCACGTGCGCCAGCAGCCCTTCATAGCGCGTCCAGGTCAGCGGGCGCACCGTGGCGCGCTTCCCCTCGAGCCACTCCTGCAGAAAGGTCGACAGGCGCAGTCGCTCGTCACTCTGCTGTGGCAGCCCCTTATCGCGATCGCGCATGGCCTCCGCCAGCTTGCGCGCCACCTCCTGGCGCGTCGAGCCGTAGTAGCCCTTGCGCTTGCCATCAGCCAGCCATAACTTCGCCTCCCAGCGCCCGTCTTTGCGCAGCGAGATCGTCCCCTCACCGTTGCCACGCCGACCGCTCTTCGCCATAATCGCTGCCCCTTCTCGAATCTTCTCGCATCCTCGCACTGGCATGCCCACAGTGGCGGCGCCCATCTACACCGCCCGCTTGTTTAGAACGAACGACCCCACTCACAGAGTTCACCCAGTTCATCGCGCGCATGCTGTTCATCCTGCGCTCATCTTGTGGGCTGCGCAATTGTGCGTCAACTGGCGTTCTGAGCGCCACCGACCTGCGGGAGGCTGACGACGTACGCGCTGATAGCAGGACTGTGCTCAGGAGCCCTGACCTGCGGGAGGGCGAGGGCTGCGAGGATGGCCTTGATACCTTGCCTCAGTTTGGCGGAGAAGACCTTGGGCTCGCTTACCCGGCTGGCGCGGACGCGGGACATGCCCCATCTTGAGCCGCCGCAGGCGAGCGCGCCGCTGCGGCTTTCAAGCCTCCGCCGCGTGCTCCAACCTTTCAAGGCCGAGAGCGCCGCCGATATTTTACAAGCCCTGGACAGGGGGCAATACCTGCTTGACAGCTTACGATATACTGACAGCGGTAGGAAAACCAGGGAGCAGTGTAGTCTTTAGAAGCGCCAATGGATGGCAATCGCTCCAATATGTGTCGCAGGAATAACGAACGCACGCAAGTGCTGCAGCGCCTTGACATACGCTCATCTCGCACTGATTGCGATGAGATCCTCGGGATGTTGTCTTGGTGAGCGGCATACACCTGGCGGGAAGGAAGCAGCGGATGACTGAGCCACAGCCACCTATTCTCCGTGAAGACACGCAGGTTGCCAGCGAACAAGCTACTGAAGATATCCCATCTGCGCACACGGAAAGTGCGGCTGAAGTGAGCTGGCGCTTGCGTGGTCAACACGCTCTTCACGTCGCGCTGAGCGCCCTACAAACCTCTTGGGGCAGATGGACACGCCTGTCACGCCTTGTACAGGTAGCCATTTCATTGGTGACACTTGTCGCCATCCTCGCCCTCAGCCTTGGTATTGGCGCCTTCGTCCGCTCTGGGCATGTGCCAACTTCTGCTATTGCGCGCCCTCCAGCGCCGATTCCAACCGCGACTGAAGCGCTGCCGCTGCCGGTCACTGAATTCAGCGTCACAACAGCAAATAGTTCGCCAGGCGATATCGCTGTCGGCCCTGATAAGAACCTCTGGTTCACAGAAGTGGCAGGGAATCGTATCGGTCGGCTCACGCCGCTGGGCGTATTGACGGAGTTTACTCTGCCGCACTCCTCCAGCGCCCCGATGGGGATTGTGGCAGGGCCAGATGGCGCGATCTGGTTCACAGAGGCCGACCGGATCGGGAGGATCACGGTTAGTGGTCACATCAGCGAGTATGCGCTGCCTACGCCCCATGCGAGCGCACGTGGCATCACCGTGGGGCCAGACGGGAATCTCTGGTTTACCGAGTATCTCGCCAATCGCATCGGACGTATCACACCCCGTGGTCGCATCACAGAATATCCGTTGCCGACGTCCCACGTCGCGCCGCTGGGTATCACCGCTGGATCAGATGGGAACGTCTGGTTCACCGAGTTCTATGGCAATGCAATTGGCCGCATCGCAACCGATGGGAGTCACCTCAAGACATTCACGCTTCCGACGCCCAGTGGGAGCCTGACGGCAACTCAGCCCACCAGCATTGTAGCTGGCCCTGGCGGCGTGCTCTGGTTCACAGAGTTCTATCGGCGTGTCGGTCGCATTACCGCTACTGGAACGATCACTCAGTATGCGCTTCCACATCCCCCACAGACGCTGGGTGTCGCTGTACCAGGAACCATTGCGGTAGGAAGCGATGGGCTGTTGTGGCTGACTGACGCTGCCAGTAATGAGATCTGGCATGTCACGGTCGCTGGCGTCGCCACGGTATACTCGCCGCGTGCGACCACACCGATCCGCTACAGCGGGCCCTGCGGTATCACGCTCGGCCCCGACGGGCGCCTCTGGTTCACCGAGTATTACGGAAACAAAGTCGGGCGCATCACCTGACAGCGGCGCTCGTTCAATGGCGCTCAATGCCACGTCACGCCTGCTCATTCCTCGCATACACACTGACAGAAACCATCTACCCGCAAACACCTTCACCTGATACGCCTGGCGTCGACCCTGGCGCCTATCCGCACTACATTCGATCCGCCGCGTTTGGACAACGCTGTTGAATCCTAGCGTCCGAGCCGATCGGCGCATGTAATCCGCTCCGCCCACGTAGAGATGCGGCGAGCATTGGAAGGATACGCGACGATGCCATTGCAGCAGAATCACCTCGCAACAGAGAGCCATGCCTCATCATCTTGCGCCGATACAGGCCTACCCCCACAAGGAACGACGCGCGCTGTGGCGCATCGCTCACGCCCACTCAGCGCACAGGAGAGCGCTCGGCGAGGCGATGGCAGGCGTGAGGCGGGGCGCGCCTGGGAACGGCTCGCCAGCGCGGTGTGGGCGCCTGTGCAAGCGCAGCGCCGCCGTGGGACGCACGCGCTGCACATGTTCCTGGTTATGGCAATGGTCGTCAGCGCGCTCGCTCCAGTACTGGCGTTGGTCGCTCCTGCGCATCCTGTGTTTGCCGCTGGCGAGACAGGCGCTACAGCCTCGAATTCGTCGAGCGCCAATTCATCGCTAGTGTCAGCAACTCCCGTGGACGTGTGCCAACTCTACCCTATCGCGTTGCATACTTCCTCGCTGGCGGGGGTGACCGTCGGCGGAGCGATTCCTTCGATCTCCAACGGCGCCCAGCCAGGCAATTTTGGCTGGCTATCGTGGGCTGGCGACCAGGGGAATCCGGCGCTGGTGACGAGCCTGACCCCGCCAGGCAACAGCACGAGTTACACCAATCCCAACAACGCCAATGACCATGTCCTCGTAGTCGGTGACTGGGTGGACGGACGGCCTGGCGTTGGCAATAGCTCCGATGTGCGCAGCGCGCTCACGCAGCTCGAATCGCAGGCCATTGTCGTGCCCGTCTGGGATCAGGCGCAAGGCCAGGGCGCCAACACGCAATACCACATCGTGGGTTTTGCTCAGGTACGCATTACCGGCTTCCAGCTCGCGAGCCTCAATACCATCTCAGCACGCTATCTCGGCAGCACCGATTGCCTGGGCACGCCGCCCCCGCCACCTCCGCCGCCTCCCTCGCCCTTCAATGGCGCGACGCTGACACTGAGTCCAGCCACCGCTGGCCCCGATGTAACGGGAACGACGCAGGGTCTGCAAGCCACGCTGACGAGCCGCACGGGAACGCCCATCTCCGATACGCCAGTGCAATTGGCGGTCACTGGCGCGAACACGGCGAGCTTGAGCGCCACCACCGACAGTAATGGCATTGCGGCGTTTTCATATGCCGGCGCGACACAGGGCAGCGACAGCGCACAGGCGATCGCCACCGACCCCAACACCAGCGCGCAGCTCAAGTCCAACACGGCAGCGATCTACTGGGTGACCCCCGCGCAGACGGTCTCGACGACGACGATCTGGGGGCGGTTCTATCCGAACCCCACCAATGCGGGTAACTTCAGCGCGACGACACAGATGACGCCGTCATTTAGCGAAGCGTTCCCGACCATTGACTTCAACCCCCCATCGGGAACGGTGCCGGGCAATACCTCTGGCGTGAATGAGTTCACGCGCCCCATTACCGACGTCACGACCGACCTGAACGGCAACTTCACCGGTGTGATCCCTGCACAGGGTAATGGCTTTCAGGCAGGCGTTGGATCGCTCAATACCTTCGATGCCGTCTTTACCGGCGCTTTCACCATTGCAGCCCCAGGCGACGTGACCTACAACTTCTATACCGATGACGGCTTCATCCTCGGCATCGGCAACGGCGCGACCCGGGTCGGCGGCGCAGACACGAATCCGCCGCCAAGCGGCCAGACTCCGTTTATGAATTTCCCGGTGATGGGCGCCTATAATGTCCCCACTTCGCCCTCCGGCAACCAGATCACGGTGAGCTTCCCGGCAGCAGGTACCTATCCCTTCGAGCTGGACTACTCGGAGTGCTGCGGCGGGCAACTCGCGGTGACGGCGGCGACGGTCACCGCAACGGGGACGCAGGGCGTGCCTCCCACAGGCGCAGTGACGCTCAGCCCCAGCTCGGTCGCCTCGCAGGTGGCGGGAGGCGCCCAGACCTTCACCGCGCTAGCCACCTATGCGTCGGGCGCGGTGATCCCCAACCTGCCCGTTGAACTGGACATCACCGGCGCCAACCAGCAACGGTTGGACGCCACGACCGACAGCACGGGACACGCGACCTTCACCTACACCGGGACGTATGCGGGAACGGATACCGCGCAAGCGGTGACCTGGGTCAGTGGTCTGGCGGCCTATTCGGCGCAGGTGACGCTCACGTGGACGCCAGGAACGACGCCGCCACCCACACCCCAGACGCAAACGCCGGGGTGGATTGGGAGCCCCGCGCCCAACGCCATCGTCTCGGGGCAGGTTCCCATCACGCTGGCGTCGAATGTGACGCTGGCGACGGGCAGCGGCACGGTGGACTACTGGCCAGCGGCGAGTTCGAGCGCCTCGTCTACCACCGCGCCACTCAATTCAGCAAATGTGGTGGCCTCCGCCTCGCCACCGCCAACCGGTGTAACGACGCTAGCGACGGGTGTCTCCGGCAGCGGCGGCGCGACGCTGGCGACGCTGGATACGACGACGCTAGCGAATGGCTCCTACATCATTCGCCTGCAAGGGACGGACACCAGCGGCAATCAACTCATCAGTGAGACGCTGGTCTCAGTGGCGGGAACCAACAAGCCCGGACGCATGACCTTCTCGGCGACGGATTTGACCGTTCCGGTCGCTGGGTTGCCGATCACGATTGGGCGCACCTATGACAGCCTGAACCGCAACCAGGTCGGCGACTTTGGCAATGGCTGGTCGCTGGCGATTGGCAGTCCCAAGTTGACCGTCGACCCAGCGCACAACGTTACCTTGACCATGCCAGACGGGCGGCGCGTGACCTTCGACTTCACGCCGCAGTCGACGGGCGGGCTGTTTGGCTTCCTGCTGACGCCGGGCTATACGCCTGAGCTGGGCGTGTATGGGAGCCTGACCGCGAATGGCTGTAACCCGCTGGTCGTGTCGGGTGGCCAGTATGTGTGCTTCTTGGATGCGCAGTACGCGCCAACCACCTACACCTACACCGATCCATACGGCCGCGTCTACGTGATGGGCGCGGATGGCAGCCTGAAATCGATCACCGATCTCAACGGCAACGAGCTGGTGTTTGGGTCGACCGGCATCACCAGCGCCGCCCAGAACAGCGTGTCCTTCACGCGCGATAGCCAGGGGCGGATTACGGCTATCTCCACCCAGATGAACAGCTCGACGACGGTGACCTATAGCTACAGCTATGACACCAACGGCGACCTGGTCGGTGTCACCTACCCGGGCGTCTCGCAGCCCGTGCAGTACACTTATAGCAACCATCTCCTGACCAGCGCGACTGACGCGGATAATCACACCGTCGGCTCAGCGCACTATGACACGAGCGGCCGCCTGGTGAGCGCCACCGACGCGAACCAGAACACCACCACGTACGCCTACGACCTGGCGACCAATACGACGACGATCACGGAGCCAGATAAGACGACTACCGTGACGCTGGCCTACGACGCCTTCGGCGACCTGACCAGCGCGATCGATGGGCTGGGGCGAAAGACCACCTTCGGCTACGACACCAACCACAATCTGACGTCAGTATCGAATGTGCTCGGCTCCGGCGCTTTCACCTACGACGGCCAGGGCAATCGCACCTCGTACACCGATCCCGATCACCAGACGAGCAGCGCGACCTACAACCAGTTTGGCGGCATCGCGTCGCTGACCACCCCGCTGACCAGCGGGCAGAGCGAGACGATCAAGGTCAGCTATGACAACAGCTTCCGCCCGACGAGCATCTCGGACACCCTGGGCACGCTGGGCTCCTACACCTGGGATAGCCACGGCGACCCGCTGACGAAGACCGACGCGAACGGCGCGACGACGACGTATGCCTACGACGCCTATGGCGACGTGACGTCAGTGCTCGCTCCCGGCCAGCAGAAGGCGAGCGCTTTCACCTACGACTCGCTTGGGCATAAGCTGAGCAGCACGGATCCACTCGGGAACCTGACCACGTACAGCTATGACGGTCTGGGGCATGTGACTTCCGTCACCGAGGCCGCACAGACGTCGAAGCCGGTCACCACGTCCTACACGTACGACGGCAAGGGCAACCTGGTGTCGATGGAGGACGCCAACCACAACGTCACCTCGTACACCTACGATGCGAACAACCACCTGCTCCAGGTGACCTATCCCGATCTGACCACCGAGGCGTATACCTACGACTGGCGCGGGAACATCCTGACCCAGACGGATCAGGCGAAGCATGTCACCCAGTACACCTACAACGCGGCGGGGCAGGAGGCGAGCGTCACCACCGCCTACGGAACCGCTGACGCGGCGACCACGACCTTTGGCTACGACGCGGCGGGCAACCAGAACAAGGTGACCGACGCCAATGGTAGCGCTACCCAGACGACGTATGACGCCGCGGGCCGCGTGCTGAGCGTGACCAACCAGGCCGACCAATCCACTTCCTACACGTATAATGACGCCGGGCAAGTGCTGTCCACGACCGACGGCAACGGCTTCACGACCAGCTACACGCGCGACGTGCGCGGGCGTATCACCTCCACGCTTTACCCTGACGGCACGACCTCCTCGGCGACCTATGACGGCATGGGGCGCACGCTCACTGCCACGGATCAGGACGGGAACACGACCACCTCCACCTATGATCCGCTGGGGGAGCTGCTCACGGTTGCCCTGCCGACGGTCACGGTCAATGGGAACCCCGTCTCCCCGACGACGACCTATAGCTACGACGCCGATGGCAACCTGCTGAAGGTGGTGGATGCCAACCAGCATGCGACGACCTACAGCTACAACGCCCTCAACCAGTTGACCCAGAAGACGCTGCCGGATGGCTCGTATGAGGCATACACCTACGATCCGGTGGGCAACGAATTGACCGCGCGGCTGACCGACGGCCACACCAACACCTACAGCTACGACAGCATGAACCGGTTGACCGGCGTGCAGTATTTCGACAGCACGAGTGTTGGCTACACCTACACGCCAGATGGTCAGCAGCAGACCGTGGTGGATGGGCGTGGCACGACCACCTACAGCTATGACAACCAGGATCGCGTCACCAAGATTCTGCTGCCTGATAGCCAGAGTGTCAGCTACAGCTACGACCCGGCGGGCAACCGCCTGACGATGACCTCGCCCGCAGGGCAGACCACCTACGGCTACGACACCGCCAACGAATTGACCACGCTGACTGATCCGGTGGCAGGCAAGTTCCAGTTCGCCTATGACAAGGCTGGAAACCTGACGCAGCGCCTGCTGCCCAATGGCGATGCCGTCGCCTATGGCTACGACAAGCTCGAACACCTGACCAGCGTCCACGAGACACAGGGGACGGCCACGCTAGCGTCCTACGCCTACACGCTGGACGCGGCGGGCAACCGCACCAAGGCGGTGGAGGCCGACGGCACGACGAGCGCCTGGGCCTACAACGCGGATAACCAACTCACGAGTGAAACGATCACCAGCCCCACCAGTCAGGTCATCGCGCAGGCGAGCTACACCTACGACGGCGTGGGCAACCGCCTGACGCTGACCAGCGGTGGCCAGACGACCAGCTACAGCTACAACGCGCTCGATCAACTGACCAGCCTGAGCGGCGCGCAGACCGCCAGCTACAGCTACGACGGACGCGGCAACCTGACCAAAGCGGTCACATCGAGCGGTACGACCAGCTACGGCTATAACGCCGCCAACGACCTGACCAGCGTCACCCTGCCCAACACGACCACCTACAGCTATGGCTACGATGTGGCGGGTCGCCGGGTCAGCCAGAGCGTGGGTGGCGCGACCACCAACTATGTCTGGGATGAGCAATCGGCCAACGGCGACATCGTGGCCGAGACGAATGCCAGCGGCGCAGTGCAAGCCAGCTACGCTGTGGCCAACGGCGCGGTGCTCGCCCAGACGCAAGCAGGCGCCACCAGCTACAGCCTGCCTGATGGGCAAGGCAGCCTTCGTGCGCTGACCAACGCCAGCGGCGCGATCACCGACAGCTACCGCTATGACGCCTTCGGCAACGTCCTCAGCCACCAGGGCGCAACGAGCAGCGTGTACGGCTATGACTCCCAGCGCTACGACGCCGCGAGCAACCTCTACGCCCTGCGCGCCCGCTCCTACGACCCAACCACTGGGCGCTTCCTCGCACGTGACCCAGCGACCAGCAACGCCACCGATCCGCTGCAGCTGGATCGCTATGTCTACGCGGCGGCGGATCCCATCATGCAGAGCGATCCCAGCGGGCTGAACATCGGCGACGAGTATGGGCAGATAGTGGCCCAGGATACGTCCATCAGTGCGGCGGAACTCCCCGAACTGAGTAGCTTCGCCCAGGGCGCGCTCAACCTGTTCGCGCTGGTGGTGGAGAACGTGACGGGGGTGGCGTTGACCCCGACAGAGTATGCGTGGGTCGCCTGGGGGCTGGCGGCGCTGGAGGAGTTCCAGGCCGATCTGGCGGCAGCGCGCGCGATCGACAATGCCATCACCTACCTGCTCCAACTCGGTGCCAGTTCAGCGGGCAGTGGCGCTGCTGGCGGCGGACCTGCGTCCAGTCCGGCGCCCAGTCCGGGGGGTATAAACTCGGGTTCGACCCATACCTACCTCTATCATTACACCCCAGTCGAGAATATTCCTGGCATCATTGCGACTGGGCTCAACCCTTCCAAGCGCGACCCTGCGGATCCCAAGAGCGATGCTCAATGGGGAGATGGTCAGTACTTTACAGATCTTACGCCTCAGGAAGCCTCCACTGGGACGATGTTCCAGTTGTCGAGAACTCTGTACAATGGGCCTTGGCACTGGGGGAAGCGGACACGAACTGACATTGGGTGGATCAAAATTGACGTGAGTGGCCTTCCAGTTGTACGCGTAGCGTCGACTTTCAGCTCGACCTATGGGCCACGGTCAATCTATCTCAACCCCACATCGATGCCACTCTCCCTCAATGGTCGCGTTGGTGGTACTGGAACCGTCATATTCCAGCCGTCTCCGCAAGACCTGGGAGGAGGTCAGCCCTAACCGAGCCACGTACAATACGTCGCCAATCTGAAGCTGTGGGAGGCGCGAAACGGTGAGGAGGGATAAGGCGCTTCCCATGTCGCTCGAGGTAGAATCATCAAGGAAGTGTGAGCGGCATTCGTGCAGGCACACCCAATCACGGTTGCCATGATCAGACACCGATAAGATTGTCCTAGAGAAACAAGTGCGCAGTGGGATCGCTGCGCCGCGTGGCTGTGAAAGCCAGCAATCAAGACGAGACGCGCGTGAAGGAGAATCAGACTGTGCATACCTTCGTGTGGCTTGATCACCTGCCGGGCAGCAGCCTGCAGGGAGGCATCGAACTTGCCAACCGACTATACTGGAATGTGAAGTGGCACGAGCATGAAGCTAGCTGGTGTGTGTATTCGGGTGAGGATCTGGTTTACAAGTCAGATTCACAAGATGCCGCCGAGGCCTTTATCTATGGTCTTGGACTTGCCTACGCAGTGTTGCCAGAGGATTCGTTCGACCATCTAGAGTATTGGGTGAAGCGCTGGGTTGCGCCAGAAGATATCACGCAAGAGGAACGAGTTCAATTCGGCGATCACACACCTTCACCGTAAAGCTACTGGGAGTGCGCCAGTAAG
>JACZCY010057216.1_pt1 | contig 11149 bp, 10 predicted proteins | sample 8641821 | NCBI WGS metagenome assembly JACZCY01 (sample SAMN15324609, study PRJNA640507) | soil metagenome | isolation source: intercropping sugarcane | place: China: Luxin town, Laibin City, Guangxi Province | collected 2019-07-25 | depth 10cm m | reverse complement strand
GGTCGGGTTCGCAATCTTGTAGCCGTTCAAGTGCAGGATCGGCAGCACGGCTCCGTCGTTGACGGGATTAAGGAATTTGTTCGAATGCCACGAGGCGGCCAGCGGGCCTGTCTCCGCCTCTCCATCGCCGATGACACAGGCCACGATCAAGTCGGGGTTGTCGAAAGCGGCCCCATAGGCATGTGACAGCGCATACCCCAATTCTCCGCCTTCGTGGATCGAGCCTGGCGTTTCGGGCGCCACGTGACTCGGGATTCCGCCCGGAAAGGAAAATTGCCGAAACAGGCGCTTCATGCCTTCCGCATCCTGACTCACGTCCGGGTACACCTCGCTGTAAGTGCCTTCGAGATAGACGTTCGCCACGACCGCGGGGCCTCCATGGCCCGGCCCGCAGATGAAGATCATATTCAGGTCGTCCCGTTTGATGACCCGATTCAGATGGACATAGATGAAATTCAATCCCGGTGTCGTGCCCCAATGACCAAGCAGGCGAGGCTTGATGTGCTCGAGCGTCAAGGGTTTCCGCAGCAGCGGATTGTCGAGCAGATAGATCTGTCCCACGGAGAGGTAATTGGCGGCCCGCCAATAGGCATCCATCTGCTTCAGTAAGGCGGCGTTCAATGGCGGTATATTTTCCTTCGTCATAATAACCCCTCAGCGATCAAGGTTTTCTTTGCCAAGTAACCGAGCAACGGACTCTGCAATCTCGCGTTCTTCATCAGTGGGAATCACGCGTACCCTCACTCGGCTTCCTTCGGATGAAATAACCGGTTGATTGGTCTCATTGGCGTGTGCATTGATGACGATGCCCAGAAATTCCAACCCGGCGCAGATACGCGCTCGAATCGCTGGAGAATGTTCCCCGATCCCGGCACTGAAGATCAAGGTATCGACTCCGTCCAGCACTGCGGCAAGCGCGCCGATCCATTTCCTGGCCTGATAACAAAATAGTGCGACGGCTTCGGCCGCTCGTTGATCGCTTCGCTCTTGCTTGAGTAGGTCCCGCATGTCCGAACTTAACTCGGACAGGCCGAGCAATCCCGATTCGGTATTGACCATCCCGTGGAACTGCTCCACGGTCATTCCTTCCGTACGAGCCAAATAAGAAACGAGTCCTGGATCGAGATCGCCTGATCGACGGCTCATAGGCAAGCCGGAGGCCGGGGTGAAACCCATCGTCGTATCCAGCGCCTGACCGTTCTTGACCGCCGCCATGCTCGCGCCGTTGCCGAGATGGGCTAGAATGACCCGGCCCTCGGCCTCGCCAGGCCCGCCGAGTCTCGTCAATTCTCGCATAAGAAACGCATACGACAACCCGTGAAAGCCATAGCGCTGAATACCCAGTTTTTCATATCGCCTCGGGATCGGCAGCAGTCGCGCAACCCGCGACATGTCCCGATGAAACGCCGTATCAAAACAGGCGACTTGAGCAAGAGTCGAATCATACTGATGAAACGATTCGATCAAAGTAATTTCCCCCGGCAAATGCTCAGGGCTATAGGGGCATAGCCGACGAAGCTCCGCCAACAACTCGGGCGTCACTCGTTCGGGGCCGCTATAGGTCTTTCCGCCATGGACGACACGATGTCCGACGGCACAGAGACGCCCAACACCGACCTGCTGCTCCAACCATTCGGTGATAAACCCGACGCAGGTCCGATGGTCCGGTGCGTGAACGGCCCGGCGGCTCGGTTGTCGCGTGGCCGCGTCGGTGACAAGCATCTCGCTGTTCGGCAGACCGATCCGATCGACCAACCCGCGTGTTACCGGCATGGAGGAATTCCCGGCTCGAAACAGAGCAAACTTGATGCTGGACGATCCGCCGTTGATCGTGAGAATGAACGGGCTCGATTCCTGTCGATTCATCTTGTCAGCCATCTCGACAGTGCGTTGCAAGGAGATCTAAGTGATGCAAGCTCGACCGAGCCCGTCCCGTCACACGTCGGCAGAGTCAAACGAGGCTGCGAACCGGAAATAATCCCTTCGATCCGCCTTGCAAACGAGCATCGACTGTTCTTTCGGCGCCCACGTGGAACGCTCATAATCAGCTGAGGCAACGGCGGTTACAAATCATAGCGTCCGGCCGCCTCGGGCTGATAGAGGATTTCTTCGATCCGCATCCTGCGTTTCCCGGCCGGCACGAGCCAGTCCACCGTGTCACCCGCCCGGTAGCCGAGGACGGCGGTGCCGATGGGAGCAAGAATTGAGATCCGATTCTTCTCAATATCGGCATCGGACGGGAACACAAGGGTATAACTTTTCTCCTCGCCCGTCTCCATGTCTTTGAGGCGAACTTGAGAATTCATCGTGACCACGTTATCGGGAATTGCGGTAGGCTCTACGATGTGCGCCCTGTCCAGCTCATTCTGTAAACTCTCCAGATATTCACGGTCCCGCTCTTTGAAACTGATTCCTACCTCCAGCAGTTCCTTTAGGCGAACCAGGTCGAATTTGGTGATGTAAATGTCGCGAGGTTCCATGTCTACGCTCCCTTATGTTCATGAGTTCAGCCTCGTCGGGAATCCCACGGCGAAAGCCTGCCGCAAACTTCGGCGTCCTCTCGGTGGATCCGACGTGACTAATGGACCGCCATCAATTGTCGCAGCTCGTTCATGCAGGCTCCTTTGTATGCATGCCATCCATCGCTCTTCGGCGTCCAGGAACCGGCAGGACGTTCGGTACCGGGCACCCGGTGGTCCGCAGAACATTCTCCACCGTGGTGACAAAAAATATGTCATAGTTGATTCGATATTTTTCCACGAGCATACATTCTCTATAAGGACATACACCATCTTTGAACAGCAAGACAAATGCCGGGACATGAGTCGCCTGAGTCGATCATACATCTTCACCGCACCCGATCCGGCAGCGCGGCCATATATAATAAATCGTCGATTGTTGCCATTCACAGCATACAGATTTCCGGCCGTGGGGCCATATGCCTCAATGCATATTCAAAATCTTTCTTGGCTTGCTCATCGCATGTGTCTGCTCTTCGGAAGATGTGTGGGGTGGAGACTCCGAGAACCGTCAGCCCCAACCTGCCGGTCCCTGGTTCACCGGTACACTGCTGTCGACACGAGGCCGGACGCTTGATCAGGGACGCGCCGTTGCTGAACCATACTTCTTCTATACAAGATACGGCGGACTGTATAACGACAATTGGCGCCTCCAATCAGCGACTGTCTCGCGCACGATCATCCAGCAGACCTACTTCATCTACGGCTTAACGAGTCGAATCGATGTCGAGATCGCACCACAGTGGCTTCACAATTCTGTGGAAGGCGAGTCCATCTCCGGGTTCGGCGACTTTCCACTTCAGGTCGGCTTTCAAGTCCTGAGAAGCCGCGCCGATTCATGGCTTCCCGATGTTCGAGTCTGGGTGCAGGAGATATTTCCGACCGGACGCTATACCGATCTCGGCCCGTCCACGATAGGTCTGGGGGGGACCGGGGGCGGCTCTTTTGCGACAACGGTAGGCATTGGAGTACAAAAAGCGATAGGGTTGGGAGTGGATCATGTGTTCAGGTACCGTGTGAATGCGACGTACGGCTTTTACTCGTCCGTCACTGTGAGCGGGTTCAATGCCTACGGCGGAGGTTTCGGCACGGACGGTCGCGTTGATCCAGGATCGGTGACCACCCTGACGGTCGCGGGAGAATATAGCCTCACGCGACATCTGGTCCTCGCGCTCGATATCGGGTTTCAGACGATCAATGCGACGCGTTTTTCCGGCACAACAGGGGTCAGTGTGAACGGCGAACAAGCAATGGTCGGAAGGGGGTACGGCAATCTGCTCACGATTGCTCCGGCCGTGGAATACAACTTCAACGATCACCTCGGCGTTATTGCCGGTCCATGGTTTAGTCTTAGAGGCAGAAACACCCCCGAATTCTTCGGCGTTGTGGCGGCTCTTTACCTGTACATGTAGCGGACGAACTGGACCGCTCAATTGCCCTCCAATCATCATAAGGGAGACAGCGTCGGCCAGGAAAGAGGAATCCCTTGGCATGAAAGCACATGTTGGAAATCTTCAAGCGCCTGAGCGTTATTCCTGACCCAACGGGGCACCGTCCTCCGCTCCAGGCAAAACGCAGCAAGGAGGCCCGCCGCTTCGCCGATATTCCACTCGACATGATGGACTCGGTAGGCCCCATTGGTGATGTGAGTGACGCCTAAGTTTTTGCCGCCGGGCAGAAGATTTTCAACACGCACTGGAATGAGGGAGCCGAGCGGAATCTGAAACGGCCAGCACCCCAAGTCGAGATAGCCTGCGCCGCAGACGCGAGGGTGCAGATCGATCCGATAACACCCGATGCCGACGGTGTCTCTGAAAAGCTCTGGACCATGAGGCCGCAATGGATACGCGATGTGCTGCTCCAGAACTGTGAACTCCGCCGCAATGCGTCTCGATTCTCGGATATATGGGGCCGGTGCCAGCCCGTCGGGAGTGCCGCCCACCACATCGCCACGCAAACGCAGCCCGGGATATCCCAACCCGCCGTCCGGACGAGGCGCGTCGGTTTGAAGCCAGTAGAGGAGACTCAGGCTGAGCTGGCGCGCCGCCTCTATGTTCTTTGCTGCTTCCGCCTGATCCACCCCGCACACGGCGCCGAACCAATAGTCGTTTTGGGGCCAGTTGACCACGGTGATGTCACTGGGGGTGAAACCCTCTGCAAAGTTGGAGCGGTCGAGGATCCGCCGAAAGCGCCACCATGGACGGTCGTCCGTCGACTCGAACAAACCTCGTGAGATGACCTCATGGGTCTCCGGGCGCACCGTGTTCCAGTCGAGAAGGGGGCCGGGCCATTCCGGCGGGACAAAATTCCGCCAGAGCTCATATTGTCTCGGCTTGTCAACGGTATGATCTTCCGTCGGAAAGTACTCCATTGCGAAACACACGGTAATCGCCTGTTGATCTCGTGGATCGGCTTTTTCTGCGGCGTGAGGCTCTTGAGTGATGTCCCGCGACTCCGCTCCTATTACGTGCTCCACCTCGGCCAAGGCAAGAACGTCGCCCTCAGGGGTTGCATCAATGAAGAACGGCGCCTCTATCAACGTGTCTCGACCCGACTCCAAGCCCCGCACGACCACACCCGTAACGCGGTCTCCATACGTCCAGGCCGCAATGGGACGTTGCGGGTGCATGACAAACAGTTTCCCGCTCAATTGATGGGGAGCGAACATCTGATGAAGGACCGCCACGGCGACTCGTGGATCATGACAGAGGCGGCTGACCCAACCGTTTCCCGGATTCAACGTTTTGTTTGCTCGCGCCGCCTCGGTCAAAGGAAGGTGGAACCGGTAATAGTCCCGTATTCCTTCTCTCAGCGCTCGGTAGCGGGCGGTGGCTCCGAATTCTTCGATCCATGGATGCTCATCCGGAGGGACGGCTTGATTCGTGAGTTGCCCGCCGATCCAATGGGTCTCCTCCGTCAGGATGACCCGGCGACCCATGCTTGCCGCCGCCAATGCGGCTGCGCAGGCGCCGAGGCCTCCGCCGATAATGGCGATATCAGTGCGCAGGACTTCCATCACTTATTAGTGGTCGCTCCTTCCCGACACCGTATTTGTTTCTCGCGGAGCATTTTCAGAAGAAGACCATTCGTCTCTCTTGCCCGTTTCCTCAAGCCAGGCAACAATCGCTGGATCTTGGTCTTGATCTCATGCCTGGTATCCCAGGCGCGGTCGATGCTTGCTATCAATCGCCCCGAGCGGACGTCGTGCATCGGCGGCATGGCCATCTCTAGGTCTTGAATGAATCCGGTGACCTTTGACGCATACGGAAGTGCAACAAACGGCACGCCTTGGAGAGCAGAAAAAATCAGAAAATGGAGTCGCATTCCGACGCAGAACTCAAACCGGCCGATGAGGCTCAGGATCTGCTGCGACGTATAATTCCTCCGGAGGATTTCTGCTCTTTGAGAGTATTCCATGTTTGCGACGACACCATGGCTGTGTCGGATGTCGGCTTTCTCCATCGGAACAAACACCACATCGGCGTTCAGGCGGTCGATCATGAAGTCGGCGGCATTGGCCAGCAGTTCATAGTAATGGGCCGGGCTGATGTGGGGCGCGGCAGGCCCCGGCTCGCGCACAGAGAACCCCACGAGATGTCGGTCGAAATCAACCCCCTCGGCCATCAACGCTTCGGCGGGCAATGCAGCGGCCTCGATCAACAGCGCGGGATCTGCGGTCAGGTGAATGTCGTTCTCAACCCCCACATCTTCTAGTAATCGGTATCCCTGCTTGTCGCGGACAGTAATAAGCGGGATGTTGTTGAGCACATTCGCAATTGTCGCGCGGACCTTTGAATCCTGAAGGGGACCGGCGCTGATGGCGTACACCGCAACCGGGACACCAAGTTCTTGAGCCAGCATGACCTCTCGGAGATATGTTTCGGCATCGGCATCATAGAGAATCCCCCCGCCCCCGAGAATCAAGACGTCCAACCGTTTGACCTCTTCCCGTGCCTCTTGTCTTGTCAATTGGCTGATCGCCACCGACCTCTCTACGCGATGACGCTCCAACGTATCTTCCGGGTCGCGAGAGAAGACCGTAAGCTCGGTCGAGAGGGAGTCGCGTAGCTCGCCAATCATACCGCTCAGGATGGCCTCGTCCCCGAGATTGAACCCTCCGTATGAGCCTGAAATGCCGACTCGGAGGCGCGCATTCGTCCCCATCTGATCGTCGGATCTTGTTGCATGTATCATCGGCATCTCGGAGCAAAGTAAGATCTACAGATGGTTATCTCGGACATCGTATTACCCATGCTTCCGAGAGATCGTAGTATTGGCCGGCTGCTTCGGCCTGATGATCGGCCATCGCGTCCCGTTTGCCCGCAAAGTCATATTGTGAGGGAAAGCTCACCTATCGCAGAGCGCGACAAGTTAGTTCGGAGATCGTTTTTTACGGATAAACGACTCGCTACTTCGAACCCTTGTAGGGATCGTCAAAGACCGTCCGGCATTCAAGACAGCGAACCTTCCCGGTTCGTTTACCGCTCTTGGTCAAAACATCATCAATGATGCGCTGATGAGCGCAAGTCGTTATTTCGAGACCGACACCGGTTTCTGCTTCTACGTTCTGGATGGCCCGTGTTTTCATGAGCATTCCACATGCCCTGAGAAGTGACGTTCCGGCCCTCTCTCAAGTTCTCTGTCGGGATCTCCGGCTGGATATCCGTTTGTCCGCGTCGGACGGATTCCATGTTGGGCGGATCCATCGACTCCGTCGTTATGCGACGGTTGCCGTGGGTGCTGCAACCGAACGATAGGCTTGTACGGTATAGGTCCTGCCCACATCCATCGTCACCCGGATTTGCCCTGTCCTGCTCAAATAATCGATGGCGAGAAACACCTGATTCCAGGTCAACTCCGGACAAAGCTCCATGACCTCTTCCAACGGGCAAGCCGTACCCCGTTGCTCCAGCCTATCTCTGACTTGATCAATGTGGGTTGCCGTCATGGCTCTTCCTCCTTTTCTGGTTGGTTTCGAGGCTGCACTCTATACAAATTAGGATTCCGCAGAAACCTCGGGTCATCCCTAGTTCCACGTAAAAATTTCCTGGTATCGGTTCAAAAAAAACCGAGCCCGGCGAGCCACGCCGGCACGCCAGATGGCGGCGCGGTTCTGCGCCGCAATGAACGGAGCGACATCAGGTGGACTCAGGGAAAATCGACGAGTATCGTCCAGCGTGCTTACCGCGGCTGTGCAGGCAGGAACCAGAGGCCGCCACGCCAACTATGAGAAGATCAACGGAAGGAGATAAAAAATCCGGACGGTAACGCAGAGCGAGGTCAAGACATCGCTGATGAACCGGACGCCGATCGACAGTACGACCTCGCCATAGACCAATGGCGTCGGGGTTCGCTCACAACGAATCTGTAGGGGCTCGCAGTATCGACGTGGAAAAGACCGGCCTCTCGCTCTCTTTGCGACGCTGTCGGCCTCCTTCCGCTATGCGAGGGAACAATTAACAGGCAATCGGACATCAATATTTTTGCCGACAGCCTGATAAATCGCGTGAGGCAGGTGTTTATACGCCGTCCCCTTCTCGAGCAACAGACAGGCACCGGCATCCAATAACGCTTCTCGATTCCCATTTCCGACGTAAAAGGAGAGGCCAATGATCGGCAGGTGCGGATGTTTTCGTGTGATGGAGCCTGTCGCTTCGATACCGTTCATTCTCGGCATCTTGATGTCCATCACAACGACATCGGGCTTCAACAGGTCTGTCAGCTTCACCGCCTCTTCCCCATCCGTCGCCTCACCCACCAGTTCAATGTCGATATGATGGCTAAGATACTTACGTAACCCTTGCCGGACGAGAAAGTGATCGTCCGCCAATAATACGCGAATACACTTCGTCTTCTTCCGGTCAGCGGTGGAACTCTGAACATGGGAGACTACGCCTGTCGACATACAGGACTCCTCTTTCGTTCATCAGCTTGTTTACCGGTTAACCAGTTAATAAGAGATACGTGATGCCAACGTAGCATGGCGTCTATTTTCGAATGACTAGGGAGTACCCTAAATTCCTTCCAATGAGTATTTGCAACGTGCAATAGCTGCACCTCGGCGCAACATCCGCTCATTCATTGTGGCTTTCTACCTTTTGTCCGGGTTTTGTGCTTATTTTCAGGAAGGACAATGTATCGGTGAAGATACAGTCGGATCTAAATCGATACAACCGGGCAAAATGAATTCCACTGCGGAACTTGGATCGCCGCTGTCTCGCTCCCGCGCGCCATGGCGCACCTAGGAATCCAGCTAGTAGAACTGGCAGACGTCTAACCTATATAGAAAATATGACAAGCGATGATACGAGAGAGTTGCGGTTCGCAACAGCGAGTGCCGTGCCTCTGTCGCGACAGCCCGGCAAAGATGGACGGGTTGTCGCTCGCACGCGTAAGTAAGCGCACTTGAAAGTACGTCCATGCAGAATAGAACGACTGTTGTAGTCGCAATGATGTTCGGATTCTTGCTGAGCGGTCCCCTGCATGCCGCAGATCAACCAGGACAGTCTCCGGCACGTACGGACGAACCCAGGCTACCGGACGGTGTGGTCGGGATTTCACTTCACATCGGCGCCGAACGTGTCGGCGATCCGGCATCATTATACGTCGGCAGAGTGTATCCTGAAGGACCTGCCCACAAGGCCGGACTGAAGCATGGAGACGAGTTGGTGAGCGTCGACGGCGTCGCGGTTTGGGGAAAGACGTATGAGCAAGTGGTGAAGATGGTCAGGGGAGAAGCGGGGACCCCCGTGAAGTTAGGTGTTAAACGAGAAAATGAAGGCCTCCGAGAGGTGTCCATCAGTCGAGTGGCCGGGGACAAATTGTGGAAGGGGCCGGCGGATCACGGCGTCTATAAGGATAAGCCGGCACCGTAGCCCACATCGGTCATTCTGCAACTTGCCGTAGACCTGTAGCAGTAGCAGACCCTCCATCATCAATCCGCTCAATCTACCAATCGCGTAAGCTTCTTTATGCTTAGCTCACGTTATGCTATGTTCCCGGCCATGAAGGCTGTGTTTCCGACGTTGGCCGATGCTCTGCACGTGGGGCAAGACCCACTGCCGGAGACAGTCACAATTGGGAGGAAAGTATTTATGAGGCAGTCCCTTGGGATGCTGAGTTTTGTCCTCTGTTTGCGGCTGACCGCTGCGTCCATGACGGCATCGGCAGCCGAGACCGGTGAGCAGGATTTTGCCAAAGGGGAGGCTCTACTGAAAAAGAAGCAGTATGCGGAAGCGCGTGCGACGCTGGAAGCCGGCATCATGAAAAACTCCTCGAATGTGCAGGCTCATTTCAACCTGGCGGAGGCCTGTCGAGGTTTGGCAGCCTGGGCCTGCGCGGAAGAACATTACGAGACCGCGTTGCATCTGGATGCGAAATCCCGGACCACCGGGATGAGAGACCTGCGGTTACGCAGGTTGGAGGTGTGGCGCTCACTTGAGGAAGTGACGGCGTGGCGGTTGCTGGAGGAAGCGAAAGATTTGATTGCCGGTGGGCATGCTGAACCAGACCAGATGAAGAGGGCGGAGGAGGCTCTGGACGGCGCCAATGAGCTAGGGCTCAACCGTGAGCAACAGACTGTCTATCAACAGTTGGAAGCACAGCTCCCGGGCCGACGTTCGACCACCCTACTGGATAGTCTGAAACCAGCCGACACGCCGATGGCCTTAGTGCCGGCAGGGGAATTCACGATGGGGAGCACTATGGCAGACGACGAAAAGCCGGTGCATCGCGTCTACCTCGACGCCTTCTATATGGACAAGTACGCGGTGACGGTAGGTGAATATGCCAAGTATCTGGAGGCGACCGACAAGGAGGCGCCGCCGGAGTGGGATATCATGAACCAACCTCGACATGAGAAACGTCCCGTCGTCAATATCAACTGGTCGGATGCCGCTACGTACTGCAAATGGGCCGGCAAGCGCCTGCCAACCGAGGCGGAGTGGGAAAAGGCGGCGCGGGGGACGGATGGCCGCCTTTATCCCTGGGGCAACGAGAGACCCACCAGGCTCCATGCGAATTTCGGCAAGAAGGAATGGGCCAACCATATGGCCTTGGTGCCGGTTGGAATGTTCGAACTGGGTAAGAGCCCTTATGGCATCTATGACATGGCCGGCAATGTCTGGGAATGGGTCAACGACTGGTATGGCCATGACTATTACAAGAAGAGTCCGACGAAGAATCCTCACGGACCGAAGACGGGTAAGTCCAAAGTCGTGCGGGGCGGTAACTGGCTCTATGTTCAGGAGCTCTTGCGTTCGTCCTTCCGGTTTAATGCCGAACCATCGAGTCGACAGTTCGGCTATGGGTTCCGTTGCGCGAAGACTCCATAGCGACTGACCGGCGGCGGAACCAGGCCTCCCGCCAAACATTCATCCTCCTCGGGTTTCTTTTTTTCCTGCTTGTACTGAACATCAGCACTTATGTGACGCCTATTTGTTTGCACCAATTCTGTACATGTCATGACAAGTCGTGCAGCGAGCCGTCATGCTCGATAAGCGTTGCAAGATTTGTTGAGGCGTCTCGTGCCGCGCGATCGCATCCGCCAGCGCCTCCATGTCTTTGTGGATCGACATCCCCATCTGCTTGAACGGCAGCGGCAACTTGGCCATGATCGTCGGCTCCACGTC
>JACZCY010014427.1_pt1 | contig 11195 bp, 8 predicted proteins | sample 8641821 | NCBI WGS metagenome assembly JACZCY01 (sample SAMN15324609, study PRJNA640507) | soil metagenome | isolation source: intercropping sugarcane | place: China: Luxin town, Laibin City, Guangxi Province | collected 2019-07-25 | depth 10cm m | reverse complement strand
TCCTGGTTGGTCATCTGGAAGCAGCCGTCGCCGTCGATCGCCCACACCGTGACCTCGGGCAGGCCGACCTTGGCCCCCATCGCGGCCGGGACCGCGTAGCCCATGGTGCCCGCGCCGCCGGAGTTAAGCCAGGTCCGCGGGTTCTCGTAGCCGATGAAGTGGGCCGCCCACATCTGGTGCTGGCCGACGCCGGCCACGTACACGGCCTCGGGGCCCGCCAGCTTGCCGATCCGCTCGATCACGTACTGCGGGGCGAGCTTGCCGTCCTCCGGCTCGTCGTAGCCGAGTGGGTACTTGGTGCGCCACGCGTCGAGGGTGGCCCACCATTCGGCGTAGTCGCCCTTGAGGCCGTGCTCGTGGTCGGTCGCCACGGCGGCGATCAGCTCGTTGATGACCTCCTTGCAGTCACCGACGATCGGCACGTCGGCGCGGCGGTTCTTGGAGATCTCCGCCGGGTCGATGTCCGCGTGCACGATTCGGGCGTCGGGCGCGAAGGAGTCCAGCTTGCCGGTCACCCGGTCGTCGAACCGCGCACCGAGGGCCACGATGAGGTCCGACCGCTGCAGCGCACCGACCGCGGCGACCGTGCCGTGCATGCCGGGCATGCCCAGGTGCAGCGGGTGGCTGTCAGGGAACGCGCCGCGCGCCATCAGCGTGGTGACGACCGGCGCTTGCGTGAGTTCCGCGAGCTCCCGCAGTTCCTCGGCGGCGCCGGCCTTGATCACGCCGCCGCCCACGTAGAGCACAGGGCGCTTGGCCTCGGTGATCATCCGCGCCGCTTCACGCACCTGCCGGGAGTGCGGCCTGGTAACCGGGTGGTAGCCGGGCAGCTCGAACGGGATCGGCCAGGTGAACTCGGTGGTCGCCTGCATCGTGTCCTTGGCGATGTCCACCAGGACCGGGCCCGGGCGCCCGGTGGACGCCAGGTGGAAGGCCTCCCCGATGGTGCGGGCGATGTCTTCCGGCTTGGTGACAAGGAAGTTGTGCTTGGTGATCGGGTAGGTGATCCCGGAGATGTCCGCCTCCTGGAACCCGTCGGTACCGATCAGGTTGGTGGCGACCTGGCCGGTGATCGCGACGACAGGCACAGAGTCCATGTACGCGTCGGCGAGCGGGGTGACCAGGTTGGTGGCACCGGGGCCGCTGGTGGCCATGCACACGCCGGTGCGCCCTGTCGCCTGCGCGTAGCCAGTGGCGGCGTGCCCCGCGCCCTGCTCGTGACGAACCAGGATGTGCCGGATCTGCGCCGAGTCGAGCAGCGGGTCATAGGCGGGGAGCACAGCACCGCCGGGAATGCCGAACACCACTTCGACGCCGACCCGCTCAAGGGCGAGCACAAGAGCCTGTGCCCCGGTGACCTTGATGGGGGCCGTAGCCGGGACGGCGTGCTGCGGCCGTACGGCACCCTGCTGCGCGCCGCCGGCCTGCTGCGCGCTCCCCGGCTGGGCAAGGCTTACAGGCTGCACAGTGCCGCCGGAAAGAGTGCTGCCGGATTGCGCTGGGGCCGGCCGCGGTGGGGCCGGCTTAGGGGCGGCGGCTGTCCTCGCCGGGATGTCCAACGGGGAAGGAGCGTGCGCCTTGGAAGGAACTGGGCTGCTCTGCTCGGTCATCGGATGGCTTCCTTGTCACGATGGGTGCGCGGGTAGGCATTAAAAAACCCCTCGTGCCGGGTGGCAGTCGAGGGGCGCGCGCAGGGACTGGACTGGTCAGCTCTCTGCGCGCCAGCCAAGTACGAGAATGTGGTTCCGCTTCACGGTTACACCCTCACCCACAAGCCGGCCTCTCGTCAAATTATCACGCCTGTTGTCTCACTATCCGAGATTCTTGTCCGGATAATTTATCCATCCGGGTCAAGATCAGCATCAAGATCATCCAGAACGAGTTGTTGCTCCGCTCGGCCGCGCACCGTTGCTGCTTGCCCGTGGGTGAGCGGGGGCGGGGTGAAGATCCGGCGGGACATCTGCTTCGCAAAGCCCGCTCAGCAGAACGTCCCGGCGGATCTCACCCCGCCCTCGCTCCCCGCTCCCAAGCCGCACCGGTGGCACAGCTTCCAGCCCCGCTGTGGGTCACTAGGTTTCCCCTCCACCGGGGGGTTGGTCAGCCTGAGGCTGGGATTTCCGCGTGCCAGTGTCCTTTAGCGAGGCGGATGGCGCCGTCTAGGCTGATGGTGACGGCGGCGCCGTAGGCAGGGAGGTTGCCGTCGGTGAGCCAGGCGCGGCGGATGTCGTCGGCGATGTCCCATAGCCGCCGCGGGCCGCCCTGCCGCACCACGGGCAGTTGGTCGCCCACGGCGGTCGCGCGTGCCCATGACCCGTCGGGGTGGGCCAGCCATGCGGTCCGTGTCGCGCCGTCGCTGTCGAAGTGGTGCTCGATGCCGGGGACGGTGACGCCGAGCATCGAGTACAGCTCCCATGCCTGCGCGGTGTTCACTACCGGGTACCGGCCGGTGGTGACGTCTCCGGCGTCGCCGTCGAGCGCGCCGTGGATCGAGTGGAGCGCGCGGGGCGGGTAGTCGAGGCCGGTGCGGGCTTCCATGAACCCGGCCCGGTAGAACTCTGTCTGGCCTTTGGCGCCGCCGTCGCGGGTGCGGTTAGCGGTAACGATCAGCCCGGTTCCGGCCAGGGTCGTCACGAGCCGCCCGCCGGGCTTGAGCGCCGTCAGCCAGCTCGCCGGGACCGGAGCGACGGACGTCATCGACACGATCCGGTCGTAGGTGCCGGGCAGCGGCCCGGTCGCGTCGGCGACCGCGAGGAGCGGGTGCAGCCCGGCATGCTCGAGGCGTTCCTCGGCGGCCTTGACGAGGTAGGGGTCGAGGTCGACGCTCGTCACGCGGGCGGCGCCGAGCCGCATGGCGAGCAGGGCCGTGCCGTACCCGGAGCCGGTGCCGATGTCGAGCACGTCCATGCCGTCGCCGATCATGGCGTGCCGGTACATCGCCACGACCAGCGAAGGCATCGTGCCCGACGACGTAGGGCGTCCCTCGGGCCGGTCCCCTTGCGCGGCGTGGTCGGCGTGCAGCGCGCCGACCTGGGTGACCAGCGACACGTCCTGGTAAACGGCGTCCAGCCATTCCTGGCCCGGCATTGCCGGGCCGTCTTCCAGCACCCAGCCACTGCCGTACCCAGACCACCAGCGAGGCACGAACTCGTGCCGGGGTACGGCGGCGACCAGGGGCCGCCACCGTGAGCCCGGCTCTGTTACCTGCCCGGCGAGCCAGGCGGCGTGCGCTTCCCAGTTCACCCGGCCTGCCTCAAGGTGCCCAGAGCCAGCGAGACGAGTATGTCCTCACCCGTGTCAGGCGCGCAGTACGACGGCGCGCACGCAGGCTGCGACGCCGGCGGGCAGTCGTTCCCGTCGCTGGCCGGGGGGCAGTCGCCAGCGACGGGGCGCGGCACCGAGGCGAGGGCGTCGCGCCATGCCTGCCCGGCGAGGATCTGGCGGATCGGCGTCTCCTTCACGTTCCCAGTGTGCATCCACCGGCCGATCACACACGGGGTGAACTGTCCGTCCGGCAGGACCGCCGCCCTACCAATGCCACAGTGGCCGCATAGCTCGGACGGGTCGTCCTGCTGTCCATCGCGGGCGGCGCGGCCCGCCCCCTGAACCGGGCGGACCCAGACCTCGGTGACCCCCAGGGCACGCAACACGGCTTCAGGGGCCTCGGTGTCTTGGTCCGGCATGATGCCGTCAACGATCGCGGCCCGCACGGTGATGCCACGCCGGACGGCCTCGGCGATGTTCGCGCGGGTAGCGGCCCATGCGGTCTTGCTGCGGGTAATCCGCGCGTGGACGGCGGCGTCGGCGGTGTACCAGGAGGTAGACAGCGCCACCCGCGGGCTGGCCAGCAGGCCCCACAGGGGCGGGGCGACCCGGACAAGGTTGGAGTAGACGTTGACGTGCAGCCCCGCGTCGAGCGCGTAGCGCAGCAGTGCTGGGAAGTGCGGGGCGATGAGAGGCTCGCCGCCGATGAACTGCACGGCGCGGACGCCGATCTCGGCGGCCTGGTCGATGACCCGCTCCCAGTCGGCAGAGGTCATGATGCCATGCCCGCTGCCCGGGCCGCTGTCGGCGTAGCAGTGAACGCAGCGGATTTGGCAGATGCCGGTGATCTCCAGTTCAAGGAACGCGGGGACTTTGGTTGCGGCGGTTCCGATTGCGAGGGCGGTCATTATCTCTCCTCTTTGCTCTGCCTGGACGGCGGAAGCGGCCCCGTACGGCGGGGGAAGCGTGTCCCGGGTGTAGGGGCCGGGCTGGCGGGGAGCGGCAGCGCAGCCCAGACGCACTTTCCATGGCGTGCCTGCTGCGGGTGCCAGCCCCACTGGCCGCGCGTGAGGTTCTGCACCAGGTGCAGGCCGTGCCCGTGCTCGGCAGTCTCCGGGTCGACGGCCCGCAGGCCGGGCGAGCCGACCGCCTCGTCGTAGACCTCGATGACGATCAGCCTGCCGTCCGACATGAGGCACACCCGTGTCAGCGGCATCCGCCCGTTGACGTACAGCAGGCCGCCGCCAGGCCCGGTGGAGGCGTTCAGTGCGTTAGTGACCAGTTCGGAGACCACTAGTTCGCACTCGTCGCTGACCGACGCGAGGCGCCATTCGGCAAGGACCTGACGGACGTGGGCGCGGGCAGCACCCGGCGCACTGGGCAGCGCGCCCAACGGCGGCATCGCGCTCGACAGCGGCCACCTGACAGCGGAGCCGGCCGTAACGTCGTCGCCCCGGAGCATCTTCAGTGCGCCAAGAGCCCACTGTATGTCGTCGCTCACGCCGCTGGCTGCCTGCGGCGCTGCCTTATCCATCGCCACTCCCTGCGCCAATTGCCTTGGTACAGGCAGTGTCCCGTCTGGTCGCGGATCGCCACAGGGACGAAACGTCCTATTTTGGCGACGCTAGACGGCCACCCCCAGGAACTCAGCGAGCTTCCGCAGCCCTGGGGGTCGCTGCGACCCGGCCCACAGGTCGGTGACGATCGCCACGGCGAGGGTGTGGTGCTTCATCCACTGCGGCGCGACCCGACGCAGCGCCTCAAGCGTCCTGACGGCGTTCCCGATGTCGCCGACGTCGGCGTACGCCCTGGCCACGTCGAGCAGCAGCCATGTACGCCAGGACGGCGGGATGTCTTTGCTCAGCCGCGTCCCCTTGGCCAGCTTGAGCGCTTCCTCCGGCCGCGCGTGCTGGGTAGCCAGGCGAATCCGCTCGATACGCACCGACGACGGCGAAAACACCGAGTACATGCGCCCATCGCCCTCGGGCGGCGGCAGGGTCGCTAGCCGCCCTGCGCCTTCCTCAGCGGTCGCCATCATGTCGCGCGCCTCTTCGTAGTTGCCCCTCCTCGCGGCGCTGGTAGCGCCGGACATCACCAGGCCACCCCAGACGCGGACGCGGGCGGCGCTGTCGAGCCTGCTGGCCTCTACAGCGTCAGCAGCTGTCACCGCCAGTTCCCCGGCGTCTTCCAGGCGGTTCTGCCGCTGATAGGCCCATGCCACGCTGTTGTAGACCATCGGCGTCAGCAGCGGGTCACCGGAGTGGTCAGCAGCAGATGCGGCGCGCTCCAGGGCAGACAAGGCCAGGTCGGTTTTGCCGAGCCGGATCGCCAGGTGGCCCGCCAGTTGCAGCGCCTTGCCGAGCGCGGCGGACCCGGCAGCCTTCTGCCCGGGACTTCCCACCGCGGCCAGCAGCCGCGCGTCGGCGATAATCCCCGGCAACAGCACCAAGAGCCGGGCGAAGTCGGCGGAATGATAGAGCGACCAGGCGTCGGCGATCTCCGCGCGCAGCACGCCGATCGACAGTGACCCGAGGTCACCCGGCGGCTTCGGCACCAGCGACGGCATGACAGCGCGGCGCAGTTCGACCAACTCGGGGGTGTCAGGCGCTCCGCTTGACGCCACGGCGGGCGGGTCGCCGAGCAGCGCCGTCACCTCGACCCCCAACCCCTTCGCCAGCGCATGCAGGGTAGGCAGCCGGGCACTGTGCTTGCGGTGCTGCTCCAGCTTGCGGATCACGTCCACGGACACACCAGAACGCTCGGCCACCTGCTCCTGCGTCAGCCCGGCCAGCCGCCGCAGCCTGGCTACCCGATCGCCGAGGTGCGCCTCACCACCCGCCATAACGCCAGAATAAGACCAAGGGCGCAGCAGAAGGCCACGCAGCAGAATGGTAATGACCAGCACGCGCGATCCTTGCGGCCGCGCGGGGGAGAGAACCTACCGGGTCTTTACCGGACAACCAGCCAGTCGGGCATCGAACTGTTCGACCCGGCCATGCGCCCAAAGTCGGCTGGCGCACCGCCCCGCCCGTCACTGTCTAAGCCCGCAGGTCCGTTCTACGGGTTTGGCCCGGCCAGTGCTTTACGCTCTGGAAGTACTCGGGTGCCTCGGGTGTTTCTGTGTACTCCAGAAGGCCGCCGGTCTTCTCCAGGAGGATTTCGCGGACTTCGGCTGGGGTGGCGAAGAAGAACTCACGGCGTTCGTTGATGAGGTTAACCCGGCGGTCGGCGAAGGTCTTATGTAGTTCGTGCTCCAGTGCGACTGCGTCCTCGGAGAAGTGGATGGCATGCACGTCGTAGCGGAACGGCACTGACGCGTCCCCAAGTTCGCGCACCCGGTCCATTGGTTCCAGGCGGCGGGTCATGCCGATCTTTACGATGTTGGGCCCGAACGCGCCAATGTTCGATATGACGTAGACGTAGCCCGCGCGGATGTTGGCGATGCGGTAGTCGTTCGCCGCGATGGCCTTATCGATGTCAGCCAGACGGTTCGCGAGTTCTTCTGCTGCAACGTGGTCGCCGTTGGCCCGGAGTGCTTCCAGAGCGTTCATGTAGTGGGCGCGTTCCTTTTCGAGCCGTTCCTTCTCGGCTGCGAGTTCGGCTTCGGCGCGTTTTTGCTCACGCAGCAGTTCCCTCTCCTCGCGCGCCCTCTCCCGTTCTTCTTGGACCTTCATCTGGTAGTCGGCGGTGAGCTGGAGTTCGGCGACGCGCAGCGCGTGGTACTCGGGATTGACCCGCATCTCCATGATGGCGCCAAGCTTTTCGATCGCGGTCATCGCGGCTTCCAGCCTGCGGGTGGCGGTGTTAATGTTGCCGGACCGGAGGGAGCGGACGCAGTTGTCCGCCTCCGCGTTGTAGGCACGCAGCATCAGCTTCGACAGGTCAGCGACCATCTTGCGGCCCTTGGCCAGCGACCCGTTGAACGTGAACATGTCTGCGGCGAGCACGGCCTTCCCGGCCTTGACCACCTCGTCGGTCTGGGCGTTGAGTTGGGCGAGGCGTTCCTTGTAGAGCGCGGCGTTCTCCAGCGGATGGTGATAGCGGTAGATGCCAACCTCTTGAAGGGCCCGCTGGTCGTCCAGTTCGATGACATTCCCTGAGCCTCTCCCACCTTCGAGCCGAGCCTCAAGCTCAGCGATGCGGGAAAGGAGCGCGGCGGTGCTCGGCTGCGGCGCGGCCGCGACTGGGCGGGGAGCCGGTTCCTGAGCATTCCGTGAGGCGGCAACAGGTGCAGCTGCTGCATCGTCGGGGAGCCAGAGAGGCCAGCCGTCTGGCGGGGAAGGCCAGGACGGGTCGGGTTTCCACCCGGGGGTCGGCATCCAGCCTGCGGGCGGCTGCGGCCAGTTGGGCGGCGGGTTGAACCTCACGGTCACTGCTTACGAACCCGGACACCGCGTGAGGTGTCCGCAGGCACGAGTTCGAACGGCGACCTAGACATCGCGGCTCCGAGATGCTCAAGCGTCGCCCGAGGGACGACGTTTGACAGATCGAAGCGCCTGAACGTTTCGCGATCAGCGGCCACGATCACCAGTGGCACGCTTTCGCGCAGCCCCGTGGCTGGGGACAACACGTTGGTCCCGACTGTGAGCGCGATCGAGTGGATCTTGCCGCTGCGGTCACCCTCGAAGACCTCGTGCAGCGAGCGGACCGCGACCTGGGCCACCGCCCCCGCATACAGGTCCTTCTGCGCCTTCACCGGCAGGGCTGTCGAGGTGATCTCGCCCTTGCCCTTGACGTACCTATATTCCTTAACCGTCGGCAACGCGGACGGCGGCGGCACGGTCACAGCAAGGCGCAACTCGCGGGTCGCCAGGTCAAAGTCGTAGTCGTAGTCAACGGGGAATGCCTCCGGGTATACGGAGTTCGACAGCACGATCCCGACGTACTCCTGGATTGCGGACTCTACATCGAAGGCCAGGTCGTTGATGAGCTTGGTCACCGCCTCGTTACGAGCCTCCGCTTCGGCCTCACGCTGCTGGCACTCAGCCCGGTACTTAGCCTGCAACACCGATATCTGCTCCAAGCGCAGCCGCTCGGCTTCCTCCCAGCGGGCTGTCGCCGCAACGTGCGCCGCATGTATCCCCCGGCACTGGTCATGCCAAGCACGATGAGCCTGCTCGTACCCAGCCCGGGCGAACGCAATAAGCCCCGCGTGCTTCTTCTTCACACCGATCAGCCCACTCGGCGCCGGGGGCTCCTGGTAGACCGGTTCAGGGGGGTAAATGAGAGCGGGCACGGGTGGGTTGGGAACGCCGTATAGCCCGGGGTCGAACGGAGGGTGCTCCACGCTCGTTATCTTCAGCGACTCAAGGTCCACGAAGTCATCCACCGCGAGCGTCGCGGCGAGCATGCCGTCGATCTCATCACGGGACTGGGCAAGGGCCGCGTTCAGCGACGCAGCCTCAGCCATCCGCGACTCCACATGCAGGCGAGCCGCCTCCCTCTCCAGACGGTCACGCTCGCGCGCACTGGCGGCTACCGCAGCCGCCTTCGCCCGTTCCGCAGCCCGCGAGGCCCGCTCAGCCTCCCGCTGAGCCGCCACACGAGCGCGAGTCGCCGCAGCTTCCTGCTGGCGGCGCTGCTTCTCGGCCTGCTGGCTCAGGTACTGCAACTCCGCGAAGAACCCACGCCGCCTACCCACGACTGCCCCTCTCTATTCGATGGCTAATAAAAGCCGTCACAGTAACATAGCCGCCCGCGGCCGAGATACGCCTGAATATTGGGTTTTGTTGAATTCTGTGATCTAAGACGGCTCTTGGAAGAGGTTGGGGAAGCGATTTCGGGTGTAACTGAAGTTGATGGGCGTATCCAGGTCGCCGCACTTCAGGATGACATGGCGCGCGCATGGTCACGCCCAGCCACCCAATTGAAAGAGAAATGGTCCCGCGTGACTACTGAGACGAAAAGTCCCAGATCTTCGCTTTCCCCTGGCGCGCATTCGGGGCAGCTTGTGGGCAAGCTGCGTGAATTAATCACGGACATCAAAGCCAGTCAGCCGGTAGTCGTCGGAATCGATGAGATCGACCGCATCGGCTCCGTCGAGCAGGGCGCGGTTTATCAGTGAGATCACGAAGGCAAAGCCACCTTCACCCTGGCCAAGATCGGCATCAAGATCATCCCGAAAACAGGTCGTTGCCCCGCGCCGCCTGCTATTGCTGCTGGTGCGAGGTGCGGGGGCGGGGTGAGATCCGCCGGGACGTTCTGCTGAGCGAGTTGTGCGAAGCAGATGTCCCGCCGGATCTTCACCTCGCCCCCGCTCCCCCGCGGATAAGCAGCAATGGTGCGCGGCCAAGCGAAGCAACAAGCCGTTCTGGATGGTCTAGACGCTAGGCGGCCGGGACGCCGGGCTTCGCGGTGCCGTTGACGTCCGGTGCGGGGGCGCCGGCCTTGCCCGCGCCACCGCTGCCCGGCTCGGCGACGCCGGTCCTGATGAGCGACTCCACGCCAGGTGCCGCCATCGGCCTGGCCACGAGGAACCCCTGGCCGTAGCCGCACCCCATCTCTCGCAGCTCGGCGAGCTGGCGCGGCTCTTCGACCCCCTCGGCCACCACTTGCATGCCAAGGTCCCGGCCCACCTGCACGATGGTCTTGGTGAGCATCGTCAGCACGGGGTCCTGGCCGAGGCCGCTGACGAAGGACGGGTCGATCTTGATGATGTCCGCCGGCAGCTGCCGGAGGTGGGCGAGGGACGCGTAGCCGGTACCGAAGTCGTCGATGGCCAGCTTGACGCCGAGGTCGCGCAGTTCCGCGAGCCGGTCGGCGATCAGCCCGGCGTCCTCGACGAGCATCCGCTCGCTCAGCTCGATGGTGAGCGCGCTCGGCGGCAGGCCGCTCTCCGCGAGGGCGGCGGCCACCTGGGCGGGGAAGTGCGGTGCGTTGAGCTGGCGCAGCGCGATGTTCACCGATACGCCGACGTCCCACGAGGCGGCTCGCCAGGCCGCGCCCTGGGCGCACACCTTGCGCAGCACCCACTCACCGAGCGCGACGATTAGCCCGGAGTCTTCCGCCACGGCCAGGAACGCGCGCGGCGCTACCGCCTCGGCGCCACGCCACCAGCGCAGCAGGGCCTCGGCGCCGATGACCCGGGAAGTGGCGAGCTCCACGATCGGCTGGTACTGCAGCTGGAGCTCCTCGCGCGCGATCGCCCGCTGCAGATCGCTGGCCATGTCCAGGCGGCGGACCACGTCCGCGTGCATGTGCGCGGCGTAGACCTCAACCCGGTTGCCGCCGCCGTCCTTGGCCCTGGCCATGGCCACGTCCGCGTTGCGAAGGACCAAAACGGGCGCACTCCCGTCGGCCAGGGCGACACCGACGCTCGCGGTCAGCCCGAGGTCCCGGTCGGCCACCCGGAACGGCTCGCCCGCGATGACGTCGGCCAGCCGTTCGGCGAGCTCGATGATCTCCTGTGCCCCCGCCGCGTTCTCCATCAGCACGGCGAACTCGTCGCCACCCCAGCGCGCGACCGTGTCCTGGGCAGGCACCACGGCCCGCAGCCGCCTGGCCGACTGGGCGATCACCAGGTCCCCGGCACCATGGCCGATGAGGTCGTTCACCGCGGTGAAGCCGTCAAGGTCGAGGAAGATGACGCCTGCGAGGCGCTCGCCTGACGACTCAAACGCTTCTCGCGCGCGTTCCTCGACGTAGGCGCGGTTGGGCAGGCCGGTAAGCCCGTCGTGGAAGGTGAGGTGCGCCACCTGCTGCCGGAGCGCCACCTGGTCGGATACGTCCCTGACGCTCAGCAGCATCCGGGCGGGCTCGCCCGGCACCCGGTAGAGGAGGACCGCGCACTCGACGTGCCGCCACGTCCCGTCGGCGGCCCGGACCCGGCAGGAGAACCGGCCTGGCTCGTCACCCGTAGGCTGCTTGGCCGCGGTGGCCCGGCCGAGTGCCGTGTCAGCGTCCTCGGACAGCCCGATCACCGTGGCGACCGCCGC
>JACZCY010234796.1_pt1 | contig 11224 bp, 10 predicted proteins | sample 8641821 | NCBI WGS metagenome assembly JACZCY01 (sample SAMN15324609, study PRJNA640507) | soil metagenome | isolation source: intercropping sugarcane | place: China: Luxin town, Laibin City, Guangxi Province | collected 2019-07-25 | depth 10cm m | reverse complement strand
GTCGGGATTTTGGGGGGTAGTAAATCAGATTTCCCTATTTTAGAAAAATCCGGAGCGATCTTGGACGAGCTCGGTATTCCTTATGAACTACTCGTCGTTTCTGCTCATCGGACGCCGGACCGCCTCTTCGAGTACGCCATAAGTGCTCCTGGTCGAGGGGTCAAAGTCATCATTGCGGGAGCTGGAGGAGCGGCTCACCTTCCCGGTATGTTGGCTGCCAAGACCCATCTTCCGGTGATCGGTGTTCCGATTCCGACAGAAAACCTTCGCGGGCTCGATTCTTTATTATCAATCGTCCAGATGCCAAAAGGCATTCCAGTTGCAACAGTGGCGATCGGTGGTGCCGAGAATGCAGGTCTTCTCGCCGGTCAAATTCTCGCAGGAAGTCATCCTGAAATTGCTGAGCGCATTAAGAGCTACCGGGCGGCTCAAACGGAGAGCGTTCTCAATTCTCCCGAGGCCAAGGGCACGAGGTGAGTCGGCAGCTGTGACAGAGCGAATCCTTGAGCCAGGCTCCACTGTGGGAGTATTGGGTGGTGGGCAATTGGGGGCAATGTTCGCCAGGACCGCCCACCGCATGGGTTACCGAGTAGCTGTCTGGGATCCAGACTCCGACGCGCCGGCTCATCGAATAGCCACCCACTCATTTACAGCGCCATTCACGGATCTTGGCGTACGCGACCAATTCGCAAGTATTGCCGATGCCGTTACTCTGGAATGGGAAAATGTGCCCGCGGAGCTCTGCGAATGGCTGGAAGGGCGTCGCCCGATGCGACCTTCCGGTGCTGTTCTCCGGGTTCTCCAGGACCGGCTTGGACAGAAACAATACTTGTCGTCACGGCACCTCGCTGTTCCCCCTTTCGCCATCGTCGAATCGGCATCTCAACTGATCTCAGCAGTCGACCGTCTCGGCCTTCCCGCTGTTTGTAAAACCGCGAAGAGTGGGTACGATGGGAAAGGTCAGTGGCTACTCCGAGACACTTCTGATATGAGGGAAGTTGAAAAAATATTGGAAACAACCAAGCCCGGTCATCGGTGGATTCTTGAACAGTTCATTGACTACGTCAGAGAGCTTTCGGTACTCGTCGTGCGAAGCGAGCGTGGAGCGTGCTGTGTGTATCCTGTGGTAGAGAATCGGCACGAGTTGGGCATCCTACGAGAAAGCCGTGTGCCTGCTTCCATTCCTCTTGATGTCGCTGAGAAAGCGACGGGACTTTCAAAACAAGCCGTAGCTGCGTTACAGGGCATCGGCGTTTTCTGTGTGGAACTCTTTCAGGTCAAAGACGGCTCCCTCCTCATAAACGAGATTGCACCTCGACCTCACAACTCTGGTCACTATACACTGGACGTCTGTACGGTATCCCAATTCGAACAGCAGGTACGAGTGACCTGTGGGCTTCCATTGGGAGAACCAAGGCTCTTGAGCCCTGCGATCATGGTGAATCTCATTGGTGAGGAAGTAAGATCCGTGACATCCCGCGAGGGAGCCTATGCACTCCATGCAACCGCAGGAGCTGTGCTTCACCTATATGGCAAGCGAATAATTCGTCCTGGAAGAAAGATGGGACATGTGACATTTATTGCTCCCGAAGCTCTGACAGCAGAAGAATTGGCCCATCAGTTCATCCAGCGCGTCCGAAGGCCCGCTTAAGTTTACTCAATACTTCCTCTATGCATGGTGAAAAGGCTCCTCGGCAGCAAGCATTCCGCGCCGGTTCTGGGAGGTACGTCTCATGAAGGCCAGGTCGACCGGCCCGGCGAGAAAAAACGCACTTCTTTCCTTTTGAAGAGACCGATCAACGCCATACCCGCGATGAATCCACCGATATGAGCGAAAAAGGCGACACCGCCTCCGGTGGCTCCCACGCTCATGCCGCCACTGATCAGCTGTGTGATAAACCACATGCCGAGGACAATGCCTGCCGCCACTCGGGTCATCCCGATCGCCGGCAGCAAGACCAGGACGTGAGCGCGTGGAAATAACAGCAGATAAGCACCGAGCACAGCCGAGATGGCTCCGCTTGCCCCAACCATCGGGATTTGGGAGGAAGGGTCGGTAAAGGCATGGCTCAGAGCGGCGAGGATGCCGGATAGGATGTAGAAGACGACGAATTTCGCATGACCCATCGCATCTTCTATGTTATTGCCGAAAATCCAGAGGTAAAGCATGTTTCCGAGTAGATGCATCCAGCTTCCGTGAAGGAACATGCTGGTCACCAGGGTGAGGGACGCAGGAATCGCCACGACTTCCACAGGAAGCGAGGCCTGACCGAAAACAAGGGCAGGGACGGCGCCGTATTGAAATGCGAAGAGCTCGGCTGCCTCCCGAGGAAGATTTACTTGGTGGAGAAACACAATGATACAGATGCCGATGAGGATCATCGTGACGATGGGAGTCCGTTGGGTAGGATTATCGTCGTGGATCGGAATCACGGTGGTCCGATATTACTTCATTATGTTGTTCGGCGGCGATCGGCGACCGCGCGAGGCAGTCTGGGATCGGTCGGAGGTGTTCCGTCGATTTCGAGTGGAACGGAAAACCCAGCAGCATGAGTATGGCCTCCGCCTCCGAATGAGGCGGCAATTCTCCCGACATCCATACCGTCAGATCGGGAACGCATGCTGAAATAGCGACGGCCATCACGGTCATGCCAGATCAGGCAAAAGGGATGATGGGGCGACAGACGCTCGCCGATTTGGCTGGTCAAAATTGAGCTTTGCACCGCAGGAACGACGATACCCTGGAATTCCATCATTGAAACCTGTGCCGCGAGCTTTCCAACGAGTTCCTGCTCATAGCGCAAGATGGCTCGACCTTCCTGCTCAAGTGTCGGCTGGGTAAAACGATCCCAGACGTTGAAGTCAAACGGGTAGGAAGCCAAAGCCGCGTTGATTTCGCGACTTCCCGGTAAAGCCCAGGCCCATAAATCCTTGTCCTGAATGTACTGAAGCAGCCATGGAGCTGCCGTGTCATGGGCCCATTCCCAACTCAGGACAGCACCGGACTTTGTTTGATCGAAGTAGGCATTTGAGAAGCCGTCCAAGGTCCGCTCGGCGGTGATATGGTGATCCAGAACAAGAAGTTCCTTCGTTTCGGAGGCCATGGTTTCCAAGATCGGTCGGGCGTAGCTGAAGTCAACGATCACGACGCGGCGATCCTTGAGGTCGGGAGGGGGAGGATGGCCGTGTTTGACGGGGAAAAAGCGCGCGCTCGGAAACTTTTTCCAGAGAGCCCAAGCTGCCCCGAACCCATCGGAACATTCGGCATGGTACAGAACAATGTCCGGAGAACCATGGAACGGGGGTGCGGAGGATACGTTACCCATAAGAGTTTGGAGAGAATAGCATGCCTGGGTCAGGACTAAAAGATGTCTGTCATATTCTACTTATTCCAAGATGCTCACAACTCGTTCAGGTGATTGATCAGTTGGCGAAGTCGACCGGTACTGCGCCGATTAAAATTGAACACAAGGCGAGGGAGGTCGCGCAGGGCCGGCTCATCCAGTTCTTCCGCGAGGGGGCCACGAAGTTCAAACGTGCCGTCCGACAAGAGATCGGCGAATCGGTCCCGGAGCTGCTCGAGTTGCTCGGGAGTAATGGTCTGCTTGAGTCGCATCGCGAGCTCTCGTCCCACAAAGCGCAAGGAATGGTAGCGTCGGTAGAATCTGAGGATCTGGCTCACGGCCGCTTCTGCAGAATTGACGATTGCAAAGAGACTCATGTCTTCTTCGTTGATCAGCTTCCGCTGCAGCAGTTGCCTCGTCACAAAGGCCGACCAATCGTTCCAATAGTCGCAGCCGGGGGCTTGAAGGCAGATGATCGGTTGCGGATCACTTTTGCCGGTCTGAGCCAACGTGAGGATTTCAAAACCTTCGTCGTGTGTGCCGAACCCACCAGGGAAGAGCGCAATGGCGTTCGCTTCCTTTTGAAACATCAGCTTACGAGTGAAAAAGTATTTGAAGGTGATGAGCTTCGGGTCATCGGCGATCGTGGAGTTAGGACCTTGTTCAAACGGCAGCATAATATTGACCCCGAAGCTGTTCTCGCGCCCGGCACCCTCTTGAGCAGCACGCATGATCCCATCTGCTCCCCCGGTGATGACCATGAACCCTTCCCGGACGATGGCTTGGGCGAACCGGTAGGCTAGTTGATAATTGGGATCGTCTGAGAGAGTTCGTGCCGAGCCGAAAATGCTGATTTTCTGCCGATTGCGATATCCGTGGAAGACACTGAATGCATGACGCAGTTCTTTGACGGCACGATTCACGATTTTCACATCCAGGAGGTCTAAGTGTGCATCGTGGAGTTTCAGCAGGCCGGTCAAGAGTTCTGTCATGAGCGCGGCATGCAGATCGTCCTCCCGGCTGTCCAGAAGGGCACTGATTTGATGCAGGATCTCATCTCGGGATAAAGCGGGACGGGGAGGAATCTGCGGAGATCTGCCGGTTATATTCATAGTTGTCCTCTTGCGATGAGTGAGACAAAAATTGTACCAATGGATCGCACATTGGTCAAAGATTGTCGGGGATCCGGTGCGGTCTAAGAGGGGTCGAAAGACTTAGGGAGATTAGTCAGCACCCAGGCTTTGATTCTGGATTGATCCGCCGGAGAGAGATCCACGAATTGTATCTCTACGCCCCGAGGTGCCGCCATAAGGGAACCGGTTGTGCCGGTCAGCGACTCAACTCTGGCGCTATTCAGGACGATCCCTCGAATGGTCAAGGGACTCATCATCTCAGAGAGGCAAAAGCTCAATATGACTTTGGTCCCAGGCAACAACAGCGCGGGAGATTCCACCGAGGCACCGGCATGACTGAGTTGTGAGATGGCAGCCTGATGCTCATCTCCTACGCCCTCTCCCTCAATGACGCTGATGGTGGCGGAGATGTTCGTCGCGCATCGCTTTGGAGAAAGGATAAGGTCTTTCGCAGTAAGGACGCCGACCGGTTGTTCTTGTTTCGTAACGATGAGGATCGGTGTCCCGGTGGACATCATAAGCGCCGAGGCTTCATCCATTGCTCGATCGTACTCGATGAATTGGACCGGTCGTGTCATGATGGTCCGGACTTCGACGTCATCCGGTTCGAGGCCCTGCGCGACGACCTTTTTGACAATATCGGTCGGCGTCATGAGTCCGAATCGAGACTCTGTATCCTTAACCAGAAGGCAGGGCATGCGCTCGCGTTCCAAGAGCAATGCCGCCTCGGTGACCGATACATCCCCTGGAATCTGAACGACGCCGGGTGTCATCATGTGTGCAACCAGTATAGTCTGGTGAGCCGCGGATTTTGGCTGTTGATCGTCCTTGCCCACCATTCCTTAGCGAGATCCTCTTTCTTCACGAATCTGCCCCCATCCTGGCCGCAATGTATGCCAAGTATAGCAGAAGGTTCCTTGGGGCCATGAGAGGTTGAGCGCCTTGTCATTCAATGGTTTGACGACATACACTAGGAGCGCATTTTGGCCCTGGGCACGAGGGAAACAATGGCGTCGAGTGGGCCTTACCATAGGGAGTTCATTCGTCGGCTCGGGACAATTCCGGTGCATGGGGTGGGGCTTTCCGTCGATATTCATGCCCCGGACCTCGCTAGCTTGCGGCGAAGTCTACAAGAACGTCAAGTGCTACCTACCTACCTTGAAGTATTCCGTGCGACACCCATGACCTTGGTCTCCACTAAAAAAGAGGCAGGCGACGGTTTACTGACATATCATGGCGAAGGGTTGTGGGTCACTCAGCCCGACATGGCCGATTCTACGGCGTTTGGACAGGAAATCGCTGAGACTGCAGAACAACTGATGACCTTGCAAAGTGCCTGGCTGAATCATGAATGCGCGACAAAATATCTCGCCGGCTATTATTATGGGACATATCTTCCTCCCCTTTACACCCCGTTAAGCGCGAAGGTGGTGGCTGATAATACACGATTGATTCAACATCTGCTCGATCAACGGTGCCGTTTGGCCAATGGAAACACACCGTTGGTACTACTTGAAATGCCGCCACTCACGTACTTTGTCGCGGGGACGATGTCCATCCCAAGATTTTTTCGGGTCGTCAGCGAACAGGCTCCCTGTGGGCTGGTCCTGGACGTGGGCCATCTCTGGACGGTGTTTCGATATTCCGGAGCGCATCGAGCCATGTCGCTCACACGGTTTGTCGAGGAATTTCTCAACGAGTTTCCCGTGGATCGTGTGGTTGAGATTCACGTGGCGGGTCTGGCCCTCCATGAATCACACCGAGCCCTCGCTTCACGACTGAGAGGTGGTAGTGGTATAGGTGACGACTCGGCGCTTCCTGCCTGGATCGATGACCATGCCGCCCCCATTCCGACTATCTTGTTCGAGATACTCGATCAGATTCTATGCCATCCTCAGCTCACCAGCCTGAAGGGTCTTGCATTGGAGGTGGATACGAAACCCGTCGAATTAATCGTGGATGAATTCGCCAAATTCTCCCGGCACTATGGGCCGCTGTTCTCCCGGTTGAGTAATGCCGAACAGGCTGGACTGGACTTCGACGCGTGCTCATTGTCGGAAGGGCCGAGATCGACACCCGTCACGCACATGCTTGAAGCAGCCTACGATCGATATGCATGCGTCCTGGCAGGCAAGACCGAGCCGGTAGGGACAGAGTGGAGCCAAGACACGGCCAGTACTCAAGATTTGGACCTTTATCGCTCTGTCTATCTCCCTTATGAAATTCTTCACTGGGGAGGAAAGGTGGAGGACATGTTTGTAGAATCCTGTCGTCGGCTCAGAGAGCACAACGTGTCGCTCGATGGATTTGTAACGTTCTGGTTCCATGCGCCCCGGTCTTGCTCCGGGATCTATGATTTCTTTTTGCTGAAAGTCGAACGGTTCGTGGAGTTTGTCTGCGAGGTGGCGCCGGAGTTACAAGGCATCGCCGAAAGAGAAGCCGAAGAGCTTCGGCACGCCTACCGTTTTGCCAACGAACCAGACGTTCCAGTGTAAGAGAACAGATATGAACTTTTGGCTGAGCCTCCCACGCCCGCTTATAGGGTTGTCTCCGATGGACGGGGTCACCGACGTCTGTTTTCGATCTGTCATCGCCCAGCAGGGGAAGCCGGACGTCAGCTTTACAGAATTTACGCATGTCCATGACGTCTGTCACGGACCGGAGATTCACTTAGAAACGCTTCTGTACAGGGAGAGGGAGCGTCCAATTGTGGCGCAGCTCTATGGGAAAGACCCGGATCTCTTCTATTTGGCGGCACAGGCGGTGTGCGAGCTGGGCTTTGACGGACTCGACATCAACATGGGCTGCCCGTCAAAAAGCGTTGCGTCGTCCGGGTCAGGTGCCGGGTTGATCCGCACTCCAGAATTGGCCCGCAAGATCATGCAGGCCGCCAAACATGGAATCGAGGATTGGGCCGGCGGACAAACTCTCGAACAAGCAGGCTTTCAATCGGCGCGAGTCGCCATGTTTGAACGTCTGAATCGACAGCGTGGCAAAACAGATCCAACCTCACGGCGCACGCTACCCCTTTCTGTGAAGACCCGGCTTGGTTATGACTCGGTGACGATTGAGGAATGGGTCGAGGAGCTTTTGATGGAACAACCGGCCGCGATCTCGCTTCATGGCCGAACGCTCCGGCAAATGTATCGAGGCTCGGCGGACTGGTCGGCCATTGGGCGCGCGGCCGCATTGATGAAGGGGACCGGAACATTATTATTGGGGAATGGGGACATTCAGAGCCTTGACGACATCGCGGTACGTGTTCGTGAAACCGGGGTCGATGGAGTGTTGGTCGGGCGGGGTGTGCTCGGCGCGCCGTGGTTCTTTCGCTCCAAAGAGCAGGCCCGCATACGAGCCCGCGGTATGAATGGTACTGACGTTGGGCGAGATCCCGGTGAAATTCCGCTGAGCGAGCGCTTCGCCGTGTTAGTCGAGCATGCGCAACAGTTTCAGGCACTGGTTGGGGAAAGGCAATTCTATCGTATGCGTAAACATTTAGGCTGGTATTGTAAAGGCTTTCCACATGCCGCCTCGCTTCGCGCACAGATGGTGCGGGTCTCTTCCGTCGAAGAACTCCACGCCCTTCTCGATGATTTTCACGATCGGCCGGAGGCAATAGCGGACCTACCCAAGGCCGAATCAGCCGATGAGCCGAGCGTGCTGGTCTCACGATGCAGCTAGTGCTGGCGTCGAGTTCGCCACGCCGCCGGGAACTCCTGGCCCTGTTGGGTCTTTCTTTCGAGGTGTGTCCGCCGGAGTTCCACGAGCACCCCACGGTCGGGATGTCATCTGTCGAGCAGGTCAGGCGATTCGCGTGTGAAAAGGCGAGATCCGTGGCCCGTGTGAGACCACGAACTCTCGTGCTCGGCAGCGATACCGTGATCGATCTCGAGAGCCAACTGCTCGGGAAACCGGTGGATCTTGCAGATGCACGCGCCATGCTGACACGCCTGGCCGGTCGTTCCCATCATGTCCATACGGCAGTCGCCTTATGCAACCTTGAACGAAACATTGAATTAGTGGAGGTTGCCACGGCGGAAGTTCGGATGATGGCGGACCTCGATCAAGCGTATGAACGATATCTTGCATCGGAGGAATCGTTAGGAAAAGCCGGGGCCTATGCGATCCAAGGACTCGGTGGAGACCTTGTGGAACGAATCGCCGGCGACTATACGACCGTGGTGGGATTACCGTTGAAGCTTGTGGCGTACCTCCTTCGGTCAGTCAGTTATCCTATTCTCGTGAATGTCGAAGACCTGTATCGGCGCAAGCCGTATGCAAACTGGAATCGATTCGCGGCCTAATTGCAAAGGCCTGACGGTTCACCTACAATGCATTTCATTCATCTGATTGTGCCGGATACTTTAGACCTCGCCATGTCGGTGCTATAAGAGGAAGGCATGACTCTTCTCAAGCAGATCACGTCACTGTTAGGTCTGATCGGAGTCCTTGCGGCAGGGAACAGCGGTGTGTGGGCGATTGAGGTCAATCTGTCGTCAGACGAGGCGCACAAAGCGCTGGAGACTGGGCGAATTCCGATGGAAAAGGCCAATTCACCAGAAGATGTGAAGAAAGTCCTTCAGCAAGCGTCCTTAGCGACTCGCGTAGGTGCCGACCCGGAAAAAGAACCCTGCGGCGCAAGCGCTGTTCTTCGCACCAAGCGGTATCGACTGGAAGCCTTTGGCCGCCAAGAAGCGGCAGAATCGAAGAAACGGAAGACGGATGTGCGCATGCCCGAGGAGTTCATCCAAAAAGTGATGGACATGCCCAACATGGAAATGGACGTGCAGTTATGCGGCGATGACGAGTATTTCGCGGAGGGCGCAGTGATAGAATTGCAGCAAGGATCAAAGCGGATTAAGCCTATCGATATCGGCAAGGCTGAACGGGGGCGAAAGAACGAAGGCAATGGCCCCGCCTTCAGGTCACGGTTCACCGCGCTCTTCGCCTACGAACAGTTCGATCCCACTGCCTCGTCGGTGTTCGTCGTCAATCTGCAAGACGGAAAAGAGATCAGAATTCCCGCCGATTTCTCCAAGGTGAAATAAGTGCAGTTCATCTCCACGCCTTCTTTCCACGTTTCAACAATGTCCGAAACAGTGGCTTCACGTCTTTGCGAGCGTCCTTGCGGCGGTGGCGCTGACGTTCAGCCATGCGTCCGGCGAGAAATCCGGCACGGACACTCGTCGAGTATTTGAGGAACTGTCTGATGTGACGTTCCGCTTGGATCGCATCCTGATGGATGCCCAGTAGATCTTGGACGGCACGCGCGGACTGGATAAACCGGCTGGCGAGTTTGCCCACCGAGCGGTGAGCGAGTTCCGCCGCATAACGAGCTCGTTTTGTTCTGATTCGGATTTTGTGCAGAGCGGCATCGGACGGTGTAGACCTGAGCCGTCGAATCGCCTTGCGCAATTTCTTGAATTCTCGCTTGGCGAGCTGGTTGACCGTCAGGGGAGACTCCACGACTGAGGGGGCCTGTGCCGCTTGTTGAAGACGCCGAATGAGTTCGAGGTAGCGGGCACTCGTGAGTTCACGGAGCACCATCTGCTGAACGGCTGCTCGTTGGGTGTGAAGATGGGAAATAAATTGGGCCAACAGTTTGCGATCCCGCCTGTCCAACTCGGCAGACTCGTCCGTAAAATAGGCGATCTGGACATCAAGGTCACGGGCCGGTCCGAGTAGATCGCTGAGCCAGTCGAGCTCCTGTTGCAATGACATGACCCAGGCAGGAACGAGGATCGGCTCAGTTGTGCGGAGCACTGCGCGCAGGCGTCTGGTCGCGACACGCAGTTGATGCAGGCTCTCGCTTTCGGTGCCGAGTCTCGTGCCGGGATCATGGGCGAGGAGCCATCCGACGTGCTGTGCAAGTGCCCACTGTAAGTGTTCGACCACCGGTGCCTCAGGCTCAGGTGGACCAGGTGTGGTGGGGGCTGGAAGGGAGAGGGCGCGAAATGGCTTCGGCCTTCCATCGTGATCAGAAGCACCGGCTTTGCGCATCTGTCGTTCGAGAGAACGAAATGCCGCCTCATCACCCTGGCGCTGTTCAATTTCCAGCTCACGAAAGCACTGGGTGGTATGGCCGTTCTTGTCGACTGACACGGTGTCGAGGGCGATCTCAGCGACGGGTGTTCGGCCATGACGTACCAGGAAGCCCCTTCGCCAGACGCGCAGCGTCACGACCGGCATCAGTTTCCGATGTCCGAGATGGAGAGTCAGCAGACGACGCAATGAAGCCGGCGGACCGGGTTCGTGGTCGTTCACTTCTATCTCTTGCCGATCATCGCCCAACGGAATTTTCAGCTGCCAGGACTTCTTCCCACGCTCGATTCGATGGCGAAGGGTAATCTTCGCATGGGCCAAGTCGTAGGCGGCGGTGTCGTAATAGGTGGAGATCAGTTGTCGTCGGGGGAGCGGCGTGCCGGGAAGTCGAGGGAGGCGGAACTCTGGAGTGACGGTTAGCTTCAGTTCACGTTCTGGTTGTGATGAGATTGGGGAGGAGCGGCTACGAGGAGCGAGAGGTGTATCCAATCGAGTCATCGTGAAATCCCCATGACAAAGCCGGCACCCATAAGTGTCAACGCAGGAGAGAGGGAAATGCAACTCAGGGGGCGTCAAGGAATATCAGGGAAGGTCGTCCATGTGACTGGCGAGGTTGGGAGATAGAGGGTAAGGGTGCCCATATAGGTAGCAGCGGGCTCCAGAAAGGTAGGGTTGTTAAAAGTCGTCGATGGACACTGGTCGGAG
>JACZCY010148616.1_pt1 | contig 11239 bp, 11 predicted proteins | sample 8641821 | NCBI WGS metagenome assembly JACZCY01 (sample SAMN15324609, study PRJNA640507) | soil metagenome | isolation source: intercropping sugarcane | place: China: Luxin town, Laibin City, Guangxi Province | collected 2019-07-25 | depth 10cm m | reverse complement strand
GCTTGATGAACATGTAGCTGTTGGACCGTTCATGGCGCGCTTTCCAAACCGTCGTGCCGGTCGTGGCATCGATCAACCGTAGACTCATCCCGACTCGCCCGACGTTGTCTCCTTCCTTCCGCACGTACTCCCACGAATTCACCCGAACCACGAGAAAGGAATCGACGTTGAGCGCTTTCCCGAGCTTAATCGCCGATTCTTTATCGGATTGACCCGTCATCTCCAGACGAGAGAAATAAAACACGAGTGAATCAAACGCCTCTTTTGAGGCCTGAAAGATATCCGTCACGTGCTCCGGCGAGACGACTCGTTCGATATTTCCCTGGCGATTGATCGCTCCGGCCAGAACGTCCTGAATGTCTTCGCGAGCGCTGTCGTATTGGCTCGCCATTGGGGGCAGTACGGCAATGGTCTGCGGGCGAAAGAATCTGGCGCCTGGTCCTTCCCATACTTCCTGCAATCCACCACAACCCCCAAGCAGCAGGGCGAGCGCCGTCATGGATACAATATGTGTGAGTGGCCGAGACAGCATTGGCCTAGTATACCATTAGAACGTGAATGAAATAGAGGCGGAAACCAGGGCACCCTTTGCACGAAAGTCATATCCCCCACCAGCATCGGCACGGAAGGAAAACCACCGTAGGCCTAACCCTGCTGTAGGAACGAAGGGGGTGGTTGCATCCTGCATGTTCTTGAAGGTGCCGACCCTAAACGAAAGAAATTCTGACAAGATCGTTTGTTCGACTCCCAGACTCAAGAGTTGGCTTTTCACACCGGGCACAAAGGTCTTGTTCGAGGTCGCATCCACATCGGCAGTCAACGTCAGAGTAGAGTACGGATTGACCGCGACGCCGGCTCGGACCTGTGGTTCTAGTGTCAACTCACCTCCTCCGGCAGCATCAAAGGTCGGTTTGTTGATATCTTTCGCGACGACCGCGAATCTAATCAGCGAAGATGGACGATAGATTGCTCCTATGTCAATTCCATAGGTCGTTGAGATGTTAGGCTTTCCGAAATGATTGATCGTGCTGACACCCCCTCCACCTTGAAGGTCCGTCGAACCATTATACGCGGCGCCCTCGATGACTTTTGCAGTAATACCGACCGAAAAGGTTTTGTCGGAAAAGGCATAGGCATACGAAAACGCCAGCTGTCTGGCTTCGAGGCCACGAAGTGCCATCTGACCCGCCACAGTGATGGGGGTTCCCGGCCCGCCCGGTTGGGATGCTTGAACGGGCGTCGAGACGAATCCGCCTCCGGTGGCGACGTCCGACACGTTGAATCCGAATGCATGTTCGCCAAGATGTCCTTTAATATACAGGCCTGCGGATCCGTTGACGGAAACGGCGGCACCTGATCGATTGACACGATCGGCGATAGACTGCGCCTTTGCTAGATTGGCCGGGGATGTGTCACCAGTGTTGAAGTTCTCCAGATCATGCAGCGCATCACCCAAACCGAGGCGATCAGTCGCTTGTCCGCCCCCTTGGGCGCGGATGTCCACGGTTTGGGTCATGGCCAAGCCGGCTGGGTTCCAATAGGTGGCGAGCGCATTGGTTGTAACGGCTACTCCGGCACCGCCCATGCCCATGGCACGAGGGCCGGCGATCACAAATTCGGCTGCTGATACATGAGACGGCAACGCTGAGGCGGCCAGCAACACGCCTATGCAAAGCAATGTCGACCGTCGCATGGCCTGCCCTCTAGCGAGTAATTTTTCGAGTCTAGAGAACGGATGACGGTTCGTCAAGGAATCACAGATAGCCTAACAGATGCGAGCTGGACGCTCTGATAAAGAGAGTACGGCTCCGATCAAATGATTTGCCCATCCTGCATATGAATGATGCGGTCGGATTGGGCGGAGAGTTTGTCGTTATGGGTCACGATCACGAAGGTGGTTCCGCGTGTTTTGTTCAAGGTGCGCATTAATCCGAACAATCCGTCCCCGCTATGTGTGTCAAGATTTCCGGTCGGCTCGTCGGCCAAGACCAAGTCCGGATTCTGCATTAACGCGCGTGCCATCGCGACGCGCTGCTGTTCGCCTCCCGACAGCTCTCCTGGCTTGTGATGAAGGCGATGTCCCAATCCGACTTCTGTGAGCAGGGTTGTCGCATCGGCCTTGACCGAAGTTGGTTCGCAACGTTGTACGAGCGCCGGCATACAGGCATTTTCCAACGCGGTGAACTCGGCGAGCAGGTGGTGAAATTGAAACACGAACCCGATCCGCCGATTTCGGAATTCCGCCTGCTGTGTGTCCGTCATCCGAAAGAGGTCATGCCCATCGAACGTGACCTTCCCGCCGGTCGGTTTATCAAGGGTCCCGATAATATGGAGCAAGGTGCTCTTACCGGCTCCGGAGGCTCCCACAATCGCCACCAGTTCGCCGCGCTGAATCTCAAGGTTGATCCCCTTGAGGACGGGCAGTTCATAGGACCCCATCGAGAAGGATTTATGGAGATTGGTGACTTTAATCATGGAACCGTCGCCATCCGCTCGTCGTAGCCATAGATGTCACGCTTGACGGCGGTCATTCATACCGCAACGCAGCGACCGGTTCCAGTTTCGCGGCCTGATTGGCCGGATAGACTGTCGCCAAAAAGCTGATCAGGATGGCGGATCCCGCCACCAAGAGCACGTCCTCGGCCAGCACATGAACCGGAATGGTGGAGATGTAATACACGCTCGGGTCGAACGTCCAAAATGTTTGAATCAGCCAGAGAAACGCGTAGCCCAAGGGAATGCCGATGCCTGTCCCCGCGAATCCGATGATCAAGCCGTTCAGCATGAAGATGCGCCGGATGCTGCGCTTCGTCGCGCCCATCGCCTTGAGGATGGCGATTTCTTTCTGCTTCTCAGTCACGATCATCGTCAGGGTACTGACGATGTTGAATGAGGCTACGATCGTGATCAAGACCAGAAGGAGAAACATCATCGTCTTCTCCAGCTTCAGGGCCGAGAAAAGATTGCGATTCATCTGCATCCAATCTCTGGCTCCATGGCTGAATCCCAGTTCCTGTTCAATATTGTGGGCGACCTCTCCGGCACGGAACACATCCGTGACCTTGACTTCAATTCCGGTTACGCTCGAGCCTAAGTTGAAAAATTTCTGTGCTTCGCCGAGTTCGATATAGGCAAATGACGAATCGTATTCAAACATTCCTGAATGGAACAGGGCTACCACTGCGAACGTTCGAATCTTGGGCACCATCCCCATCGCGCTGATCGGGCCGACGGGAGAGACCACGTTGACCGTATCGCCGACAAACACCCCCAGCCTGAGCGCCAGCTCTTTGCCGAGAATGATGCCCGGTTTTTCAACGGCGCGGCGGTCGCCTTGAGGGTCATCGGCCGGAGCCTGCATCACTTTCACCGGGGTGAGCAGGTCGAGCAGTTGTCCCACCGTGATGTTCTTGGCCAGTTCGGTGACATTGGCTTCTCGTTTCGGATCGATCCCGCGTAGGATGATTCCTTGTACTCCGCTCTGCGTGGTGAGTAACACTTGACGGAACACAAACGGCGTGGCCGCGACGACGTCGGGCACCGTCTGGATTTTGTCGGTCAGGCGGTCATAGTCGGTCATGTGCTCTTTCATTCGCTCTTGGACGACGATATGTGCGGTCGTGCCGAGAATCTTGCTCTGAATGTCTTCCCGGAAACCGGTCATGATGCCGACCGTACCGATCAACGCGGCCACTCCCAGCGTAATCCCGGCAACCGATACGAAGGTGTTCAGCGAGATCGTCCGGTTGCGGCGCTTGGCGCGCAGGTAGCGGAGTCCGACGAAGATTTCATACGGGAGGACCACTACGATTTCTCTGGTCTGAGCTGTGGGAAAAGTACGACGTCGCGGATGGAGGCCTGATCGGTAAACAGCATGATTAATCGGTCGATCCCGATCCCTTCTCCGGCGGTCGGCGGCATTCCGAATTCAAGGGCGCGGAGAAAGTCTTCGTCGACGAGATGGGCTTCTTCATCACCCGCCTCCAGCTGAGCCGCCTGGTCTTCAAACCGTTGACGTTGGTCCAACGGATCGTTCAATTCGGAAAAGGCATTCGCGATTTCCCGCCCGGCAATGTAAAGCTCGAATCGATCGGTCAGGCTCGGGTCCGTCTCCTTCCGCTTTGCGAGGGGAGAAATCTCGATCGGGTAATCTGTAATAAACGTGGGCTGTTGCAAATTAGGTTCAACGGTTTCCTCGAAAATCTCGTTGACGATCGTGAACAACGATGCCTTCGGATCCACAGGCACATTCAGCCGTTTGGCTGCCGCCAATGCTTTCGCTTGATCGCGGAGTGCCGATGGGTCGAGGTTATTCACCTCTAGGACGGCTTGGTGGTAAGACCATCGTCGCCACGGAGGCGTGAGGACGATTTCTTTTCCTTGGTACGGAATGACCGTCTTGCCAAGAATCTGTTGAGCCAAGGTCGAGACCAGTTCCTCGGTGAGCGCGATCAAGTCCTGATAATCCGCGTACGACATGTAGAACTCCAGCATCGTGAATTCAGGGTTGTGGATCGTCGAGATGCCCTCGTTCCGGAAGTTGCGGTTGATCTCGAACACGCGCGGAAAACCGCCGACGATCAGGCGTTTCAAATACAACTCCGGCGCGATACGCAAATAGAGATCCACGTCGAGCGCGTTGTGGTGCGTGACGAAGGGCTTGGCCGCCGCGCCACCGGGAATCGGATGCATCATCGGGGTTTCGACTTCAAGGAACCCGCGCTCTATGAGAAAGGTCCTGATGCCGGTGATGATACGGCTTCTGGTCGAAAAGATCTGATGGACCTGAGGGTTGGCAATCAGATCGACATAGCGCCGGCGATATCGGGTTTCGACGTCCGTCAGCCCATGCCACTTTTCCGGAAGCGGCCGAAGGGCTTTACTGAGAAACGTCAGGTGATGGACCTCAACCGTGAACTCGTTCGTCTTCGTGCGGAACAACGTCCCCGTGACGCCGATCCAGTCTCCGAGGTCGAGCTGTTCCACGATGGTGTAGGCCTGTTCGGAGAGAAGGTCTTTTTTGAGGTACACTTGGAGACGGTCGGGCCCGTCCTGCAGCACGGCAAACCCGGCCTTTCCGAAACGCCGCAAGGCGACCACCCGTCCCGCGACTGTGCACGAGACCTTTTCTTGCTCCAAGATCTCCTTGCTCTTCTCACCATGCAGCTTGAGTAAGTGACCGGCACGATCCTTGACCTCAAAACGGCTGCCGTATGGGGCGACACCGGCCTCTCGAAGGAGCTCGAGTTTCTTGATCCGCTGCTGTCGCTGTTCGTTCAGTTCGTCCATAATAGGTCTATCTCGTCTGTCTGGTTCGTTTGGTCTGTTCGGTCCGTCCCGCACCAGGTAGACCAGACAGACCGAGCACCAGATGGACCGATTTCACAGGTCGTCTTCCGATCCGCCGACCGGCGAGAGTTGATCGCTTCCTGTTCCCAATTTCCTCTTCAAAAAGGCCTCGATGAATCCATCGAGGCCTCCGTCCATGACGGATGAGACGTTGCTGATTTGATGACCTGTTCGGTGATCTTTGACCAGTTGGTAGGGCTGAAACACATAGGATCGAATTTGGCTGCCCCACGCAATGTCCTTCTTTTCGCCGACGATGGCGTTGAACTCGGCTTCCTTCTTCTTTTGTTCCAATTCGAAGAGGCGAGCCTTCAAGATTTTCATCGCCCCGTTTCGATTCTGGAGCTGAGACCGCTCATTCTGGCATTGCACGACGATACCAGTCGGCAAGTGAGTGATGCGGATGGCGGTTTCGACCTTGTTGACGTTCTGGCCCCCCGCCCCTCCTGAACGGAAGGTGTCGATCCGGAGATCCTTTTCTTCAACCACGACGTCGATGTCTTCGCTCAGCTCCGGGTACACGAAGACGGACGCGAAAGAGGTGTGCCGCCGCTTGTTGGAGTCGAAAGGAGAAATGCGCACCAACCGATGGACTCCAGCTTCCGCCTTCAGATATCCGTAAGCATAGGCCCCCGTGATGGAGAGTGTCACGCTTTTGATGCCCGCTTCGTCGCCGGGCAACAGGTCCAGTGTTTCCACCTTGAATTTTTTGTGTTCCGCCCACCGCACATACATCCGAAGGAGCATTTGCGCCCAATCCTGCGATTCCGTGCCGCCGGCCCCGGGATGAATCGCCACAATGGCATTATTAGGGTCGAGTTCGCCAGAGAGGAGGAGTTCGACACGCAGCGTGGCCAGGCGCGGTTCGAGCTGATTCAGTTCACCGGCCAATTCGGCCTCCAAGCCTGAATCGCCGCTCTCGTGCGCGAGTTCCAACAGAGCTTCCAAATCGCCCATCTTAGTCTCGATGTCGCGCCACTGTTGGATCTCTCGCTCAATCGTCGCCTTTTTCCGGCTCACCGCTGCTGCGGAGCGGGCATTGTTCCAGAAGTGAGGCTGACCCATCTGCGCTTCGAGTTCTTGTAAGTCGGCCGTCATATGAGCGAAGTCAAAGATGCCCCCGTAGTTCAGAGACTTGTTCCACCAGGGCACGAACGCGAACTTCCACTTCCTCTAACATGCCAGGATCCTCCTTCTTCTGTCATGCCGGCGTGATGGCCGTCAGGGCTGGTTCCTTCGTGCGGAAATACCCGAACAGAATCAAAAGCGCGCAGATTATAACACAGGCGTGGGCAAACACATCGCCGTAATAGCTGTAGAACGTGAGGGCTTGTCTGGTTTGGATCGTTGCATATGACGCGTGCTCCGTAAAAAGCGGTGTCGCTTCGATGATCTGTCCGTACGGATCGACGAAGCCGGAAATTCCCGTATTTGCGGCGCGCACGAAAGCCAAATGATTTTCCACCGAGCGAAAGACGACCATGGCAAAGTGTTGTGCGGGCGCCGAGGACGGTCCAAACCATCCGTCATTCGTGATGGTCACCAGAAACTCCGCGCCGTTTGCGGCGAACTGACGGACCAAATCCGGGAAGATCACTTCATAGCAGATAGCTACCCCAAACTTGACTGACCTCGCACCGATCGACCTTACGGCATCCCAGGATTTAGGGTTGAACGAAAGTGTTGTCGGTCCTGGTCCCGCTTCAAAATCCCCGATTCCTTCGACGAATTTGTCGAGGAAAAACAACAACGACGATTTGAGGGGAATGTACTCTCCAAACGGCACGAGGTGGTGTTTATCATAACGGCCGAGGACCGTGCCGTCGCTCCCTAGCAGATAGGCGCTGTTCAAGAGGTAAGGGCGGCGATCGGGGTAGAATCTCAAGGCAGGGCTGCCAAGGAGGATCGGTGCCTGCGCGCGTCCCGCCCAAGCGATCAGCTGCAACTGATACTCTTTCTCCCGCTCGAAAATAAACGGCGTGGCTGCCTCGGGCCACACGATCAAGTCGGTACTGGTTCCCAGTTGGGCCGTCAGCCGGTCAAATCGCCGCATCGTCTCGTCGCGGAATGACGCCTCCCACTTCACGGCTTGATCGATATTTGGTTGCACGATACCGACAATAATGGAGGGTTTGTGATGACCCAGATCTCTAGCACTCAGGACCGCCGAACTGTAGAACCATGAGAGCACCATGCACGCGGCCGCAGTAGTGAGCAATTCCCACGGAAGCTTGACCGGGTGAAATCCTCGGAAAAACGGCATGATCCACAAGAATAGCTCGGCGAAAGCCACATTCACCAGGACAATGAGGAAAGAAATACCGTACACACCTGTGTGATCGGCCACCTGAATCAGGTCCAATTCGCGATATTGCGAATAACCGAGGAGACACCAGGGAAGGCCTGAGAGCAGGTGGGTACGGAACCACTCGAGCGCGACCCAGAAGCAGGGCGCAAAGAAAATCCCATAGCGTGGGATGAGCTCACGTAACCAGACGACGGCGAGGCTATAGAGCCCGACATAGAGTCCTAGATAGGTGGTCAGCAGCAACAAAATTGCATAACTAACGGGTTCGGGAACCTTGCCATAAGTCGTCATGGCGGTGACGACCCAGGCCATGATGCCGGTGAATCCGACGAGGCCGCTCAGCCAGCCGATCCAAAAGGCCTGCTGTCTGGAGCATTGATCAAGCGCGAGATGGAGGGGAATCAGGACGACCCAGGCCAGCAATCCCAGGTCAAACTTCGGAAAGCAGAAGGGCAAGAGCAGTCCGCTCGCGCAGGCAAAGAGGATCTGGCGCGAACGAGCTCGGTCCATCGAGCCGTACCTTATAGAAAGGTTCTACGACTTGCAAGAGAACGCGTGAACAATCAGCGACTTGGAAGGGCGCTACGTGCTTTTCCCCGGTAAAAGAGGTATTCTTTCATGTACGGAGCGACGGCACCGTCGAGTTCCGGCTCAAGTCAAGAGCTTGCTTCGGGCAAATTCGCATGAAGTGGAAGGGGAGGCCCTTGATCTATCGCTCGGCGGCGCTCGGATCGAAAGCTCTCTCGAGGTCCAACCGGGAAAGCAGATTGCCGTGAAGCCGATTGTCCCAGGAGACGACACTCCGATTCTGATTGAACAAGCTCGTGTACAATGGACCATTGATCGAACGTTCGGGGTTCGGTTTGTCGATGTACTACCGACGGAATTGGATGAATTGGAGCGGCTGATCGATAAATGCATCGCACTTGATGAAGGGAGAGAGGCATGAAATCCGGCGATACTCGGACTGATATACAGACCGACGACCCGCGCAACTGGATGGGAGGCGAAGCGACCGTCGGTTGCCAAGCACGTCGATATATTCGACGCCAAGGGGGGCACCCGACTTCGCTTCTCGGTGTAGTCCTCGGTTTGACCTTCCTCGGCGGCCTCGCCCTAGGCAGCTCCCTTGGACTACTCTGTCGATCAAAGAGCGAGTAGCGCTGCCACCATCTGCTTCTGCTTCGTCAAGCTCAGCCTGTTGGTCTCCGCGGGGACGAACGACTGGTTCAGAACGTGGCTCCCTTAACGCTTCGCTTTCACCACGCTTAAAGAAACTCAACCACACTCAAAATGCTTCCATTCATTTGGCTCAACGGTTTTCGTGGCATGTCTTATCAGCCTCTCCTTCGCAGCCAAATTTCGCGAGGTGGCACTTGGTAAAATATTTTCGAGTTGCTGCATTCAAAACACCACAAGCTTTGTTTGTGAGGGTCAAAGGCAGTCCTGACCTTCCCCATTCGTGACGAAGCTAGTGCTGCATGGGCATTCGATGACCATTACACCCAATAAACCCAAACCTAGCAGCCTTGACATACTGAACACAGACTTCGGTTACGACGGGAAATTTCCGAAGCGTCTGTGAGTTCGCATTGCCCGCAATATGAGAAAGATCCTTGTCCCAGCGGATTTTGTAATCCTTGTCGATGGGGAAGTTCGGCAGCACCATTGGCTGACCCTGCTACCGAACTTCAAAGAGGTATAGAATGAAGGCATGTCGCATCTCATAAAATTATCAGTCTGGTGTGCTTGGCTTGTCGCAAGATCTGCGATGCCGATCCTAATAGGGCTCTTCATAATCTCACCACTGGTATTCAGTGAAGCGGCGCAGCCTGAATCGGGTTCAGGGACTTGGCGCACAGCGGCTCCGATGCCGACAAAGCGGACAGAGGTGGCGGCTGTGACGCTGGATGGGAAAATCTACGTCGTTGGAGGTTTTGAGAAGCCTAATCTGGGCAATATGCTGAATTTTGCAATCACGACGTCCGTTGAAATGTATGATCCAGTGACCGACCGATGGACGTCCAAAGCGCCCTTGCCGGTCGGTTTGCACCATGTGGGGATCGGTGTCGCTGCCGGACGGTTGTATATCATCGGCGGGTATAGCAAGTCGGGACTCACCGTCTGGAATCCGGTCGCGACGGTCTATGCGTATGATCCAGCCACGGATAGCTGGACCGCGCGCGGTGCCCTATCTGTGGCTGAACATGAGGGAGTGCTCTACGCCATCGGTGGCTATGACCGGAAGGCAAACAATGCACAGGTCGAAGTGTACGATCCGGTGCGCAACGTCTGGACAATGGGTGCGCCTCTGCCAACACCTCGCGATCATCTTGCTACCGCAACGGTCGCCGGAAAGATTTATGCCATCGGCGGACGCTTAGATGGCGATTATTCTCAGAATCTCGCTGTCGTGGAAATGTATGATCCTCCCACTACTCAGTGGAGGCGCGTCGCGGATCTTCCGACTGCGCGGAGCGGTATCACGGCCGCTGTGGTAGAAGAAAGGATTTACGTATTCGGCGGAGAAGGGGCCGCCGGTACATTCAGTGACAATGAGGCTTATGATCCAATGCGTGATATCTGGCAACGTATGGCTTCAATGCCGACTGCCCGTCACGGTCTTGGATCGGCGATGGTGCAGAGGCGCATTTACGTCATCAGCGGTGGGCCGAGTCCCGGAGGGTCCTTCAGCGATCTGAATGAAGTCTTTACCCCGCCAGGAATCAATGTGAAAGCTGATTGATTCTATTCTTCCCGAATTTTTGCCGGTACAGCGGTATTACCCGTTCCAATCGACCGGGCTTCATGTATTCCGCGAATACACATCTGCTCCGATTCCTCCAGAGAGTCCAAGGTGAGGCATCTTAACGGGAGTTGAGAAGAGTGACACCACCGATGAGAAGAAAGTAACCGGTATTATAGAAAACATGCAGCGCGATGGCGGGATACACAGATTCAAAGCGATCTCGTACGAAGCCGAAGCAGAGAGAAGGAACGAAAACAAGCAAGGACCACGAAATGGAATGGTTGGCCAGATGGGCCAATGAGAACAAGCAGGATGTCAGCAGATTGGAGGTTGATAGACCAAACCATGTCTTTTGCCTCGCCATGGATTGCAGCAGATTGCCTTGGACAATGCCACGGAAGAGCAACTCTTCGAACAGAGGCTGCCATAGGGCGATGGAGAGAAAAGCCGGTGACCATATTATATGCCGAGGCAGTGGCTGAAATGTAAAGAGCCCGATCATGAAAAGCCATGTCATTGGGCCAAGGGCTAACAATAAGAGAAACACAGAATCCAGATGAAAGGGGCGATTGTATTGAAGGCCCAGTAATGCCCCTATTTGCGCTGAGCGGTCTAGTATAGGGAGTACATTAGAGGAAACGTCCTGTGCCCTACCCATGCGGTCGAGGTCGAGCGTTCGCTGTGACCGCGCCCCACTCAGTCTCATCGGCGTCTTACCCTCCACAATAAGATAACCAGAGACATGACTAGCAGGGCAGGTAGCAACATGTCTCCAGTTGCGCCAGGGGCGACAGTGCAGCCTCCTCCGCCGTTATCGCTGGGAACCGGCGGGG
>JACZCY010075216.1_pt1 | contig 11272 bp, 10 predicted proteins | sample 8641821 | NCBI WGS metagenome assembly JACZCY01 (sample SAMN15324609, study PRJNA640507) | soil metagenome | isolation source: intercropping sugarcane | place: China: Luxin town, Laibin City, Guangxi Province | collected 2019-07-25 | depth 10cm m | reverse complement strand
TGCCGCTTGCAGCGGAGAATCACCCCGCTCGATATACCGCGAGATGTTTTCAATCATCACGATCGCGTCGTCTACGACGAATCCCGTGGAAATCGTCAGTGCCATCAACGTCAGGTTGTTGAGGCTGAACCCCATCAGATACATGGCGCCGAAGGTTCCCACGAGCGACAACGGGACCGCCGCCGCGGGAATGACGGTGGCCGACAGCGTTCGGAGAAACAGAAAAATAACCATGATGACGAGCGCGACGGCAAGCATCAGCTCGAATTGCACATCCCGCACTGAGGCTCGAATCGACGTGGTTCGGTCGGACAACACCGTGACTTGTACCGAGGAGGGTAAGGCACCCTGGAGCTGCGGGAGCAGTTTCTTGATACGGTCCGCCACTTCAATGACGTTTGCTCCCGGCTGTCGTTGGATATTGACGAGAACGGCGGGCGTTTCATTCATCCAGGCTGCCTGCCTGACGTTTTCCACGTCATCGATCACCTCGGCGACGTCTGAGACGTGTACGGGGGCGCCGTTGCGATACGAAACGATAAGTGGCCGGTATTCACGACTCGACAGCAATTGATCGGTCGCATTGATAATGGAGGCCCTCCGCGGCCCATCGAAGGCGCCTTTGGCTTGATTGACGTTTGCGGCCGCGACGGTTGCCCGTAAATCCTCCAAGGTCAGTCCATAAGCCGATAGCGCTCGTGGATTCGCGCGAATGCGCACGGCAGGTCTCTGGCCTCCGCTGATGCTGACGAGGCCCACACCGGAAAGTTGTGAGATTTTCTGTGCGAATCGCGTCTCGGCCAAATCTTCGACCTGCGGCAGCGGCAGGGTGGTCGACATCAGGGCCAACGTCAGGATTGGTGCATCGGCGGGATTGACCTTGTTATAAAAAGGCGGGCTGGGAAGGTCGCGCGGTAGAAATGTCGCGGCCGAGTTGATTGCCGCCTGTACCTGCTGTTCGGCAACATCGAGGCTCAAGTCGAGACTGAATTGCAATGTGACGACGGAGCTGCCTCCTGAACTCGTGGACGTCATTTGATTCAATCCCGGCATCTGTCCGAATTGCCGTTCGAGGGGTGCCGTTACCGACGACGCCATGACGTCAGGGCTCGCTCCGGGATAAAATGTCAGCACCTGGATCGTGGGATAGTCGATTTGAGGCAGTGCAGAGACCGGCAACTGGCGATAGGCCATCACACCGGACAGGAGAATGGCGACCATCGATAGGGTAGTCGCCACCGGCCTCATGATGAAGAGACGGGACGGATTCACGATCGATTTCCCGCTTGTGGTTTGTCGGTCCCTGTCGGGTGGGTGTCCGCGCCCTGTATAGGCTGGCCTCCCTGATTGCGTACGTCGACCTTGCTGCCTTCGCGAAGTTTTTCCGTGCCGTCCACGACAACCAGTTCGCCCGGTAAGAGGCCGGAGCTGATCGAGGTGTCGTCGCCGTGAGCGACGCCGACAGCCACAGGCCGCACGGCGACCGTTCGGTCTTCTTTCACGACATAGACGAACGTGCCCTTTGCGCCACGCTGAACGGCAGCGGATGGGACGATAGTCAAGTCGCGCTTCACTTCCAGCAGCAGGCGTGCATTGACGAACTGATTGGGAAACAGGGCGCTGTCCTCATTCGGAAACACGGCTTTGAGTCGGACGGTGCCGGTGTTGGGATCGATTTGATTGTCGACTGTCAGCAGGGAGCCGGTGGCCAGTTTCTTCTTTTGCTCCCGGTCGAATGCATCGACGGTCAGTTCCCGGCCGTCTTTGAGCCGTTCGAGCACCGCAGGCAAATTATCTTCCGGAATCGTGAAGATAACGGTAATCGGGGTGAGCTGGGTGATGACGAGGAGGCCGTTCATATCGTTCGCGCGAACCATGTTGCCAGGATCCACGAGCCGCAGCCCGACGCGGCCGCTGATGGGCGCCGTAATGTGGCTGTACGCCAATTGAAGTTTGGCGTTATCGATCTGACTTTGATCGGACTTTACGATACCTTCCGACTGGCGGACCAACGCGTCCTGCGTGTCGACCTGTTGTTTGGGGACATAGCCTTGCTCGTATAAGTCTTTATACCGCTTCAAGTCCAAGCGGGCGTTCTTCAGTTGCGCCTCGTCCCGTGCCATTTGACCTTCTGCTTGACTCACTTGCACCTCGAACGGCCGGGAATCTATTTGTGCCAAGAGATCGCCTCTTTTGACCAGCTGACCTTCCCGAAACAAGACCTGCATTAACTGTCCATCGACCCGGCTCTTCACGTTGACGGTGTTCAACGGTACGACCGACCCGAGTCCATTGAGATAGACCCCGACGTCGCCTGTTTTTGCAGCTGCAACGACGACCGGAAACGCACGTGCGCCGCTCAGCATTTGACCGGCTCGTGACGGTTCTTCGCCAGACTTTGCCAGCAAGGCGTATCCGACGAGGGCGAGCACACAGGCCACGAAGAAGCCGAGCACCCAGCGTTTTACCGTTGTCGCAAATCCGATGGGTTCTGCCATGTCGTCCTTCTCGTTCCGGTGCGTGATTCTCGCGCGGGATCATGTGATCTCATCGCGCAATTATATATACGTGTATCCATGCGCTCAATTCCGCGATGTGCGGTGAACCCTGTGCATGGACCCGGGCGATCGTCCGCCCAGCACAACCCTCCCTGCCATCTTTCATCAAGCTGGGTCAGAATGGAACAAAATCCAGTCTCTGGGGAACCATGGGAGGCATCTCGATTTTGGGCCGTTGCGGGAGACCGGGCGGCGTTGGGCGTTTCGTCAAGTGTCATGAATTTGTCTGATATTCGCCATTCTGATCATCCCGAGCTCAATGGACTGACCGGCTTTCGAATGTGGAACACCTTGGCCTCTTGCTCACCGGTCTTCACGTCCTGCCCATTGACCGTAACGAAGGTATCGCCTCCCAAGACCCGCGACTCGCATTCTCGATGGTCACGTCCAGTTTACCAGTTCGGAAGCCGATCGCATCGGCGGGACTTCTCTCATCAACATCGATGATGAGCAATCCACTGACGAGCGGGAGCTCGATCAAATTTCGTCGTTCATCGGCCACGCATTTATCCTTGATGCCCGGCCAAGACAGGATTACTCGGCCTTGTGTCTGCAGCTTAGCTATAATGGATTTGACGCTATCGATCGGAATGGCAAAGTTGATTACTCTGTTGCTCCGTGCGCCCATCAAAGCGGTCGAGTTGATCCCGACGATGCGATCGTCGGAGTCCATCAGCGGTCCACCACTATTGCCAGGGTTGATGGGAGTAGTGATCTGTGTGATGCGCTCGTGGAACCCTCCTGTTTGGTCTCAAATAGTTTACCGAACCCCCTCAAGATCTCCATATGGGTATACGTTACGAGCAAGCCACATCAAGTGAGTCCGGATTGGCCTGACTGTTTCTTCTTGCTATTTTCCTAGTCGGGGGGAATGCTGAAAAGGTTACAGCCCGGTCTCTGTCGTTCGTCGGTTCCAGGAAACCGAATAGATAAATAGGGCTGAAAATACACATGGTTATGAATACAAATAGGATCCATCGCCTCCCGGCCCGAAGTCAAATGTGATAGGTTAGAACAGAAAGCGAAAAGAGGAGCGTACGCGATGGTCGAAATCGGGCCCTATTCAAATTATCGCTTGACTGTTCGCTTAGAGCTTGCGAATAAGCCTGGCATTTTTGCCAGAGTGGCGGCGCTATTGGCGGAGGAACAGGCCAATCTCGGCGCCGTCGATCTCGTGTCGGCGACAAAGACGCGCATGATTCGGGACATCACCTTCGACGTTCAGAATGAGGAACACGGCGAAAAGGTTCTCGCTCGTCTGAACGAGTTGCCGGACGTCATCGTGCTTTCTGCATCCGATCGGATTTTCCTCCTCCATCTTGGAGGCAAAATTCGGGTGGGGAGCAAGTTCCCAATCAGCACGAGAAATGTACTCTCTATGGTGTATACCCCGGGAGTTGGACGGGTTTCTCAAGCGATCGCGAAAGATAAGTCGAAAGTCTATACCTTTACGAGCAAAAGCAACAGCGTCGCGGTCGTCTCGGACGGATCCGCAGTGTTGGGGCTGGGCAATCTCGGTCCGGAGGCGGCCCTCCCTGTTATGGAAGGCAAGGTGATGCTTTTTAAAGAGCTGGCGAACATCGATGCCTGGCCGATCTGTGTAAACACCCAAGAGGCGGACGAAATCGTGCGGATTGTCCAGGGTATCGCGCCGGGATTCGGGGGCGTCAATTTGGAAGATATCAGCGCCCCACGCTGCTTCGAGATCGAGAAAAAACTCAAACAAGCGCTTGACATTCCCGTGATGCATGACGACCAGCATGGGACGGCCGTCGTGCTCCTGGCAGCCTTGATGAATGCCCTGAGGGTCACCGGCAAACAGCTGGAACAGGTTCGGATTGTGGTCAATGGCCTCGGTGCCGCGGGCACGGCATGCTGTCGAATCTTGTTGGCTGCCGGTGCGGCACATGTGCTGGGATGCGACAAGGAGGGCATCATTCTGTACGGGGAAGCCGAGCAATTACGAGCCTGGCGAACCGATCTTCGTGCCTGTTTGGCCCGAGACAGTCCGAAAGGAACGTTACGTGATGCACTGAAAGGCGCGGATGTATTGATCGGTCTGTCCGTCGGCAATGTGGTGACTGCCGACGATCTTGATCTGATGGCTCCGGATCGAATCGTCTTTGCGTTGGCCAACCCGGATCCGGAGGTTTCCCCGGAACTGGGGACCGCTCATTCCACGATCTTTGCGACCGGGCGGTCGGATTATCCGAATCAGATCAACAATGCGCTCGCGTTTCCCGGGATCTTTCGTGGCGCGCTCGATGTTCAGGCCAGCGAAATCAACGAGGCCATGAAGTTGGCCGCAGCGCAGGCCATTGCCGATGTGATTCCGGAAAATACGTTAAGCGAGGACTATATCATCCCCAGCGTGTTTGACAAGGAGGTTGTCCCGCGTGTTGCGCGGGCTGTCGCTGCCGCTGCGCGCGCCAGCGGAGTGGCCAGAAGGCGGGCCAAGGCGGACGATCCTTCCATTCCTGAGTAAGCGCCACAAAGCTCCCATGGGAAATAAACAGCCTGCAGCAGCCTTCAGGCTGTCGCGGTAGCTGTGGTACAATGCGCTCTTCTTGGAAGTCCAAGGGAGCCATGCCGTTCTCGACTGCGAAATTTCTGAAATTCCGAAGCGGGATGCAGAAGCGTATCGGTTCGCTGCGTTCAAAGACGGAGGACAGCCTGGAATGTGCCGTCGAGACGATGATGGAAGAACGTGTCGACGGGTTCTTTCTGGTGGAACAGGGTCTTGAAGAAATCATCAAGTCCCTCGTCGAAATCGAGGAAGAATTGGAGGCGATTCGAGATTTGACCGGGGCCATGCGTTTGGAGTCCAGGCTGGAGTTCGTCGAAGAACGCTGGGATGAATTCGACAGTGAAATTCGTGAACGTCCCCGACGTCGCCGCAAACGAGTCAGTCTCGCCGATATGCTCAAAGCCGCCGGTGGAGCCGGACAGCTGTCGGAAAACCCCCATGCCGTGAATAACGCGATGGATGCCTATGCGATTATGGGGGTGGAGTTCGGCAGCTCTCTCGCCGATGTCACCGCCGCGTTCCGAACCAAGGCGAAGCAGCTCCATCCCGACGCGAACAACGGTGATCGCAGTTCTGAACCGGAACTCCGCCGCATGTTGGAAGCGTATCAGTTTCTAAAAGAATACCTCAGTCTCAGCAATACGGAACCCATGCCTCCGCCTGATCGCCCCTACAGCCCGTCCGAGTGATGCACCGGTGACGATGCCCATCCCACATCAATACATCACGAGTGCAAGCACACTCAGCGAATTGTGCGAGCAACTGCGAGACAGCCCGCGCCTGGCGCTCGATACGGAATTCGTGGGCGAGGAGAGTTTTGTGCCGAAGCTCGAACTCATTCAAGTCGCGACAGAACGCACTGCGGCCATCATCGATTTTCCGGCCGTTCGGTCAGAGGGAACCCTCGATGGGTTCTGGGAGATTGTCTGCGATTCAAGGATTCAGAAGGTCGTGCATGCAGGACGTCAAGATTTGGACCTCTTCGCAGTCCACGCCGGGCGAATCCCAAAACCATTCTTCGACACCCAGATTGCCGCAGCTATGGTCGGCTTCGGCCCTCAGGTTGCCTATGCCAACCTTGTTCAACGGGTGCATGGGAAGAGGTTGGACAAGGCGCATACCTTTACGAATTGGAGCGCCCGTCCGCTGTCTCATGATCAGTTGGCGTATGCGCTGGAAGACGTGACATTTCTCTTGGCGATTCACGACCATCTCCACACCCGGTTGTCGAACTTGGGGAGGCTGCAATGGGCGGACGAAGAGTTTTCTCGTCTTGAAGGTGTCGTGGGCGAGGCTCGTCGAGAACCGGAGGAACGATACCAACGCATAAGAGGATGGGATCAGCTGAAGCCGAAATCGGCCGCGGTGCTTCGGGAACTAGCAGCCTGGCGCGAGGGGGAAGCGAAACGGAGAAATGTGCCTCGGAGCCGGGTCGTCCGGGATGAAGTACTGCTTCAGCTGGCGCGACATCCTCCACGACACCAGGATGAGTTGCGCAAAGTCAGAGGTCTCCATGTTTCGGAAATTGATCGCCATGGAGAGTCGATTCTTGGGGCGATTCAAACGGCGCTTGCGCTTCCATCCTCGGCTTGGCCGGCGCTCCCTAAAGAGCGAAAGCCTGAGTCGGAATCGAACGGATTTGTGGAGCTGCTTCAGGCGATTGTCAAAGCGCGTGCCCTGGAGAAAGAGATTGCGCCGACACTCTTGGCGACCACGGCCGACCTCCAGGAATTAGTCGATGCCAAAACGGATCGCTCGACGTTGGATCTCCCGCTCTTGAAGGGATGGAGACGAATCGTGGTCGGCGAGCTTCTGCTTGACGCGCTGGACGGAAAAGTCGCCTTCACCGTTGATCAACAGACTAGGACGATTCGCTGGTCGCGCTCCACAGCGACCTGCGATCGCTGATCTACTGGGGCTTAATCGGAGTGGCAGTAGGATGTTCAAAAAGGCCTTCCGGCAAGGCCGCAGCGAGGTCCGCGACGCGAAGAGTAATGAGCGTCACGTTTGCGGACGGGCGCGAGCTGGTGAGCGCCCAGTGTCTTAAAAGTCGAGTCGCAATCTTTGTCTGAGCGATGCGAGAACGAAGCCGGAGGACTTTTTCAACATCCTACAGGAGTTTCTTGATCGAGTCCGCCGGTCGGGCCAGCATGGCCTGGTCTCCTTTCTCCACGATGGGCCGTTGAATAAGGTCTGGGTGTTTCACCATCAGGTCGAGCAGCTCATCGTCGGAGAGTTGTTTCTTCGCCAGGCCAAGTTCGTGGTACAGGTCTTCTTTGGTTCGAAGCACGTCTTTGGGGGAGAGGCCGGCCTTCTTCAAGAGCGCTGTAAGCTGTGTTTTGGTAAACGACCGCTCATAGTAGTTGATGGCTGTAAAAGGTGTCCCGCTGTCCTTGAGCAGCTGTACGGCTTGTCGGCATGTCGTGCAGGTCGGTTTGTGATAGATCGTGATATCCGCCATAGTGACTCCTTGGTGAAAAGACACGTCTTGACGATTTTTTTCAGTCTGTGTTAGATCCCAACCAGTGAAAGAGGGTCGTTATGCCGTGGATTGGAACAAGCTCCACCGGTCAGTTCGCCAGCGCCAATGCTTCTCAACGAACGCTGAAGGACCTTCGTATCAAGCGGAAGGGCCAGCCGGTCTTCGTCCTTGGGCATGTGCTCGCTCGCAAAGGGCAAGAAGCGACCTTCGAAGCCTTCAACGATCGGTTGGCCGTTGTGAAGTTCAGCGATGAAGAACTCGTGGGCTATGACCCTCGAGAGCTCCTCCTTCCCACTGAAATCGATGAACATGGCGTTCCGTATTTTGAGATTCGGCCATGCCGATCCTGTGAGATGCTCTTTCCTCTTACCATGGAGGAACGCGAGTCCGATCATGAGCCTGAGCAGTGTCCCGACTGTACCGCCTGATCAACTCGATGTTAGTCGACAAAGGGAGCGACTTCCAAAGCCTTTTTCAAAAGACAGTCTCCTGCAAATCCCTGTAACACCATCGGTAACATGGACCCGTCGATGGCGCGTACGGAGTGTATCCTGAATCCCTCTGAAGACGTGTGCCCTTCGAGCTTAAGCGAGTGACAGATTTCCAGCTGTTTCCAGACCAAATTTGACAGAATGTGATCTGAGGCCAGAAGCTTCATATCACTGACTGATCCATCGATCGCCACCTTCGCGGGAATTCGTGTTTTGTCCTTGGGAAGCTCAACCACGACGGCGAAAGCGATAACGTCCTCCTCCGCTATGGTCGAAGAAGTCGTCATGACCCCCGACATCATGATGCAAAATCCGCAGCTGATGATGGTTGTTCGTATCATTCACGTCTCTGATCCATGTGCCGATATCATTCGTTCCTGCAACATTTAGTATGCCAAGCACGATTTTCCATTGCAAGAATGACGCACCACCATGGTAGGGTAAAGAGAGACGCAAGAAAATCTCGTGTCATCTGAGGTGAATCATGCCCCATGATTTCATGCCGGGATTAGCCGGTGTTCCTGCCGCCACCTCGTCGATCAGCGATGTCGATGGTCAACGCGGCATTCTGGAATACCGCGGGATTCGAGTCGAAACACTCTGTTCGAATTCATCGTATCTGGAAACGGCGTATCTTCTTCTTTTCGGGCGTCTTCCTTCAGCGACTGAATTCCGGCGCTGGGTCACCGACATCACCCATCATCGGCGTATCAAGTTCCGTATCATCGATTTGTTGAAAAGCCTACCTGAGTCGGGCCATCCCATGGATGCGCTTCAGGCGGCAGTGGCGGCGCTGGGCATGTTTTATCCGGGCCGCAACGTCAAGGACGTCGAGAATAATTATTGGAGCGCGGTACGACTTGTCGCCAAATTGCCGACAATTGTCGCGGCTTGGGCGAGGCTTCGCCACGGTGATGATCCGATCGCGCCGCGCGACGACCTGGGGTTCAGCGAGAACTTTTTCTACATGCTGGCGGAATCCATTGCTCCGCCGGTGTGGGCCGACATCTTCGACGATTGCCTGATCCTCCATGCCGAACACACCATGAACGCGTCTACGTTTACGGGACTGGTCACGGCGTCAACCCTGGCTGATCCATATACGGTTGCGGCTTCGTCGATCGGCGCGCTGAAAGGTCCCCTGCACGGGGGCGCAAACGAAGAAGTGGTGGTGATGCTCCAAGAGATCGGATCTCCGGATAAGGCGAAGCTGTATGTTGAGCATGCCTTGCAGAACAAGAAAAAACTGATGGGATTCGGCCACCGTGTCTACAAGGTCAAGGACCCTCGCGCCACGGTTCTTCAGGAACTCTGTCGGCGCTTGTTCAAAGAATGCGGAAGCTCGCCTTTGTATGAAATTGCATTGGAAGTGGAGGCGGCGGTCGGAACCATGCTGAACGGCAAGGGCATCCATCCCAATGTCGACTTCTACTCCGGTATCATTTACGACAAGATGGGGATCGACATCGATCTTTTTACCCCCCTCTTTGCCATGTCACGGGTGTCGGGCTGGCTGGCCCATTGGTTGGAGCAGCTTCGAGAGAACAAACTGTTCCGGCCAGATCAAATCTACTCCGGAGAGCATAACCGGCCCTACGTGCCCATCGACCAACGATAATCCCGTATTTGCCACGACCTTATCGCACCCTTGACTTCCTCATCGCTCGATTTATCTAAGATCCAGACAGTTTGAATCGGCGCAGCGCCAGCAGATCCGAGTAGACCATCACAAAGGAACAACACGAAGGAGGTCGTTATGACACTCGTACGGTGGGATCCGTTTCGGGAATTGGAAGAAGTCTCAGATCGGTTGAACCGCATGTTCGCGCGCCCTGTTGCATCGCGAACCAACGGCAAAGAGACCATGATCGTGGCGGACTGGACGCCCTCGGTCGATATCAGTGAGACCGAAGGGGAGTATCAGATCAATGCCGAGATTCCGGATGTGAAGAAAGAAGATGTGAAGGTTACGCTGGAAGACGGCGTGCTCACCATTCAGGGGGAGCGCAAGCACGAAAAGGAAGAGAAGGGGAAAAAGTTCCATCGGATCGAGCGATCCTACGGCAGCTTCGTCCGGACCTTCTCGCTCCCTGATGTGAATGACGAAGAGAAGGTAAAAGCGGAGTTCAAGAATGGGGTGCTCAATCTCCATCTGCCGAAGTCGGAGAAGGCGAAGCCAAAGGCCATTGAAGTGAAGGTGGCGTAAACCGCTCCGAAAGTCTCCTGAATAAAGGCCCGCCTCACGAGGCGGGCCTTTTTATTTCTCGGTACTTTATTCCGCATCACCAATTCCCAGGTCTCGTCATCGAGGTCATATCGCAGCACATATCGCTGATTCTCACCAGATGGACCGGCCTATCACATTTGAATTGCGAATAATGAATGGCGACGCGGAGTCCCACTGCAGAGAGACAAAGGCCTTGAAGTCGCGATCACGTGTCACAAGTGGCGCATGGTGATCGAGGCAACTTTGAGCACAAAAGAGGGGGTAGATCTTGTCTTGTGTCTCGATGAGCTATCCTCCGCCTCATGGCCCAGCCCCTGCGTATTGAATTTCCTGGCGCGCTCTACCACGTCACCACAAGTTGAAGCGGTTCACGACCGGGCGTCGGAACGATGTGCGGCTTCCCCATCATTTTTTTGAACCTGTTTCTTCGGCCTCGGATCTTCCTGTTCTGTTGCCACTTCCACTGGGTTGAGGTCGTACCCGGGCTCCGGCGTCACGATGCGCACCTTGGAGCCTTCGAGCAGCGCGGCACTGGGGTTGTTCACGACGTGGTCGTTCGGGCCAATCCCCTCTGAGACTTGGATGATGTTGTCGAAGAGTTTGTCCACAGTGATTGGTTTCAAGTGCAGGTGGTCATCCTCCTTCACCACAGCCACTTCTGTGCCATGCTCCTTGTAGATCAACACAGAGGACGGCAGTATGAAGGATGGTCGTTCGATGGGCGCCGTCATGTGGACTTGGGCATACGTGCCGGGCCAGAGCGCGCGGTCCTCGTTCTCGATCGTGAAAATAGTGGTCGCGGTGCGGCTGCTTATGTCGAATCCCTTGGCGACGGTCAGAAACTGGAAGTCGAAATGCCGGTGAGGCAACGGCGCCACAGTCACGTCGGCCGTCAAGCCTGGACGGAGAAACGAGCCGAACGTCTGAGGCACATTGACAAAGAGCCGCAACTTATCGACGACGGCCACCGTAAACAGGTTACTTTTC
>JACZCY010005368.1_pt1 | contig 11295 bp, 7 predicted proteins | sample 8641821 | NCBI WGS metagenome assembly JACZCY01 (sample SAMN15324609, study PRJNA640507) | soil metagenome | isolation source: intercropping sugarcane | place: China: Luxin town, Laibin City, Guangxi Province | collected 2019-07-25 | depth 10cm m | reverse complement strand
GCCTGCCGGGATGGGCTACTAAAAACTGGCTGCCGACCTTATTTGCCAACCATTTGAATATGCCGATGGCAAAGGCAGGTCCGCTTGCCACCATCACCATTGCAGCAGCTTCTTTTGTGGGCGTGATTTTCGGCGGTTATTTATCGGATAAGTGGATATTGAAAAATATTCGTGGCCGGGTTTATACCAGCGCTATCGGATCGGCTTTGACAATCCCCGCTTTGATATTTTTAGGCTTTGGTCATTCACTGTTTGATTTGGTATCGGCGGGTATTTGTTTTGGATTAGGTTTTGGCATTTTTGATGCGAATAATATGCCGATCCTGTGTCAATTCGTTTCAGCAAAATATCGTGCAACGGCTTATGGTATTATGAATATGGTGGGTGTATTTTTCGGAGCTTTTATAACAGACTTATTAGGTAAGGCAACCGATGCCGGACATTTAGGAAGAGATTTTGCATTCTTAGCAGTGATAGTCTCGGTGGCATTAGTTATCCAGTTATCATTCCTGAGACCTACAGTAAATGATTTTTCGGATGAAAAAGATTTGAAAAAGGACTTGTCAATCGTGAATAGTCAATTGTGAATCAATGTGATTTAGTTAAGAAAATCTGCCATTTTGAGAAAAAAACCTAATCGACATTGAATCGTGGATAGTAAAAACTTATCTGAACTTTCAAATATTGAATAAACTTGAAACATGGAACTTGGAACCATGAAACAATAAAACCATTTAATCGTAAAACATAAAAATCCCCGATATGAGCTTAAATGAATTAAAACTCTTCTATAAGAACCAATTACTCAACGATACAGTTCCCTTTTGGTTTCCGCGTTCAATAGATAAAAAATACGGCGGTTATTTGCTGATGCGCGATCACGACGGCAGTTTATTGGATGATGACAAAGCAGTGTGGATACAGGGACGTTTTGCCTGGTTATTAGCCACACTATACAACACCGTTGAAAGGAGAAAAGAATGGTTAGACGGTGCTAAAGCCGGTGTTGATTTTCTGCGAAAATATTGCTTCGATGAAGATGGAAGAATGTTCTTTCACATGACGCGCGATGGGAAGCCTATTCGCAAACGCCGTTATTTTTTTTCAGAAACTTTTGCGGTGATTGCTTATGCAGCTTATGCCAAAGCTACGGGTGATAGACAAATCGCCGAAGAAGCGAGAGAACTTTTTGGGAAATGTATTAATTATGCAAGCGGCAAAATAAAATTGGAACCAAAATTTACCAACATACGCCGGGCCAAAGGTCTGGGTGTGCCGATGATCATGATCAATACCGCTCAGCAACTTCGTGAGACAATTGGCGATCCTCGCTGTGATGAATGGATAGAAAAATGGATGCATGAAATAGAAACAGATTTTGTCAAAGATGATTTGCGTTGTGTAATGGAACAGGTGAGTCCTGATGGAAAAATTATTGATCATATAGATGGCAGAACGTTCACACCCGGTCATGCTATTGAAGGCGCCTGGTTTATTTTGCATGAAGCAAAGTACAGGAACAACGACAAGCATTTAATTGACTTAGGCTGCAGGATATTGGATTATATGTGGGAACGCGGTTGGGATAAGGAATACGGCGGTATGTTTTATTTCAGGGACGTGTATAATAAGCCGGTGCAGGAATACTGGCAGGATATGAAATTCTGGTGGCCGCATAACGAAACAATCATTGCTACATTACTGGCTTACAAGGTGACGGGAAACGAGAAATATTTAAAGTGGCATCAGATGATCCATGATTATTCTTATCCGCATTTTCACGACGGGAAATATGGGGAATGGTTTGGATATTTACATCGCGACGGAACGATCGCTCAAACAGCCAAAGGCAATTTATTCAAGGGGCCTTTTCATTTGCCCAGGCAGGAATGGTATTGTTCGCAGTTGTTGGAAAAAAACTGATAAATCATGACATCATGATTTATGCGTGGCAAGATTGTCAGATGGGATCCGAAAGAATGAGTTTTTGACCTTTTTAATTACAGAAATTTGCCTTTTGATTGAATGGCTTCTATACAAATCAGTGCTGCCTTTCTTGCTCTCCCCCAATGATAATCTCCGAATTCGCCCGATGCTCTTACCGTTCTGTGACAGGGTATGATATAAGCAACCGGATTGCTGCCGACTGCTGCGCCCAATGCATGGGAATCCTTGATATCATCTGCTAAAGCAGAATAAGACATCAGCCCTCCGAATGGAATATCTATAAGTTTTTTCCAGGTACTGATTTGAAAAAGAGAACCTTTCAAATGGAGGTGAACGGGACGGAGGTTATCCTCTTTTCCATCAAATAGAGATATGGCATCATGCTGAAAATCGTCTCCCGCTTCTTCATATTCTGCATGAGGAAACTTTTTCTTTAGCTGCCCGATAGATTCTTCATTTTCTTTATCCACGAAAGTCAAATGACAAATACCTTTTGACGTGGAGGCTATCAATGCATTGCCGAAAGGGGTATCTACCAACTTGTAATGTATGGATAAATGTTCCCCTTCATTCTCTGTCATGACCTCCATCAGGATATTGGAAGAATTGGTTTGTTTCTCTCTTATCAGGGCAACGGTTTTCGCGATATGGCGTTTTATCTTTTCAGGCTCAAGATAAGTGATCAACTCTTCGGGTGAAGTATGTGACCATTCCGCGATCTCTGACCTGATAATTTCGGGTGATCTATCCAGCCTGTCAGATATAAAATGATCGGCAAACAAGCTGTTGCGATGTTCATAATATAACAGAATGGCCTTTGCAATTAAATTAAAATCTGCTTTATTCATAAGAATATTCTCATGTTAAGCCAACTTTAAAATGACGCACGAAGATTATCCCACAAAGCCACATGGAATGCACAGAGAAAAGCCTTAGTGGGAAATACGACACATCATTTTTGGCATGACACTAACTTGCGGATACAAAATTATGAAAGGTATTCCATTCCTGAATTTTATTTGAATATAAGTTCCCGGGCCAGCTTTTCGCCTAATATTTTACGTATATCGTTCAGGGAGATAGTAATCTTATTTCCTGCATCTTCCTGTCCAAAAAGCCTTTGGCTGAGGGCCTCCATTTTATCGCTGATGTTGTCTAAAGAAGCATAATTTTTTACTTCTACCATCAGCAGCAGATCCCAGTCGGAAGGAGTGGCTGTGTTTGACTCAAAGATTTTGTAATCCATTATGAGACCCTCGTCTTTGGCTGCTTTCATCATTTTAGCCCAATGCTCGCTCAGATCTTTAATATAAGCGTCGGCCATGCCGGTTTTGGTTTGTACAAAAGAAAGTTGCCATACCGGACCGTCTGTATAGGGCTTATCCGATTGGGCATTGGCGTTCAGGTTTAACAAAAGCATGGACAGTAGGTATGCAGTGAGGATGATTGATAATTTTTTCATTTTTAAGTTTTTATATGTTAAGTGAAGAGGGAATCAATATTAGAAAGAGGCGTCATTTATTACTTATTTTCAGATGAATTTCTTTACGTGCATCTTTCTGTTGATTTAAAATCTTGTTTCACCATAGCTTGAGCCCATTTATATCGCAACCGGCATAGAGATAGTTATCGGGTCAATCACAGTGTGCTTTTCGTGGGCCATTTTCATTAATTCGGGATCGCTCATTACTTTCTGTAACGCCTCCACATCATTTACTTCACAGACCATAACCACAGAGTTAGGGTCATTAGTATCCTGAAATGTGTTGAATCCGGGACAGAACTTTGAAAATATTTTGACGCGATCCTGATGTCCTTTCAGCCATGTATCAAAGTTTTCTACTTTGTGGCGGACTACGATGGTTGGCATTTTTTCAGATTTGAAATTTATGCTTACTCTGTACAGTTTTCAGCATCCCTGTTACCTGACTTATGTTTGAGGCCATAATCAGCAAATTTTTACTGTGGGTAGCTTTATTCTCCCGCAAGATTGGTTTTTGAGGATATGGTATATAAATGATCTTTTATCTTTTTACCGGTATCTGGTTAAAAGGGATATAAGAAGGCACCCGGTTTTGAATTGCAGGTATCGTTTGGAGATAAGCGAAAATAGCATGCAGGTCTTCATCTGTCAGGTTGTTATAAGCCGGCTGCGGCATCGGTGGCATCAAAGGTCTGCCCGAGGGTATTCCCTGGAACCTGGCTAATCTGAACACATTGGTAAAAATAGTAGCAGTCCAGCCTCCGATACCCGTTGTTGAATCAGGCGTAATGTTGGCAGGAAAAGAGATACCCCAGCCTCCTGCAAAAGCGCCGCCAGGAGGAACTGCGATCATGCCCCCCTGTTTGATCAGTGCTATTTCCTCAGCCGTAAATGGTGATATTACAGAATCTTGCTGCGGAACGCCTGATAAAAAGCGGGAGCTGTCAGGAACGGGCCCCATGGCCGTCATCTTCATAGGAGTATGGCAATCATTACAGCCCATGGCGCTCACTAAATATTTTCCCCGTTCCACCACTTGATCATGGCTGACAGGAGTTGACTGTCCGGTATGATCATTATTGTTACAGGCACTGATGAGAAGACAGAATATGCCTGTGCTCAGGCAACCGGTCAGGATGAATAATTTGAATTTTGTTAGCATAACATTAAGATTGAGATTTTAGAAATGAATTATTAAGCCATTCAAAGAAATAATGGCTTTTCAATGGAGTATGGTTTAAGGGATATTGGTGAATGCAGAAAAATTAAAGTCGTTACTTGGATGGTCCGGGTACAGCGCCACCATGATCGCCGACTATCATCCATTTGCCGTTTTCTTTCATAAGCACATCCATCCATCTTTCACGATGATCCGTCTTTTTGCCGTTTTTATCTTCACTTACAAAGTAGTAGTAATAATCTGCATAAGCCAGATCGCCTTTTACCCAAACTACCAATGGCTGTGCAGCCCAAATATCCATTTTGTCGCCTTGGGCGGCGCTATAATCTGAAAATTTTACTATATTTCCTTTATCAAAAGGAACCGGGTCATTGATGTTCCAGTCAAAGTAACTTTCGTCATAATGAGAATAAGCGCCCTGCATGTTGTTGTTCGCGAAATCATTAAAGATCTCATTTTCTGTTGCCCAAATGGCTTTTTGTTCGGGTGTCCATTGAATTTGTGCCGAGGCAAAACTTGTTACCAGGCTTCCGGTAGCTATGGCTATAGCGCCGAGGAGGATTGTCGTTTTCATGATGGGAGTTTTGAGGTTTTAAACTAAATGGATGAAAAAGCAAAGATAACTTCCTGAACAGGAGAGGTGTTAGGAAAAATCCGTCAATTTTTGGGAAAAAACATTCATTTTCTTATTCTCGGGGGAATTTTTCTCTTTCTGTGGGCAGGCAGCCGAAATAGCTTTTAAAAACTTTAGAAAAATAGCCAGGATCTTCAAATCCTGTTTGCCAGGAAATTTCTGATACGGTTCCGGCCTCTTTTTTCAATAGTTCAAGGGCCCTTTGCATTCTGAGAGAGCGGATCATCTGCTGCGGAGACTGATCAATGACCGCCTTCAGCTTTCGCCTAAGTTGGGATATGCTCATGTTCATTTCCCTGCAAAGTTGTTCATTGGAAAATTCCGGATCGCTGAGATGGGATTCTGCCAGAGAGGTGAGTTTTTGCATAAATTCCCGGTCACGGTTGGTCACAGTAATTTCAGATGGTTTGATAATTAATTTCCCGCTGAATTTTTTCCTCATCCTTTTTCTGACCTCAATCAGTTTAGACACCCTGACAAGTAATTCCTGGGCGTTAAAGGGTTTTACCAGGTAAGCGTCGGCGCCTGTTTCTAATCCCGTCATCTTATCATGATCTTCTGCCCGTGCCGTCAGTAGAATGATCGGAATGTGGCATGTCCTGTCGTCTGTTTTTAATTTTTTGCAAAGTTCAAAGCCATCCATTGCCGGCATCATCACATCGCTGATCACCAGATCCGGAACATTTTCCAATGCTTTTTCCAGTCCCTCTTTTCCATCGCGGGCTTCTATCACTTTATAGGAATTTTCTATTTTCTCCCGGATGTACTTCCGTACATCACGCTGATCTTCTACTATTAAAATGACCGGTAAATCTCCTGTCTCTTTTTTCTCCACCATCCCATCAGTATCTTCCAGTTCAGTTTCAGTAATGGCATTTTCGGATATTTTTACATAGGTTATTTTAGAACTGCTTGTCTTGATCTTTTTGTCAAATGGGAGATAGCAGCTAATAACAGTTCCTTTACCCGGATGACTTGCAGCCGATATTTTCCCCTGATGCAGCTCTGTTAATTCTTTTACCAGTGCCAAACCAATTCCACTGCCTTCATGTTGCCGTATATTGGAATCATCTGCCTGGTAAAACCGGTCGAAGATATGGTGTAATTTTTCTTCTGGGATCCCTGTTCCATTATCTTCTACTTCCAAAACCAGATAATTCCTTTCTCTTTCTGGCAAATGAAGGTTCACTATAATGCTACCTCCATCGGGTGTAAACTTAAAAGCGTTGGAAAGCAGGTTGGTCAGTATTTTTTCAATAATATCCGCATCAAAATAAAAATGGTTTTCTTCATTCACTAGTTTTTCCCGCAGGCGGGGATCTACTTCGGTGTCTAACTCTATATTTTTGCGGTGTGCGAGAGAAGAAAAAGAGTGAACAATTTGCTTCACAAAAGGAATGATATCTTCGCTGGAAGTGTTGACAGGATAATGGTTGGAATCTAACCGGGCAATGTCCAGCAATTGATTAATGAGCTGTAATAATCTTTTTGCATTACGCTGCATCTCAGGAATAAAATCTTTCAGCCGGTTAATATTCCCATCTTTAGAAAAATCATTGAGCGGCCCTAATACGAGAGTAAGCGGGGTACGGAATTCATGGGATATATTAGCAAAAAAGCGAGATTTGATACCATCTAATTCTTTCAGCTTGGCTGCCTCAAAGGATTCCAATGCCAGGTTGTTCTTTAATTTGATGCGGTTCAGTTCTCCTTTTCTGACTATCCAGATCAATACCACCGCAATAAGTGCATAAATTACATAAGCCCATCCTGTTTTCCACCAGGGAGGAAGAATATGGATATTCATGGAAATGCCTTTTTCATTCCATACACCATCGCTGTTGGATGCTTTTACCTGTAAAATGTAATGTCCCGGCGTTAAATTACCGAAGGTGATCTGCCTGTCATTTCCTAAATGGATCCAGCGTTTATTAAGTCCGATCAGGCGATAAGCATATTTGTTTTTATAAGATTCGGAATAATCTAAAGCGGCCACCTGAAAACTGATCATGTTCTCATTATAAGGTAAGGTGATCACATGCGTTTCCGATATAGCCTGCTTTAACGGAGAATTTTTCTCTCCGGCAGAAACAGGTTTATTAAATAAGCGGAAATCAGTAAAGACTAAAGGTGGAATAAAGGAACTGTTCTGTATGCTATCCGGATAAAAAGCATTGAATCCTTTTACATTGCCGAAGAAAAATTCCCCTTGTGGATTCTTATAATAGGCTCCGGGGTTAAATTCATTGCTGGAAAGGCCTTCGTGAATATCATAATTATGAAAGGTATGGGTAGACGGATTAAATCTTGAAAGTCCGTTGTTGGTGCTTATCCACAGATAGCCTTTATTATCTGCTAATATTCCATCAATCGTGTTGTTGGGCAGACCGTCTTCTATAGTTAAATGAGTAAATCTCTTGGTTAACAGATTAAATTTATTCAATCCTCCACCGGCAGTGCCGATCCATAAATACTCATCAGGTCGTTTTGGATCCGGCACTACACATTCCACCACGTTAAAGCTGAGGCTGGAAGTATCTTTAGGATTATTGGCATAATATTGAAAGGTTTTATGTTGGGTATTAAAATACAACAAACCTATTTCGCTTCCTAACCAGAAATTCCCGTGACCGTCACGATAAATATCTCCATGAAAAGGATAATAGAGCGTATTTAGGCTTCCCCTTCTATAAGAATAGTTAGTAAATTTTTTTGTTGCAATGTTAAAATAGCTGAAGCTGTGCGTGGTTAGCAGCCACAAGCCTCCCTGGTGATCATTATATATTTTGATAATGCGGGCATCCTCTTGTCCGTCTTCGAATATACCGGGCGAATAATAAGCAATCTGCCGGTTATGGAGATTCAATAATGCTAATCCGCCGATGTCTGCCATCCATACCTTGTCCGTATCCGATGCCATCATGTTACTGATTATATAAGGTCGCTCGAATCTGTTTATCAGGTAATTCTTTTTATTAATCCGGTATAGTCCATCATAAGTTCCCAACAATAAATAATCTTTTGTTTCCAGAAAAGCAAGAACACTGAAGTCGTCTGTTTGGGTATCTTTGTCAGACGAATAATATACCGGCGAGGAGAACAAAGAAGAATGCGGATCATATTTACTCACGCCATACCCGTTAGTGCCCAGCCATATACAACCGGAGCTATCCTTATAAAGATTTAAAATCACACCACCAAGCAAGCCTTCTTTATTGCCCGGTTGATTTTTTACAAACCGGAGCTGTAAATCTCTTTCATTAAATATAAATATGCCGTTCCAGTTGCTAAGCCAGAGAGAATGGCTATTCCCGGCAGGGCCTTGGATCATAGAATAAATGGAGGGGTTTTTAAGTCCTGGCAAAAGAGGAACTGGATAGCTGATGACTGTATCGCTATTATTTTTGAGCACAAAAAAAACTCCAACGGCGCCTATCCATAAATGCTGATGATCGTCTTCATAAAAGCTAAGCACCTGGTAGGTATTTAATCGTCCGCCTGCATTTTCAATTTGTTTTCCGTCATATTGTACGCCCGATTTCAGGATGGTCACTTTAGGCTGCAATACGGTAAAAGAAGGAGTTGCAAAACGTAACCCGGGCCGATTCAGATCAGCTACTTGCAGAGAATGGTTTCCTGTAGACGCCCAAAGCCTGTTTTCATGATCTATAAAAATAGCGTTGATAAAATTATAGTCTAATCCGTTCTTATCCCCCGCCAGATGGATATAATGGATGATCCTTTCCGGAAGCTGAAAAGTGCCATTTTTTTTTGCTGCAAAGACGAATTCGAATAGGCCATTGTTTGACGAAGCCAGCCATAAATCTCCCTGCTTATCTTCGGTAATACACTTTATATAATTATCTCCTCTATTGCCGGGATGCTTTTTATCCGGGAAAAAATGCAGAAACCGGTTATGGTCCCTGTCATACAGGTTGAGTCCTCCTTTTAGCGTGCCTATCCATAGCTGTCCTCTTGAATCGGTGAACAATGCGGTAATAGAGTTATCAGATATGGAAGTGGAATCGAAAGGATTATGATGATAAACGGTGAATTCATATCCGTCAAAACGATCCAATCCATCGCCGGTACCAAACCACATAAATCCCTGGTGATCTTGTCTAACACAATTGACTAACCCGTCGGAAAGCCCCTCGTTGATAGTATAATCAGTGAAAGTAAGTGGTTTGTTTTGTGCAAAAGCTATTGTCATTATTCCCGTAGCAAGGAATAAAGTAAAACTCCCACAGATAGCATAAACATAACTTACGACGTGTCGCATAAGATCCTCTTTAAAAGAGAGTTCTTTTCATAAATATTGCCACGGTTTCAGACAGGATAATGGAACCGAGAGGAAACTGATTTCAAGGGAAAAGACTGCCAAAAGTAAGGAAAGTAATCAAGATAATATATGTATTTTTGATTTTCAATATCTTATATCATGCGAAAGATCGCTTCTTTTTTACTGCCTCTACTATTTCTGGAAATATTTGCCTCTGCCCAACAAAACCCCGAATGGAACGCCGCTAAGATCAAACTTAGATTAGAAAAGCTGAATATGGTTGGCAGGGTCTTATATATAGCCGCCCATCCCGATGATGAAAATACCGGCTTGCTGTCTTATTTGTCCAATGAAAAAAAATACCGGACAGCCTATCTCTCACTTACACGCGGTGACGGAGGACAAAACCTGGTGGGAGATGAGCAGGGACAGTATTTAGGATTGATGAGGACAGAGGAACAGTTGGCAGCCAGGCATATTGACGGCGCCGAAGAATTTTTTAGCCATGCGCTTGATTTTGGGTTTTCTAAAACTGCCGTGGAAACATTCCAATTCTGGGGACATCAGCGGATATTAGCCGATGTAGTTTGGATCATTCGCAAATTCAGACCGGATGTGATCATTTGCCGTTTTCCTGCGGACAAGCGTGCCGGGCATGGCAATCACTGGGCTTCAGCCATTCTGGCGCATGAAGCTTTTGATAAAGCCGGTGATCCGGCCGAATTTCCGGCACAATTAAAATATGTAAAGCCCTGGCAGGCTAAACGCATTTTATGGAACACCTATCATTTCGGGAGCATGAATACCACTTCTCCCGATCAGTTCAGGATAAATACAGGTGTGTATTACCCTTTGCTGGGAATTGGTAATGGGGAACTTGCAGCCGAGAGCAGGTCTATGAATAAAACCCAGGGCTTCGGCGTTTCTCCTGATTATGGGGATCGCTGGGAATATTTTGAGACTATTGCAGGCACAAAACCCGAACATTCGCTCATGGATGAGGTGAATACTTCCTGGTCAGGAGTAACGGGTGGCGGTGAAGTGCAGACGCTTATTAATGAGGCATTGCATCAATACAAAGCAGATGATCCCGGATCCATAGTTCCGGTTTTGCTGAAAATTCGCTCTGCTATCGGGAAGATTGCTGATACCTCCCTGCGTAATTATAAACTAAAAGAAACAGATCAGCTTATTCTGGCTTGCGGCGGTATATTGCTGAATGCTTATGCTGCACAACCTTACATTGTGGCAGGTCAGGATCTGGAAGTGCAAACTCAGGCCATTAACCGTAGCAATATCCGGGTTACTTTAGAATCTGTGGATATATTAGGTAAAAATGAAGGAGGGAAGGAAACCCTTGAGTATAATGTTTTAATGAACAAAACCTATAATACCAAAGTTCCGGGAACTGCACCAATCTCACAGCCTTATTGGCTTATGGAAAAACATCCGGCAGGTTATTATAAAATTCCGGATCAAAGGTTAGTGGGTTTACCCGAAAATCCTTCTGCTTTAACCGCTACCTTTCATTTAAAAATTGACGATCAGCCTTTACCCATTTCCCGCCGGATAGTATATAAACATACGGATCCGGTCCGGGGACAGATACTCGATCCTTTAGTGGTAACACCGCCGGTCACAGCCAATGTTCAAAACGGAGTGTACGTATTTACTTCTCAAAGCCCGCAGCAAATTGAGATCAGCTTGAAGAGTTATAGGGATCAGGTGAAAGGAACAGCGCATATACAGGCGCCTTCCCAATTTTCAGT
>JACZCY010100024.1_pt1 | contig 11410 bp, 10 predicted proteins | sample 8641821 | NCBI WGS metagenome assembly JACZCY01 (sample SAMN15324609, study PRJNA640507) | soil metagenome | isolation source: intercropping sugarcane | place: China: Luxin town, Laibin City, Guangxi Province | collected 2019-07-25 | depth 10cm m | reverse complement strand
CGGGTACCGAGGCAAGCCAGGCTCTTTCCTAGTCCACAATCGAATGGTTCTTCGCGAAGATAACGACGGAAGGAGCTGTATTTCTATCAACGGATATAAGAGCGTGTGAACCGAGTCGGTTGACTTTGTTTTTGACCGAATGAGCGAGTGATTAAATTGATCAGGAGGACAGTATGGCGCGGTACGGAAAACGTGCTCACAAGTCGGTCGAACGGGCGATGCACAAGCGAAAGAAGGGAACTCTTAAAAGCGGAAAAAGCGGGAAGGCTGTGAAGAGCCGCAAGCAAGCCATCGCTATCGGCCTTTCCGAAGCGAGACGCAAAGGTGCCAAGGTTCCTAAAAAGAAAGCCGCATAACTTCGCACTATGCTGCCGCTCACATTAGACGATAGACGATGCAAAACGTCAGTCTTACATGGGGTCTAGTGTCTCTGTTCGGCATGCTGATCGGTTTTGTACCGTTTTATGGAGCCCTCAACTGGCTGCTCATTCCCTTTGCCGTGATCGGGACCATCGTCTCGGCCATCGCCCTCGGCACGGCGCCCGCTGAAGCAGGTATAGGCAAAGGCATCGCAGGGCTGATCAGTTGTGGGATCGCCGCAATCTTCGGGTTCATCCGACTGGTCGTTGGATTGGGGATGGTGTGAGAGCCGTCATACCTTGATACGACTCTGTTCCCAGACCCGAAATGCCGCTAAGTCCTGTGCCATGCTGTGCAGCAGGAAAGCCAGTACCGCCGCATCATCGATCAAGCCGATACCGGGAATAAAGTCCGGCATGAAATCGACCGGACTCAGTACATAGATCAGCGCCGCGACCAGCGAGGCGAGTGTGCGCGCGGACAGACCTCGATAGCTGCCGTCTTTCCATGCCTTCAGCAGTCGAAACAAGAGGGGAAGATCCGTCCGGAGACGACCGATCATGCGCAATAACTCAAAGAATCTCGTCGATATCTTCATATTCACCTCCGTGATCACCGGTCTTGGTTACGAACCAGCATTGCCACCTAGAATACCAAGGGACGGCGAGTTTAGGAAGTCGTGTCCGGCCTATGTAGGCTGTGATACTCATGACGGTGTCTGATCTTATGATTTATCCTGCGACGCCGCTTTCGTCGAGGATGTCGGAGTGATCCGGTTGCGCCCCACTACGATCCGATAGAGCGCGAATCCCACGACGGCCATCATGGCAAGACCAGGCCACCCACCGAACGGAGGAACGGCAAACATCGTAAATGGATCGGCACTGAAGCCGGACCACAGGGCGGCGAGCGCGATCGGCAGGGCAAGCATGATACCCATCAAGGCTTCGCCGGTAATCAGTCCGGCGGCAAAGAGCAACCCCCGCTGCGACGGCTCATATCCCCCTCTTGTTCGCCTATTTGCCAAAGTCGCAATTAGCCCACCTACGAAAATGGTCGCTGAAAGTTTCAGCGGCAGATAAATCCCGAGTGCCACGGCAAGTACGGGTAACCTCAACGCGCTGCCACGGAACTCTTGCCGCCGATCCGCCAGAATGATCAGAACCCCGATCACAGCGCCTACCCCTACGAGGAGCCAAGGCAATCCTGCTCCGAACACGCTTCGTGTCAAGTTCGCCATTAGCATAGCCTGTGGTGCACTGAGGGGATGCGGGTGGCTACTCGTCGGTTCACCGATTCCGTATTTGGCTTGGAGAAGAGAAAGAACCGGCGCGAGAACCAGAGCACCTGTCAGTACCCCGACGACTTGCATGACTTGTTGTTTCCATGGCGTCGCTCCGACCAGATGACCTGTCTTGAGATCTTGGAGATTGTCCCCGCCCATCGCGGCGGCGCAGCAGACGACTGCTCCGATTACCAATGCGGCCGCCGGTCCTGCCGGATGTCCGGCTCCCATGAAGAACACGAGCAACAGAGCAGCGATCATAATAGTGGCAATCGTCACGCCGGAGACGGGATTACTGGAACTTCCGATCATCCCAGCCATATATGCGGCGACCGACGAGAAAAGGAAGGCGGCAAGTGCCATCACGATCGTCATCAACACACCGAGAAGGAAATTGTCCACGACCCTCGAATAGATCCAGGCCATCGGCAAGAGCGACAGGCCGAATGGCACGACGATCCACAGGAATGAAGCATCCTGTTCCGTCCGTAGCAGGCCCGCCCTGTTTTCCTGTGCCCCGGATGCACGATAACTTGCTCGAAGCATCAGAAGACTCTTCCAGACCGGCTCACGCAATTTCGTGAGCGTCCACAGCCCGCCGGTCAGCATCGCTCCAATGCCGACGTATCGAATCTGCCCGCTCCAGATCGACATCGCCGCCGCCAGTCCTGTCCTGTCAGGTGGAAGCTCATGGACGAGTCCATAAGCGGGCATCAGAATCGCCCATCCGATGACTCCTCCAAGAAAAACCACCGCGGCTGTCTGTAGGCCGATGATAAATCCCACTGCAAGAAGCGCCGGCGAAAGATTGAGTCCCGCATAGAATACGGTACGTCCGACCTGCGTAGCCCCTTCCAGCGATTCTGTCCACGCATGCAGGCCGCTCTCGCCGAACTTCACCAGACTCCCAAGCAGAGCAGCCGACAACAACGACTGAACATCCTTTGTTGATTCGCGTGACACGGTTTCACCCCGTTCCGCTGCGCCGACCTTGAGTACTTCCGCCGTCGCCGCTCCTTCAGGAAACCGCAATCGCGCCGTCACGATCAGCGCCCGACGCAATGGGATCGTGAAGAGCACGCCGAGCAACCCGCCGACGACAGCGATGAGAACGGTCTGCCAATAGTCAAATTCGGACCAATACCCGACCAGCAGGAGTGCGGGAATCGTGAAAATGACGCCGGCCGCCAATGCTTCCCCCGATGAAGCCGCGGTTTGAACGATGTTGTTTTCGAGAACGTTCGACTCACGAAACAACCGCAGAATCGCCATGGAAGCGACTGCCGCAGGAATAGATGCAGACACCGTCATGCCGGCAAACAAGCCGAGGTAGGCATTGGCAGCCGCCAAGACCGCTGCCAAGATGACCGACAACAGGACCGCTTTAACGGTAATCTCAGGGAGTGTGACTGCGGCAGGGATGAGAGGCTGGGAATTTTTCATGATAGCTAGGAGCCGGTCCGACATTGCCGTTCGTGACGAGGCGAAGGAGCTGCGGTAAGATGCGAGGCCGCAGGGTGCGCGACGCGACGAAGAAGGAGCGTCAAGTTTGCGCACGCCGGCGAGACGGTGAGCCGGCAGGTTCTCGAAAAACCGCAGGTGTAGCCTATTTCACCCGCCCACCCCGAGCGCGCCAAGACGCGCTCCTTCCCACTGGAATACATCGAGGATTTTTCCTGGCCGAGAACAACGCAGATCGCTGCAGATCGTTCGTCGCAGTAGAAAGGTCAATGTCGGACAGGCTCCCAACCATGATAGTCAGCCTTTCGTGATCACACAAGCTACTCGCGAAACAGTCGTACGGGCACTCTGCGGCCCTTGATGCGGGCGCGGCCGAGTACTTCGATAATGCGTGAGGCCATGGAGGCCGGTACATCCACGATGGAAAACCGATGTTCGATTTCGATGGACCCGATGACGTTGGAGTTGAGCCTCGCTTCATTAGCAATTGCACCCACCAAATCGCCTGGTCCGATGCCTGCCTCGCGCCCCACCCCGACATAGAGGCGAGCCATCCCGACCGTTCGTCCGCCTTGTCGCGTCCGTCCTGTCGACGGACGGTCTGTTCCGGCAGATCTACCGTGAAGCCGATCATCCGAATGCCGTGTATCCCGAATAGGTCTTCCAAATTCCGGTCGCCCGACAGGTATGACAGGAATGTTCTGCTCCTGACGCTCGCCGCCTTGCGCACGAATCAGTAGCTTCAACGCCGCCGCCGCCACCTCTGCTGGTGAATGGGCGGAGAGCCTTTCGACGAGCTGCTTGAACGCATCCAGCGGCCCATCGCGTAATACCTGTTCCACCGCAGCTTGCACGCGATCGAACTGCTTGGCACGAAGATCGGCCACGGTCGGGATCGACAGAACCGTGACGCGAGCTTTCGTGTGCTGTTCAATCGTTCGTAGTAAGCGCTGTTCGCGGGGGTCGAGGATGGTGATCGCCACACCTTCCCGACCGGCCCGTCCGGTCCGGCCGATCCGATGTACATAGACTTCAGCGGAGGACGGCAGGTCGTAGTTGATCACGTGTGATACCTGCGGGATATCCAGCCCGCGTGCCGCCACATCGGTCGCCACCAGTAATTCGGTTTGCCCGGCCTTGAAGGCCTGCATGACACGGTCACGCTGTCCCTGGCTCATGCCACCGTGAATGGCCTCGGCCCGATGGCCACGGCCCGTCAGCATCGCCGTTACTTCATCGACCTCCAGTCTGGTTCTGCAGAAGACCAGCATGGAGTTCGCGCCTGCCACGTCGATCACACGCGCAAGCGCCGCCGCGCGATGATGCTTTGCGACAATATACACCGTCTGCTGGACATGTGGAGCCGTGCCGGCCTTGACCGGTTCTTTGGCAATGGTGATCTCGATCGGATCCTGAAGATGCCGATGGGCGATGGCGCGGATTCTTGGAGGGATTGTCGCTGAAAACAAGGCGGTCTGTTTGGTTTTGGGCGTTTCGGCCAGGATCGTGTCCAGATCCTCCGCAAATCCCATGTCGAGCATTTCGTCCGCTTCGTCCAATACGACGATCCTTACCTCCTGCAGTTTCAACGTGCCACGCCGAAGATGATCCAGTGCGCGGCCCGGTGTGGCGACGACCACGTCGACTCCCCGCTTCAACGCGTGCAACTGCGGACCGATCGCTTGTCCACCGTACACCGGTAACACGCTCACTCGTAATTCCTTTCCGTACCGCTGCACCGCTTCCCCGACTTGAATCGCCAACTCGCGGGTCGGTACCAGCACAAGCGCCGACGGACGCCCCTTCGCGGCATGACCGATTAGCTGCAGCATCGGCAACGCGAAGGCCGCGGTCTTGCCGGTGCCGGTCGCCGCCTGTCCAAGCAGATCCCGACCTGTGAGGAGCGGAGGAATCGCTTCGCGTTGGATGGGGGTAGGTTCTTCGTAGCCCAGTGTTTCCAATGCCGCGAGCAGCGGTGCCTCGAGTCCCAAGGCAGCGAAGCCCGGTGAAAATCCCGTGACGGTCGGAATAGCGGACTCTGAGAACGGACCATGTTTCATATGGTATTCAGCGCCTTTTTATTGTCGATAGTTGGGAATCGTGAACAGTGTGGAACGGCGATTCACAGGGCGCTGATGTTACGTTGAATGTGACGGTAGCGCAAGATCAAGTTCGAGCCACTTTTCCGGAATCGTAGAGAGGAAGGTCGGTGAGCACCGGTCCACATCGTTCATGACGGTTCGTGACGAAACTGCCACGGCTTGTCGCAGCGGCGCATCGACGAGCGGCGCATCGACGGTTGCAGCGTTCATGAATAATGTGGGCCAGGTTTGAACCGAATATGGAAGGAGAGAGCGATTCTTCTCAGCCCGCCGGACGGAGATCAGTGTATCTGAGAGAAATCGCTCCCACAACTGAGCCGCCAGAGGGCTTGACTTCCGACAGACAACCAATGACCGAGCCATCCTCTGCGGCGATGCAATCGGACAGAGGGCTGTTACCCCTATACCTTGGGCAAGGCCAATGCGCGTATCGGAACTAACCTGTCCTCTGCCGGAATAAGGAACATGATTTGTGCGAGCGCTCGATACCTTGCTTCCAACTCACGGCATCGATTCACGAATCGACCGGCAGACAACCGGGGGAAATAGTCACGGTGCCGCTCGTAAAAAAGCGCCCGGCGTCCCCAACGCTCGGCCTTGAAAATACACAACCGAGTGACTAATTCCAAAAGATGGTTTGGTGACAATCGCTTGGGTCCTCGTCTCACTGGGGTGGGGACCACAGAGGTAGATACGGTCAATCCCTTTGTCACTTCCTTCATAAAGTCCTCCTTGTGCGTGAACCATTGCGTCGAGTATTCGTGGTTTAAGCGTCTTGCGCACTCACAGTCTCACCTCATCCTGCATCCCCTTATAGTCCCTGAACATGAAGAGATTATTAGGAGAAGATGAAAACTTCTTCATAATTCTTAAAAATATACGCATAACATGACTTTCTTACCGCTCAGGGGGTACGAAGCCGACGTTGGCCATGGCAGTGGCTTGGACCGGAGGATAGGCCCCCTCGAACTTCGTCGGAAACACATACAAGCGCTCCCCAACCGAGAACAGCAACCGATATTCCTTTTCGGCATCACTGTGCAAATATACGGTGAGCAGCGAGGATGTTGGTTGCTTATCGATCCGTGCCCAATTCAGGCCGAGCTGCGTAGGGACCACATACAGAGCGGCGACAATCACGGCGAATGAGATATATGCCATCGACAGATCAATGAGCCGGCCATTTGTATTCAACCGTACCACAACCAGCTCGAGCGCTGAGCTGAACAAGAGCAGAATCGCGGTAACACCAATAATCGACAGAACGATAGACGATATGACATAGCCGAATGTGCTCAGGAGCGGGGTTATCACTAAAAGCGCGAGCAAAAACCACGAACCATACCGAACCAGGGCTACGGAGAACCTGAACTGGAAGCCCGCCGTCACGTCGTCTTGACTCCCGATCATCGCGAGGTTCGTGGTAGCCAGATATCCGAAGTAGAGCATCAGCAACAGCGGCACCCAGCTTTGACTAAAATAGATCGCTGCCGGAATTTCCTCTAAGATCCACGAAGCACCAAATTCTGAAAAATAGGCTTTCGTGTAAATCGATCCGGCGAGATACGCCACTCCGCTAATGGCGGCCAATCCGGCCAATGCCTTCGGCGTCTGTTCGATGAGTCGTCGAGCCACGGCTCGGGAAGATTTGTTCTTATCAGGGGCGTCGCGCGGCATGGGTCGCGATGGAAGTGTTGAAATGGTCGATCACTCTTGCTTGTCTTTCGACATCACTCGACATCACCGGCGCAGATCAGGCTACTCTTCCGGACGGTCAACACAAGCCGCCTCATTCTCACCTCAACCGGGGATCAAGGTGACGTGCACGGTCCGTTCACGCGGGCCATCGAGTTCGACCAGCATCACTGATTGCCACGTGCCGAGCACCAGCTTTCCAGTCGACACCGACAGGGTCAGCGACGGTCCCAGAATTGACGAGGCCATATGGGACCAGGCATGTGCGGGGTTATGCGCATGCTGAAAGCGAATCCGAGGAATCATCTCTTCGATGACCTTCAGAAGATCATCGTCGGTCCCCTCCCCGATTTCCCCCGTTGTTAAAGCAGCAGTCGTATGTGTCACAAAAATGGCGCAGAGGCCCTCTTGCAGCTTCGCCTTCCGGATTACCGTCTCCAGCCGATCGGTCAGATCGACGATCTCTTTTGCGGCTGTTGTTTTGATACGGAGGACTTCACCCATAGGAAATGGCTCTCACGAAGAAAAAGCATGATAGAAAATGCGGGAAACTCTCTCTACTAGGAGAACCCCGACTCTTTACCGGCGACTCAGCAATCGGGGTATCAGGGCTTGCGAGTGAACGTGCAAATAGACCGAATTCCTGGAAACGAATTCTTGATCACCTCTTCGGTCGGACCCACGAGTGTCATGGGAGGATAATAGTGCCGGATCCAAAGCCGTCCCAGATACACAGGAACAAAATACAACGCCAACGCAGCCACCATGAAGCTTAGGCTCAGCAGTCCGACTGTGTCGATCGTATGCAGAAATCGTTTCGCCACCACTGCGGCGAACACTGCCGCGCCGACGATCAGCTCCGTCACCCATAGGAACTGCGTCACGGTCAGTCTCACGGGCAAGCATAGGGATGACGAAACATACATGCTGCAAGGTTCTTTGGGTAGAGCGGTCAGTAATCGATGCCCCGTGCGGTGTACCGTCCAACCGAGCATAAAGCCGATGAGACTCTGGACGACCACGGCGATGGGAGGGTCGTTGGCGACAATTGAAGCCGGGCCGATCATGAACAGCATGGGTGCTGCATAGATGGTGCAGCCCAAGATGTCTTCGTATGTGAAGGTGCGGACAAGATCGCGGCAACTTTGTGTAAAGGAGTCCGGTCGTGGGGTACCGGAAGGAAGATCCATCAAACCATGTCCTCTTGTTAAGTGCCGAGTCTCCTCGCACGAGGGTCGAGTCTAGCGGCTCAGACTAGGATTGCCGGGGTGCCGGATACTCACGCTATTCGTAGGAATGATGGCCTAGCCTTTAAAGGCGGCCACAGCCTCCTCCTCCGTGTTGCATAGCTGAATGTTGCTTCCGTAGACGCGGTTGAGCAGATTGAATCCGCTGGCCTCAAGAGCCTCTTTGACCATTCCTTTCGCTGCGGCAATCTTCATCTCCCCTTGAACGTTGTCGAGCTGCTTGCACGCGAGAATAAGGACCCGGATGCCGCCGCTGCTGATATAGTCTACATCGGCCAGATTGATGACGACCTTTTTCGCGCCTGCGTCCACGATCTTTTTCATCTCCTGGTTTCCCTGTTCGGCGGTGGTGGCGGAGAGGCTTCCTTGCATCTTGACGAAGGTGATTCCGGCGTTCTCGTGAGAGGTTACCGCCAACGTGTGTCGGGTCTCTTGGTCCATGGGTGCGCTCCTTCTTTCTTTGCCTCTTTCCCAATAATCTCGTTCACAGCGGCTGTCCTATTCGAGCCGGAGCCGCTACTGCCACAGCGGCCACATCATACCACCGATACTTTCCCGCCTTCCATCCGGACAATATCATCGACAGGCGTCAATGATTCACCGAAGGAGGAGCACCTCAACGATCGAAAGGTGGTGTCTCTCGGACCTTCGAAATGGCGTCTTCCAGCGTGGAGGCATGGAAGCTCATCATCAATGCCCCACTCAATTGGAGCACCGTTCTGACGTGGTCGTTCCCTCCGCTGAGTACGACTCTTCCGCCTGTTCGAGTCATGGTCATCACGGCTTTCAAGATCACCCGCAGCCCAATGGATGAAATGTACGAAATTCGAGAGAGGTCCAGTACCATCTGCCGTTCCCCACGCCCGATATGCTCCGTCAGGATTCGCTCGACCTCCGGCGCGCTGTTCGTGTCGAAGCGGTTCCGCGGAGTGACGATCATCACGTCACCGCTTCGATGTGATGTGACGCTCATGGCCATGCTTGTTGAGTCTTGGTCAGGCTCCGGCGGCTTCCCTCCGACTTCGAGCGCCTTGGATCCGGTCTGATCGGAACGTCTCAGAGAGGCGGACGGCTCGGATACGAACTTCTTTTTCACCGTCAAGACGTTGCGCCCCACGTTGCGATGGTACGTCACCTCGTCAAACATGGAGCGCACCAAGTGAATTCCCAAACCGCCGAGCTCGCGTTCGTGCAGGAGCTGCGACAGATCCGGCGTAGAGACCGTTAAGGGGTTGAAGGGAATTCCGTCATCCGTAATGGTCAGGACTACGCACTCCTCTCGCACTTCGCCTTCTACCTGAATGGTGTGCTCTGTCGGATCATTCGGGAAGGCATACTGCACGACATTGTTGAGGAGGTCATCCAGCGCCATGTTGAGTGTAGGGATCAGCGGCTTGGCCCGTTCCCATTGCGCCATATACCGCTCAAACGCCGTCTGTATTGTGGGAATGACCGCCAATTGGTTGAGCATGCTCTGACGGAACATGCTGACCGCCACATCGGACGGGGTGGCGCCGAGATACCGTATTCCCAATATAGTGATATCGTCCGCCTGCGGAGCCCCGCCGGCAAAGGTCCTCACCGCCTTCATGACTTCACCGATGCGATCGACCACCGAGACGGCCTTGGATTGATCCAGCACCGCTTTCAACCGGTCCTTGCCGAACAATTCATGTTGCCTATTGTCGGCCTCCGTGACCCCATCAGTATAAAAGAAGAGCTCATCGCCGGGCGCCAATTGGATGAGGCTCTCCTTGAAGGCAATGCCCGGCATCGGACCGACGAGCGGACCATCTTGGGATGTCAACCACTCAAACTGCCCCTCCCGTCGCTTCAGCAGCGGAGGATTATGGCCCGCGTTCGTCGTGAGGAGCGTGCCATCGCGGAGATTCAAGATGCCCAGGTACAGGGTGACGAACATACAGCTGTCGTTCTCCGCGCTGAGCGCGTCGTTCACATGAGTGACGATACTGGCAGGCGAGGGATCCGATGACGCCCGGGTCTTCACCATAATTTTGGTCATCGCCATGAACAGCGCGGCTGGAACTCCGTTACCCGACACATCGCCGATCACAAAACACAGCCGATGGTCGTCGATCAGAAAGAAATCATAGAGGTCCCCCCCGATCTCCAGAGCCGGTTCGAGAACCGCATAGAGCTCCAGCTCCTTCCGATCCGGAAAAGCCGGAAATACGCGCGGGAGCATACTCCGTTGAATATCCCGGCCGACATTCAATTCTTCCTGCATGCGGGCCTTGGCTGCTTCAACCAACGCCAACGAATCAGCCAACCGCGCCTTGGCATCCTCGGCGGCTTGTTCGGCATTTTTCAGGGCCGTAATGTCTGTTGTCACTGCGACTGTGCCGCCATCTTGTGTCTTCCTCTCGTTGATCATGACCCACTCTCCGCTGGAACGGGATTGAATGTACGGCCCTTGAGGATTGCGATGCATGTCGAGACGCATTTTCACCCAAGATTCGACATCCCTGATCGCTGCGGGTATATCACCTCGTTTCGCAATGCGGCGAATGATCGATTCAAACGAGTCGCCGGCGTGAACTTCGGCCCCTGGTTGAGAGACCGCTTCGCGATACTTGCGGTTACAGATCACCAGACGGTCATCCGCGTCGAAGAGCGAAAAACCTTGCGGAACGCTTTCAATGGCTTCAATCATCCGGGCCTGGCTGTCTCGCGCCAGGCCTGCTGCCTTCGTCACTTGTCGGTCGATGATGGCCAGGAGTGTCGAGAGCGATACGGCGACCACCGCGAGGAGATCAATCTCAATCCCCGGCGAAGGAGCACTGGTCGCGATGTCGGACATACTGTATGCCGGAATCATCCCGATAACATGGGATCCGGAAAGAGCCAATCCCATGGCACTCGCCTTTTCCGTCACCCGCCAGTTTCCATACGAGATATTCCACGCTCCGAGCGCCAGGACGATGATGCTTAGTGCCACGATCCCCATCACCGACAGCACAAAGAGCAGCACGTCATTCTGAAGATCGATCGGTTGGTGGACCGCCAGCATGCTGGAAAAATGGGTCAGGTTCATGCAGGCGCCCATCAGCATTCCTCCGGAGACGAGTCGCATTCGACTGTCGGCGTGGCTGCTGATCAGGTACACGGCTACGGCTCCTGTCGCCCCGGCGGACAGAAGGGAAAGAACGGCAAGCGCGGAATCCTGAGCTGCTGAGACCGGCGGACAGAACGCCAGATTGCCGATGTAGTGAATCGCCCATATTTCGAGGCCGGCTGCG
>JACZCY010179287.1_pt1 | contig 11423 bp, 10 predicted proteins | sample 8641821 | NCBI WGS metagenome assembly JACZCY01 (sample SAMN15324609, study PRJNA640507) | soil metagenome | isolation source: intercropping sugarcane | place: China: Luxin town, Laibin City, Guangxi Province | collected 2019-07-25 | depth 10cm m | reverse complement strand
TTAACATGGCAATTCCAATCCGAACTAAAAGAATACTGCCCACACCATAGCCTGCAATTTTCCTAGAATTCCATAATCCGCAATACTCGCATGTGCCACTTCGTGCTTTTTCTTTTACAATCTCATAAATCTTTGGGTCCATTTTATCAATGGCTGTTTCTATAGGAAGTGGAATTGCTCCTCCAGTCAATTGTAGCCTGGCTCCTCCCAATGTTTCCCCACTGGTTGCCGATTCAACCATTATGATATAGGTATATGATTCCTTAAGCCAATTTAGATTAGCTGTAGTCACTTGTGTAACTCCGTAAGCTTCTAATACTTTCCTATGCCCTTCAATATATCTTTGGCACTCATCGGGGCTTTTATCCGCCCTAAAAACCCTTATCTTAACGGAGGTTAAATTATTGTCCATGGCCTTACACCTATCAATTTTTAACGATTTCTTCTACATCCACATAAAATCTGCCTGAAGACAGAGGTTCCCCGACTAATATTTTTCTGCTGATTTCAGCCACTGCCGCCCCGCCCAGCGATACGGCGGAAGCCAGTTGAGGCCAGGTGGAAATAGTTCTACCGATTTGGGGGAGTGACCGCTTCATTCTTTCAGATATCGTGGCTGCGCCTGCAATTTGCAGAGACAAATGTACCCGTAAATCAGGATTCTGCAAGTTTTTTTCATCAAACTCCTCTTCGGGGATTATGCCATGAAATAAAGGGCGCTCAGGCTCTTCATCAAACCGTTCAATATCTATCATTCCCCGGTCGCTGGTATCCATCAATACGGGGATCTGCAAGGCGCGCGCCTTGCGCCGGCAAAGTATTTTTACAGGTAAACTGTCACATTCATCTATCAACAAGTCCAGGTTGCCGGACCCTTGCAAAAAATCATCTATATTATCGCCGGTAATTCCTTCGGGAAAGCAGGTCACTTTCAAAAAGGGATCTATTTCGGCTATTTCGCGCGCCACGATCTCGGTTTTAGGAAGTCCGAGATTGTGTACACCTGTCCTGATCCGGTTCATATTACTCAGATCCAGCGTATCAAAATCGGCTATGCGTAATTCTCCAAAAGTCCGTTCCATAGCTAATATCAGGGCTACTGACTGCCCTACGGACAATCCGATAACGCCTATTTTTCTGGTGGATAAAACTGCCCTTTCCTCCGGGGTGATTTTGTACAGATTCCTGTTTGTCCGCAGCGCGGAAAACTCTGCTTCCTCTAAAAGATGCACCATTTTTTCATTCCAGGGGTAGTACACCCATACTCCGTAATCCCGCATGTCACTGCCGTCCAAATGATCCTTCACGGCTTCTTTTAGGCCGCTCTCCGAAAATTTCTCACCCGGATGATTAATTTTTATTAATTCCGCTAATTGTTGCCATATCCGGTCAAAAACCTGAATATACGGCTTGTCCTTCAATAAATTGTGAAACGAGTCAGCATCATGAGGCGAGGAAATCCTGTACGCGTACGGTTGTATCATTATAATTAACTGTTTTTTGATAATGTCCGATAATCTCTGTTGAGGTTGGCTCCAGACCTGCTTTTTTCCCCTATTTTTCCACTAATTTAGAACATTTTTCGAGGTGTGGTACATTTTATTCAATTTTTTTTGGGGAATAGTAAAATTCTATGGTACATTTGTATAATACGTACATTCAGGATGCATTCACAAGCTTGATCAATATTGGTATATGAGTGATAGCGAGGTCAAAATCAACGTTTTATATATTGATGATGAAGTCAATAACCTGGCTGCATTTAAAGCTAATTTCCGGCGCATTTACCGGGTCTTTACCACAGACTCCGTGGCTGAAGCGAAGAAGATCTTAGACGAGAACGAAATACATATAATTATCTCGGATCAACGCATGCCTGACATGACAGGTATTGATTTTTTCGCCTCCATCCTCGAATTACATCCCGAGCCGATCCGCATGCTGCTCACCGGTTACGCAGATATTAACGCCGTGATAGATGCGATCAATAAAGGACAAGTTTATAAATATTTCTCCAAGCCCTGGGACGAAAATGATCTCAAAGAAAACATTGAGAAAGCTTACGAATTATATCACCTGAGAAAAGAAAACACCGAGCTGACTGATAAATTAATGGACGTCAACCACAAGCTGGAATTCCTGCTCCGTCAAAAACTGCTTTCCTGACCTCAGGACGTTTACTAATAATTATATTATACTGGCGAAACTCCCACCGGGAGGGTAAGAGGCTTCCTTATTTTTGTGCATGAGACAAATGAGGCAATAAATATTTAATGCTTAAAACAGCCTTTCATGCAAGAAATAACTACCTATAGAGAAACAGAGGATGAATCTGCCAAATGGCTTTATTGCGAGGATGATCATCAGAATAAATATGTTTTTTACCGCGGACATCCGGCATTTCTTGCAAAATTCATAGGGGTAAGTCGTTGCCTGATCGAAGGCATGGAGGAGCGGTTTTCATTCAGTGATCCTTATTGCAGGGAATTGATAGCCCTGGCAGAGCAAAAAGGGGTGAACAGGTTTGGAAAGCTATAAACCATTTTACGGCCTCCAAAAAGAACTATATTTAAATGAAAAACAGGGATTTCATCATTATCAGCCTGAATCCATGGTACACACCGCTCAGCAGCACCTCCAAACAGGTGGCTAAAGAGCTGGCAAAGCAGAACAGGGTTTTATATGTCAATCCGCCATTAGACAGGAAAACCATAATGACCAGGAAAGAGGATCCTGCCCTCGAAAAGCACCTGAATGTAATGAAAGGGGAAGGGGAGGATCTTATAAAAATAGCCGGCAATCTGTGGAATTATTACCCCCGCACGGTATTGGAATCAGTCAACTGGATACCCGGCACCAAAATATTTTCCTGGTTTAACCTGATCAATAATAAACGGCTGGCAGCTTCCATCCTGCTTGCCGTTAAGAAACTAAATTTCTCGGATTATATCCTGATCAATGATAAAGATCTTTTCCGCGGCTATTATTTAAAAGAATTATTGCATCCGGCAGTATATCTCTATTATGACCGGGATTATATCCTGGGCGTGGATTACTGGCGAAAACACGGCCGGACTTTAGAACCCAGGCTGGCAAAGAAATCAGACCTGGTCGTATCTCATTCGGATCATTTGATCAGCCTGTTGAAACCATATAACGGCAATATCTACAATGTGGGATCGGGAATTGATACGGATATGTTTAAGCCGGATAAAGCGTATCCTGTCCCGGCAGCATTACGTTCATTGAAAAAACCGGTGACGGGATATGTGGGAGCGCTTACTGCCGCCAGGCTGGATGAAGGGGCTTTTTTAAAGATCGCAGCACAAAAACCTGAATGGACGATGGTTTTAGTGGGGCCGGAAGATGCTGTTTTTAAGCAGAGCAGACTGCACCAGATGAGTAACGTGATCTTTTGCGGCAGAAAAAACATAAATGAAATACCGGCATATATACAGGCTATGGACGTATGTTTAAATCTGCAGGTCATCAATGATATCACTATAGGTAATTATCCGCTGAAGATAGATGAATATCTGGCATTGGGAAAACCGGTGGTGGCTACCAGCACCATCGGGATGAAACCTTTTGAAGAAACGGTGTATATGGCAGAGGAGGGAGGAGATTATATCAGCCTGATAGAGCGGGCAATCCGGGAAAACGATGAAGAAAAGATGAAAGCACGTATGGCATTAGCCGAAAGCCATAGTTGGAAAAACGTGTTGGAAAATATTTACCAGGCTATCGAAAAAACCATGCTGTTGAAAAATGGGTCTGTCAACTAAAATAAAAAATAATCCTTCCATCAAGCGGAAAGCCTTATGGCTGCTTATTCCGAAAGGGGAAGCCCGTCCGAGATGGTGGGTGAAGTCGTTCCTGAATCCTTTCTATCACCGGCGCGGAAGGAGATCGGTGATACGCGCAACCGTCAGAAAAGATGTATTGCCGTTTCATCAGTTCAGACTGGGAGCCGGCGCTGTAATTGAAGATTATGCCGTAATTAACAACGGCATGGGAGATGTCATCATCGGGAAAAACAGCTTTATCGGCATAGGCGATGTCATCATCGGACCCGTGGAAATTGGCAATAATGTCATCCTGGCTCAGCATGTCGTCATTTCGGGACTTAATCATGGCTACGAAGATGTCAATCTGCCGGTAAAAGATCAACCCTGTTCTTTTGAGAAGATCACCATTGGTGATGATGGCTGGATTGGGGCTAACGTGACCATCACCGCAGGAGTTACCATTGGGAAACATGTGGTAGTGGCAGGAGGCAGTGTCGTAACCAGATCTTTACCTGATTACTGTGTAGCGGCAGGAAATCCTGCACGCATGCTGAAGCAGTTTAATTTTAATACAAAGCAGTGGGAGAAAGTGTAAAAATAGAGGCTTATGGAAGGTCCTGGTTGACGGGCTTTTTCACATACATGAAGAGCATTATCATGTTATTGCGGGTAGCTCATTGGGCAAAGAATCTGTTCGTGTTTTTACCCCTCTTTTTTGCAGGTGAGATTTTTGACGGAGATAAAATGGTGCATACTTTCTGGGGATTTATCGCTTTTTCTTTTATTGCAAGTTGCATATATATCTTCAACGACTATAAAGATATCGAAAAGGATAAGCTTCATCCGGTTAAACGGGAAAGAGCATTGGCATCCGGTAAAGTATCTGTTCCGATAGCGTTTGCGTTAATGTTTTTTTGCCTGATAGCGGGATCATTGATTGGATGGTATTGCGACATACGATTTCTGATAATTCTGTTGGCTTATTTAGTTCTGAATGTGGCTTATTCATTCGGCTTAAAAAATATTTCCATTGTGGACATCATGATCATAGCTACAGGGTTTATACTTCGTGTGAAAGGAGGGGGTATTATCGCGCAGGTAGATGTGTCGCAGTATTTAATGGTAGTGGTGTTTCTACTTTCCTTGTTTCTTGCTTTATCAAAGCGCAGAGACGATGTTTTAATAAAACATGCCTCAGGAGGGAAAATGCGTGATTCCATTTCGGGCTATAATCTCGAATTTCTGAATATGAGCATTGCTATCGTTTCCGCAATCATCATTATGGTTTACTTAATGTACACGCTTTCTCCCGAAGTGATCAAGCGCCTGGGTACCTACAGGCTGTATTATACCTCTATTTTTGTTGTTTCCGGACTAATGCGATATATGCAATTAATTTATATTAAAGCAGATACAAGATCCCCTGCGAGGATCTTGTACAAAGATCGTTTTATTCAGGCATGCCTTGGGTTATGGGCTGTGAGCTTTTACTTATTGATCTATTTCCCCAATTTGCACCTTTATAAATAATTTCCAGTGTCATCGGAATAAAAATCAGATAGGTAGGGACAAAGAACAATCTGCTTTCATAAGCAGGAACGGAATAAAAATGAACAAAAAACCAAATAGGAACTATAGCCATGAACCACACTTGTAATATCAGACTGCACCGCCTGAACTTATACAAACAGATGAAAGGCAGCACGCTAAAAGCACCGAACATTTCAAAATATCCCTTCACTGCCACTATACTGAAGAGATTAAGTTTGAGCATTGGGATTCCGGCCGGCACTTTCCATTCTCCCTGAGGACGATACCCGAAATACATTCTTAGCCCAATAAATATAATAATAAATGAAATGAAAGATAATATGGTGATCAGCCATGTCCTCCCTGGTAGATAGAACACCTTTCTGAGATTCCCGATAGAAATCAGTGGAACTTTGAAAGGGATACAGGATACAAAAAATAAAAAAGGGATCAGCAAGGAGGTTTCCCTGTTCAAGGCGCCAATGACGGTAACGGGAAGAATAAGCCATGGATTCTTTTTATATAAGATAATACATCCTGCAAGTAAGTAAAGAATATTATCCAAGTAAGTGTTAAAAGAGAGATCGCTGGCAATAACACCGTTTCCCATGCTCCATGATATCATAATCAGCCCGAGATACACAAGCCAATGATTCTTAATAAAGTAACTTAGAAGGTAAAAGGAGAGGAATAAGATCAAAAAATTTTCTATGAAACGAAAAATTAAAAAAATGAAAAGATATTTGACAATGTCGGGATTATTGAGTTGGCCAAGGAATTCTTTCGTCTCAGGAGTAAACCCCGATGTGGATTGAAAATCAAAGTGAACGATCTTTTGAATAGGAATGATTTTATCAATCGTCCGGTCATAACCTCGCTTGATCCCTTCTATGATCAACGGACAAAGAATACGATATTGCCAGGGATTATAGAACTTTGAGTTTTTTTCAATAATTCTTTTATAAAGACCGTAAGTAGCAATAGCCTCCCCGTTCATATAATTTTTATAAATGGGATACGCTGAAAGGAAGAAAAAGCAAATAACCAGGAAAACAGTTTTTGTAAACGTATGTCGTCGTATTAATAATTTGATTTGTGTAATCATGGATAAATTTTGACGATCACTATTTTTTAGATTACGATTCACAAGTTTGCGCTAAATTAGCTATTTTAGAATCAAAGCATATCACTCATTTTACATTCATGAAAAAGAAAATGGCCAATTGGGGGAATTATCCGGTAATGGAAGCAGAAGAATATGCCTTTTCTTCTGCGGGTGATCTGCGAGCCCAATTACTGGGCGACCATACTTCTTGCATCCCCAGGGGCAACGGACGTTGTTATGGTGATGCTTCATTGAGCGGACTGATTCTTTCCTGTCTGGCTTTCGATCATATAATTTCTTTTGACGCAGTCCAAGGGATATTTGAGTGTGAGTCAGGTGTTACATTGGACCAAATACTGGAGATTATTGTTCCCAAAGGATGGTTTTTGCCGGTAACTCCCGGTACAAAGTATATCTCTATAGGCGGTGCGGTAGCCTCTGATATACATGGCAAAAATCATCACACGGAAGGATCCTTTGATAATCATGTCTCAGAAATAAAAATGATGCTATATAACGGAGAAATAACTACCTGTTCTTCAACCATCAATAAGGAACTTTTTGAAGCTACCCGCGGCGGAATGGGACTGACTGGGATTATTTTAAGCGTCAAGTTCAAATTGAAAAAAATCGAAACTGCATTCATCCGTCATACCCGGATAAAAGCAGCTAATCTTCACGAATTGCTGGAATTATTTCAGGAATATAAAGACCACACTTACACCATGTCATGGATAGACTGTTTGAAAGGAGGCAATCAATTTGGCAGAAGCATCCTGATGGCAGGAGAACATGCCTCTTTAGATGAGTTAAATGAAAAACAAAAACGCAATACGTTGACTTCCTTTTCAGATACTTTAGGTACTTTCCCTGTTAACCTACCTTCTTTCGTTTTGAATCAATATTCGGTAAAGGCATTTAATTTTCTTTATTATAGAAAAAATGTTAAACGATATATACAAAATATTATCCCGTACGATCCCTTCTTTTATCCATTAGATAAAATATTGGAATGGAACAAAGGATACGGCAAAAATGGGTTCTTACAATATCAGTTCGTCCTGCCGATGCAAAGTAGTGAGAAAGGCATGAAAGAGATTTTGTATCGGATCCGCCAGAAAGGATTTGGCTCTTTTCTGGCAGTTTTTAAAGTATTTGGGAAGCAAAATAACCTGATCAGTTTTCCTATGGAAGGATCCACTCTGGCGCCTGATTTTCCCGTGCGTCCTCCATTATTTCCTTTTCTGGATGAATTGGACAGGATAGTGCTGGACTACGGAGGAAGATTATATCTCACCAAAGACGCCAGAATGAAACCGGATATTTTCTGGAACAGCTATCCGGGTGTTCAGGAATTTTACGAATTGATAAAGAAGTATAACCCCGATTATAAATTCAGATCTTTGCAATCTGATCGTCTGGGAATTACTTCAGTCAAATGAAGTTTATCACTCGATCACAAACAATAATCAGTCAATTTTTCAATATCCGATGAATGAAAATCATACCATACTTATACTGGGCGCCGGATCCGATATAGCCAAAGCTATTGCAAGGAAATTTGCCCGAAAAGGGTATGACGTGTTGCTTGCCGGAAGGAATCCCGAACAGATGGAGAGGCTGAAAAAAGATTTGGAAGCGCGTTTTGATGCCAAAGCCTCCTGGTATCCCTTCGATGCAGAATACCTGGATACGCACGATCTATTGGTATCCACACTTCCCGTTCTGCCGGATATAATTGTTTATACTGCAGGATATATGAGTGAGCAGGCAGAAGCGCAACAAAACTGGAAGGCCTCACAAAAAATGATTGATGTGAATTATGCCGGTGCGGTTTCTATATTAAATCATTTTGCCGCTCTTTTTAGGGAAAGAAGATTCGGCTGCATTATCGGCATCAGTTCGGTAGCCGGCGACAGAGGCAGGGGAAGTAATTATATTTACGGAAGCACTAAAGCAGCGTTTACAGCCTATTTATCAGGGTTAAGAAATGAACTATTCAGGAAAAATGTACAGGTACTGACCGTCAAACCGGGATTCGTTTACACCAAAATGACCCGGCATCTGAACCTTCCGGCTCTTTTAACGGCCCGTCCGGAGCAGGTAGCAGACAAAATATATGGGGCAGTCCTTAAAAAGAAGAATATAGTTTATGTTAAACCCGAATGGAAATGGATCATGCTGATAATTAGAATGATCCCCGAGCCTTTATTTAAAAGAACGAGGTTATAGATCAATATGCCTGAAGAATATTCTAAGACCTTAGCCCTTTTCGACTTCGATGGTACACTTACCCGGAAGGATACTTTTCTCGAACTGATCAAATTTGTACATGGAAAAAATCCTTTCTACAAAGGAATATTGAAATTAGCTCCTTATTTATTTTTGTTTAAAATAAAGGTACTCCCGAATTGGAAGGTGAAAGAAAAAGTCCTGATTCATTTCTTTAAAGGCATGCCTTATGACCTGTTTCAGGATCATTGTAATCGCTTTGCCATGGAGATTATTCCAACTCTCATGAGAAAAGATGCACTTACAGAATTAGAAAAATTGCAATCAATGGGGACACGCATAATTATAGTATCAGCCTCATCTGAAAATTGGATCCTTCCCTGGAGTAACCGTCTGAAAATAGAATGTATCGCTTCTAAGATGGAAATAGCGGGGGGAACGCTTACCGGTAAACTATCAGGTAAAAATTGTTACGGAATGGAAAAAGTCATTCGCATTAAAGAAACAACAGACCTTTCAAAATACTCCGTGATCTACGCTTTCGGCGACAGCAAAGGAGATTTGCCCATGCTAAAATTGGCGACGAAGCCTTTTTATAGAACATTTAAAAAATGAGTTTATTCCGAAAAGTCGTAGAATACCATAAGGGAATAAAGTCTTTTGATAATGGCGGATAAATTTCTCATATTCTTCAGCAGAACTAACTCTCCGATGTTGTTCCGGCTGATTCAGGATATACTAATAAACCCTATTGATATCAAATTTAGCCTAAGCTTAAGTATCTGATTTAAAAATCTTGCTCTTTAGTTTAAAGATTAACTCCCTGTGGCTGTACGGACGATTTTATACCGATAACTGTCAATGCCTGAAACCCCAAACCCGGAACCTAATACTTGATCATTTTCCTCACATCTCTCAACTGGTTATCTTCTATCAGTTGGATGAAATAAATTCCCGGCGCCAATCCGCTTACATCCAGCACTTTTGTGGTATGCATGGGGAGCTGGCCGAAATAATATTGTTTCATTATCCTCCCGTTCACATCAATGATCCTGAAGGTGAGCAGTCCCGTAATAGCCTTATTTAATTCTACATGAAGCTCATCATGCACCGGGTTGGGATATATGATGAAAGTGATGGGAGTTGTATCCCGTCCCGGCATCACATATACGCTCACCGTAGCCGTGGAAGACATGCCTTTGTTATCTGTCACCGTCAGTTTGAAATCATAAGTGCCCATCTGCAGGCCTGAAACTATAGTAATAGAGGCGTCAGGTGTATGCAATTTAGGTTGTGTTGGCCCTGTCATCGGGTCCCAATGATAAGATACGATGGTGCCATCCGGATCATGGGACGCCGTTCCGTCTAAGGTTACAGAGTTTTGCGGCAGCACAATGGTAATATCTTTTCCCGCATCGGCTACCGGTGGCTGGCTGGGTTTTTCGTACACACCAATGGTGACATCTGCCGTATCTTTGGCTCCATCATTATCCGTCACTATCAACGTGAATACATATACCCCATTTACCAGACTATTCACCTGTGTTTTGGCATTAGCTGCCTGAACAATGTTTGCTGAAGAAGGCCCAGATCGCTGCGTCCATGACCAGGAAACAATACTGCCATCAGGATCATTGGAAGCGGAACCATCCAGTAAAGTGGAATCCACAGGCAGGAAAATATTGACGTTATTGCCGGCGTTGGCAACCGGCGGATGGTTAACCCTGACTGAAACATTAGCCGATGAGGCGGCTCCGTTGTTATCTGTAACTGTCAGCGTAAACACATAAGTCCCCACCACAAGCCCGTATGGATTTATCACCGGATTGCCGTTGTTATTGATCACGATGGGGGAAGGTCCCGATTGTTCCACCCATTGCCAGGAAACAATTTTCCCGTCGGGATCATATGATGCAGATCCATCTAAAGTAACTGAGGCGGCGGGTAAGTTGATTACCTGATTTTGCCCTGCTTTAGCGACCGGCGGCTGGTTGACAAATACAGATACATCGGCGGAAGAGGTCCCCCCATTATTGTCGGTAACTGTCAGAGTAAAAACATACGTTCCCGCCACGAGGCCGCTTACCAGCGTAGTGGCAACGGTGTCATTATTCAATACAGCAGCAGAAGGTCCCGATTTTTTCACCCATTTCCAGGAAACGATCTTCCCGTCAGGATCATAGGAGGCAGATCCATCCAGCGCTGCAGAATCCGCAGGTAAACTAATTATCTGGTTCCGCCCTGCATTGGCAACCGGCGATTGATTAGGCGCAATTACCGGCGGCGGGCCTGGGCTCACAGAATCCTTGCCCGACACCGTAAAGGCTACTGAAGAAGAAGATATAGCTCCGTCATTATCAGTAACCGTCAGCGTAAACACATAGACCCCCTGAACAAGTCCGGTGACCATCGTCTGGGAGCTGGTATCCTTTTGGATCGTATAAGAAGCAGGCCCGGATTTCTGCGCCCATTTCCAGGACACAATGTTTCCGTCAGGATCGTAGGAGGCAGATCCGTTCAAAAGCGCTGAATCAACGGGAAGCTGAATAGCAATATTTGCTCCTGCATTGGCTATAGGGGCCTGATTATTGGCAGATTTCACTGTCACAGTAATCAACGCAGTATCGCCCGCCCCTTGATTATCCTTCACGATCAGTGAAAATACATAGGTCCCAGCTGTCAGATGGAAAGCGGTCACCTGGGGCCCGTTCTGACGGCCAAAACTGGCGGTAGAAGGACCGGAATTTTGATCCCACTGATAACCGACA
>JACZCY010040964.1_pt1 | contig 11509 bp, 10 predicted proteins | sample 8641821 | NCBI WGS metagenome assembly JACZCY01 (sample SAMN15324609, study PRJNA640507) | soil metagenome | isolation source: intercropping sugarcane | place: China: Luxin town, Laibin City, Guangxi Province | collected 2019-07-25 | depth 10cm m | reverse complement strand
CCAAGATCTCCGCCGTACCTAATCGTCCTCGGTTAGGTGCGTGCTCCTCCCACTCTAACCTCCAATCCAACTCCACTCCAATCCGAACTTCGTTTTCGGCTTCGACCGATGGACAACCATGGTCGGTGCACGGCCATTAGTAGGACCCCTGCTATACTTTGGGCAATCGGCATCGTTTGGATACTGAAGGCATCTCACAACATGACAGTCTTCATGCTGGGCCTTATGAGCGGTCTTCTGTTCTGGCCGGTTATCGGGTCCGCGGAACTCTACAAATGGACCGATGACCAAGGGAATCTCCATATAACCGATACGCCGTCTCCCATGACGCAAAAGAAGTCGGCGACTACTGTGGCGCCAATTCCTCGATCCTCATCGCAAAAGAAGGCCACAGCTCGGCCGATCTTGCCTAGGCAATCCCACGCGGAGGTTCATCCCGTACCTGGTCCCCCAGATCCCCCCGCAAGCGAGAAAGTCCTTACTCAACGGTCCCAGGAAGGTTTGAGTCCGAGCCAGGCAACGCTGACGAGTTCGTGGCAAGTCTTCGACGGCAACCAGCCGAATGCCAAGGCTCCCGTTCAGCGGTGGAAGGATGAAGCGGGCCTCGATCACTTTGCAGATGTCTTGCCGATAGCTAGAGGAGATATGCAGGTAGGAGCGAAGCCGGAAGACGTTTCCGTCTCGCACTCTACACGTAGGGCCAAAGAGCGGACAAGCGGTGCGTCTCGCTTGCGTTATCAGGTGACTGAATGAAGTAAAGACCATGGATGGCTGGAAACGACATAAGAGAGTTCTGAACATACCACTAGTCGTTGTCGCCCTCTTCATTACCATCGCATCGATTCAGGATGCGGCAGGCTACCTTTCCAGAATTCCTACCGCATTCTCCGAGGATGGGCGGCTCCTACTGGTTCAGACGGATGAACTGGTTGTCTGGGATCTCGAGAGGAAAGTACTCGTCGAGAAGATTCCAAGCCTTCACTGTCAGCAGATCGCGCTCTTGAAGCAGGAAGGGTGGGTGCTATGTGTGGAGCACAGCGTCACCATCTACGATTGGAAGAAGCGAGCCTCGGTGGCTACCATTCCACCGGAATCGCAGCAGCTCTATAGCTTGCTGGCCTATTCGAGTGAGACTGATCGGATGATTCTCCGTCACGGGAATGAGGCCGTGTCCGTCTGGCAGCTGGGGAAAAAGCCCATACCGCTCAAACATATTTCGCTTGAGGGGAAGGCAGACATCTCCTCCGTGGCCGCCTCGCCCGATACGAAGCTGTTGGCGATTGCGCAGGGCCACACCATTCATCTGCACGACCTCAGCGGGACCACCGTCCGTGACATAGCTATAGAAGCCGGCAAACCGCGTGATCTCCTTTTTGCGCCGAACAGTTCTCGGTTGGCGGCGAGTGTGGGCAAAATGATTCTCCTGATCGATCCTGTGGAAGGGTCTATAGCCGTGCGTGCAACATTAACGAGTGCTGAAGGGGCACAAGGCTCCCTCACGCCAGAAGTCTTCTCGCGGGACGGTCATCGTTTGGTGGCAGCCAACGGGGAATGGAGCTATGCGCTTTTCAAGACTGATACGGGCGAGCTGGTGTCTTTGACCGAGTTTACCTATGGAGCTCCAGGGCGTGGGATGCGCTCACCGACACAGCTTCGTGCCGTCGACATTGCTGTCGATGCAGATCTCTTGGTCGGGCAACCGGAGCATCTCCATACGTTACAGATCTGGGATCTACAGACCGGTGCGATGTTGCCGGATCTGTGCGGAGAGGATTGCCGCAGTATGGGTCTTCGCGTTTCGTTACTCAAATGGTCGCCGACTGGTTCGAAAATCGTGGTTGAGATGCAGGGAGGCCTCAATCCTGATGTGGATGGGAAGATATCGGTTTGGGATGTTCCCTCACGTTCCCCGGAATTGGTGCTGGACCCCGGCCAACCTCAAGCCAAAGTACTGGCCAAACGAGCGACCCTACCAACATTTATTACGATGATAGCTTCTCCCCCCGTTGCGCCGGCTTTCGCCCATGCACGGCCTTTGCGCGCAGTGGCGACGTCTCCTAGTGCAAATTTACTTGTCACGAGCGGCGACGATGGACTGCTGAAAATATGGGGTCCAGGGCAGGGAGCCCTCTTTCGTCAACTGGCATTGTCTGCTCCGGCACATGCGCTTGCGTTCAGCTCCGACGGGGCAATCCTTGCGGCTGGTACCACGGAAGGAGACGTACGCTTGTGGGAAACCCAGACCTGGCGTGAGTTCTTACCCTATTCAAGCAGACAAGGTCTGATCAACGCGTTGCAATTCCTTCCAGGCAATCGATTTCTGGTCGTCGCTGGAGGGCGACCGAAAGTTCTTGTCGTGGATCTGGTCACCCGAACGGTTGTGAAAGAGCTTGTGCGCCTGTCTCCGGCCTGCAATGGGAAGAGCTGTACAGAAAAAAAGCGAGCTGTGCGCGGAGAGATCGTAGACAGCCTGAGCTTCTTGGACGAAAGCTCGTTTCTCTTGACGACCTCACAAGCCGGTCCCCTCATCTGGGACATTACAACTTGGCGCGAGGTTGAGAAGCCGGCTGGATTTCCGGACGTCTGGTCCGGTCTTGGTTGGAAACGTCCATTTGTCTGGACAACCACCCGCCCCGGTGTTACGACCGTCTTTACCCTCGCCGTCTGGGATACCAAGAACAATAAAGTGTTGGCGAGCTTGGATACTTATACTCAGCGGGACACAGAAATTGATCATGGGCCGGCCGTGTCGTTAGGGACAACAATGGCCGTCGACCCATTGCATCGATGGGCTGCCACCAGAGTCGGGGAACATGTTTCAGTCTGGGATCTCTCGGCACAAACAAAACGAAAGATGTTCCATGTCAAGACTCCGTATCAGCTTCATTGGACGAGCGACGGCAAATATTTGATCATTGCCACCCTCGACCGAAAAATCCTCGTCTGGTCGGCCGAGACCATGGAACCGGCACACTACCTGCGGGATCCATCCGTTACCCACTAGGGAGATTCGTTCTTCACAAGGGTCTTTTTTCGTTCTTGTCATTCACCATCTGGTCCATTGTTTCCGCGAAAGTTTTATGGTACCAACAGTGAACATTTGTTTCACGAGAGGATGAATGGCAAAAAAGAAAGCATCCGCGTCAGAGACTGAATCGAAATCTTCCGCTCCTCGAGCAACCCCTGAACCAGCCGTCACCAAGAAAGCCGCCGCCAAGCCGGCGGAACGCGTCACTGCGGTTGAGATGGGGGCGCGACAGCGGGAAATCTCCGTCTCGGAGTTTTTTACGAAGAATCGGCACCTGCTCGGCTTCGACAATCCGCGCAAGGCGCTGCTGACCTGCGTGAAGGAAGCGGTGGATAATGCGCTCGATGCTTGCGAGGAGGCCGGGATCCTTCCTGATGTGACGGTCAGGCTGGAGGTAGTGTCGAACGGGGAACCGGTTGCACCCAGCCAAGCAAGCAGGTTTCGTATCACGGTGACCGATAACGGGCCCGGCATCGTCCGTCAGCAGATCCCCAGGATCTTCGCGAAACTGCTCTATGGGTCCAAATTCCATCGATTGCGGATGAGCCGGGGACAACAGGGAATCGGCATCTCCGCCGCCGGGATGTATGGACAACTTACCACCGGTAAGCCGGTCAAGATTATTTCCCGTATCGGCCCCAAAGCGGCAGCGCATTTCTTCGAAGTTCAGATCGATACGAAGAAGAACGAGCCGCTGGTCCACGAGAACAAACAGATCGACTGGGAGCAGCCGCGCGGGACTCAAGTTACGCTGGAAGTCGAAGGCAAGTATCAGAAGGGTCGGGCGTCGGTGGATGAATGGCTGGAGCAGACTTCAATCGCAAATCCCCATGTCAAACTGATCTACCGGACGCCCGAAGGCGAAACGAAAGAGTATCCTCGGACCTATCACGAACTGCCGCCGCAACCGCGCGAGATCAAGCCTCACCCCTACGGTATCGAATTCGGCATGCTGCTCAAGATGTTGCAGGACACGAGGAGCCATACGCTCTCCGGCTTTCTCGCCGGCGATTTTTGCCGGGTGTCCCTTCAGATGGCCGATGAAATCTGCAAAGCGGCAAAGGTCTCACCTGAGGCAAGGCCACGCGAGTTGAAGGGGCCTGTGGCGGAGGCGCTGTATAAAACATTACAAGAAACCAAGATCATGGCGCCGCCGACTAACTGCATTTCACCGATCGGCGAGAAGGCGATCCTTGCGGGACTCTATAAACAAATCAAAGGAGAGTTCTACACGGCGGTCAGCCGGCCACCGGCGGTCTATCGCGGCAATCCGTTCATCATCGAGGCCGGGCTCGCCTATGGAAATAGACCTCAAGATCAAAATAAGCCTCAGCAGCCCGCCGTGCCGAAAGCGGAGGGTGAGCACGAGGAAGAAGACTCGGAACTCGCCCGCGTAATCCGCTACGCGAATCGCGTTCCGCTACTGTACCAGCAATCGGCCTGTTCGACGTTCAAGGCCGTCTTGAGCACAACCTGGAAAAACTACGGCTTGACCCAATCGCGCGGGGCGTTGCCCGGTGGGCCGATGGTGATCTTCGTCCATATGGCGTCGGTTTGGGTGCCGTTTACGAGTGAATCCAAAGAGGCGATCGCCGACTATGATGAGATCCAAAAGGAGATCACTCTGGCCCTTCGTGAGTGCGGCAGGCGGTTGGGCCTCTTCGTTCGTCGGCGCGAACGGGCGGCCAGCGAATATCGGCGTCGGAATATCTTCGAACTATATATCGAAGAAGTCGTTGACGCCTGTAACCGACTCAAAGGAGGCAAGCTGCCGAAAGAAAAGTTGAAAGAACAGCTCCAGAAGATTGCGAGCTCACGGACGGGTGGTGCGAAGACTGACGAGGCGCTTGGCAAGACCGGCGCAGGACCTGAAGGGTTGCCTCACTCCATCATCGTCACGGCGGAGGGAGTTGAGGGCGAGACGGAATTGGCCACTCAAGTTGAGGCCGTTCAGGCGACAGCCGCGCCCACAGCGGAACCTGATCTGCTGGGTGATACGCCGTCAACTACTGAGCCGGCTCCAAAAGAAAAAGCCGCCAAGGGGAACCGCTCGAAAAAGTCGCCGAAGGGAGCAAAAGCGAAACCTGGTCAGATAGCGCTCTTCGAGGCACCAGACAGACAAGATAGACCAGACAGACCTCATAAACCCATTCGCGTTTCAAAGCCACGAGGAAAGAAATAGCACCATGGCGACGAAACAGAAACAAGCGACTGCCGTCGAAAAGAAGCTGATCGGCCTGGCGGACATTGTGGTCCAAGCGGCCGAGCGATCAAAGGACCCGACGTTTCAGATTCCGATCCGTGCCCTCTCGAATGTGTCCTTCAATGAACGGAAGGGCCTGATCGAGATGGGCCATAAGAAGCAGGAGCGGTCGTTCTTCAACGTCGGCATGGCGAAGAAGTTCATGCAAACGGTGCTGGTCGCCGATGCCCTTTCCGAATTGCAGCGGGCTGATCTCACGACTTCGCTTCGAGAAATTTACTACCGCACGAAACATACGATCAAAGACTCGCACGAGAATACGTTCGATACTCAGGATGAGTCGGATCCGGTGATCGAAGATCTGGAAGTCTCCCTCGCCGCGCTTCGGGAAGAGCTGCATGTGCGTGCCGAGAACAGCGGCAGCATCGTCGGGCCCGTGGTCTTCGGCGATGACGGTGATCGTGTCGATTGTTCAAAACTGGGGAAAGGGGGGTACTCGGTGCCGTCGATTGTGGAGCCGGAGTATCTGGAGATCCGGCGTTGCACGGCGGATTTTGTGTTGCTCGTGGAAAAGGGTACGCAGTGGAACCGGCTGTCGGAGGACAAGTTCTGGCGTCGCTATAACTGTGTGCTGCTCACGGGTAACGGCCAGCCTCCGCGAGGTGTGAGACGTTTGGCGAGACGACTGCACGAGGAGCATCGGCTCCCGGTTTATGTCTTAGTCGATAACGATCCATGGGGATACTATATTTATTCCGTCGTCAAGCAAGGCTCGATCAATCTGGCCTTTGAAAGCCAACGGATGGCGATTCCGAAGGCGAAGTTCATGGGGTTATCGAGCGCTGACCCGGAACAGTACGAACTGCCGCGTAATGTCGGGATCAAGTTGAACGAGAAAGACATCGCCCGCGCGAAGGAGTTGATGAACTATCAGTGGTTCCAGAAGCCCGCGTGGCAGGCGGAGATCAAGCGCATGCTGACGAGCGGATTGAAGTACGAACTCGACGCGTTGGCAAATAAAGACTTCCAATATCTCACCAAGAAATACCTGCCGAAGAAACTTCAGGAACGGGATTGGCTCGACTAGCCTCCTCCCGCGAACCGGCACGACGCACCGGCCATGAAGAGCTTGCCAGCCTGGACCGCGCCCCTTCGTGACTGGCAGCGACGAGCGCTGTCGGCGGTCCGCGCTCATCAGACCAAAGATTTTCTGGCGATGGCCACTCCTGCCGCGGGGAAGACGCGTTTTGCGCTGCGCGTCGCGCACGAATTCATGACGCAACGGGCCGCGGTTCGGGTGCTGGTTGTGTGCCCGACGAATCATCTTCGCACGCAATGGGCGGATGCAGCGGGGAAGATCGGTCTGCAGCTTGACCCGACTTTGACCAACGAGCAGGCGGCGGAAGCGCCGGACTATCACGGCGCCGTGGTTACTTATCAGCAAGTCTGTTTGGCCCCGGTGGGCTTCCAGCGTATTTGCAAGAGTAAGAAGACGCTACTCATTTTCGACGAACTGCACCACGCCGGCGACGGCAAGAACTGGGGGAAAGCGCTACGCTCGGCGTTTGACCCGGCGGTGTTCCGGTTAATTTTGTCCGGCACGCCGTTTCGTTCGGATAACAATCCGATCCCGTTTATTCGATATGAGAATGGAGAAAGCCGGGCGGATTTCGCCTATGGGTATATCGACGCGATCCTCGACAGCGTCTGCCGGCCGATCATCTTCCCGAGTTATGAAGGCGAGCTCAGCTGGTTATCCGATGGCCGCGAGCATCAGGCGACATTTGAGGACGGGCTGACGTTCAATCGGCAGCGCGAACGGCTGAAGACGGCGTTGCTTCAGGAAACCTGGCTGGGGCCGGTGATCACCGATGCCCATGCTCAATTGATCCGCCTTCGAAAACAGGAGCAACCGGATGCCGGTGGGCTGATCGTATGTATGGATCAGGAACACGCACGGTGGGTTGCGGACCTCGTCGGGCGTATTGTCGGCACCAAAGCAGCCGTTGCCGTGTCGGACGATCCCACGGCTTCGCGCACCATTGAGGAGTTCGCCGATCACAAAAAGCAGCAGTGGCTGGTGGCGGTCAACATGGTGAGCGAAGGCGTAGACATTCCGCGACTCCGTGTCGGCGTCTATGGGACGAACGTGATCACGGAAATGTACTTCCGACAAGTCGTCGGCCGGTTCGTTCGGATGCAAGAGGGGTTACCCAAACCGCAACGAGCATGGCTGTACTTGCCCAAAGATCCGATTTTGGTGCACTACGCCAAGCAGATCAAGGCAGAACGCGATCATGTGTTGGAAGACGTCATGCCGGCTGGGCAACGGGACCTCTTCGGCCGGGTCACGGTCTCAATAAACGAGTATATGCCGTTAATGGCCGTGGCCAGGATGGACAGCCTGATCGGGGAAGACGAGACGCGGGAGGAGGGCGATGCAGTTGCCATTACCGAACCGCCTCTTTCACTCCATGAGCAGAAGCAAGATCTGCGCGATCTCCACCGCTTGCTGGTCGCGAGCGTGGCACGAATGAGCGGGGTCGATCATCGCCGCCTGAATGCGGAATTGATCGCGCGCACCGGGAGCCGTGTCGATCAGGCGACCACCGAGCAGCTTCGGAAGCGGATACAACTGCTGGAGAGGTGGAAAGAGCGAGGGTATGATGGTAAACGGTGAGCACCACCCATCACCTGCATGACCAAAACGAGCTGTTCGGAAATAATTCTCGTAAGATATTTCAACTCGGTCAAAAGGCATAAAACGGGCCCGTTCCAAGGGTTGAGAGCTGCCCTTCGATCCCGACAAAAACGACACGCCCAAGAAAGAAAGGCAGTCCCCAGTCGAAGGTAGAAGACGGTCCACCCAAATTATTGAAGGCGGCATTGCCCGTTTGGAAGAGGTTAGCCGTATTAGCAACCTGAAATAAGACGATCGCTTGACGACCATTGACATCGAAAAGCGTGGCAGACAAGTTGGCCGCAGCCGAGGGACAGTAAAAATCTTGTAACTGCGTGGGAATGGGGCAAAGCGGAAGGGTCGAATCAGGGAAAAAATAACCATTAGACCCGGTGTCAATAATGCTCTGCGCGAAGGTTGTGCCTTTGTAGACGGTAGTGAGGAATCCGCTTGGATCAGTTGAAAAGGTCGAGATGCCGAGCGGCGGGGAATTATTCGACGCAGTGCCGATTCCGAGAATGACGGAACCGGAGAGTGCCGGAGCGCCCATCGCGGGCACGTTCGGCAGAGCCAGGATCACGCCATTCTTATCAGATGGGAGCAACCATACCGGGTTCTGCACCTGAGTGGACAGGGGTGCCGCGATACTTCCGCATGTAGAAGCAGCACAAGAAAAATACAGATTATTGTTGTCGTTGATTTCGCAGACGATGCCGCAATCGTGCGTGAACAAGCCGATACCAAGAATCCCGTTAAAACCCGCCAGGTGCGGATTGGATTCGACCATACTGTTACATGGATTTTGGGAGGAGGACTGCCCGGCAAAGGTGGGGGCAATAACATGAATGGGGACGGTGACGGCAGGCTCGCCTGCCAGCACCACGTCCGCAAGTTGAACTGCGCCCCAAAGAGCGCTGCCGTCCACAAACGATACGCACTCGCCGATGGGATGTCCTTGTGACTCGACTTCCGGCGGTAGCGGGGATGAGAGTACCGAGCCAAAGATACGAACTCCGATGGACCCTGTATCAACCAAGATGTCGGAGATCGTTTGACAAGCGGATGTGCCTGGCTGACAAATGGTTACTTGAGTACATGGTTGATTGACAGTTGTACAGACGCTTGAACCACCAACGGTTACCGTCAGAACATTGGGTGGCGACGAACCGGTGCCTCCATTTCCACCGCCACCAGATCCACATGCGCTCACAAACCACAGGCAGACGATGACGACCGCACGATACGTCATCATTGAATGTCCTTGGGTGAAACCATAGCCGGTAAACGAGAGGGGATGAAGGCCCGCCCCCACATATTTCGCGCGTGTCCGCTTCGCTCAACGACCAAATTGGCGGTTTTCAGCATCATGGGCCTTCGGATTCGGGGTTTCTTATTCTGCAGCTCCGTGAGTGCGTCCAAATACTCATCAAAATATGCACCGAGGAGGAGGCGGAGATTCGGAGCCCCGGTCCCTCTCCACGCGACTGCGAAGACGGTCCCGTCCGACGAGACATACTCCTTGATACTCATCCCGGCAACCGTGATGGTTTCAACTGAATACCCCTGAGCAAGTTTGCTTTGCATCTGTCCGCCTATGGCAGCGCGGTCCTTTTCAACGGACGCCTTTGCTTGACCTAGGACCGCCCAGACCGGTGCAATAGCAGTCAGATGAATCAGAATCGTCATGAGTATGGTATAAATCCACGTTCCCATCGTCTCGCTATGATCTTCTGTCTCCCCCAACTCACCTCATTCACCAGCGATAAATCAGCGTCGCTACTCCTGATAGCTCTGCCGACCAGGGTACATTCGACCAGCGGACCATTATACTCAAAGTCTCTCCCGCTATACTGCATGTGCATGGCGCGCCCCTGGGTGGCCCGCATGGCCCACCATGTCATTATCCGGGGGAACCGCCCGGCACTTCCCATCTCGGACGGCAGCCGATTACCAGTCGTATCTGGTGCGACTGGCCACGTATTGCCACTCCTGTCGAGTATGTCTGTGGACTTCCTGTGATGCCGAACGATGTGCGTCTGCTGGTGATGATAAAAGAAGGAGATAGGCACCGCTAGTCTGACTCCTGGTGACTGGTGACTTTTGATAGGGGGCCGGGATGGTTGGTGGCTCTTGAGGTCATAACCCGACAACTTATGCGCACTTCAGACTTGACACTAGTTTTGATTGCCTTATCCCAGGTAAACTCTATAGATCCATAGAGGAAGATTGTGCGATGCGTCCCTTTCTTCACAGCTCGCTGTGTTTGTATTTAGGGCTTGGACTGATGTCAGTAGCGTCAGCCCGCGATGGCTTGCCCATCAGCAAGATTTTAAAGCATCCCGCCGACTATCAGGCCCAGATTGTGACGGTTGAGGGACATGCAAGGGGCGTGAGCACCTTACCGGTTCATCGTGGTACGCGAAGCTGTGGAGGCGGCAACGTCTATGACAGCCAAATGTTTGCGCTTCAGGATAAGTCGGGCACTATCGGAATTAGCACGACCGGCGCGTGTCTACCGAACATGACGAAACCGGTTGTACAGAATGAATATCTCCGCGTCCGTGGGGTGGTAATGGCCGATCGGAATGGCCCAGAGGGAACACCTTTGATCCACGCGCAATCGATCGACCGTGTGTCGCCATAGCATTCCTTCTTCTCCTTACACTCGCCCCTATTCAAAAAGAGGAAGTCAGGCTTTGATGTCTGGACTCTGACCCTTTGTTATTCCGCCCATGATGCAAACTCTGATCAACCTCGCGTGCGCATTTGGAGACCACAAGGAACTGTCTGATGCCGACGAGTTCGTCGAGCTACTTCTGCTTCGCGATGATCTTGTATTTGATCTGCTCGTAGGCCGCGCGGGGCATGATCTGCCTCTGGACCAACTCGTCCTTCTTGGCATACGGACGCCCCTTGATGATTTTCTCCGAGATGGCGTCTCCGACGCCTTTTAACGTCTTGAGTTGATCGGCGGTGGCGCTGTTAATGTCGATCAGCTCCTCTTTATCGGCTGCATAAGCGACCGAGGCTTGCGGTAATATCTGGAACAGGGGAGTCATCACGATCAATAGCATGAGGGCGAGTCCGGGAGCGCCTACCCATTCTTCTCTCTGCGTGCGCATGGCAACCTCCTTGGTGAATTCGATGGGTATCAAAGCCCGCAATGAAACATCATCTTACATCTTACTCTTTTCAGAGCAAAACATCGCGGCAAGGGTGGGGGAAAGCGGCAGCGAGATCGATCTCACATCGCGCGGCTTTCCGTTTTCCATGATGTAAGAAGCATCTCCCGTTTAAGTTTGAGGTCAGTGCGTGACGGTGCATTTCTTGAACAAGATTTCCTGCTGGAATGCGTAGGTGGTTTTCAATTGATCGCCGAATGCGCGCGGTACGCCTGCAAGCTACTGGCTCGTCGAGTGCCGTACCTCGGCACCGTGCCGTAGCGCCCATTCGTGCATCGCCGCCAGTACCGCTCCAGTGAGCGCCCGAGCGGCGTCAGCCGATACTCGACGCGGGGCAGAATCTCGCCGAAGTCCTCTCGTTCTACCAAGCCGTCGGCCTCCATCTCCTTGAGTTGCTTGGCCAGCGTCCGATGCGT
>JACZCY010141400.1_pt1 | contig 11520 bp, 12 predicted proteins | sample 8641821 | NCBI WGS metagenome assembly JACZCY01 (sample SAMN15324609, study PRJNA640507) | soil metagenome | isolation source: intercropping sugarcane | place: China: Luxin town, Laibin City, Guangxi Province | collected 2019-07-25 | depth 10cm m | reverse complement strand
CTGTTGCACGGCAAGTGGCGGATCTGGGGCACCGGCAACCTGCGTTACTGGGCCAGCCTCGACCCGTCACGGCCGCGCAAGAGAGTCGGCTTCGTCATCGGCTCCGGCCGCTATATGCAGGCTTTGATCACGCCGGACGACGCGGACGCGTTCGCCACCGTGGTCGCCCAACACGTCGACGTCGTCTGAGCGGTCGCGTTTCCACTCGCCAAGCCTCATCCGGGTGTTGGATCGGCTATTCGTTGCGGGCGGTCTCGGGGCCGGTGATGCGGCGCAGCACGGGAAGCGTCGAGGCGATCAGAGCGAGCGACGCCGCGACACCGATAACCACGATTCCGTAGTAGCTTGCGCTCGGTGCCACCAGCGACTGATTGAGCTGCGACCGCAGGAACATCCCAGCGGACAGGAATCCGACACCGATCGAAATGACCGCGATGACGAGCAGCGGCACCGCGCTTTCCAGCGCCACCACTCGGCGCAGCACGCCGAGCGGCGCGCCAGTCAATCGAAGCAAACTGAACGGCCGACGTCGCTCGCTCAATCCCGCGATGACGGCGACCGCCAAACTGCAGCCCGCTATCGGCAGGCTGGTCAGGATCACGACGTCAGCCAACTGTTGGTACTGCTTGGTGAGACTGAGTTGGCTGTCGTCAATCTCGGCCAACGTCTGGGGGGCGTTCGCCGATGGGTAGGCGGCCTCCAGCATCGACCGCGCCTGTTCCGTGGGCGCCGGAGTCCCGTTCGTCGTGACGACGATCGTCGCCGGCGGCATCGACGCGAGCTGTGAGACAGGAGTCGTTGCGGCAAACCAGGTCTCGTCGGCCATCTGTCTCTCACCCCGGAAACCCACGCCGAAATGCGGAAACACGTACGCCGTCTGCGCTCCCGGCTGGCAACGGCCGAGTTCGGGCACGCGCGCGAGGTCGGCGCACGACGCCAGAATCGCGGGCGGCGGCGGCTCATTTGGCGGGGCCACCGTCACCTGACGATTGGGCGCCGGACTGCCTTGCCCACCGGGAACTGGCCCCGTGAACTTCTGCGGCAACGGTGACGAGCTGTGGTAGAACACGGTCACGTCTTTCACGCCTGACACCGCGTCGAGTTTCGCGAGCAGGCTCGGGCCGATCGGCGCCGTCGGCGCGGTGTCAGGATTCGCCACGTCGAACCAGTCGATCAGCATGGCGTTCGGCTTGCTGCTGCTCGTGGTTCCCGCGGTTGCGACGATGCTCGTGATGAGACCGGTTGCCACACTCGTGACGAACAGCGCGACGATGAGCCCGCTGATGGCCCGAAATCCGCCCTGTGGGTTGTCGGCCAGCCGCCTGCTTGCGATCAACGCTGCCGGCCGACGCGTGCGTCGCGCGAGCAGCCGGGCGCCGACCATCGTCAGCCACGGGCCGGCGATGACGAGTCCGACCAGGATGAGCAGGAATCCTGTCAGGTAAGCCTGAATCTGTCCCGGCGTCGTCGACGGACGTCCGGCGTGCACGAAATACCACAGCTCGCCGAGCCCGAGGAACAGCGGAATCAGCCGGTAGGCCTGAGGGGGTCTCGGTGTAACGCGCCGGGTCACGCCAAGCGGCGAGATCTGCACCCGCCGCAACGCCAGTCGAGCGGTCACCGCGGTCGCGATCGGCACCCCAAGCGCCACCACGAGGAGGTCAGGCAGGTTGAGTGAAAGGTCGCTCAAGAAGAACGGCGCACCGGTGAACGGAATTGGCGCCAACGCCGGCCGTAGCGCGAAGAACAAGCCAAAGCCGAGCCCCACGCCGGTGACCGCGGCGAGCGTCGACTCGACCGCCGAAATTACGGCGATCTGCCGCGGCGTGGCACCCACCAACCGGATCGCCGCGAACCGTTGCTCGCGCCGCGCCGCGGACAGCCGGGTGGCCACCGCGATGAAAATCAACACTGGAAACAGCAGCGCACCGGAGGCGACGGCAAGGATCAGGTCGATGCCGTTCGCGTCGATCCCAATGTCGTAGCACCGATCGTTGCAGCTGCTCGGCGTGGTGGTCGCGATACCCGTGACCTTTGACGTCGCGGGCTGCCCAGCCAGCTCGGCCGGACGATGCCCGATGACGATGATGAGCGAGTTCGGCGCGGGCAACGCCGACGAACCGATGGTGCCGATCTGCCGGCCTGGATAGCGATCGCCGAGCTGGGCGGACGGCGTCTGCTGAAGCAGCTTGCTCATCGCAGGTGAGGCGTAAAACTCGCCAGGCGCAGGCAGTTTCGGCATCCCCGGTGGCACTGGCGAGGTTGGGCCGGTCGCCGCCAGCTCGACGCGTCCGATCGTCTTGCCCTGGAACTGATCGGCCTTGACCTGCCAATACAGCGGATCGTTCGACCTTTGACTCCCGGACGACGCAGGTGCTGCGCCCGTGTTGAGCCAGGCGTAGCGGGCGTTCTGCGAGTTCACCGCGTTGATGCCAGCCAGCGTGACGAGCAGCATCCCGACTCCGAGCGCGGTGGCGACCGTGATAATCGCGAGCCGAACAACCGCCTCCCGGCCGGCACGAAGCGCGAGTCGCAATCCAAGCCGGATCACGACGCACCGCGATCCGCGGTCTCTGTCGTCAAGGAGTGCACAACGCCGTCACGCACGATCGCCTCGCGATCAGCGTAGGCGGCGACCCGCGCCTCATGTGTGACGAGGACGACGGTGGTGCGAACCTCGCGCGCCGAGGACGTCAGCAACTCCATCACCCGCTCGCCGGTCAAGGAGTCAAGCGCGCCGGTGGGCTCGTCGGCGAACAACACCTCCGGTCCGGCGACGAGCCCGCGGGCGACAGCGACGCGTTGCGCCTGACCGCCCGACAGCTCTCCCGACCGGCGTCCCTCCATCCCGTCGAGCTCGAGCCGCTCAAACCACGCTCGCGCTCTCGTCAGGGCCTCGCGTCGACGAATTCCGCTCAACAGCAAGGGAAGCGCGACGTTCTCCTCGGCGGTCAGCTCAGGAACGAGTTGCCCGAACTGAAACACGAAGCCGAACCGATCTCTGCGTAGCGCGCTGCGCTCGGTCTCCGGCAGCGCGTCTATTCGACGTCCAGAAAAACGCACTTCACCGGAATCGGGCACGAGGATGCCGGCGAGGCAGTGCAGCAACGTCGACTTTCCGGACCCGCTCGGGCCCATGACGGCGACGATCTCGCCGGCGTTCACGGTCAGGTTTGCCCCGCGTAGCGCTTGCGTCGCGCCGAACGAAAGTCGGACGTCGCGGGCCTCGACCACCGGCTCGCTCATTGCCGCACCGCCTTCGCCAGCTTTTCGAGCCGGGCCGCCGTGAGGTCGATCCAGCGAAGGTCGGCCTCGAGATGGAACAGGCCGTGGTCGGCGAGCAGCGCGTCGACCTGGCCGCCGGTGCGGCGCACCTCGGTGAGCTCGCGCATGCGCTGCAAGTGCGCCGCGCGTTGCGCGTCGAGGTACTGCTCGGCCGGACGGTCGAGCATCAGCGAGAGCACGACCTTGGCGAACAGCACCGTTTGCAGATGAGGCTCGGGCTCGACCGGCTCGGCGAGCCAGGTCTCCACATCGGTGGCGCCCTGCTCGGTGATGACGTAGCGCTTGCGGTCGGGTCCCGCGCCGGGCTCCGCCTCGCCGGCCAGCACCTTGCCGTCGCGGGCGAGCCGGGCGAGCGTCGAGTACACCTGGCCGAACGGCAGGGGCTTGCCGCGGCCGAAGAACGCGTCGTAGTCGCGCTTGAGGTCGTACCCGTGGCTCGGGGCGCGGTCGAGCAGCCCGAGCAGCGTCATCGGAACCGTCATACCCGGATGTCTACACTCAGTGTGTACTCACGGTCAATAGCGCCTCGCATTAGCGTTCGCTGACGCGCCCTGACGCGCCCTGACGCGCCCTGACGCGCCCTGACGCGCCCTGTCGCGCGCTGACGCGGGCTGACGCGGGCTGGCACGGGCTGGCACGCACTACAGGTCGAGGATCACCGCCAGGGTTTCGCGCAGCTGCCGCAAGCCGACGGCTCCGAGGTTGCCGAGCCGGGCGCCAACTCGTCCGGCGGCGACGGCCCGAACATGCTGGCATTGCGCGGCTGAGCGAACCGAAAGACCGTTTTGCTGGGTGGGCTCGATCACCACCTCGCTGCCGCTGGGTCGGATCGTCCGCGTCAACGGGATCACCTGGACCACGTTCGGCCCGCCCTGCAGGATGCGATTCGCGGTCACCACCACGACAGGCCGCACCAAGCCGGCCTCGGAGCCTTGCGGAAGCCCGAGATCCAACTCGACGATGTCACCCGCCGTCAGCATCAAGCCACGCCGTCTCGTCGGCGGTCAGCGGAATCGCGAGCTCGCGGCCGATGTGTTCCTGCTCGAGCAGCCGGACAGCTCGCGCCGCAGCCTGCGCCATGGTCAGATGGTTCTCGCGGGCCAAGCGGTTCAGGTGATCTCGAGTCGACCGGTCGACCCGGATCGTCGTTGTCTCGGGCATGGCGACGATGGTAGTCGGTGTAGACGGATTCATCTACAACATGGCTGCCGCGGCACGCGGGCACCCCGGTGTGGAACGAGCGGTCTCAGGCCCGCGGATCGACGTGGATCTTCGGGCCCGGTCCCGCGTTTTCCGGACGACGGCCGGCCAGCACGTCGGCCACGTCGTCCAAGCCGACCGTCGCGGCGACGAGCGGCGCTGTCTGGATCGCGCCGGAGGCGAACATCGCGATCGCGCCGTCCAAGCCGGCCGAGGCGGCGAGGATGCCCACCATCGTCACGTCGTTGAAGACAAGGTCGCGGGTGTCGATCGTGCTCGGCGTGGACGCGAGGCCGACCAAGACGACGCGGCCCGACGGTTCCACCTGGTCGATCGCGCGCGCCGAAGCCTCGGACGACGTGCTCGCGTCGATCACCGCGGTGTAGTGCGAATCGTCGCGCACGTCGGACGGCAGCGTCACGCGCTGGGCGCCGAGCTTCGTGGCGAGGGAGAGTTTGCTCTCGTCTACCCCGACGACGTCGACATGTGCGCCGCGCGCGAGCGCGAACTGCAGGATCAGCAGGCCGAGCGTGCCGGGGCCCCACACGCACACGCGGTCTTCGGGGGTCAGCTGCGCAGCGTCGACGGCTCGCAAGGCGCAACCCGCGGGTTCGACGAGGGCGCCCGTCGTCCACGACATCGTGTCGGGCAACCGGTGCAGCGCGGTCGCCGGCACCAGAAGCTGCTCGGCGAGGGCGCCCGGCCAGCCGCCGCGAATCCCTATCTCGTAACGGTTTTCGCAAACATGGTGGCGGCCGCGCAGGCAGCGCGCGCACTCGCCGCAGCCGAGCATGGTGTCGCCCGTGACGTGCGCGCCGAGCCAGCGCTCGTCGACGTCCTGGCCGACGGAGCTGACCGTGCCGGCCCATTCGTGGCCCGGCCGCAGCGGGAACTTCTCGTGGCCTTCGAGCAGGTAAGGCATGGTGCCGGCGAAAAGTTCCATGTCGGTGCCGCAGACGCCGACCCGCTCGACGTCGACCACCACCTGGCCGCGTTCGGCCACCGGTGGCTCGACATCGACGATGCTGGCCTGCTTTGGTCCGGTGATGACGAAGGCGCGCACGATGACATCATGGCGGGGCGGACGAAGCGAAGGGGCTTTGATGGCGACATCGGCGGGATCCGGCGTAACACGCGCGCGGCGCAGTCAAATCTGGTACGCGGGCGATGATCGCAACGCGTTCATCCATCGCGCGTGGATGCGCCGCGGCTTGCCGAGCGACGCCTTCGAGGGCCGCCCGCACATCGCGATCGCCAACACCGCGTCCGACCTCGCGCCCTGCAACATGCATTTGACGGACGTCGCCGCGAGCGTCAAGGCGGGCATCTGGGAAGCGGGCGGCGTGCCGCTCGACATGCCGGTGATGTCGATGGGCGAGACCCAGATGCGGCCGACCGCGATGCTGTTCCGCAACCTCGCGGCGATGTCGATCGAGGAGATGATCCGCGCCAACCCGGTCGACGGCGTGGTGCTGCTCGGCGGCTGCGACAAGACGATCCCGGCCCTGCTGATGGCCGCGTCGTCCGTGAACCTTCCGGCGTTGGTGGTGCCGGGCGGCCCGATGCTGACGGGGCACTTTCGCGGCGCGCCGCTCGGCTGCGGCACGGACGTGTGGCGGCTGAGCGAGGAGGTGCGGGCCGGAACCCTTAGCCGGCAGCGCTTTCTCGACGCCGAGTCGTCGATGATCCGCAGTCGCGGCCACTGCAACACGATGGGCACCGCCTCGACGATGGCCTGCATGGCTGAGGCGCTCGGCATGACATTGCCTGGCGCCGCCGGGATTCCCGCGCCTGACAGCCGGCTGTTGGAGCGCTCGCATGAGGCGGGCAAGCGGATTGTCGAACTCGTCGATGCCGGACGACGTCCGAGCGACGTGATGACCTTCGGCTCGTTCGCGAATGCGATCGTCACACTGTCGGCGATCGGCGGGTCGACCAACGCGATCGTGCACCTGCTGGCGATCGCCGGCCGGCTCGGGGTTTCGTTGACGTTGGATGACTTCGACCGCATCGGCTCGCACGTGCCGCTGCTGGTCGATCTGCTACCGGCGGGTCGGCATCTGATGGACGACCTGTTCCGCGCCGGCGGCTTGCTCGCCGCGCTGCGCGAGGTGCGCGACCTGCTCGACCCGGCTCCCATCACCGTCACCGGCAAGCCGCTCGTCGATTATCTCGACGACGCGGAGATCTACGACGAGGACGTCATCAGGCGGCGTTCGTCTCCGCTGCTGCCCGAGGCCGGAATCGCCGTGTTGCGCGGAAATCTTTGCCCCGATGGCGCCGTGATCAAGCCGGCCGCCGCGACTGCTGAACTGTTGAGGCATCGCGGGCGGGCGCTCGTCTTCGACAGCATCGAAGACGCCCGGGCCCGGCTCGACGACCCCGCGTTGGACGTCGACGCCGACAGCGTGCTCGTGCTGCGCGGCTGCGGGCCGAAGGGCTATCCCGGCATGCCCGAGGTCGGGAACCTGCCGCTGCCATCGAAACTGCTTGAGCAGGGTGTGCGCGACATGGTGCGTGTCAGCGACGCCCGCATGAGCGGAACCGCCTACGGCACAGTGGTTTTGCACGTCGCCCCCGAGGCGGCGGCCGGTGGCCCGCTGGCGCTCGTGCGCACCGGCGACCCGATCGTGCTCGACGTCGACGCTCGCCGGCTCGACATCGACCTGCCCGAGGCCGAGTTGCGCACCCGCACGCCGGGCTCTCATGCGGGTTACGCGGAGCCGTTGCGCGGGTGGGAGAAGCTCTACGTCGATCACGTGCTGCAAGCCGACACCGGCGCCGACCTCGATTTCCTGGTCGGCGCCAGCGGCGACGAAGTCCGCCGCGAGTCGCACTAGCCGTCCAACTCAAACTGCACGGCGCCGGTCACGTGATCGCGAAGGGATGGCAGCTGATGGCCGCTCACGGCACGAGTGCTGACGCGCTCGACGAGGAGACTGAGCGAGCGCTCGCGAAGAGCTTGTTCAACGACGTCTGGGCGATGCTCGAGAAGCCAGACCGAAGCGCGGACGATGACGCCCGCATGCTGCACATGGCGCACGCGTCCTGCCTGCACTGGTCGCGAGTCGGGACCGCCGTCAACGTCGTCCGGGGTGAATGGCAATGCTCGCGGGTTTACGCGGCGCTGCGGCGATTCGAGCCCGCGCTCTATCACGCCAATCGCGCCCTCGCGATTTCCGCGGCGAATCAGTTGGCCGACTTCGATTTGGCCTTCTGCTACGAGGCGTTGGCGCGCGCGCACGCGGTCGGCGGAGACGTGGGCGAGGCCAAGCTGTGGGCCAAGCGCGCCGTCGAGGTGCCGATCGCGGAGGACGATGATCGCGAGCTGTTGCTTTCCGACGTCGAGTCGATCGGCCTCTAGGTGAAGACGCCGGCCGCGTCGTCGGCGCCGTCGAAGCCACGCTGGCGCCAGGCCTCGTAAACCGCGATCGAGGCGGCGTTCGAGAGATTGAGCGACCGCAGGCCCGGCCGCATCGGGATCCGCACCTGCTCGGTCACCCGCGAGTCAAATAGCACCGACTCCGGAAGTCCGGTCGCCTCGGTGCCGAACATCAAGACGTCGCCGGGCGCGTATTCGACGTCCGAAAAGACGCGGCTCGCGCGGCCGGTGAAGGCGAACACCCGTGCGTTTCGCCAAGCCTGCCAGGCGGATTCCAGGTCGCGGTGGATCGTGACGCTGGCGAGGTCGTGGTAGTCGAGTCCGGCGCGGCGCACCCGCGATTCGGAGAAGTCGAACGCCAACGGGCCGACCAGATGCAATTCGCATCCCGTGGCTGCCGCCAGCCGGATCGCGTTTCCGGTGTTCGGCGGGATTCGCGGTTCGACAAATGCGATGCGGAACATCTCAGGCCGGTGGGGCAAACGGCCCGGACGACGGCGGGTCGGCGGGTGGCGGCGGCTGCGGTAAAGGCTGCGGCATCGGCTGAGGCATCGGCTGAGGGGTCGGTTGCGGGCTCGGTTGCGGGGCCGGCGAGAACGAAGGGGCGGACGGCGACGCGGGACGCGACGTCCGCATTCGTTCTTCTTCGCGGCGCCGCCGCTCGGCCAGCACCGCCGACAGGTATGCCCAGCCCGGCGTGCCCGGAGGGGGATCCGGTGTCACGGCTGACCGTACCGCAGCGACCAGCTGGTTGCCCATCGCGGTCCGCGCGTCCGGACGCAATTCATGCTGCCGGGCAAGGAATTGGCGCACCGACAACGCGAGGTCGTCAGGCAGCCGAGACAGATCGAGCAGTCGCGCCCACTCGACGAGCGGCGGCGGCATCGACACCGGCGCGGCGGTGCGCGTCGGCACCCGCTCTTGCACGACAACGGTGCCGGCGAGCAGGTCGCCGATCCGCTTGGCCCGCTTGTTGACAATGCTCGTCAGCAGCGCGGGGCCCCAGAACTCGAACGGCATCAGCACCGCGCGCGCGAACGCGTGCCGAAATCGCTCGGGCGCGCCGTCGTCGCGCACCACCCGGATGCCCAGCGCCGCCTTGCCGAGCGTGCGCCCGCGCCACAGCGTCTCGAAGGCGATCGGGTACCCGAGGAACACGCCGACGAACGCCACGACCACCACCGCGGCCGCGAGGTCGCTGTCGGCGCCCTCCAGGATGCGGGAAAGCAGCAACGCGACGACGACCCACGCGGCGAACTCGGCCAACAGGTCGATCACGAACGCCACCAGCCGGGACGGCCAGTGCGCGAGCCGAATGTCGAGCGAAACTGCCTCACCGGTCACCACGCCAGCCGTCATAGCCCACTAGTCTGCCGGTTCGTGGACGTCGACGCGTTCGTTGCCGCGCATCGCGCCAGTTGGGCGCGCCTTCAGCAGCTGGTGCGCCGGGCGCAGCGACCGTCGCGGCTCACGGGGGCGGAGATCGACGAGCTGGTCTCGTTGTACCAGCGAACCGCGACGCATCTCTCGGTCGTGCAGTCGCGCTCGCCCGACGCCCAGTTGATCGCGAACTTGTCGAGGCTGACCGCAGCCGCCCGCGGTGTGATCACCGGCTCCCGCGACCCGTCGTTCGCCGATGTGGCTCGTTATCTGAAGGTCACGTTTCCGGCAGCGTTGTATCGCAGCGCGCGCTGGTGGGTGCCGGTGGCGTTCGCCAACATCGCGGTGATGTTCGCCCTGGGCGTTTGGATGTCGACGCACTCGCACGTGATCGCGAGCCTGGTGCCGTCCGACACCGTCCGCCAGCTCGTCGAGCACGACTTCAAGAACTACTACTCGGCGCATCCCGCGACCGACTTCGCCGCACGCGTTTGGACCAACAACGCGTTGGTCGCCGCGGGCAGCCTCGCTCTCGGCGTTTTCCTTGGACTGCCGACGCTTTACCTGCTGTGGGTCAACTGCGTGAACGTCGGTGTGTCCGGCGGAATCCTTGCCGCCAACGGAAAACTCGGTGAGTTCTTCGCGCTGATCCTGCCACACGGCATGCTCGAGCTCACCGCGGTGTTCATCGCGGCTGGCACGGGATTGCGCATCGGCTGGACGGTCGTCGATCCGGGCCCGCGAAAACGCGCCGACGCGCTCGCCGCCGAAGGCCGATCCGCGTTCGCCGTGGCCATCGGGTTGGTGGGGGTGCTGTTGGTGTCGGGTGTGATCGAGGCATTCGTCACGCCCTCGCCGCTGCCGACCTGGGCCCGCATCGCGATCGGTGGAGTCGTCGAGATCGCCTTTCTGGTCTACATTTTCATTCTCGGACGACGCGCTGCGCGGGCCGGGGAAACCGGTGACATTGACGAGTGGCTGCGAGCCGACGCGATGACCACCACCGGCTGATGAGACCGGTTCGCGATTCCCGTGCGCGGGGCATGGAAATGACGATCAGCGCGGAGACTTTTGTGGGCTATCGCGCTGGAAGTTTCCGCGCTGATAGGCGAAGACGCTGGCTTGGCGCGCGGCGGCCGCCTCCTTGTCCACAGCCTCAGCCGCGCAGGCGCGAGGGGTCGGCCACCGTCGGATAGGGATAGGGATACGGCTCAGCGCCGACTTTGGTCAGCCGTTCCATCGCGTCCGCGTCGAGGTTCCATCCGACGGCGCCCAGATTGTCGCCCAGCTGCGCCATGTCGCGGGCGCCGATGATGGGGGCCGTCACGCCGGGGCGCTGGACGACCCAGCGCAGCGCGACCTGCGCCGGCGTGTGGCCTGTCTCGGCGGCGACCGCCAGCAACTCGTCGATCACCGACCAGGTGCGCTCGTTGGCGTAGTTGGCGAACGTCTCAGACCAACCTTGCGACTCCGCCATCTCGATGCGGGTGCCCTGCGGCGGCCTCGTCATGCCGCGGCGGTATTTGCCAGAAAGCCAGCCGCCGCGCAGCGGGCTCCACGGAATCACGCCGATCCCCTCGGCGGCGCACACCGGCAACTGCTCCCACTCGATCGTGCGGTCGAGCAGGTTGTAGAGCGGTTGCAGGCTGACGTACCGCTCGAGGCGGCGCGCGTCCGCGACGTCCAAGGCCTTTTGCAACTGCCAGCCCAAGACGTTGCTCGCGCCGACGTAGCGCACCTTGCCGACGCGCACCAGATCGTCAAGCGTGGCAAGGGTTTCGTCGATGGGCGTGCCAGGATCCCAAGCGTGGGTTTGGTACAGGTCGATGTAATCCGTGCCGAGGCGGCGCAATGAGTCGTCGACCGAGCGCATGATGTGTTTGCGTGACAGTCCGGCGTCGTTCACGCCGGGGCCCATGCCCCAGCGCACCTTCGTGGCGATGACGAAGTCGTCGCGGTTGTGTTGGGCCAGCCAGCGGCCGAGGATCTCTTCAGAAATCCCGGCGCTGTAGACGTTCGCGGTGTCGATGAAGTTGCCGCCCGCGTCGACGAAGCGGTCGAGCATGGCGTGGCTGGTCTGCTCGTCGCTCTCGCGACCGAAGCTCATCGCGCCGAAGCACAACTCGCTGACCCGCATGCCGGTGCGGCCGAGGTAGCGGAATTCCATGATGAGCAGTCCTTTCCTGAAGCTGGCGCAGCGAGCTCCCGCAGCAATGCGCGACCTTGTGGTCGACCGCGTCGAGCTGGGTCATGGCATCTACCCTGCAACCCCG
>JACZCY010016535.1_pt1 | contig 11567 bp, 9 predicted proteins | sample 8641821 | NCBI WGS metagenome assembly JACZCY01 (sample SAMN15324609, study PRJNA640507) | soil metagenome | isolation source: intercropping sugarcane | place: China: Luxin town, Laibin City, Guangxi Province | collected 2019-07-25 | depth 10cm m | reverse complement strand
TGCTCTATCTCTCCGGATTTCGTCAACGCAACATCTACGGAGGCGAGTACCGCTTAAAAAAGAAGATCGCGATTGAAGACCTGGCCTTCCGCGCGAACCACATCATCAAGCACGAGATCCAGACCGTGCAGAATCAGATGGCTCGGAATCAGGTCGATATGTTTTTCGGTTCAGCCGACTTTCTCGATCCACATCGTCTGCGCGTTCAAGGGGTTCATGGAGCGATTGAACTGACGGCGGACTTCATCGTAATCGCCGTGGGGACAGAACCTGCCAGGCCTCCGGACATCCCGTTCGACGACAAAACCGTCATCGATACGGACGGTCTCCTGACTCTGAAACGCATCCCGAACTCTATCGTGATCGTCGGAGGCGGCGTGATCGGCACGGAGTACGCCTCGATTCTTGCCGCCTTGGGAATCCCCGTCACTCTCATCGACAAACGGCCGCGGCTGTTGGAGTTCGTCGACACTGAGATCATTGAAACGCTCCAACAACGCATGAAAGACCTGGGAGTGACGCTGTATCACGATGAAGAGGTCCTCGCGATTAGGAAAGAATGGAACAAGTCCATCCATGTGTCCCTTCGCCACAATCGTCCGGTTCAAGCCTCGACGCTCATGTATGCGATCGGGCGCGTCGGCGCGACACAATCGCTGAATCTCCAAGTAGTCGGCTTACAACCCGATAGTCGCGGACGTCTGACCGTCAACGAACACTTCCAAACGACGATTCCCCACATCTATGCGGTCGGCGACGTCGTCGGCTTTCCAGCCCTCGCCTCAACGTCGATGCAGCAGGGCCGCCATGCCGCCTGCCACGCCTTCGGCTATCCCGACCGTACCGACACGTCGCTCCTCCCCTACGGCATTTATGCCATTCCAGAAATCTCCATGGTGGGTCGGAATGAGGACGAACTTAAACAGGCAGAGGTTCCCTATGGAGTCGGCATTGCCCGTTACAAAGAAATCGCCCGAGGACAACTTATCGGCGATGAAACCGGCATGTTGAAGTTACTGTTTCATCGACATACCAGGCATCTGTTGGGCGTTCATGTCATCGGCGAGGGAGCCACGGAACTGATTCACATCGGCCAGGCGGTTATGGCCTTTCACGGCAAGGTCGACTATTTTATCGATACGGTCTTCAACTACCCGACGTTGGCGGAATGTTACAAGGTCGCCGCCCTCGACGGGATGAATCGGATGCCGAGGCCCTGGGTTCCATACATCTGAAGCCATGAGGCTCCTCTAGACACCAGTGTTTCAAATCATCGTTCTTCTGAGGATCATCTAGAAAGGATGCTATGTCATTCGCAAACCACCTGCGGAAGCTCGCCAAATCAATCTGGGATGCTCAATTAAGCCATCCTTTCGTCGTGGCTCTCGGCAACGGCACGTTGCCCGAACATAAATTCAAATATTACATTCTGCAGGACGCCCGGTTTCTCGGCGACCTCGCGCGTGTGTTGTCTGCCGGCGCCCTGAAAGCCCCAGATTCGGAATCGGCCTTGCGGTTCAACAAGCTGGCAGAGGAGACCATCGTCGTCGAGCGGAGCCTGCATGAGAGTTATGGGAAGAAATGGGCACTGACGGCCAAACAGATGACATCTGTGCCGATGGCTCCGACCAACTATGCCTACACCAGACACATGCTGACTGTCGCGGCGTCAGGTACCGCGGCAGAGATCACGGTCGTCGTCCTCCCTTGCGCCTGGGTCTACTGTGTCGTCGGACAACACTTGTTGCAGAAAGGTCCACCTGCCAAGAATCACCCCTACCGTGATTGGCTGATGCTCTATGCCTCGCCGGAGTTTGCCGAAGTGCAACTGTGGATGCGGAAGAAGGTCGATCAGTGGACCAAGACCGCCGGCAAAGAAGAAAAGCAGAGGATGGAAGACTCCTTCATCATCAGCTCGCGGTACGAGTGGATGTTCTGGGACATGGCATGGAATGAAGAGAAGTGGCCGGTGTAATGCCATTCTCTTATTTTCGCTATGACTTTTTCCTCGCCTTTGCCAGGGCCAGAGCCATGGCGCCGATCGGCTGGGAAGCTCGCCCCGCTGCCTGGCCAGCTGTCGACGGTCCACGACCGCGTGAGCCACGTGCCACTTCGCTGCCAGATTGTGTCGAACCAGATGGACGGTTCGCCGTATCCTCAAGGCGCATGGTCAAAGCAATACGCTGGCGCTTCAGATCGACATCGATCACTTTCACCTTGACGACCTGTCCCGGTTTGACTACCTCGTGCGGATCTTTGATAAATTTATTGGCCAGCGCGGACAGGTGCACGAGCCCGTCCTGATGCACACCGATATCGACAAAGGCGCCGAACGCCGCCACATTCGTCACGACTCCCTCCAATACCATGCCGGGCTGCAAATCGCTCACGGACTCGACTCCCTCGCGGAAGATCGCGGTCCTGAATTCAGGACGAGGATCGCGGCCCGGTTTTTCCAGCTCGGAGAAAATATCCCGCACCGTCGGCACCCCGAACTTCTCATCGATAAAGTCAGCCGGCGACAACTCTTTCAAGGCCGCCGGCCTTCGCATCACTTCGGCAATTCCCGTTCCCAACCGCATCAGAATACGTTCGACGACGGGATAAGCCTCGGGGTGAACGGCGGAACGATCCAAGGGATTGTCGCCGTCGGGGATGCGCAGGAAGCCTGCCGCCTGCTCGAAAGTTTTTTCACCAAGACGCGGCACACGGCGGATCGCAGCACGGTTTGGGAACGGTCCGTTTGCATTCCGATAGTCCACAATATTTCTGGCCAACGCCTTGTTGAGGCCCGAGACCCGTTCCAACAACGGCACTGACGCCGTATTGACGTTGACGCCGACGGCATTCACGCAATCTTCAACCGTGGCATCGAGCGACCGTGCCAAGGCCCGCTGATCGACATCATGCTGATATTGCCCGACTCCGATCGCCTTCGGTTCGATCTTGACCAACTCGGCCAGCGGATCTTGAACACGCCGAGCAATGGACACCGCGCCTCGCAGGCTGACATCCAATTCAGGGAACTCTGCCGCGGCAAAGGCAGAGGCGGAATAGACCGACGCTCCGGCTTCACTGACCACTATTTTCGTCAGCTTGTGGTCAGGCTTCTGAGTCGCGATCAGCTTGATCACCTCACCTGTCAACTTATCCGTCTCCCGGCTCGCTGTGCCGTTTCCTATTGCCACCAATTCCACGCCGTGGCGAATGACCAGACGTCCCAGCGTCTCCACGGCTCCCTGCCAGTCGTTTCGAGGCTGATGCGGGTAGATCGTCTCCGTTTCCAATAGTTTCCCCGTCGCGTCGACCACCGCCACTTTGCAACCGGTGCGAATGCCTGGATCCAGACCGAGAATGACTTTTGGTCCAGCCGGTGCCGCCAACAACAATTCATGGAGATTCCGCACAAAAATCTTGATCGCCTCGGCTTCGGCCGCATCGCGCAATTGCACGAACAGTTCGGTACTGAGCGTCATGTGAAGCTTGACACGCCATGTCCATTCGCATACGCCGGCCAGCCATTTGTCCGCTGGTCGGCCGCGATCTTCGATGCCTGCATGAGCTGCGATCATCGCGATACAGGGATGGGGGACAACAGCCTCAAGCGCCTCTCCCAACCCTAACTCCAGCTTCAACACCCCCAGGGTGCGACCTCGGAATAGCGCGAGGGCCCGATGCGATGGGATGGTCTTGATCGACTCCGCATAGGCATAGTAATCACGGAACTTCTCCTCTTCGGCCGTTTTCTTGTCTTTCATCACCGTCGAGGTCAAAACTCCCTGGTCCCACAGTCTGGTCCGCAAGGCTGCCAGCAAGTCGGCCGTTTCCGAAAACCGCTCTATCAGAATGTCCCGTGCTCCTTCCAGCGCGGCTTTGGCATCGGGCACATTGACCGCCTCGACCCCTTCGGCAGCGGGCACGATACGAATGTACTTAAGCGCTTCTTGCTCGGGATGCAGCATGGGATCGGCCAACAGGCTATCGGCCAAGGACTCCAGCCCTGCCTCGCGCGCAATCTGCGCGCGCGTGCGTCGCTTAGGCTTGAAAGGCAGGTACAGGTCTTCGACGGCTTGCTTGGTCGTGGCGGCCTCGATGCTGGTATGCAGCATATCCGTGAGCTTGCCTTGCTCCTCAATGGAGGCCAGAACGGCGGCACGCCGCTCTTCCAATTCACGCAAATAGCGTAGGCGATCCTCCAGCAAGCGTAGCTGCGTATCGTCCAAATTGCCGGTGGCTTCTTTGCGATAACGCGCGATGAATGGGACCGTGGCTCCTCCGTCGAGCAGCGTCACTGCGGCACCTACCTGATGAACCTCGACGCCAAGCTCCCTGGCAATGATCGGAACAATCTTGACCTGGACCCTGTCCGTTGCAGTCTGAGTCGTTTCTATTATCATCGGTATCAATCGCCTATGTTTCCGAACGCGTTGGAAGTCCGCGCTCTCTGAGGGTAGGAGGAGAGGAAGCCATGTTGATCAAAGGGACCGGTTCGAACTCAGGAAGGACATGGCAAGCAATCGATAGACGAATCAATGAGCAAGGGTTCCAAAAGCGGCAAATAGTCGCCCCGCAAGGTAATAGGTCCCGCGGCTGTCACCCACATGCTTGCGGCGCAAGAAGTCGTTCAGGACTCGGCCATCCGCGGTTTTGTGTGTGTCGGGGTGCTTGAGGTTCATCCGATACCGTTTAATTCCCGCTGAAACCGAACTGACGAATACCACCGTCCCATCAAAGTCCACCTTCTCAACGACACCGACGTGCGTAAGCGGGTCATTCGGCAATCCATCCCGATTGAAATCCCACGTGTTGTGAAAAAAGACCAGATCGCCGGGATGGACGGTGGGGCCATAGTGAATCCGTCCATGTCGTACCACATGGGTGAAGATACGCCCGACGCCGTTGCCGCCATCCAGCTCGCCAAGCCCATCATACAAATCAACGCGCTGCGAGGCGTATACACCTCGAACAAAGCCGGAGCAATCCGGCGCATAGTTCCGGCCACCGACCTGGATATGCGACTGTCCGACAAACCGCACCGCCGTCTTCGCCAGCGCCGCCTGTCGTGGAACTGCCCTGGCCATGGCGCAACAATGTGCTCCGCGCGTGCCCATAGTGGAAATCACGCTCTTCTCGTCTTGCATAGACTGTCGTCGAGTCGTGGCGCACCCGAAGAGCATGCCTGAAACCAGCAAGACCAGAAGGCCGATGATGATGAGCGAGTGACTGTGGCCAGCTGAACTCATCATGCATTAGTATACAGACCCACTGCCGTAAGACAATACCTGCTTACCGTTCAGCTATCCTCCCGCACTTCCTACCGGCCCGCCTGGTTCCGTCATACGCCATGGATCGAGGAGTTCACCGAGTCGTCTGTCGGGCAACACTTTGTGTTCTTTGGCAACCTGCCTCACCGTCTTTCCGGATTTGTATGCTTCCTTGGCCAGTTTAGCCGCGGCTTCATAGCCGATCTCGGGAGCAAGAGCCGTACACATGGCCAAGCTTTCTTCGATGAGGCTCTTACAACGTTCCTCATTCGCTTTGATCCCCTCGATACACTTGACGGCAAAGTTGTTGGAAGCAGTGGCCAGCAACTCGATAGATTGGAGCAGGTTGTATGCCATGACCGGCATCATGACGATAAGCTCAAAATTCGCTGCCTGGCCGCCGATCGTCACCGTCACATCGTTCCCGATTACTTGCGCACAGACCATCGTAACGGACTCGGCAATCACCGGATTGACCTTGCCCGGCATGATGGACGAGCCAGGCTGTGTCTCGGGCAAATTGATTTCGCCGAGTCCACAGCGTGGACCGGACCCCAGCCAGCGAATATCGTTGGCGATCTTCATGAGACTGACTGCCAAAGTCCGCAGATGTGCGCTTGCCTCAACAAGAGAGTCTTGTGCCGACTGCGCCTCAAAATGATTCTTGGCTTCTTTGAACGAGCAGCCGGTTTCCTTGGAAATGATCGCCGTGACTTTGGCGGAAAATTTCGGATGGCAGTTCAAGCCCGTGCCGACGGCGGTCCCGCCCAATGCGACTTCGCTCAAGGTTTCCTGCGCCTGCTTGACCCGCTGGATGCCGAGTTCGATTTGTCTGGCATAGCCGCTGAATTCTTGTCCGAGCCGAACCGGCGTGGCGTCCTGCAAATGGGTACGCCCAATCTTTACGATCGTATCGAACTCCTTAGCCTTGCCCTTCAATGCCTTATGCAATCGCGTCAATGCCGGTAGCAATTGCTGCTGCATCATTTCTGAGGCGGCGATATGAATGGCGGTCGGAATCACATCGTTGCTTGACTGGCCGAGATTCACGTGGTCGTTCGGGTGCACCAGCTTGCTGCCACGCACACCACCCAGAAGCTCAGTGGCGCGATTAGAGATGACCTCGTTCGTGTTCATATTGGTCGACGTACCGGACCCCGTTTGAAAAATGTCTACCGGGAACTCGGCATCCAGTTTGCCATCGACTACTTCAGTCGCTGCCTGCATGACGGCTTCAGCCAGCTTTCTGTCCAATAAACCAAGGGAATGATTCACGGTAGCCGCAGCCCGTTTGATCATTCCCATAGCCCGAATAATCGCCCGTGGCATACGGAGAGAGCTGATCGGAAAATTCTCGATCGCTCTCGCTGTCTGCACTCCATAATAGGCCTCAACGGGAACAGCCAGTTCTCCCATGGTATCTCGCTCAATTCGAGTCGATGCCGACGACTTGCTCTGATCCTTTTTCATGCACAGTGCTCCATATGTAAGAGGTTCCGACTCTTTGCGGGCGTCATGATAAACTCAGCTCGGCAACTTTCACAAGAGCATGCCTCCATGACTCCTCCGCATGTTACTGTCGAAGCCTACGCCGGTTATAAGGGCGAAGAAACACCTCGTGCGTTCACGCTCGATGGCATCCGCTTATCCGTGGATGAGATTCTCACTCGCTGGTACACCGAGACGCATAGCTGCTTCCGCATCTGCGCCGACGACGGTCAGCGATACGTGCTGCGATATGACTTACACGATGAAATCTGGGAATTGGTGATGCAGGAGCGGCGTATCGATAAATAAACAAGCCCGCCTGGTCAGGCAGGCCTTCGCGATAACCGACGAATCAAAGCGTCTCTCTCTTCTGAGATCTTGTCCCAGGATGGGAGCCTGCGTGAGGCCCTTTTTTTCAGATCATCACATCCGCCTGATTTCCCTCTCGACTCCTTTTGTCGTATTCCTCTCTGGGTGGAACACGAATGCTGGTCGGCGTTTGGCGAGTTTGAACAAATGCGTGATGTCCATCCCCATACCTGTCAATGCAAGGCCCCATCCACCGTCGATCATCCACCAGGCCAATGAAAACGCCTCCGAAGGCTGGTCGAAGTTGAAGACGGCCACGACTCCCCCGAGCGCCAGCGCCATTCCAACCGTCATCAGCGAATAGCTAAGAGTTTTCATCTTCGCCTCCTCAAACATGTCAGTGGTTTGAACAAGTTCAACAGTTAGGCGGAAGGTCCACGCGTCCTCTTATTTGTGCATGGCAATTATCAATACCTCCTTTGCATGTGGCCATGACCGACGCCGGCCAATAGTTATGATGATCCTTGGAGGGGACTTTACTCGCTTTCCTCAAATACGCAATCCCGCAAGATGTCCCTGCCTGGTAGATCCACTTGGACTTCATGTTCGACGTGCCGAATGACCCGATGAGGGTTGCGGAAACCAACGCGGCAGGTGGTAAGACTTCACATGAAAAAGGCCGATTAAGAATGATAGAGCCAAACTCAGGTAAGTGTCCGATGTCAGCCTATGCAACCGCCGATCGCATTGTTGTTTCTCTCGTCCGCTTCGCCGGCCTGGTTGCTGGAATCGACGCTGATGGTGAATGAGCAATCAGGACTGAAGCAGTCTGTCGGGACTTTGAATAACAGGTCAACGGAGCCGCCGGCAGGAATGGGAGGAGTGTCCAGGGTGAACGGTGTCTCAGCGAATCTCACCGTCGTTTTTGATGAGCTTGCTTCGATAGTTCCTTGGTTTTTCACGGTCACTCGTAACAGTTTTCCATTCTGTTCTATTCTGCAAAACGCTGCCGGGGACGTTCCCAACGGACTGAATGGCACTAAATCCACGGCTCTTTGTTGCCCCACGCCGCCCTTGGTTCCTAATCCCAGGATGGTGATCTTATGATGAAAATAATTATCGGGAAAGGTGTCATCATCATGCAGAACTGACGAGACCTTGTAGCGCAATCTCCCTGGAGGATCATTCGGCTCCCGATACGAGATCTCATCGATCCATATTCCGATCTCCTTCACGTGCTGGTCGCTGACTGTATAACCCACATCCCAACCTGTGAGCATCGGAACGGCATACTCGTAAGGGATGTTGTCGATCACAATATCTTTGCTTTTTACGCCCGCACCGTCAAATCCGCCTGAAGCGGATTCGATGGGAAGAATGGAAAAAGGAGGCTGAATCGGATGAACATCGAGCCCGAACATACCGGAAGCAGCTTCCGTAAATACATAATCCCTTCTGTCGCTGTCGTCCTTTAGGATCGCGTAGGTATTCCAACTCATGAAGCCCGAATCCACCAGGCTTGCAGAACTTAACAGCGGGGCCGGTATCCCGGTGAGGATATCGCCGACGGTTCTGACATGATCTTTATTATTGCTGTAGATTTTGTCCTTCTCCGCAAAACTTTCGCTATGGTCGAGGTTGTATGCCAACTGAAGCAGGTGATGGTCGCCGTCGTACCACGTGAACCCAAATCCCCGAGGAAGAACGGCAACAGGCTGGCTCGAAGGAGTCGGTGGGGTTTTTGAAAAGACACCGAATGATGAGAGAGCGGTCGTGCCATTACCGAACGCCAAAAAGGACTTGTCCGGAAGATCGGTGTCGGTACTACAAAACTTGTCGGCACTGCCGGAATCAACGCCCACATTGAGCGCTCCATCGTTCCAGGCGATGACGGTATAGTAATAAGTGAATTCATAGCCTTCTTCGAAATCATCGTCCCTCAACAGGCCTACCGCGTTCCAGCTCAAGGTTCTGTTCCTAAGGTCGGGATTGATTTTGGCGAGGACGGCTCCAAGCCCAAGCACATGTTGATCACCGCCGAGATAATTGAGTTTCCAACCATTCAGGAAGACCGTGGCTCGGTCGGCATAGTCTGGAATTGGGACACTCTGCTGAACTTTTATCATTCTCTTTCCGGATTCGAGTTTCGCCGTTCCGAATCCATACATCGCCTTGATCGTTCCTGTGTCTTCAAATGCCAGCTTCGGATAGGTCGGATCGTTCGGATCGGGAGCAATCACGGTGGTAAATGGAGCGTCCTCGAGTTCTTTGCAAATATTCGGTAACACATAGCCCGGATTAACAATCGCACAGGATGATACGAATACACTACCGAGCATCACCGCAAGCGCGCTCAAACCTTTGCGAAGTGGTCTGTTCTCTGTCTCCATCTCATGCCTCGCTTTTACCCCGTTCACAGACGGGGGAACTTCCGAAGGATGAAGAATTACGGCCCGACAGCCGTGGACTCTGCCGTTTCATGCTGCGCATGAACCGCTTCGCGGCTCTCTGCTCTCGTTCCCATCATCGTGCCGAAGGGGGAACTCCCGCTGGATGAGGGTGGTTGATGGCGGACGTGTGTCTCGGGAACCTCGTAACTTATCGAGTAGGGACCTGTTGATTTCCACAGTGGTTTTCATTTCGTGAGCGCTCTAACTTGAAAGACTGGGGGTGTATTTCAAATTGTTTCAGCAGCATAGTGGATACAGGGGAGCTGCACAAGCCCGAGAAGTTCGTGGCATAATAGTCCCAACGGATCCGGCTCCAATGAATGAGGCGCCTTCCAAGCGCAGAACCGTTCCACGAGCCGAGAGCGCCGGTAGTGCCGTAGATGTCACCATTGTTCAGATGTTCCCGGTGTTAAGAAATTGTTAGATTGTTAGATAGATTCTAGAGTTTTGTTCCCTTATGTGAGACTCACGTCATGGCCTATGACACCAACAGAACCTTGCTGTATGTCATCATCGGCCTCGGTGTCGGTCTGTTCTGCCTGGATCTCTATCTTCCAATCGGCATCAGTAACGGAGTGCTCTACGGTGGACTGGTCATCCTCTCCTTTCTGCTTCCATACCGAAAAGGCCCGCTCATTGCTGCGGCGGTCTGTACCGTACTCGACTTGGCCGGCACCGATCTCGGCTTGACCATTGACGGCGTACCCCATTGGATAGGCGTCGTCAATCGTCTGTTCAGCCTCACGGCTCTCTGGCTGCCGTTGCTCTTTTTTTTGCATCGCCGCAGAGCCGAGGACGAACTCCGGCAAGCGCATGACGAACTCGAAGCACAAGTGCAGGCGCGGACCCAACAATTGGCCACGCTCAACCAATCCTTGATAACCGAGATTGCCGACCGCAAAGAGACGGAACGGTCACTGCGCGCCAGCGAAGCCGCGCTGCAAGCCAGGGAACGGCAACTTCAGCAGAATCGAGAGGAGTTGCGAGCGCTGGCAGGGCAGCTTCTCACGGCGCAGGAAGAGGATCGTCGAAGGATCTCCCGCGACTTGCACGACCACATCAATCAGCGGCTTGCGATGCTGACGATGGATCTGCGACAGATGGAAAAAGACCCGTTCACCGACCGTGACTATCTACGGGATGAGATTCGCCGGCTGTCCGAATGCTCAACCCTCATTTCTGACGATGTACGCCAAATGGCCTATCGCTTTCATCCATCTATCTTGGATGATTTGGGACTGATGAAGGCTGTGCGCAGCCTTGTCGATGACTTTTCAGCCCGCACGGGTATCCAGAGCACCTATGTGCACAATGATCCCGTAGCGGCGCTGCCGGACGAAGTCACCATCTGCATCTATCGGGTCGTGCAGGAAAGTCTCAGCAACGTCGCTCGGCATGCCCAGGCCTCACAGGTCGAAGTGGAGGTGATGTGCGACGAAGAAATGATCGACCTGTCCATTCGCGATAATGGAGTGGGGTTCGATCTCGAACAATCAAGCAAACCCGGTGGACACTTGGGGTTGCTGAGCATGAAGGAGCGCGTACGCTTGGCGCAGGGCACGTTAGAGGTAGAGTCGACACCGGGACACGGCACCCATATCCGAGTTCATATCCCGCTGACTCAAGGAGGACGCCATGCCTAAGCCTCGCGTTTTATTGGCCGACGATCATCTCCTGGTCTTGGAGGGATTTCGTCGCATTCTCGAAGGACAGTATGAGTTGGTCGGCGCCGTCGAGGACGGGCGTGCGCTCTTGGACGCCGCGAAGGAACTTCAGCCCGATATTGTGATCCTCGATGTGTCCATGCCGTTGCTGAACGGCATCGATGCGGCGGCTCAACTGAAGAAGATCTGCCCCACCACCAAAATCATCATCGTCACCATGCATGCGGACAAAGAATATATACGGTCCGCTTTTGAGGCCGGGGCATCGGCCTATGTGCTCAAGCGTTCGGCGGCGGATGAATTGGACCAAGCTATTCGAGCGGCACTTGCGGGACATTCCTACATTACCTCGTTGATTACCAAAGACATGCTCAATGTTTTTCTCTCAAAAG
>JACZCY010116960.1_pt1 | contig 11600 bp, 12 predicted proteins | sample 8641821 | NCBI WGS metagenome assembly JACZCY01 (sample SAMN15324609, study PRJNA640507) | soil metagenome | isolation source: intercropping sugarcane | place: China: Luxin town, Laibin City, Guangxi Province | collected 2019-07-25 | depth 10cm m | reverse complement strand
TTCGGATTGTTGGTGAGGCCGGCATAGCGCGTGGGGTTCCAGTTGTAGAGCTGGACGCGCTTGGCCCGTTCCAGGTCTTCGGTGGTGATGGGCAGCGTAAGGCCAAGAATTCCCAACGCATGGGCGACGTCCTGTTCGGTGATGTGGTCCATGGGCGGAGTCTGCCAAAGAGGGCGACACCTGTCAAATGATGGCGGTTGTTTTCTCATGGCATGATCGGGTTCTCACGTGTTATCCGGACGAGGTTGTAAGTGACCATGGCTGAACAACGGTCTCTAAAATTCTATCAGGCCGACGTCTTTACATCTCAACCGTTCGGTGGTAATCCCGTCGCGGTTTTCCCCGACGCCGATGGACTGACGGACGACGAGCTGCAGCAGATTGCGCGGGAGATGAATCTGTCGGAGACGGTGTTCGTCTTGCCACCGACCGATTCTGCTGCAGTGGCGCGGTTGCGAATCTTTACCCCAACTCAGGAAATTCCATTTGCCGGCCATCCGGTATTGGGCACATTTTTCGTGTTGGCCCAGCTCGGCAGGGTTTCTATTCGGGAACAGGTGACGCATGTCATGCAGGAATGTAACATCGGTTTATTCCCCGTCGAATTGCATGCGGAACAGAGTCGCGTGGTGCGGGTCGTCATGTCTCAACCCAAACCGGAATTTCTCGATCCTCTCGATGCCATCGACGATGTGTACGTGGCCGGTGGAGCGCTCGGCTTGCCGAAGCACGTGATCGCCGACATGAAATGGCCCCTCCAAGTCGTGTCGACCGGCTTACCCGTCTTGATCGTGCCGGTGCGGACGTTAACGGCTGTCCGGTCGATCAACCCTGATGCTTCGGCCATCATCAATGTCTGCGAACGATTCGGGGCCAATGGGATTATGGTTTTCACGACAGTGACGGTTGAATCGTTCGCTTCTGTCCACGCGAGGATGTTTGCTCCCAAAATCGGAATCTTGGAGGATCCTGCGACGGGGAGCGCCGGTGGGGCACTTGGAGCGTACCTGGTTCAGAACGGCGTCGTTGAAGTCGGACCAAGGACGGACATCCTTATTGAACAGGGCTACGAAATCGATCGGCCGTCACGGATTCTGGTGCAGGTTGAGTCGGACGACGACGTGATCCAAGGTGTGAAGGTCGGTGGGCAGTGTGTGATGGTGGTGGAAGGAACGTTGAGGTTTTGAAATCGCGGGCCATGCCGATTGGTGTAAGAGAGGCCGGTATGGTTGTTGTCCTCCTGCTCGCCGAACGCGGCACGCAAGATTCATCGTATTGGTAAGTCAAGGCGGTGCTCCTTCAATGCGCGCAATCGAGGATCAACCATACCGGCCTCGGCGCATGGATCGGACCAGCGTTTCAAAACTTTGTGTGTGAGGGGCGTGTGAAGAAATGAAGGCGGTGTTGTTTCGCGAACACGGTGGGCCGGGCAAGCTCTCGTATGAAGAGCTGCCAGTGCCGAAGATCGGTCCGCAAGAAGTGTTGATTCGGGTAAAGGCCTGTGCGCTGAACCATCTCGATCTTTGGGTCAGAGAGGGAAGTCCTGCCTATACCGTTCCCTTACCCCACGTGGGAGGTTCGGATGTCTCCGGGACCGTTGAACAAGTGGGGGCCCAAATCGAAGGCGTCGCTGTCGGAACACAGGTCTTTGTGTCGCCCGGTGTCAGTTGCTGGAATTGCGAGTTCTGCTTGGCCGGGCGGGACAATATGTGCCGAACGTACAATCTTTTGGGAGCCAGAATGCACGGCGGCTATGCCGAGTACGTGAAAGTTCCGTTTCGGAACGTGCTGCCGATACCAGAAAATGTAACCTTTGAACAGGCTGCGGCGTTTCCACTCGTTTCCGTCACAGCCTCACACATGCTGTTTGCACTGGCCGGTCTCCAGGCCGGAGAAACTGTGCTCGTGATGGGAGCTGGGAGCGGCGTCGGGATGATGACTGTTCAGTTGGCTAAGTTGGCGGGTGCGCGTGTAATCACGACCGTCGGTTCCGAGGACAAGATTCCCAAAGCAGTGGTCTTGGGAGCCGATGCGGTGATCGATCATTCCAAGGAAAAGATCTCCGAGCGGGTCAAATTGCTGACGGAAAGGCGAGGCGTCGATGTGGTGGTCGAACACATCGGACCGGAGGTGTGGGACAGCTGTTTGGAGTCGCTCTCAAAAGGCGGCCGGTTGATCACGTGCGGTGCAACCACTGGTGGAGACGTAAAGCTGAGCCTTCGCTATCTCTATTCCCGTCAGCTCACGATCAAGGGATCCTATATGGGCACGAGGGCGGAACTCGTAAAAGCGGCGGAACTCATGGGTCAGAAACGGTTGATCGCCGTGATCGATCGCACATTTCCTCTTCAAGAGGCCCGCGCTGCTCAGGAATTGATGGCCAGCCGAAAGTTTTTCGGCAAAATCGTGCTTGTCTGCTGAGTCCTCAGTGTCTGGCCACTATGCCTGTCTTCCTTTTCCCACAACGCAATTTTATGGCGAACAATCCGGCTCATGCGAGCGACGGCCTCGCACGTTCCGTTCATTCATGATAATCTACGCCCGACCAATGTGGCCGGCGTTCGAACGTCGGCGATCCACTGCGAATAAATATGGATAGGAAAGGGGGAGGGGATGGCTACAGTTAGTCAAATTGCGAACAAGAATCCAAAGTCCATCGGACCGAAGACTTCGATTGCCAGTGCGGCCAAAACAATGCGCCAGGCACGTGTGGGGTCGCTCCTGATAAAAAAGGGTAAACAATTGGTCGGAATCGTGACGGACACCGACATCGTGCGCCGCGCTGTCGCGAGCGGTAAACCATTGGGAAAATTGACGGTCGAAAAAATCATGACTGCACCGATCTGCACGATCGAAGGAAGTCAATCGGTCGACGATGCCCAGGACATGATGGCCGATCTCGGTGTGCGCCATCTCGGTGTGACCAAGAACGGTGACATCTCCGGCATCGTCTCTGTGCGCGATCTGCTGAGGCACTATAAGCGGTATGCCCAGTCGAAGATTTCGACCGATGAGAATTATTCTGAACCGAAGATCATGCAGGACTAAGGAAGTGTTCAGTGCTGGGGTTTGGCTGCTCAGCACTGAGCACTCAGTACTTTACTTCGAGAGTTGCTGCACCAGGTGACCCAGCTCCGGAAGAATCAGCTTTTCCATTGCGAGGCGGACGGCGTTTTCGGAGCCGGGGATGGAGAAAAGCGCGCGACCGTTGAGAATACCGGCGGTGGCGCGGGTCATGATCGCCGGTGAACCGATTTCTTGATACGTCAGAAAACGGAAGATTTCCCCGAATCCATCAAGCCGCTTCTCTAACATCCCGGCCACCGCTTCAAATGTCGAATCTCGACGCGAGATTCCTGTGCCACCATTAATGATGATTGCTTGCACGACATCGCTAGCGGTACCTTGAGCGATCCGAAACTGAATCTGCGCTGGCTCATCCCTGACGATGTGATAGGCGGCGACGGTATGACCTTGCCCTTCAAGCAGTTTCTGAATCAGTTGGCCGCTGGTGTCGGTTTCAGGCGTACGGGTATCGCTACAAGTAATGACCAGGCACCCGATTGTGGTGGCCGCATGGACTTTCTGCTCGTGATCACTTGGTATGCCCATGTGCCAAGGGATACGCTATCAGTAATCGGTTTACGCGATCAAGCGTCAGTCTTATCTGGCCCCTCGAAGCAGGCCGTCGGTGGCGAACTTATTTCCACACGGAGTCGGGATTCAGCTTCGCCGCCGGTGTTCCTTTCGCGACATGTTCCTCAAGGATGGTGACAACATCCGCCTCAGTGACCTTGGAATACCAGGTGTTGTCTGGATAGACGACGACCGTCGGACCCTGCTCGCAGGGACCGAGGCAACCTGTGGCGCTCACTAGGACTTCTCCGGGCGGGACGGCGCGTTGCATCAGCCCCATGTTGAAGGCCATCAGCAGCTGCGCGGCACCGGCCGACCCGCAGGACGGTTTCGGGTGGCCGGGGGGACGGGAATTGGTACAGACAAGAATATGATATTTGGGTTTTGGCATAGTCTCCTCAATAAAAAACCGATATGGAATCTCTAGCGACGGCACGCTCATCGCGGCCGATACGACTCCCATTCCTGGATCACTTCCTCCGGAAACTTCCACTGCATGAGCCCTTTCAGCACCCAGTCCAGGTAATGATCTTTGGGCTTAAACTTCCCGATCGGATTTGCCGCGTAGGTGGTGACGAGCTCTTTTTCTCCGCTCGTTGCCGAGATGGTGACTTGCAGATGGCGGTACGCTCCTTGCGGCACGTCCTGCTCAAACTGATCCATGATGTTCACGTCTTCGTCCGTTAGGTCAAACACTCCGCCCCAGGTTCTTTCACCTGGTGAAGGCACGATACTGGCGAGCCCGCACCGCCATTGTGACGACCATCTGCAAAATTTGACGGTATGGTCCGACAAAGTCGCGAGATAGAGAAATCGGTGTTCCGGAGCCCGCCGTTTGAGTTGTGAGGGATTGAGGAGATCACCGTATAAAAAAAACTTCATGCAGCGTACTCATTCTGTGCCCGACCGCCGTAAAGCTTGTTTGTACTTGTAACATACCGGCTTTTCACCACACAAGCGGGCCTCGCCTCGGCCAATTCTCGAGGCTGCATTGACATGGCGTTTGGGCCTTCCTAAGATGCCGTGCGGTCAACAAGGTTCCGCAATTTGGGTCTCCTACAACTGAGACAAATGCCCGGCATGACTGACAGCAGTACCTTCTCTCGATCGCTCGGCACCTACCTCATCCACTACGCAGCCGCTGCAGTCCTGCTGCTGGGAGGACTCTACTATGCATGGACTACATTGCCGTCGACCCCTTCGTCGAGAGACAAGCGAGAAGCTGAGGCATTGACTTTGGTGCAGAGCTATCCTGCGATCGGGTACCCTACGATCTTGCAAGCCATGAACGAGCATGTCCGTGCGATGAAGGATCGTGGGCAAGGAGTTCGGCTTGGTGAATGGCGGGTGAAGCATGTCGAGGGGGACATTTACGAGATCCGCGTGCAGCTTCGCGATCAGGGGATGCGCGGCCAATGGTTTGAGCGAGAATTCATCTGGCATGCGCATCTGGAACTCAAAAAGGTCAATGCCGCCTCTTTGCCGGCGGACGGAGTGACGCCTAAAGCGCCCGATACGGATCAACAACCTGCTCCGCAGCTGCCTCCTCCATCATAAGCTAAGCTGGTCCTTTGAACGCCGGTGGGATGGCGATCCACACTTCATCCCCTTGGATCCGAACTTCGCAGCCGGCGACCCGGAAGTTTGGATTGCCGATTCGCTCTCCCGAAACGACGCTGAATTTCCAGCCATGCCAGGGACATTCGACAACTGCCTCGCACAGTTTTCCTTCTCCGAGCGGGCCGCCCGCATGAGGACAGGCGTTATCGATCGCATAAAAAGCTCCCTCCACGTTGAAGACCGCAATCCAAATCCCATCGACTTGGACGGTTCGTCCCGTGCCGGGCGGAATCTCGTGTGTGAAGGCCACTCTGACGAAATTGCTCATCATGGTCATCTCTCCATCGATTCGCTCTATGCGGCATCGGATGAGCGCTTGCTTGATTTCAACGCCACCTTATGGCATAGAACTATCAGCGTGTAGCCCTCCCCGCGGAAACACTCCCTGGCCGTTGTGGAGGCCCGATTGGGGAGGAGGTTCCTGCATGGAAATGACCCTCTTGCTCAACGCGACCTATGAACCACTGCGGGTCGTGCATTGGCAAAAAGCGATAGCCCTTCTCTGGCAAGGAAAAGTCGAAGTCTTGGAGGTCTACGACAGGGAAATCCATGGGATTTCCCTGTCGATCAAACTTCCAGCCGTGATGCGGTTGCTGAAACTGGTTAAACTGAAAGACAGTCATCGTGCCGTCAAGTTTTCCAGGATCAATATTTTTACGCGAGACGGGTACTGCTGCCAATACTGTAACCACAGGTTTCGGACTGAAGAACTGACGTTTGATCATGTCATGCCCATCGCCAAGGGCGGGAAAAAGACATGGGAAAATATCGTGACCGCCTGCTGGCGGTGCAACAATCGGAAGAGCGGGCGTACACCCGAAGAGGCCGGTATGAAGTTAAAGAAGCGGCCTGTGAAACCTCGATGGAGCCCCGTCATTACCATCACCATCGGCATTCGCAACACGCCGGAAAGCTGGCGTGATTATCTGTATTGGAATATGGAACTGGATGCAGATCCGGCCGATACCTAAGCTTGATTTTGAAAGACCTTTCCGGACGGCATTTCCGTAACCCCCTGTCTTTCGAGTAATCCTCCAATGCCGCGCACGAAGTCATTCCAGCCTGTTGTGTGTGCAGCATTATAGCGATGGGCTGATCAAAAGGAGAAATGGAATATCAATGTTTGAAATCCCTCTTGCATGATGAAGGTCCATTCTCGGATACTGAGTCTCTCAGTCGAAATGGGAGTCGCGTCATGGCTGCCAATCCTGGTTTTCCCTTGGTCTTGGACGTAAGAGGCTGGCCGGTTCTGGTAATCGGCGGTGACGAGGAGGCATCGGAAAAATCTCAACGCTTGCTCGAGTCCGGAGCGCGTGTCACGGTGATCAGTCCTACGCTGAATGAATCGCTACGCCTGTTGGCGGCGTCGGGTAAGATCATCCATCGCGGGCGACATTTTCGCGAAACGGATCTCGAACCGGCCATTCTCGTTCTCAATACCATTCGAGGTGATCGCGACTTTGCTCAGATGCTGTCGGCTAAAGCCAGAGAAAAGCGTGTGCTGCTCTGGTCGGTAGACTACCCGGAGGCCAGCAGCGTCACGATGCCGGCAGTTGTGGCAGTGGGACATGTGCGAGTGGCAATCAGTACAAGCGGTGTGGCACCGGCCCTTTCCGGATTCATGAAAGAGGATCTGGAGCGGATCCTAGATGCGGAATTCATCGATTTTGTCGAGTGGCTGGGGCAACTGCGCGAACAGGCCAAGACGAATGAGCCGGATGCTGAGAAGCGGCGGGCACTGCTCCGTGAGGCGCTAGACGGCTTTCGCTTCCTCGGCAAAGTACGATATCCCAAAGTATGGTTGGAGAGACGGACCGAAACCGTGACGATCAAACAATCTGATATGGGAGAATAAGAGGAGCATCGATGGTTCTACTGGAATTCAGCATGTCGCCGTTGGGAAAAGGTGAGAGTGTCGGGAAATATGTGGCGCGGTCTCTCGATCTTATTGATAAGAGCGGAGTCGCCTATCGATTGAACCCGATGGGAACGGTCCTTGAGGGGGAATGGGAGGTCGTCTTCGCGGTCGTGCAGAAATGCTATGAACGGATGAAAAAGGATTGCAACCGCATTTCCTGCACGATCAAAGTCGATTACCGAAAAGGCTATTCCGGGCGACTCCAGAGCAAGGTTGTCAGCGTTGAAAAAAAGCTTAGGCGATCCGTTAAGCAATAGATCGCTGCGCGCTTCTGCGATACGTCCGCGGGCTTTTCTCAAAATTTAAGAAACCTAGCCCATCAGACTTGTCGGTAAAACACGTTCGCTCAATATTCCGCTAGTGCATGATATCTTATCTGCCTAGCCTGTCCCTTCTTTGGACTGGCTTGACCCCTCCGAGGCAGGGTACGAACCTTCGTATTGAAACCACGCACTCTCGTCTATATACTCGCTCCCTATACTTAGGATTCCTGCAGGAGAACTGTACAGGAATTTGAACGATCTCATGTGTAGTCTTTCAGCGATCGTCACGGTTGATCGTGCTTCGTCCATGCCCGGGCTTGTCCAACGGACATGTCGTTTCGAGGAATGAGGCCATGACAAGCAGCACGCTCGACAGCATTGAGGCCAAGTCTGCCCCGACCATCGAACTCTTACCAAAGGATCGAACCATTCTTGAGCAGGGCGCAATGGTATTTCGCCCGTTCGGTTTGGATGAACAGGGCCAGACGATCCGAGACCTCAGCGGCGTCAGCATCAGAGCTGTAACGGTCTTTTTAGAGAAGTTGGTGACGTCCGAGGGAGGAGCGTCGGCCGGAAAAGAGGCGGTCGAGGAGTTGTGCCGCCTCTTGAATGACCGCATCAAGGATCCCGTCTATCATGTGACTCCAGAATTGTTGAAGAATCCTTGGAACAGCTACTCGTACGAATTTGCCTCATACCTCTATGAGTTGTGTGAACGGATCTCGGGCGACTCACGTTTTGCCTTCAAAGCGGGGGCGGAAAAGGTGTCTCCCATCATGCTGGCACTGACTCGCCCCTTTTCCTTGTCGCAGATCTACACGATGTTTCCCTACTTTGGGAACAAGTTTACGTCTGGATCCGTCGAGTTCCGCGTGGTGGAAGTCACGAGCAGCACGGCTGCGGTGGGGATGCGGTTTACCGACCGGACGCTTCGGCAGTTCGGGCCCTACCGTAGGCGGTGTGCGTGCCTGGTCTGTCAGTCTGCACAGGGCATCATGGTCGCAATGGCTGATCGCATCCACGGCCTCTCTCAGGCGAACGCGATCGAGACCTCTTGCATCGGCAATGATGATGAATGGTGCCAGTGGACAATCCGATGGCAGGAAGAGAGCCGGTATCGGAAGCGATTTTGGCGCGTGACCTCACCTCTTCGGCAGACACGACCGACTCGACTCAGCGGCGAGTCGGTCGTCGGCGTAGAGAGTGCCCGGGCCGCACACCCTTCGGCAGCGACCCGTGTCGAGCCTTCGCCCCATGTGCGGCAGAGCGTGACATGGTTCTTATGGGGAGGGGCATTGGGCCTTGCTCTCATGGCAGGAGTCGGCGTGCTGAATCCGACGGTGAGTCTCGGTGAGGTATTGTTAATCGGACTGTGCCCGATCCTCGCTGTCGGTATCATGGTCAATCGACGGCTACTTCGTGAGAGCGAGCGACGCGAAGCTTTGATCCAAGAGCAGATTACATTCGTCGAATCACGTCACGAGGAATTGCGCGAAGCCTATTTGGAACAAGAGCAGATGCGCGTGGAGTTGCGTCGGAAAGTGGCTCAACTTACGGCGCTGCATCGAGCAGGGTTATCCTTCGGCTCGACCTTCGAACGAGATGCTCTCTTGCATCAGGTGTTGGAAGCCTTGACGCACGAGCTCAACTACAACAGTGCCATGGTATCCATGTTTGATCTCTGTGATCATACCGTCCAACATATCCGTCTGATCGGCGCGCCTCCGGAGGTTGAAACGTTCGCCCAGTCCTGTCGGATTCCGGTCACCGATCGCGAGAGTCCCGAGGGGACGGTGGTCCTTCAAGGACGCCCGCTGTTGGTCAAAGATATCGAGTCGATATGGTACAGCCTCCATCCCCTCAATCAACGTTTAGCCGAATTAAGCGGGACCAAAGCATTGGTTGTGGTTCCCATCAAGACCAAAGATCGTATCTGGGGGATGTTGACGGTCAATCGCTCGCGCAATCAAAGCATGACTGAAGACGATTTGGAACTGATGACGACGGTCGCGAGTCAAGTCTCCATCGCCTTGGATAACGCCTCAGCCTACCAACAGATCGAAGAGTGGAATCAGGGCTTGGAGGTCAAAGTAAAAGAGCGCACCGAAGCCCTTGAGCGGGCCGACCGTTTGCGTGCGCAATTTCTCTCCCATGTGTCCCATGAACTGAGAACACCGCTCACATCCATCAAGGGATTCATTCAAAACCTATTGGACGGATTGACCGGACCATTGAACGAGAAGCAGCAACGCTATCTCGTACGTATGTCGGAAAATTCAGATCGACTGGTTCGTATGATCGAGGATCTCCTTGATCGCACCCGTATCGAGACCGGGCGATTGGAGGTGCATCCGGCAGACATCGAGCTTGAACCCTGTCTCGTCGATGTGATCGAGCAACTGAAGCCGTTGGCTCAGGCAAAACAGCAATCACTGGAATTCCGTTGTGCCGATACCGAAGTCGTCGTCTGGGCGGATCGCGATCGTTTGATTCAGACGGTCGTCAATCTGGTGCAAAATGCCATCAAGTTCACTCCGCCAGGCGGAACCGTGTCGGTCACCTGCGAGCTGTCGAGTCACCGCATGGCAGCTGTTCTGGTTCGGGACACGGGTCCCGGTATTGCTTCGGAATACCTTGACAAGATTTTTGACCCGTTCTTCCGCATCCAGCAAGGCCAGCGCACAGGTCCCAAAGGGTTAGGACTTGGGCTGTCAATCGTCAAAACGCTGGTGGAGTTGCAAGGCGGATGGGTAGTGGCTCGTAATCGTCCGGATGGAGGTGCAGAACTGTCTTTCACCATTCCGATCCATTCCGTGAAGACCCCCCCATTGCTTGAGTCATGTCTCGTGGGCCAATACATCTTGGTCGTGGATGATGATACCGACATTCAACAACTGCTTCATGACCGGCTGAAGGCAGAGGGTTATCGGACATTCTCGGCGTTCGACGGTCGCCAAGCGCTGGCAATTCTCCAATCCCGCGAGTTCGATGGGATGATCCTCGACATCGGAATCGGCCAGGTTGACGGCCTGGAAGTGCTACGACGGGTGCGTCTGACAAATCAACGCCTTCCTATCATCATGATCACGGCGTCGGGATCTCAGGAACTTGCCGTGAAGGCCATCGGGTTGGGAGCCCAAGCCTACCTGCTCAAGCCATTCGACGCGGGCCAGCTTCAACAAACCATGGATCGGTGGTTTCGCCATGTATGACCGGAATACGATGCGTGGCCTGAGCCATGAGACACTGTCCCGGGAGGGGGAATGGCCTTCTTCCGGAGCAGCATTCGGAGTCATGCGCACCGGGGGGCTCGCTCTTCTTGCACTGACCGTCATCATTGGTACGGCTTCCCCTGTCTCAGCGCAAGTGCCTCGCGTCTATGGTCAGGGAGCCGCTGCGTCCGGAATGGGCAATGCCTTCGCCGCACAGGCGGACAATCCTTCAGCCCTTCATTACAATCCAGCCGGCATGACCCAGCTTCGTGGAGTGCAACTGATGGGGGGAACAACCTTCGTCGGAGGGACAACCGACTTTACAAGTTCGAGCGGAACTTCTGCCACAGGAGACCACGATGGTGCTTTTGCATGGCCTGGTCCCGGTCATGGATATATCACGGCGAATCTTCAAGGCCTGGGTGTCTCGGCACTAGAGAAGTTGACGGTAGGGATCGGCGTCACAACTCCGTTCGGCTCGGTGATGAGATGGCCGGATAACAGTCCGTTTCGAGGTGTCACGACGTTCACCGCCTTGCCGTTATTCGATATCAAGCCCACGCTGGCCTATCAACTTCACCCGGATCTCTCGATCGGTGCAGGAGCAGATATCTATACATTCGCGAGTTTCTTCGGCGAAGGCCACGCAGAACTGCAGTCGATTTCGCCTGGCGGATTGGCACCTGCTGGAAGCAAGCTCGAATTTAACGGCAAAGGCACAGCTCCAGGATTCAACGTTGGAGCGTTGTATACGGCACTTCGGAATGGAGAGGGACAGCCGGTGGCTAATGTGGCAGTTGTGTACAGAAGCCAGGCGACGCTCCATTTAGACGGAGCTCTGTTGGTGAACGGCGTGAAGATCCAAGATGCGACCACGACGTTGGTGTTGCCCCAGGTCATCACCGGAGGAATTGCGCTGTGGCCGGTTCGAAATCCTGAACGCGAGTGGAA